>Ga0193696_1000052_pt1 | contig 51055 bp, 39 predicted proteins | sample L3m1metaG_FD_145074 | JGI IMG/M metagenome (GOLD analysis project Ga0193696, IMG submission 145074) | Soil microbial communities from a riparian zone of the East river system, Colorado, United States - L3m1 | ecosystem: Environmental > Terrestrial > Soil > Riparian zone | place: USA: East River... | reverse complement strand
ACTGACGTGACCTGGCGCGTCCGAATCAGCTCCGCGAGATGACGGACCGGCCAGAACGCGGCGTCCTCGAGATTGGCCGGACGCTTCACTGCCGGCGCGGCGCTCAAGCGAAACGGCAGCTTCGTTCGATTCACCTCGATGCCGGGGACGATCGCGCTGAAGTGAAAGGGCGGCGACACGTCGTTCGGGATGTGGATGGTTCGCAGCTCCTCGTAGCGCGTGAGATTCTGATTGGCGGCGTCGACCATGCTCTTCAAGTCGGCCTCGGTGAACTCGAGACCGGACAGCTTCATCGCATCCGCCACCATCGCCGCGGTCAGCTTCTTCGCGCCGGCGTCCTGCATCCGCGCCCACAGAATGCCGGGCGCCAGCGTCCCGCCAAGGCCAACGCCCGTGAAGTACGCGAGGAAGCGCCGCCTCGTTTCATTCAGGTTCGTCATGCGGCATAGTATGGGCCAGAAAAGGAGCCAGCGATGAGAGGAATGCTGATAGGCGTCGCGGTCGCGGCGGTATCCGGTGGCATCGTCCTGGCGCAACAGGACTTCAGCCAGGTCCAGATCAAGACGACGAAAATCGATGGAAACTTCTACACGCTCGAAGGATCGGGCGGCACGATCGGCGTGCTCGCCGGGCCGGACGGCGTGCTGATGGTGGACGCGCAGTTCGCGCCGTTGAGCGACAAGATTGTCGCGGCCATCAAACAGATTTCCGACGGCCGCATCCGCTTCCTGGTCAACACGCACGTGCACGGCGATCACACTGGCGGCAACGAGAACATCGGCAAGCTCGGCGCGACCATCATGGCGCGCGAGAATCTGCGCGCGCGGTTGATGAAGCCGGCGCCGCTCGCCAACGGCCAGCCTGGTGTGCCGACCGCCGCCGTTGGCCTGCCGGTGGTTACCTACGACGCCCCGGTCGTGTTTCACCTGAACGGCGAGGACGTCCAGCTGATTCCGGTGCCGGTGGCCCACACCGACGGCGACACGATGGTCTATTTCCCGAACACGAACGTGATCATGACCGGCGATTTCTATCGCTCGACCGGGTATCCGAACATCGACCGCGCCAATGGCGGCACGATGAACGGCATGCTGGCGGGCTTCGACTCGATCATCAGGCTCGCCCGTCCCGACACGAAGATCATTCCGGGCCATGGTGCCATCGTCGACAAGACGGCGGTGGCGGCGCACAAGGCGATGATGGAAGGGGTGCGCGACAAAGTGGCGCCGCTTGTACGCCAGGGCAAGACGCAGGAAGAAGTCGTCGCGGCGAAACTGACGGCGGAGTTCGACAGCAAGGTCACGGGAGCCACGCCGATGACGGCCGATCGGTTCGTCGGGCAGCTGTATCAGGAGCTCAAGAGTTCGCGTTGATGGCCTTGAGCGGATCGAGCCGCCGAGCCTGACGCATCGGCAGGTAGCAGGCGAGGGCCGCCAGCAGCACGAGCAACGCCGGTGCGGCGATGAACGTGGCCGGGTCGCTGGTTCCGACGCCAAACAGCAGCGTCGACAACGCGCGCGCCACGGCGAATGAGCCGGCGAGACCGAGCATCATGCCAAGCGCCGCGATCGTCAAGCCGTTGCGCAGCAGTCGCGCCGTGGCCTGTTGCGGCGTGGCACCAAGCGCCATTCGCAGACCGATCTCCCGAGTGTGCTGCTGCGCGCTGTAGGCCATCGTGCCGTACAACCCCGTCATGGCCAGCAGGACGGCCATGGCGCCGAACAGGCCGAGCAGCCACGCGCGAAAGCGTGGTTGACCGACCGCCCCCGCGAACAGGTCGTCCAGACCGCGGAGCGGTGGGACTGGAAGGGTGCCATCCAGGCTCCACACGGTTTGTCTGACCTCCCGGGTCAGGGCCTGTGCATCGAGCCGGCTGCGAAGCACCACCGCCATCGAGGGCCACGGCATCTGCGCGTGGGGTACGAACATCTGCGGTTCGGCCGCACGCTCGACCGCGAAATGACGGACGTCGCCGACGACGCCCACGATGGTGCGCACGGTCTGTTGACGCGGCACGATTGAGAGATCGTGCGCGATGCGTCGTCCGATCGGGTTGTCACTCGGCCAGAAGCGGCGGGCCATCGTTTCGTTGATGATGACGACGCCCGGCGCGTCCGCCCCGTCATGCTCCGTGAACCAGCGGCCCGCTCTGAGCGGCACGCCAATGACGGCGAAGTAGTCGCTGCTGACGACGTGCAGCGGGGCGGAGGGCCGCTCGGCCGCAGGAACCGGCGGCTGACCGGGAATCGAGAACGTGCTTTCGTCGACGAAAAACCTTGCGCGAGGATCGAGAGGCAGGCCGAGCGTCACGGCCGCCGACTCCACGCCCGGAACGGTCCGTAGCGCGCGGACGAGCGATTCGAAGAACGCGGCGCTCGATACTGCTGCCGCGCGGCCCGGCGGCAGCTCGATTCTGTCGACAGTGAGCACAGCGGCCGATCGGAATCCGACATCCACACGCTGGATGCGCGCGAAGCTCTGGATGAGCAGCGTGGCTCCGATGAGCAGCATCAGCGATAACGCGATTTCGCCAACCACGAGCGCCTGCCGGGCACGTTGCTGCGCGCCCGCGACAAGGCCGCGCCCCGACGCGACCAGGGCATCGTGCAGCCGATGCGAACGCACCTGGAACGCTGGCGCGAGTCCAAAGAGCAACCCGGCGGCCATCGCGATCAGCAGCGTAAACGCCATCACCCCGCCGTCAATGCGTACCTGTTCAAGCCGCGGAATGCCGGGCGGTGCCACGCGCAACAACAGGTCGAGCAGCCACGCGCTGACGACGAGAGCGATTCCACCACCGGCCAGCGCGAGGACCAGGCTCTCGGTGAACATCTGACGCGCGATCCGCGCGCGGTCGGCGCCCAGTGCCATGCGGATGGTGATCTCCCGCGATCGTCTGATCGCGCGCACGAGCAGGAGGCTTGCAATGTTGGCGCACGCGATGAGCAACACGCACGCGACGGCGCCGAGCAACAGCAGCAGCGCCGGCCGGATCGGTCCGACGACGGTGTCTTGCAGGTTGTCCGCCGTCAGTTCGGTGTGGCGATTGGTTTCGGGATACGCGCGCGCGAGCTGCGCGCCGGCGATGGCCAATTCCGCCCGCGCCTCCTCGGCGGTGACGCCCGGTTTCAGCCGACCGACCACGCTCAGAATGTTGTAGCCGCGATACGCGCCGGGTGTAATCGCGGGGTTCGGCGGTTGCGTGCGCGACAGCCTGAGTGGTACCCACAGCTCTGTGCCCGCGACCGGAAACGCGAAGTCCGTCGGCATCACCCCGACAATCAGAGTCGGCATACCGTCGAGAATCAGCTCGCGACCGATGGCGGCGGGGTCGGCGCCGAATCGGCGCTGCCACAGACCGTGCCCGATCACCGCGACCCGCCTCGCGCCCGGGACATCGTCGTCGGCGATGAACGCGCGGCCGGCGATCGGGCCGACACCGACCACGTCAAAGATCGAGGAGGAGCACGTCGCCGCGAGTACTTTCTCGGGAACGCCGCCCGTTCCAGTGATGGTGACATGCGGAGTCCAGTACGCGGCGAGTCCCATCGCGGTCTGTATCTGGTCCCGCAGATCGAAGTAGTTGGGCGGCGACATGAATTGGCGCTGCCCCGTCTCGCGGTTGCGTTGCGAGATGTCGAGGAGCTCCGTTGGGCGCGGGTAATCGAGCGGCCGCAGCAGGACACCGTACACGAAACTGAAGATCGCGCTGTTGGCGCCCATGCCAAGGCCAAGCACTGCGAGTACTACCAGGGTGAACAGCGGCTCTTTCGCGTAACCACGAACGGCGACGCGAACGTCCTGCCAGAGGGAGCTCATTCGCCGGTGTTCAGCAATGGCTGTGCCCGCGGCAGCCTGGGAAAGGGGAGGGAACCGGCCCGACTTTCACGGCGAACCCGCGCGTCGTGTCCGGCCGTGGGAATCCGGCGTTCGCTATTGCTTGTTCCGAGACAAGGATGGAGAACGAATCAGGGATCATCGCCGCGCCATCCTACCGCCCTTCATACGAAGCCACAGTGACAATGCGGAAGGCGGCGCTCACGGCTATGATGGCGGCATGGCCGACCGCGGCAAGGCGCGGCTCGTCTACTCCACGGGGCTGGGGCGGATGTGCGACGGCTGCGGCTGGCCCGAGGCGGCCTGTCAGTGCAGCGGCAAGGCCGCCACCGAGTCGATTCCCACCCGCATCGTCGCGAAGCTCAGAATGGAAAAGAAAGGCCGCGGCGGAAAGGTGGTGACGGTTGTCGACAACCTGCCGAACAACGCGGCGTTTCTGAAGGAACTCTGTCAGGATCTGAAACGCACCTGCGGTACCGGCGGCACCGTCGCGGATGGCGCCATCGAGCTTCAGGGGGATCTTCGCGATCGCGTCCGCGCACGGCTGACGGCTCGAGGCATGACCGTCAAAGGTTGATGTTATGCGACTTCCGATCGTGATCCTGATCGCGTTGGCGCAGGCGCCGTCCGGCCCGCAATTCGAGCTGGTGCAGCCCGAGCTGTTCGCCGCCGCCGGGGGCCAGCCCAACGCGTGGGCGGACATCGACGGCGACGGCGATCTGGATCTGTTCGTCGGATTCCAGGAGGGCAAGCCCAATCGCTTGTATCGCAACGACGGCGGACGATTCGCGGACATCGCGGCGGCGGCGGGGATTGCCGACCTCCCCGACACACGCGCCGCGGCGTGGGGCGACTTCGACGGCGACGGCGACGTCGATCTGTACGTCGGCTTCACACGTCGAGCGGAAACGCGCAACCGTCTCTATCGCAACGACGGCGGTGGCGCCCACTTCACGGACGTCGCCGCGGCCCTCGGCGTCGATGCGATCGGCGAAACGCGCCAGATCTCCTGGATCGACTACGACAACGACGGCGACCTCGATCTGTTCGTCGCATTCCGCGATGCGCCGAACATGCTGTTTCGCAATGATGGCGCGCGGTTCACGAGCGTCGGTCTGGACCTGCACGTGGACGACCGCCGCCGCACCGTCGGGGCGGTGTGGTTCGATTTCGACGAAGACGGGGATCTCGATCTCTTCGTGGCCAACCAGAACGGCGATGCTAACGGGCTGTTTCGCAACGACGGCGCACGGTTCGTGGACGTGGCCGGCGAGCTCGGTGTCGACGCGCCGGGACGGCCGGAGACTGCCGGCAGCAACGGTCCGAGCGTGACTGACGTCGACGGCGACGGACACCTGGATCTGTTCGTGGCGGGCTATGGCGCCAACTTCCTCTACCGCAACCTTGGTCGCGGGCGGTTTGTCGAGGCCGCGGCCGAGTACGGCGTGCAGGGCGGCGACAAGGCGACACCCTCGAGCTGGGGCGACTACGACAACGACGGCCGTCCGGATCTCTACGTCTCGTCGTATGTCGATCAGCCGATCAAAGAGCACGACTTTTTGTTTCATCGTGAGGGCGGCGGCCGGTTCGTGGATGTGCTGCCGACACTGAAGCTGCCGCATGGCGCCACGCACGGCGTCCAGTGGGTGGACTTCGACAACGACGGCGATCTCGATCTCTCGCTGACCAACAACAACCCGACTGGGGCACATCCGCTGTACAGGAATCTGCTCGAGTCGGCTCGCGCGAGGCAGTCGGTCGAAATCAGAGTGGTCGACGACCGTGGCCGCGACACGCGCGCGGGGTCGGAAGTGCGAGTCTATGCCGCTGGAACGCGGCGGCTGCTCGGCTCGGGTCTCGTCGATACCGGCAGCGGCTACTGCTCCCAGAACGTGATGCCCGTACACGTCGGCCTGGGATCCGCTTCGCGCGTCGACATCGAAGTGACGTCGATGTCGAAGATGCGCCGCGTCGTGACGCGGCAGGCGGGCGTCACACCGGGTCGGGGCGTGTTGACGGTTCGTACGCCGGCGTTCCGTTAGAGTGCGGGGATGCGCGACGTGAGGCCCGTCACAGACAGCAGTTCCTCGAAATCGCGCGGCAGCGGCGCTTCGACGATGACACGAGCGCGCGTTTCGGGGTGAATGAACGACACGCGCCGCGCGTGAAGCGCCTGCCGCGGAAACGCCCGCAGCGCCGCGGCGAGAGCGACGTCGGCCACCTTCGACCAGCCCGCTTCACCATACGTCGGATCGCCGACAATCGGCCATCCGCGCGCCGCCAGATGGACGCGGATCTGATGCCGTCGTCCGGTCACGAGATGGCAGCGGAGCAGCGACAGCCCGACCCGCGGCGCTGCGACGTGCGCGACCCGCTCGAACCGCGTCAGGCTCGCCGCGCCGGCGGTGGTCGAGGCGACGATGCGCCGGCGATCGTTCCGATCGTGGCCCAGACGGAGATCGATCGTGCCGCGGCGCGCCTTCACGTGTCCGTACACGACGGCGAAGTATTCCTTCTCGCAATGGGTCGAGGCCGGCGTCGACGACAGCGCGCGCTGCAGCTTGGCGTGCGCCTGCGCGCTTCGCGCGACGATGACGACGCCTGACGTGAGCTTGTCGAGGCGCCCGACAATCGACGGCCGCTGTCCCGCCGGCCAGCTGCGGGCGCGTCCCAGCAGCGCGTTCATCAGCGTGCCGGCCGGATGCGTGAACGCCGGGTGGACGACGACACCGGCGGGCTTGTTCACGGCGAGCAGATAGTCGTCTTCGTACACCACCTCGAGCGCGCTGTCTTCGGCCGCCATCATCGTCCGTGGCGGCGGCTCGGACAATTGAACGGCGATGCGATCCCCGAACGCCGCCCGGGCGGCCACGCGGCGGATGGTCGAGCCGTTGACCGTGACCAGACCGTTTTCGATCCACGTCTGCACGCGCGTCCGCGTCGCCTCGTCGACATCGGCGAGGTGTCGCCGCAGGACGAGATCGAGACGGCGGCCCGCGTCCCCGCGATCGGCGTTGACGACACGGTTCATGTGTGGGAACCAGAACCGCCGAGTGCCAACCTTCGCTCGTCGGTCACCGAACGAGCTTTGGCTTGGCAGGCGCAAAGATCGCAGAGAAATATTTGCTCCGCGGCTTCTGCGTTCTCTGCGGTTAGATGTGGAAATTCTACCCTGCTGACCGGCGCGGGCGATGGCCCAGCCGCGTACGGATATCGGGCCAGAATTCGTCCCACAGGTTCCCGGCCAGACGGCCGAGCAGGCCGTTCGCGCTGCGCAGCGCCGTCTGTCCAGGCGTGGTCATGCTCGGCGGCAGCCAGGCGTTTTCGATGACGTTGTTGAACACGTTGCCGGCAAACCGGCCCCACGCCGGCTCGAGCTGACCGTCGGCCCGCGGCGCGAGCACCACGGTCTTCAGCGCGTGCGCCGCTCTCGACCGGGCGCTGCCGCGCGGCGCGCGGAGGTATCGGGGATCCTCTCCCCACAGAGCTCCGAGTCCGGCTTCGATGGTATTTGAGATGGCGACGTCAGCCTCGCGTTCGAGATAGCGCTCGCGGAAGCCAAACGCCGATCGCGACCACTCGTCCGGGATGCGCCAGCTCGTCTGCCATGTCGATGCGATGGCACCGACGGCGAGGCTGCGCGGGCCGAGCATGCCTTCGACGATCCAGTTGATGCGCTCGATGCCGCTGATGGGTGCCGGCGCCTTTTCGGGGCCGGCCGCTGGGATGCCGACGGTTTGCGCATCGACGGACCGAGCACCGGCCCATAAGAAAGCCGCAAAGCCAAGAATCGCGATCGCGCGGCGCATCGCCAGGTTCGTAGCAATTTGGAGACCGCCGGTACAATAAAGACGTGAACCCCTCCGAGCCCGCAGCGGTTGAGCTGCCGAGTCTGGATCCGTCGACCCTGAGCGAGCTCGAGCGCGAGGTCTCGCGGCGCCGCACGTTCGCCATCATTTCGCATCCCGACGCGGGAAAGACCACGCTCACGGAGAAGCTGCTGCTCTACGCCGGGGCGATCGAGCTGGCTGGCGCCGTTCGCGGACGAAAGGCGCGCCGTCACGCCACCTCGGACTGGATGGCGCTCGAGCAGGAGCGCGGCATCTCGATCACGGCCGCGGCGCTCGAGTTCGAGCTGGAAGGGCGGCGGATGTCCCTGCTCGACACGCCGGGCCACAAGGACTTCAGCGAGGACACGTATCGCGCGCTGATCGCGGCCGACAGCGTCGTGATGGTGATCGATGCTGCCAACGGCGTCGAGGAACAGACGCGCAAGCTGTTCGAGGTCTGCCGCCGCCACCGGCTGCCGATTCTGACCTTCATCAACAAGCTCGATCGGCCGTCGCGCGATCCCCTGGAGCTGCTGGACGATCTCGAGAAGACGCTCGGCATCGCCGCCGCGCCGGTCAACTGGCCGATCGGCAGCGCGGAGAATTTCCGCGGCGTCTACGACATCCCGCGCAGCCACCTACTGCTGTACGAGCGCGAAGCGCAGGGGCAGTTTCGTGCCCCGGTCGACATCTCGTCGCTCGACGATCCGGCGGCACGGGATCTCATCGGCGAGAACGTGTACGCGCATTTCCGCGAGAACCTCGACGTCATCGGCGGCGCCGGCACGCCGTACGATGCCGCCGCCTACCGCGCCGGCAGTCAGACGCCGGTGTTCTTCGGCAGCGCGCTCACGAATTTCGGCCTCGAGCCATTCCTGCGGGCGCTCGTCGAGCTCGCCCCTTCGCCGCAGCCGCGTTCGAGCCACGAGGGCACCGTCGTGCCGACCGAGGAACGCTTCACCGGATTCGTATTCAAGATTCAGGCGAACATGGATCCGCGGCATCGCGATCGCGTCGCGTTCGTGCGCGTGTGCTCGGGGCGGTTCACGAAAGACATGGCGGTCCAGAACAGCCGGGTGGGCAAACCGATTCGCGCGTCACGTGCGTATCGGTTTTTCGGCCGCGAGCGCGAAACGATCAGCGTCGCGTATGCCGGCGACATCATCGGCCTCGTCAACCCGGGGCAGTTCGCGATCGGCGACACCCTGCATTCAGGCGCGCCGGTGCGCTTCCTTGACCTGCCGCGCTTTCCGGCCGAGCACTTCGGCCGCGTCCGCCTGCAGGATCAGCGCTATAAGCAATTCGACGATGGGTTGCGGCAACTCGAGGAAGAGGGGTTGATGCAAGTATTTTTCACCGCCGGCGGCCGACGCGAGCCGATCGTCGGTGTGGTCGGCGCGCTGCAGTTCGACGTGATTGCGAGCCGGCTGCGCACCGAATACAGCGTGGAGGTGGTCATCGAACCGACGTCGTACGCGGCGGCACGGTGGCTCGCCGATCCGGCGCAGGCCGTTCCATCGCTCGGCGGCGGCGCGGCGTTGGCGACCGACCGGCAGGAGAGGCGTCTCGTCCTGTTCGCGTCGAAATGGGAAGTGGAGTACTTCGAGCGGCAGCATCCCGCCGTCAAGCTGCTCGAGGAGTCGCCGGTCGACGCCACTCTGTAGCGTCCCTATCCGAGTGCGCCTGAAACAGTGCAAATTCTGCCCACGCTCGCGCTGGCGAGATCGCACCCCGGGGTCAGACACCACTCTGACCCGTCTCTGACCCCTTACGGTTTCCTGGGTTTCTCCTTCTCGATGCCGGCGATCGCCTCGAATCGCTCCTCCACCAGCCAGCAGATCGACGCCCACGCAAACCCGATGATCCAGCCGCCGATGACGTCTGTCGGGTAGTGAACGCCAAGGTAGACGCGGCTCGTCCCCACCAGGACGGTGAGCAGGACCGCGATGCCGAGGCAGTACACCTTCGTGAGGCGGTCTTCGGCGACGCGCATCAGGATCGCGCCGAGCGTCAGATAGACGATGGCCGATTCCATCGCGTGACCGCTCGGGAAGCTGGTGGAGAAGACGTCGCGCAAATGGGGAACGATCGTCGGCCGCGGCCGGTTGAAGGCATGCTTCAGCGCGCTGTTCACGACCTCGCCACTCAGCCAGCTCGCCACGACGAACAGCGCGGTCCGGTAGCGCGTCTGAAGCAGCAGGAAGCCGATGACCGCGAGCACGACGAGCGTCAGGACCGTCGGACCGCCGAGGGCCGTCAGATCGATGAGCGAGTTCTCGATCCACGGCGGCCCGATCGGCTTCGACGGATCGTGCGGGTCCCTCAGCGCCTGGAGAATCTTCGTGTCGAACGCCTGCGTGTCGCCTTCGATCACTTCGCTCGCGAGCTTCAAGAAGACGAGCAGGAGGACGCAGGCGGTCAGGCCGACGAACAACCAGGTGAGCTCGCGCCGCTTCAGGTTTCCCAGCCCGAACGTTCTCATGCCTGAGGCTATTATCAAGCGCGGTGCCAGTGACTCTCGAACCTCGACTGTGCCCATTCTGGACGACCTCGACGATGTACGACGAGTCCATCTTCTTCATTGGAGCGGACGGTGCGTCCTCGGCGTCACTGCTCTTCGCACCCGAACGCGTGCTGTCGTTTCACGATGCCAGGCGCGAGACAACGTTCGAGGAAGGCCGGGACTTCGAGGTGAGGCGGGACGAACGGACCGTGGTGCGGTTGCCCGGTTCGCGGATGCCGTGCACCCCAGCTGAAGACGTGGCGCCATTGATCTGCGCGGACGATGACGCCTTTCACCGGCGCCAGGTCGAGGTCACTTACACTCACGCCGGCGGCTGGGACGGTCCGACGCCCCGGTGCGGGGACGAGGCTCTCCCCGGTACGATTCGAAGGCTTCGAGCCGCCGAACCGGTGCGCGTGGCGCTGACCGGCGACAGCATTTCAGAGGGATACAACGCCTCGGGCTTCATCCGGGTTCCACCGTATCAGGCCGCCTACGGCGCGCTCGTCGCGGCCGGTCTCGAACAGGCGTACGGATCGCCGATCGAACTCCACAACTTCGCGGTCGCGGGTTGGACGTCGGACCACGGTCTGGCCGACGTCGAACGCGTCGTGTCGGCGAATCCGCAACTGGTCATCGTCGCGTACGGGATGAACGACGCCAGTTATGCCGCGCCGGCGGAGCTGGCCGGCAACGTCAGCGCGCTGATCGATCAGGTACGGAGGACGTCGCCTGATGCGGAATTCGTGATCGTCTCGCCGATGCTTCCGAATCCGGAGGCCGACCCTCGCGTCATGCCGCGCTTCCCGGCCTACCGCGACGCCCTCACACGGCTCAGCGGCCGAGGCGTTGCCCTGGCCGACGTCACGACGTTGTGGACGCAACTGCTGGCGCGCAAGGCGTACTACGATTTCACGGGCAACGGCCTGAATCATCCCAATGACTTCGGCCATCGGCTGCACGCCCAGGTGATTCTCGCGCTGCTCGTCGAACGAGATCGGTTGACAGCGGCGACCGCAAGGTAGACGCTCTCCGCATGCGCCACGTTCTTGCGGCGTCCATCGTTCTGGCGGGTCTCACGAATCAGAGCGCCGCGCCGCCGAGCTGGCACGTGACCGCGACGGTCGCTGAAAGCTGCAGCTGCACCGTCTCTTGTCCCTGCAACTTCGGCGGGGAGCCGACAAAGAATCCCTGCGAAGGCAATCGGCTCATCGCCATCAAGGCGGGGCACTACGAAGACGTGGACCTCGCCGGCGTGTCGTTTCTGGTGACGTTCACGATGCGCAGCTGGTCGAAGATCTATGTCAGCGATACGGTGAGCGATCGGCAGATGCGCGCCGTCGAAGCGCTCCTGCCGATTGCGTTCGCCGGCTTTCACAGGGGCCTGCTGTCGTTCACCAAGGCACCCATCACGATGGACTTCACCGAGAAGCGTGTGAGGTTCCGGTCCTGAGTCGTCCGTCGAGATGGAAGTGCTGAGCGGGTTCGGCGGAAAGCCCGTGAAGGTGATGAACCTGCCGAGCGCCGCCTTCCAGGACTACACCCAGTACAAGTCGGTGTCGCACAAGCACGCCAGCGACAAGACGACCTTCAGCTACTCGGGCACGAACGGCTTCACGTCGACGATGGATGTTGGCTCGAAATAGCCTTCGGCTCTCAGCTCTCAGCCATCAGCTATGACCGCCTGCCGAGCTGAAAGCCGAGAGCCGATAGCTGACAGCTGATTGGCTGACAGTTCTGCAACGCGGATTGCGGAACCGATCTGCCATCGGCTGACACTTTTCGTAACTTCCGAAGACACCCCGCCCCGGCACACCGCCGGAAGTCCAGCCGCTAGAAGGAGATTGAGGCGTTCGCTCGCCGGGAGCTGCCCGAAGGCACCGCGATTGCGGTACTCAGACCAACTCGAAGGGAGGCTCCGTGGTGTTCTGGACGATGGTTGTCATCGGAGTCGGCGTGGGATTCGCGTGGGTCAACGTCCGTCGCCGTCGCAAGACCGAAGGAAAAGCGGCGTAGGTCGTCGCAGCAGCATCGGTTCGTGCGGCGCGGACGTATGTTCCGACCGCGCGCGCCGATGCATCCATCTGCAGGCTCAGTACCCTGACGCCTTGCCGGCGATCGAACGGCCGTCCGACGCGCCCTGCAGCCATCCGCCGTCGCTGACGATCGCGGCCACCTGCGCCAGCACAACGCCCGCTGAGTAGTCCACGTCGTAACCGCGACTTTTCAACAACGCGACCGTGTCCGGCGAGATGCCGCGCTCGAGCGACAGCTTGTCGGGCTGCCATTGATGGTGCACACGCGGCGCGTCGACGGCGTCCTGCACGTTCATCCCGAAGTCAATCACGTTCAGAATGACCTGTAGGACCGCGGTGGAAATCCGCGAACCGCCAGGCGCGCCGGCGGTCATGAACAGCTTGCCATCCTTCAGGACCATCGTCGGCGTCATCGACGAGAGCGGCCGCTTGCCGGGCTGGATCGCGTTGGTCTCGCCCTGCACCAGCCCGAACATGTTCGGCGTACCGGGTTTAGCGGCGAAGTCGTCCATCTCGTTGTTGAGCAGAAAGCCGAGACCCGGCACCGTGATGCCGTTGCCGTAGCCGCCGTTGAGCGTATAGGTCACGGCCACCGCGTTGCCATCAGCATCGACGACGGAGTAGTGCGTTGTCTCCATCTGTTCGGTGCCCGCGGGCTTGCCCGGCCGGACGCGGTCGCTCGGCGTCGCGCGCTCCGGATCGATCGACGCGCGCAGCCGTGCGAGATACGCACGGTCGAGCAGCCCGCCAATCGGCACCTTCACGAAGTCCGGATCGCCGACGTACTCGTTGCGATCCGCATAGGCGCGGCGCATCGATTCGGCGAGGTAGTGGACGGCAGCCGCCGAGCCATGGCCGTTCTTCTCGTAGCCGGTGCCGTCGAGAATCCCGAGCATCTCGAGCAGGGCGATGCCGCCGGAGCTTGACGGCGGTGACGTGATGATCGTGTAGCCGTGGTAGGTGCCGGTGAGCGGCGTCCGCTCGACTGCCTTGTAGTTCTTCAGGTCCGACAGGGAAATCAGCCCGCCGTGCTTCGCCATTTCGTCGGCAAAGCGTTTCGCCGTCTCACCCTCGTAAAACTCGCTGGCGCCGTTGGCCGAGATGCGCGCGAGCGTCTGCGCAAGCTCGGGCTGGACGAGCCGGTCGCCGGGCTCGAACGGTGTGCCGTTGTTCAGAAAGATCCGTTTGGACTCTGGCGAGGTCGGCAGGCTCTTCGACCCCTTGAAAAGCTCGGTCAGGCCCCACGACAATGGAAATCCCTTTGACGCCAGCTCCACCGCCGGCGCCATGTTCTCGGCCCACTTCTTCCGCCCGTACTTGTTGACCGCGATCTCGAAACCGCGGACCGTGCCCGGCACGCCGGACGATCGCCAGCCCTCGATGCTGTCTTTCGTCAGCTCGCCTTTGGCATCCAGATACATGTTGCGCGTGGCCTTCTCCGGCGCGCGCTCGCGGAAATCGATGAACGTGGTACGGCCGTCCGCCATCCGAATCACCATGTAGCCGCCGCCGCCGATGTTGCCGGCGTAGGGATGCGTGACCGCCAGCGCGAAACCGACGGCGACCGCCGCGTCGACGGCGTTGCCGCCTTTCTGCAACACGGAGACGCCGACGTCGGCGGCGGTGGCTTCCATCGCCACCACCATCCCATGCCGCGCGCGCAGCGGCTGCCGGGCCGCCAACGGGACCGAAAGGAGAAGGCCGGCTGCGAGCCCGAGAAGCGCGATTCTTCGCATAGGTGAATTGTAGTTGGTCGGACCGCTACAATGCGGCTCATGCGAACACGTCCGACGAGCGTCCTGGCCTTCTGTCTTGCTGCCGCCGCCACCTGGACGCTGCTCGGATACGCGCAGCAGCCGCGCCGCTTTCTTTACGCCGCCGTGCCCGGCGTCGGCAATGCGATGAACCATGGTGGCGCCGGCATTCTCGTGTTCGACATCGACAAGGCGTACGCATTCGTCAAGCGCATTCCCACCTGGACGACGGAAGAAGGCAAGCCGGCGGAGGGCGTCAGAGGGATCGCGGCGAACGCGGCGACCGGACGGCTGTTCGTCACCACGAACCGGCGCCTGGCCGCCTTCGATCTCGTCACCGACAAGGTGGTCTGGGAGCAGACCTACGAACAGCAATGCTGCGATCGGATGGCGCTGTCGCCGGATGGCAAGACGCTGTACGTTCCCGCCGCCCGCGCACCGAAGTGGTACGTCGTTGACGCCGCCAACGGCGAAGTCATCAAGACCATCGACAAGGAAGGGTCGCCCCACAACACGATCTACTCGGACGATGGAGCGCACGCCTATCTGGCGAGCCAGGGGCGGCAGCCGCCGTTCATCACCGTGACGGACGCGAAGACTCACACCGTCTCCAAACAGATCGGACCGTTTGGCGACGTGGTCCGGCCGTTCACCATCAACGGCAGGCAGACACTGGTGTTCGCGAACACGAACAACCTGCTCGGCTTCGAGGTGGCGGATCTGACGACGGGCAAGGTGATCCATCGAGTTGCCGTGAAAGGGATTCCGGTTGCCAATTCGCCGGTGCACGGCACCCCGAGCCATGGGATTGCGATGACGGCGGACGAGACGGAGATCTGGATCGCGGACAACACGAACCACCAGCTGCACGTGTTCGACGCGACCGCGATGCCACCGGCGCAGAAAACCACCATCAAGCTGCGTGACGAGCCCGGCTGGATCGCATTCAGCCTGGACGGCACCACGGCGTTTGCGTCCACCGGCGATCTCATCGACGTGAAGACGAAGAAGATCGTCGCGACGCTGCAGGACGAGAAGGGCGTCGAGGTCGAGAGCGAGAAGATGATCGAAATCGACTTTGCGAACGGCAGGCCGGTGAAGGCGTCGGATCAATTCGGTAAGGGTGCGAAGCGGTAGGCCATGCGTGCGATTGCCATCGCCGTCTCGATTGCGCTGCTGACGCTGCGACTCCATGCCGTGACGCATGTCAGCTCGGCCGACGGACAGTTCTGGGACATCCAGGACACCTCGCCCTGGTCCCAGGACAGCGGCGGCATTGCGACGGGCGGCCGCGCTTACCCGTTCAACGGATTCGGGTACCTCAAGCTGCAGGTTCAGCGGCCCGATCGGACGCTGGTCGTACGCAATCAGTACCTCACCGGCTTCGGTCTCGCCGACGACGGCGGGGGACGGTTCGATTCCATCACCCCGGTGCTGCGCGGCGACATCGTGGTCTCGCGGGCGATTTTTGCGCCGCCGAACGCCGATTACCTGCGCTATTTCGACAGCTTCACCAACGTCGCCGATCAGGATCGCATCGTCGACATCGCCTGGGGCGGCGCGACCGGCGCGTACGAGGACGGCGGGCTGGTGGCGGTCGCCACTTCGTCCAGCGGCGACCGGCGGATTGACGCCAGCGACACGTTCGTCACGGTCATGCAGAACGCGAAGCGCGTGGACGATCCGATGAAAGGCCCGTCCGGCCACGGCCCCTCGTCCCATGTACTCGGATCGCGACGCGGCGTGCTGACCGGCGTCGGCGACATGTACGGGGATCCGTTTTCGGATCCGTACCCCGGATTCGATCCGGCGCACATCGGCTACCTGTACAGGTTCACGCTGAAGCCCAGGCAGACGACGGCGCTGGTGACCTTCGTGGTGAAAGGGTTGAGCGAAGTCTACGGCTCGCGCGGCGCGACGACGATTCCGCGCGCCGGCTCGGAGATCGCGCGTGTGACCTCGATCGCGCGAAAGCTGGTGGCGGAGCCGGATCTGCGCGGCCTCACGGCGCTGCAGCGATCGCAGGTTGCCAACTGGAACGTCCCGTCACAGCTGGTGCAGCCGTTTTCGGTCGTCGAGCAGACGACCGACGAGATTCAGGATGCCTTGACGCGCGGCATGACCACCTCCGAGGATGTCGTGCGCGACTACCTGCAGCGTCTGACGCTGTACGATCGCAACGGCCCCGCGCTTCGCGCGATGCTGGCGCTCAACCCGCGGGCGATCGCCGAAGCGAGGGCGTTGGATGCGGAACGGGCCGCCGGCCGCTTGCGCAGTCCGTTCCACGGTATTCCGATCGCCTTCAAGGACAACATCGACGTCCTCGGTCTGCCGACGACTGGCGGTTCGCTGGCGCTCGTCGACCATCGTCCCCGGCTCGATTCGAAAATGGCGGCCGGGATGCGTCGTGCCGGCGCGGTGATGCTCGGCAAGGCCAACCTCGACGAGTTTCCATTCGGCGACTTCGGCATTAGCTCTGTGGCTGGCACCATCGGCAACGCCTACGACCCGTCGCTGAGCACGGCGGGATCGAGCGGCGGCAGCGCGGTCGCCGTAGCGACCAGCCTGGTGACCGTCGCGTTCGGGACCGACACGTGCAACTCGCTGTCGAATCCGGCGGCGTTCGCGTCGCTCGCCACGATCCGCACGACCCGCGGTTTGACCAGCCGCGCCGGCGTCATGCCGCTCAACCCGTACAACGACGCGGTCGGCCCGTTGGCGAAGTCTGTGCGCGACGTGGCGCTCACGCTCGATCAAGTCGCCGGCGCCGACGCGGAGGATTCGGTCACCGCGGACGCCGCCCGCCACATCACCGGCTCGTTCGCCGCGGGGTTGGACGCCGATGCGTTGAGCGGCGCGCGCATCGGCATGCTGCGGCAGCGATTCGTCGGCATCACCGGCGAGCGGGAAATCGCGACGATGATGGACACGGTCGCGCGGGAGATCGAGAAAGGCGGCGCGACCGTCGTCGAGGTAAACGTCCCCGGGATCGAAGAGCGGTACCGGCAGGCGCGAGGTATCGAACCGGGCTCGCTCAAAGCCGCCTGGGTCGCCTATTTGTCGCGAGGCGCGAAGGCCGGTGAGCATGTCATCACGCTCGAGGAGTTGCTGGCCTCGGGAAAGCTCGCGCCCGTCAGCGCGCGGCGATTCGAGACGGCGCTCGCGCCGGCGCCGACCGGGGACGCCCTGCGCGAGGCCAGCCGAGCCTTCCACGCCACGCGTGAGAGCTTCCGCGACTTCTTCGTCGACCTGATGGAGCGCGAGCGGCTCGACGCCCTGTTGTATCCCGCGAATCTGGCCCGCCCGCACACCCACGAAGGGGGCCTCGAGCGGTATGGCGGGGAGCCCAGCACCTGCGAGGAAAGCGCGCTGACCGGTCTGCCGCAGGTGACCGTCCCCGGTGGATTCATCGGCGGCCGCTATCCGTTCGGCGTGTCGTTTCTCGGCCGGCCGTGGACCGATGCCAGGATGCTGTCGCTCGCATACGCCTACGAGCAGGCGACGCATCACAGACGTCCGCCGCCGACCGCGAAGTAGGTGCAGCCTTTAGAGTGCACTGCGAAATTAGGAAGTAGGAATTAGGAATGTCAACTCGACATTCTGAATTCCCAATTCCTAATTCCTAATTTCGGAACGCTCTTTTAGGCCTGCCCGCTCAGTGTTCTGGCGGACTTTCGTGGTGCCGATCGGGCCACCCGGCGCGGCGCTCGAAATACCCCTCAATCGGCGGCAGCACGACGAGCACCACGAGCGTCAGCGCGGCGGCGACCGTGGCGAGCGTGAAATGTCCGGCGCCGGCGGCCATGCCGATCGCGGCGTTCACCCAGATGGTGGCGGCAGTCGTCATGCCGCGGATCGTGGTGCCGCTGCGGAGAATGGCGCCGCCGCCAAGAAAGCCGATCCCCGTCACGATCTGCGCGGAAATCCGGTCGGTATTACCGGGTTCGTGTCCGATGACCGCCGACACGATCGTGAACAGCGCGGACCCGAGCGCGATCAGGATGTTCGTTCGAAGTCCCGCCGGTTTCTGTCGATACTCGCGCTCGACGCCGAGCGCGGCGCCGAGTCCGGCGGCGAGCAGGAGGCGCCACGCGGCGTCGGCGGGCAGCATGCCTACTTGGACGCCTTCGGCTGCTTCTCCTGATAGCGCGCGCCTTTCAGGACGCCCTCGAGCGCGTAATTGGCTTCGTGGCACGCGTACTCGAACATCAGTTCATCGGTGCGCACCATCGGAATCGACGCCGTCCAGCTTTTCGTCCACGTCGTGGGATCGTCGACGGTGAACTCATAGCGAAGCGCCGTGCCATCGACGCGCGTGAATCGCTCGACCAAGTGCAGGTTGGGGCTGGCGCCTCGGAACCCGCCGTGCGACGAAAAATTGGTGGTGTCGACGATCAGCGTATCGCCGTCCCAGCGCCCGATGGAGTCGCCCGTCAGGAAGCGGATCTCCTTCGGCTGGTGCGCGCGCCGGTTGAGGTCGACGATTCGTGCACTATGGATCATCTCGTTGAGAATGATCACGTGGTCGCGCGTCTGGACCAGCTGGACGTTGTTGTTGTACGCGCTCGGCACCATCGGCGGACCGGAATTGAAGCCGACGATGCAGCGCTCGGCGAGCGGGCGTTCCTCCGGATTGTCGTAACGCCCGCGCGCCTGCGCGAGCCGCTGCTGCGCTTCGGGGGTCATGGGCGGAATCCGGCCGTCAGGCGGATCGACAACGAGCGAGGTTTGCTTGGCGATTCTCGTGCCGAAGTCCCACCAGAAATCGTTGTACGCCCGCTCCACGTCCGTGGCGGCGCCGCCATCACGCCGATCCTTGTTGCTCGTCTCGATCTTTTGCTGCGCGAACTCTTCCGCCTCGTCGTCTGTCAGCGTCTGTTTGCCGGCGAAATTGCCTGGCCGCTCGAGCGGTGTGAGCTGCGCGAAGTCCCAGGTGCCCTGCAGATCCGGGCGCCCGTCCGCCGTGCGCGGGATAGGTGGAGCCGGCTTATGGGATTGGGCGGCGAGCGAGACGCCAGCGGCCAGGATTAGGCCGACGAAGGTGAACTGTGCGCTAAATCTTGACACCTTTGGCCTCCATCAACTTGCGGCCGTTCCCGACCAGAATCTGCTGCTTTTCTTCCGTCGTCAAGGCCGCCTGTTTCACGGACGCGATGGTCTGCGGGACGAGCGACGTCGGCCCGCTGTCGGTGCCGAAGAGGATACGATCGGCGCCGAACACCTTCGCGGCCAGGGCGATGCCGCGCGGTCCGCGGCCGCTCTGGCCGGTGTCGAGATAGACGCTGCGGAATCGTTTCGGCGGAACGGGCCGCCCGGCTTCCTCGCCGGCCATCTGAATCTGCTCCGCGACGTACGAAATCGCGCCGCCCATCATCGCCACCTGCACGGTCACGTCCGGATAGACGTCGAGAAAATCTGTCAGCGCCAGCGTGATGACGCCGGTGGCCAGGTGCGTGGCGGTGATCAGCAGCGTGCGCGCGGACGCGTTGTCGCCCGGCACGGCGGTCGATGCCGGGTTGCCGGCCTCCGGGCTTGCGAGTCCGAAGTACGGATTCGAGGCTCCGGTTTCCGGCTGACGGCCGGGAATCTCCGCGCTCGCTGCGCCGCGGTGCACGAAGATGTGACTGCGATTCTTCTGAGCAACCGCGAAGATCGGCGCCAGCGCGCGAGCGCCCGCGAGACTGACGAATGCGTCGAGCGGCAACGTCGCGCCAATCAGACCCAGCTCCTGATGGGCGCGCTGCAGTTCGTCGGCTGCCCACGCGACGTTGGCCGTCGGCAGCGTCGCGAGTCCTGAGAATCGTGCCGGATGCTTCTTGACGAGCGCCGCGACGTCGTCGTTCTGGGCGCGCCAGAAGGGACGTGCTTCGTCCGGCGGCATGACGCCGTCGTACGACGCGCCGACGTAGGAAAGGACTTGCCGCTGCACACCGGCCTCGTCCATCAGTCGGAGCCGCGCGTCGATGTCGAACCAGCCTTGCCCTTGAGGCGGACGAGGGCTCGAGCGTTTGCCGAGCAGTTCAACGACGTGCGGGCCGATCCAGTGGGCATGGAAGTCGACGAGCGACGCTGGAGATGCCGGCTGCGCGCGGGCGGGTAGCGCAGCGCTCGCGACGCCCAGGCCGGTTGCGCGGAGAAACGCTCGTCGCGTCGTGGTCATGCGCATAACGGTCGCGCCTCCGGGTGCCTACTGTTTCAGGCCCACACGCGCGGATTATGCACCATGCGCGCGCTCGGCTGATGCTAGAGTCAGGCGCATCCCGTATCTTCGAGTGGCTGAACGTATAGGGTTATAGATGGACGCGCACGGCGCAGGTGGCGCCTTTCCCAAGACGTCGTGGACCCTGCTCGGACAGGCATCGACGGGGCGGGCCCGCGGGAACCCGGCGGCGACCAACGAGTTCACGGAACGCTACTACCCTGCCGTACGGGCGTACATCTCGGCGATTGTCCGCAATGACACGACCGCCGAAGAGCTCACACAACAGTTTTTCATGACCGCCGTCTTGTCCGGTCGCCTCCTTCTCCACGCCAATCGAGCCAAGGGCAGCTTCAGGCCGTACCTGAAGCAAGCGATCCGGAATTTTCTGATCGACGAACACCGCCGCCTGGCACGCACGAAAGAGGAATCGCCGGAGTCCTCCGTGCACCCGGACGGCTTCAAGCAGGGTTGGGAAGGCCTGGCGGACGTGGCGTCGAGCGGACCCGATACCGACCTGCTGCGCGCGTGGGGACAGAGCATCGTCAAAATGGCGATCGAGAAAGTCCACGCGATCTGCAACGAAAAGGGACAGCAGTTGCACTTCCAGCTGTTCGCGCGTCGATTTCTCAGCGGCTCCGACGAGCTGCCGGGATGGAAAGACGTGGGCGCCGCATTCAATCTCGACGAGAAGACAGCCAGGAGCCGGGCGGAGCCCGTGGTCCGGTGCTTTCGTGCGGTGCTGTGGGATCTGATCGCGACTGACATGGGCTCGGAAAAGGCGTTCGAGCACGAACTTCGCAGCTTGATAGGGGTCCTATGACGGTCGATGACCCGAAGAACCCGACGGCCATGGGCCTGACCTCGATGACGGGGACTGGGATGCGAGCCCTGTTGCTGGCCGCGCTGGATTCGCCGACTGACGATGGTGCGCGTGCGGACGGCGCGGCAGGCGCCAGCCACTTGCTGGCAGTCCTCGGCCGGCGCATGGGCGCTCCCGGCGAGGGCCTCCTCGAGGAGGCGATGGCGCCGAAAACCACGGTCCCCGATCTGACACGGATCAAAGAAGCCGCGAAGGTCCTGATGACAAAGGCCCAGCGGCACGACGATCGCGAAGCGGCCGTTCTGCTTTATCTGGTCGCGGTCGCGGCAGCCCTGGCGCGGTATGGGATCGAGATCTCCAGCTCTCCCGCCACTGATCAGCGGGAGCGGTTCGAAGCGCTCGCGACCCGTCACGCAGGTTTTGCCCTTGGCGACCTGTTTCGTCGCGCGGCGGATCGAATCCACAAGCGCGACGGCTCCACGTAACCGCGCGAGCGGTCGCCTGATCCTTCCAACGACCTGATCAGCCCGCGCCTGTCAGCCGGGCCGATTTCCACCTCTCATCGTCCCGTGAGCCTGTTCGCGTTCCGGCTCCGCGTGTGGAGATGAGAGCGCACATGAACGGATCCCACGACTCCCCATGCCCAGCGGATGCCGTCAAAGTCTTCGAAGACGACATCACTCTTGCCGCAATGTCTCTGGCTCCGGTCCTCATCACCGCGGCGCCAGCCGACGCACTCCGCATCGTCCAGGCGATCGCCGCGCGCGAGCGCCGCGGGCATGTTCGCGAGGTTCTGACGTGCGATGCCGCCGCGGGAGACGACGTCATCAGGACGGTCGCTGATAACAGGGTGCGCATTGCCACCGATCACGGCACGGCCATCCTGTGGATCGGAGAGGTTCACGCGCTGACACCGCGCGACCAGTCCGCGTTGATGAAGCTGCTCGCCCGTCCAAACAGCGGGAGAGAGGAAGACGTGCCCCGCATCGTCGCCTCGTCTTCGGTCGCTCTTTGCGACTGTGTCCTCAAAGGCCGATTCGACGCGCGACTGTTCTATCGGCTCAACATCATTCACATCGTCGTTCCCGCGTGAGCCGTCTCGCGCGCTGTTTTCGCGTGTTGAGATGACGGTGCTTCGGCCCCCCTCACGAATCTGAACCCAGGGCGTCACAGCCGCGGCGACCCGTCATTCACAGCTTTCGCGCGGAAGGAGCGTTCAAGGTGACAACCGCCATTGGCTTCACGGGATTCCTCCTCGCGTTGATTCTGCTGAACAGCACCCTGGTTTCCTTGTCCGAGCCGGCGCGCGTCCTCTTGATGGGCGTCGGACTTCTTCTCGCTGGACGTGTGTGCGCGTCGAAGCACAAGCGACCTGTCGCACGCATGTCTACGGTCACTCACGTCACATCGCTGGTGTGCTTGATCCTGTTGGCCTCGGTGCTATCGACGTCGTGCGCCAAGAATCCCGAGGTCGCCAAGCGCGCGTACCTCGAGAGCGGCGACAAGTATTTTGCCGAGAAGAAATACAACGAGGCGATCGTGCAGTATCGCAACGCTGTCCAGCAGGATGCGCGGTTCGGCGAGGCCCGCTACAAGCTGGCGGAGGCATACGTTCGGGTCAACGATCCGGCCGGCGCATATCGCGAGTACATCCGTGCGGCCGATCTGATGCCCGCCAACGTCGAGAGTCAGCTCAAGGCCGGCCAGATGCAGCTCCTGGCGCGCCAGTTCGAGGAGGCTAAGGGCCGCGCGGACCGGATCCTGGCAAACGATCCGAAGAACCTCCAGGGACAGATTCTTCGCGGGACCGCCTTGGCGGGGCTGAAAGATCTCGAGAGCGCCATCGTGCAGATGGAAGAAGCCATTCAGCTCGATCCCGAACGGAGCGGCACGTACGACAACCTGGGTGTGCTGCAGCTCGCGAACGGAGACCGTGAAGGAGCCGAGGACGCCTTCAGGAAGGCGGTCGAGATAGACGGCAAGTCCGTGACTGCACGCCTGGCGCTCGCCACGTTCTATCTGTCAACGCGACGGGCTGCTGAGGCCGAAGATGCGCTCAAACAGGCTCTTCAAATCGATGCCGCCAATCCGACGGCGAATCGACTGCTCGCGCTCTTCTACCTCGCGTCGCGCCGCGCGCCAGAGGCCGAACCGTACTTGAAAACGTTTGCCGACGTCACGAAAACCGCCGCGTCGCAGCTGGCGCTGGCGGACTACTACACGTTGATGAACCGTTCAAGCGACGCGGTTCAGGTCCTCACCGCGGTTGATGTCGGGAATGCGCAGGCCTTCGCCGGGGCCCAGAGCCGTCTCGCGGCCATCACGTATGCCAGGGGACAAAAGGCGGACGCGCAGACGCGGCTCAACGACCTCCTCGCGCGACAGCCGAATTACGTGACGGGCCTGTTGCTGAAGGCTCGGTTCCTCCTGGCCGAACAGCAACTTGACGGTGCTTTGGCGCAAGCGAGGATCGCGGTCCAGGCGGACCCGTCGTCCGCCCAGGCACAGTTCTTCTTGGGCAAGGTGTACGCCGCAAGTGGTCGGCACGACGAGGCATCGAAGGCGTTCAGCGAAGTGTTGAAACTGAATCCTCATGCTACTGCGGCGCAGATTGAGCTGTCGCGGGTGCAGCTCGCCGCCGGGAAGGTAGACGCGTCTGTCGAGTCCGCCCGTCAGGCGCTGAAGGGACAGCCCGACAATCCCGACGCTCGACTGCTGGTGGCTCGCGGCCTCATCGTCCGTCGCGAGTTGGCACAAGCGGAAACAGAAATGAACGTGCTGGTGGCGAAGTACCCGAACGTGTCGGCCGTACACAGCCAGATCGGCGTGCTGTATCTGGCGAAGGGCGATCTGGCGGCAGCGAGGCGTTCGTTCGATCGCGCCCTGACACTCGACGGCCGCTCGCCGGAAGCCCTTTCCGGTCTCATGCGCCTCGATGTGGCTGCCAAGAAACCGGCGGACGCTCGGTCGCGAGTAGAAGCGAAACTGGCGCAAACGCCGAATGACGGCCATCTGCTTCAGCTCGCGGCGAGCACCTACGCCGCGACGGGCGATCCCGATCGCGCCGAACGGGCACTACGGCAGGCAATCGAGATCGACCCTGCCAATCTTCAGGCCCACGCCATGCTCGGACAGCTGTTCATGTTCGAACAGAAGCAGGAGCAAGCCAAAACCGAATTCGAGGCGATGGCGAAGCTCCGGCCGCACTCGAGCGAGGCGATCGCTGCGCAGACGATGGTTGCGCTCATCCTGCAGGGGCAGAACCGGCTCGCCGAAGCTCAGACGCAGTATGAACAAGTCCTCGCCGCCTCACCCCGGACCATCATCGCCGCCAATAACCTGGCGTGGCTCTACGCCGAGCGTGGCGGCAACCTCGACGTCGCGCTGAACCTGGCGCAGACGGCGGCGCAGGAAGCTCCCGACCGTCCCGAAATCAACGACACCCTGGGGTGGGTTTACTACAAGAAGGATCTGGCTGGCCAAGCGATCGCCGCACGTCAACGATGCATCGAGAAGGACTCGACCAACCCGCTGTACCACTACCACCTAGGACTGGCGTATTCGAAGAACGGCGACCGAGCCAGAGCCAAGCAGTCGTTGGACAAAGCGCTCACGCTCGAGCCGGACTTCGAGGGTTCGGCCGAGGCTCGGAGAGTACTGGCCTCTATCACAGGCTGAGAGACAACGCCCTACATGAGTCAACCGTAAGAAGCGCACGACATCAGTCGTAAAGCTTGGATGAACCGTCCACGCAGTCGACACGGAGAAAAACCAATGTGTTCAACACGTCGCGCGACTTTTTCAGTAGTGCTTGCAGCGCTCGTCATCCTGCCGCTGAACGCCTATGCGGCGCCTTTGTATTCGAAAGACGTGTTCTGCAATACCAGCAAGTGCGGCACGATGGAATTTGACAAGTATGAAACGTACACCGCAAATACCGCCTTTCCGTCGAAGAACTGGTTGGGTGGAGTACTGATCAATGGCACGTTCACACAAGAGAGGGCCGCGAACTATCACTACGTGCAGAGTTATAAAACCGACGCGGACGATTTGCGTTGGATCGTCGACGACTCTGTCGCGCTGCCGCAGCCACTCCTGGACCCGCCCCCTGGCGGGTACAAGGTACGAGCCGACGCGACGGACAACGCGTACACGGGGAAACCACAAAAATGGGACTACTTACCCTGGTACGACGAGGCTGGAGAGTTTCCTGGCTTTTACGATCGGCCAACCAATTTCTTCTTGGACGCCAAGAACCAACCCGACAAGATGGTGACGACCACGTTCGAGACGTGGCTGGTGTGCGTTATCGAAGAGACGCTGGGACCCAATCCCGAGCAGGCCAAGGACGACAGCTACAAGGTTGCACCCTTGCTAGGTTGGCAGTGGGGTTTTGATCTTGTCTACAAGGACGTTGGCACGATCGGAGAGGACGAGCTCGCAGATTTTACGGTGACCATGAAGAAGTTCGATTTCGTGAACGCACCCACAGCCCACTGGACCGACGCGTTGACGGCCAAGTACGGCAAGACGACGCAGGACTTCTGGAACATCACGACTGGCCCCTGTGACACCTGCGCGTCGGTTCCCGAGCCGGCAACCGCGCTCCTGGTTCTCATAGGAATGCCGGCGGTCGCTTTGCGACGTTGGCGACGCGATCGGCGTTGCGCCGGATCCGATTCTCGAAGCAACCACTGATCGGCAGGCCGCGCCGGATCTCACACGTACCACCGTTCACAGTTGCCGGCAAGTTCTCGTATTTGAAGGGTCCTCCGGGTCGAGGAGGAGCTCCTTCCGAGGTGGTTATGAGCGCGAAACATGTCACCCGCGTTGTCAGCTTGGTTCTGATCAATTCATTCATCAGCGTCACTGGCGTCTTGGCGGCCCCTATTGCCGTTGCAGGAGGACCGTGGAGAGCAGATGCCGTGGCAGTCGCGTCGATAGGACCTGATGCCTCGACGGGTGGGTTCAGCGGCGCCATGGGGTTTCTCCTGCGCACTGAGATCCAGCTCGATGAGATTGGAAAGGTGCGGGCGGTCACAGGTGGAGGGGCGGCGGCGATCACCGGTGCATCCGGACGGTCGGCGGCGCAAGGCGGCGGGAATCTGATCGTCGGCAATTTCGTGTTCACCGTCGCGGCGAATGTCGACAAGGAGACGGGCCTACTCACCGTGAACTTCCCGATGGGATTGACCTTCCCGTTTGAAGACGGCACCGGCCGGTTTGCGTCGCTGAACGCGGGGTATAGCGTGGGATTCCCCGTGAAGCTGGACGACGACTACTCCGCCTCCGTCGACACCTTCGCGTTCGCCAACGGCGCGACTGATAGCCGTGCCGATCGCGATGGGCCAAACACCGGAGCCCCTGCCGCTGCGGCGACAAGCGCAGGGATCGCAGCGCCCGGCACAGGCCCGATCACGGATCCACGGCGTTTTCGGTCCTTCGGGGTCTTCGGATCGACGCTGCTGATCATCGATGGCGTCGACGTGCTCGACGTGCCATACGAGTGGAGCATCGACGAGCGTGGTGACCTGACTGCGATCAATGTGACGACCGATTGTCCAGGTGGCTCGTTCCCGTTATCCGGCTGCAGCGCCATGGGACATTTGGAACGGTCGTTCGTGTTCGGTCCTGGCACGCACACCGTTCACTTCGAGCATGAAATTGGTGGATTTCTAGAAGACCGGGTAGAAGGCAATCTAGTTCCAGAGCCTGCCACTCTCGCTCTGTTCGGCACCGGACTCGCTGCTCTGGCCCGGCGGCGATTCAAGCAACCCACTCTTGTCCGCGTGTTGAAATGAGCAGCATCCCACAATTCTCAGCGAAGAGATGGCGATGGTTGGATTTACTACAAGAAGGATTTGCCTGGCCAAGCGATCGCTGCGCTTCAGCGGAGCGTCGAAAAGGACTCGGACAATCCTCTCTATCACTACCACCTCGGGTTGGCGTATTCGAAGAATGGCGACCAAGTCAAACCGAAGCAGTCATTGGCAAGAGCGCTCACACTCAAGCCGGACTTCAATGGGTCGTCCGACGCTCGAAAGTGGCTCGCTTCGATCAAGGTTGATTGTCGAGTCAGAGGTTCTTTTGCGGCAACGGGTATCAGTCAAATTAAAGGGAGCGACATCATGAAACCTGGCATTTTTACGAAACGTACGACGCAGTGGGCAAGAGCCACATGGATCGTGACCGCAATCGCGCTCTGGTGTGTCTGGCCGACCGGACCGGTCTTCGCCGATCCGCTGGCCACGTATCACGTGGAAAAAACGTTTCTGGGAGACATTTCAGACGGGAAAGGCAATGTCGTCGCTGGCCCGCTAACAGGATCGTATCGCTATCTGACGCATGCCTTCGCAGAAGACAAGCATCGGAGGGACCACAACAATGACAGCCCTCAGACCGGCGCACTGTTTGGGCCACTGGCTGAGCGTCTCGTCCCGGGCGGAGGAAGTAACAATGCGACTGTCCGGGACAGCGATCACATGTGGACAGCTGTCAACTCCTTCGATCAAGCCGCAGTGGGCCCGCAGAGGTTTGGTCCGTTCCAATCCAAGGCGAATTCGATACATCCGGACAGCGTCGCGAAGGTCACGCTTGACTACACGCAGCAACCAGGACCCAATCTCGGAGTGGGGCGGATTATTCTTGACGGCAAGGCGACGATTACCAATTTGCCACTGCACCCGCCTGAGACGGCCTACGCTGAAGCGAAGTCTGCTGGTGAAATCAAGATCACGGGAAAGGTCCTAGGGGCCGACATCGTGGACGGCAAGAAGTTGATACCCATACGGATCAAACAGGGCCAGACGTCACTGCAGTCGGTAGGCGGTAGCCGCGCTGTGCAGATCGACAACCCGCCAGGAACGCCTGGCCTGGCGGGGTCCGCCTCTCGCTACAGAGATCCCCTCAGTCTGTCTTTCTTCGACGAAGTGACAGGTGGCCTCGTTTCTTCGAACGACTTGTTTACCGAGGACTGGTTTACGGAAGGCGATGCCAGCATCGGCTTTGACGACACAACGGGCTTGAGTCTCATCGGCGAGATTGGCGGGTCGGCGGCAATTACATTTGCCACGCTGAGTTCTTGGGTGCTGAATCCGTTCAACGGCGGGGTCTCGATTGTCAACGGTGCGTTCAGCGCGACTGGGGATTTGGCGTCTCTCCCGTGGATAGTCTCTACAGTCGGCGGGCAGACCATGGCGACGCTCATGCCAGGTGATCTCAACCTCGATTTTCAGTTCATGGTCGAGGCGACGGGCTTGGGTTCACCAACGCATGATCTCTTGACCGTGCTCAGCGCCGATGGACAGGGGCTGGCCGACGTTTATGAGACAGCTTCAGAAGTCCCTGAACCCTCCACCTTCGTGTTATTTGGAATGGGTGCTTGTGGTCTGCTTGGGCGTCGCAGACGATCCCGGAAGCAGGCTTCGCTTCCGGTCCGAATAGCGATCACAACCTGAACATCCTGTACTCCTGAACTACGGCTCGAATCGGCCAGGCGCGAGCATGTCGAAGGTTCGCTTCGGATCCACCACTCGTTGCGACGCGGCCCGAGCGCCAACGCGTCAGCAATTAGCGCCTGGCCGATGGTGCCGCCTACGGCGATCCGCAATGCACCGCGAAGGCGTGCTCGGTTGTGCTGGGGTCCAACGGCGGTCTGGTGGCCGTTGAATTCCCTGAGGAGTTCCTGATCGCGGGCGTTGACTCGGTCGGTTCTGCTAACGCAGGAACAGCCTTTTCACTGACCTTGTCCAGTACTCCGCGACCCACTATCTGAAAGATCCCGCGAATAACCCCCTGCTAGAGCCATGCGAGGACGATCTCTCGAAATGCTGGGCGCTGGTTGAACTCCAGTTCTTTGCCTACCCGTATGATTTCAACCCAAGGTAGGTAGGAAACAACCCGACGTTTCAACAGCCTCTTGCTGATGGGATCGAACACGACCTCACGTCGTACTTCGAAAACCACGCGCGCAACACAAATATCGTCGGTCTACCTCCCGCGGCCATTTATGCGTCCGTGACTTCTGATGGTACGAACGCGGCGGTGCCGGAACCGTCGACGACCGCATTGATTGGATCCGGTTTGCTCCTGCTCGTCCGTCGCCGTCACAGACGTTTGGCGTTGAACGTATTGAGGTCGCCGGCCGCGCTTTGGTCCCGGAGTCTTGATGATGGCGTGCAAAAAGCTCAGGCAGAAGACGTGGGTCTTCGTCAGGTGTTGATAGGTCAAGCCCATTTGGATCCGCCGAGCATGTCGAAGATGCGCGGCGGATCCACGACTCGTTGCGACGCGGCCCAGACCAGCGCCTCGGCAATCAGCGCCTGACCCTCCGACCCGCCGAGCAGCGTGCCACGACGGTATCGGCAGGTCGCCACATAGTGCGACATGTGAGCCGCGTGCGCCTCGGCTTCGGACCGCTCGAGCAGCGTCACCGCGGCCTGTCGGTCGCCTTCAACACTGGCGACGCCCGCGCGGACGAGCAGAGCGAAGAGATTCCCCCAGCGTGTCCGCTCGCGTTCGAGTGTGCGCGCGCAACGAAGCGCCTCCCGAAGATAAGGTCGCCGGTCGTCTCGTGCGACGGTCGCAACTGCGAGCGATGCACGCGCGCGAAGGAGTAAAGCCATGATGGCGAAATACTGAACGTGTAAGAGACCTGATCCGGCGAGCGCTTGCCACTGCGAGTCCACAAGCGTCCACGCGAGCTCGGCGTCCTCGTTGTAAAGCGCCAAGTCGACCCGCGCCTGGACCGCCGAGAAATGGGTCACAGAAAAGCCCGTGGTGGGAAGAGCGGCAACCGACTCGTGGACCAGGTCACGGGCGAGCCACGGGCGTTCAGCGAGGAAGCACACGTGGGCTCCCGTAAACATCGAGTGAACGGCATGGAGATCGCCCCGTGCCTTCGCGTCTTGCAGCCGGCTGGTTAGATGGTCGGCGAGATCAGACAGCTTGCGCCACTCTCCCAGGTGAAGCGCTGCGGCGATCGCGACTCGAGTGTTCGTGCCGCGCTCCCAGGCGACCCCTGTGCATTCTTCACGCAGAATATGGTCGGCTTGCTGCGACAGCTGCCACGCGTTTCTCCAGTCCCCGATCAACAGGGCACACAGCCCCTCCATCGCTGCAATCAGCCCGCGTGTTTGTGGACGGTCAGTTCCATCGGCCAATGCTCGAGCCGTCGACAGCAGCTCGTGGATTTTCCGCGTGTTGCAGTGACCGGATGTCGAGCGATACACAGCCTCGGTCGCGAGTGACATGGCGAGACGATTTCGATCGCCGACACGCAGCGCCATGAGCATATGACGTGTGTGAAAGTCACAGCTTTGGATGACGTCGAGCATCTCGAGGCCGACGGTGAGCGACCAATACAGATCCAGAACTCTCTGGTCCTCCATCGCCACGGGGGTCGGCGGCCGTTCACTGACTCGGAGCGCATGAAAGGCCACACGCAGGCGTTGCCACAAGACGGACACGATGGCGTGCCACGGCTTGGTTGGGAGGCGGACGCCCAACTGGCGAGCGATGGAACGCAGGAGTTCCATGCCTTCGTCGACATGAGCGCTCCGGAGCAGCTGCTCGGCGGCCAGCCGTTTCAGCTCGATGGCGACCGATGCCTCGGCTTCCCGCGACGCCTCCAAGTACACGTGAGCGGCCTCGGTTCCGCGTTCCACCTGGACCAGAGCCGCGGCGAGCTTGCATTGCACCTGAACCAATTCCTCGCCGTGCCAGCAGCCGTGATCGAGAGCCAATCGATAGAACTGGGCGGCGCGATCGAAGGCGAGGACGCGCGACGCCTGTTCCGCCGCCGCGAGCATATGCCGGGCGGCGGCCGGCCGGTCGCCTCCCTCCTGAAACTGCCTGGCGAGAATCGCCGGGTCGAATCCACCCTCGGCCTCCAGCGCCATCGCGAGCGCGAGGTGCCGGTCCCGGCGCGTCTCGGCGGGCATCGCCGCCATCATCGTTTCGCGAATGCGATCGTGATACAGCTCGATTTCGCGCGGCCCGCGCGTCTCCCGTATGCGCGCGAGCCGCTCGACCACGAGATTCGCCAGCGTCGGGTGATCATCGATGTCAACGCCGGCGGCGCGGCGCACGACCGACAGGGGAAGAGGCTGACTGGCGACAGCCACGATCTCGAGCAGATGGCGCACATCCGGCGGCAGGATGGCGAGCCGTCTCTCGATGACGTGCCGAACCGTCACCGCATCGTCGGCGTCGGCGGCAGCAGCCGGCGAGTACCGCGTGAGCTGATCGATCAGAAACGGATCGCCTCGGGACTCCTGCGCAATCGCTTCAGCCAGCGTTTGATTGTTGGCACCGCGCCCTGCGATCAGACGCGTCGCCAGGTCGCTCGATTCGGACGGCGACAGCACGTCGAGCTCCACCTCGCGAACGATGACCGACGGCGACGATGTGATGCGCGAACGCCAACTCTGCAAAAACGGGCTGGTGTGAGCATCCTCGCTTCTGAAGCTTGCGATAAACAACAGGCTCGGAGGCGACGCCCCCTTCAGGAGGCGGCCCAGAAACGCCACGCTGTCCAGGTCGCCCCACTGCAGATCGTCAATCATGAGCACAAGGGGGTGCTTGTCGACCAAACGAGACAGCAATTCGAGCAGGCTGGCGAACGCGCGCTGGCGCAGTTCTTCGGAATCCAGAATCTCGATCGGCTTTGGCCGCGCCGGAGCAATCGGATCCACCTGTGCGAGGCTCGGAAACATGCGAAGCAGGCACTGCACGTCGCGAGGCGCGAGCGCCTCGGCCTTCGACGGCGGCAGCGACGAGAGGTACCGGCTCAGGCGGTCGACCACGTCGTCGAGCGCCTTGAACGGGACCATTTCGCTTTCGTGGCAGCGACCGGCAAGCACCACGACATCGGGCCGGTTGTGCGCCAGTCTCCGCCGGAACTCTCTGAGCAACGCGCTTTTTCCAATCCCGGATCGGCCACCGAGGTTCACGACGACGGCAGATCCTTGGTTCGTGAGCGTCAAGAGCGATGTCAGTTCAGCCAACTCGGATTCCCGACCGACGAATGCTTCATGAGCGGATGGCAGGGACGGCACCGAGCTCGCGGCGCTTTCGTTGCCTCCGAGGCGCGCCAGGATTTCACGGGCCGAGGGCCTTGCCGCCGGATCCGACCGGAGCAGGTCCGCGCACAACGTGTCCAGATCCTCGGGCACGTTCGGCGCTTTGTCGCTCGGCGACACGAGCGTCTCGTCGGATCCGGCGACGAGCGATGGGCGCGACGGAAGCGATCCGGTCAACGACTCGAAGAGCATCACGCCGAAGCTGTACCAGTCGGTGGCCTGATCCACCGGAGAGCCAGCCGCCTGTTCGGGGGACACGTACGCGGGTGTGCCCGCACGAACGACCGTTTGGAGTGCATCGGGTGATGACTCGCGCACCAACCCGAAATCGAGCAGACGCACGCGTCCGTCATGGGAAACGAGGACGTTCGCCGGCTTGATGTCCCGATGGAGCAGGCCGGCGCCGTGGAGAGTGTCGATAGCCTGCGCGAGTTGCCGGCCGGCCGCGCGCAGACGCGCGACCGCGCAGGGATAAGTTCGTGCTTCCTGCGCGGCCCCCTCACCTGCGATGTATTGCAGGAAGGTGACTCCCCGAATCAGCTCCATCGTGAAGAACCAGCGGCCGTTTTCGGAGAACAGCTCGTACAGCTCCACGACATTCGGATGCCGAATGTCGACGAGGGCACGAAACTCTCGCTTGAATCGATAGAGGAAGCCGGAATCCCGCCGACGGAGGAGCTTGAGCGCGATCAGCCGCTCCTGGGCTCGGTCGTAGCATTCGTAGACGGCGCCGAACCCACCGCGGCCCAGCAGGCGATGCACGGCAAATCGTGCCGTCCCGGGGAATTCTTCGTTCGCGGCCTCAATCACGCCGACGTCCTGAACGTGGTCAACTCGAGGCGAGAGAGCTGGCGGGTCCGACCGTCCAAAGTCGATCGCCGGATGGTCGATCAAGCTGTCCGCTTCATCGTAGGCAGCCAGGAGCGCCTCGGCCTCGGCCCTTTGAGTGGCGCTGCCGGCGCACGCCTCGTCAAGGTAATCGGCGCGTGATCCCTGCTGGTGCCTCAGGGCCTCGTCGAACACGGACTTGACGTGCTCCCACTGCTCGGGTATCACGATCGCGCATTCCTCATCTCGCGATGCAGCCACGCCTTGGCGACGTTCAGGTCGCGTTTGACCGTCGCCGGTGACACGCCGATCGATTGGGCCGTCTCCTCGATTGTCAACCCTCCGAAGAAGCGCAGCTCGACGATCCGACTCTGCTGAGGATCGATGACCGCCAAGCTCGCGAGCGCTTCGTCGAGCGCGACGAGCTCGGTCGCTCGCTCATCGGACAGGACGACATCGTCCAGGCCGACCTTGATGGCGAATCCGCCGCGCTTGCCCGCGTGGCGGCTCCTCGCGTAATCGACCAGGATCCGGCGCATCACGCGCGAGGCGATGCCGAAGAAGTGCTTCCGATTCTGCCAATGAACTCGCTGCTGACCGGCAAGGCGCACGTAGGCTTCGTGAACGAGTGCGGTGGCCTGAAGCGTGTGATCGGAGCGTTCCCTGCCGAGATGATGGCGCGCCAGCTTGTGGAGCTCGCCGTACAGCAACGGCATGACCTCCGCCATCGCTTCGGCATCGCCGCGACCCACATCCGCGAGGAGTTGCGTCACTTCGTGGCTGGGAAGCATGTCGGACCCCCCTGGTTACCAACGCTCTACTTACCTATACGGAGCTCGACCGCAAAATACGTCATCCGGGCGCGGGGCCGTTCCAAAGCCGAACGAGGGGAGGGGTCGTGAGCTGCTGTGCCGCCGGATTCCGCGTGGTTGAGTGAGCCGTTTTGGAGGGACATCGTGGATCACCCAATTCTTCCAGTGTTTCCGTCGCTCGCTCGGTTCCATGGCGAGCCATTGATCGTGAAGTCGAGTCGCGCCATGAAGGAGGTGTGTGCCTTGGCGGCGCGCGTGGCCGCCAGCGACGCCAGAGTCCTGATTGTGGGGGAAAGCGGTGCCGGCAAAGGGCTGCTGGCGCGGTACATCCACGCCCGCTCGCCGCGCGCCAGCCGGCCGTTCGTCGCGGCCGACTGCACGGAGCTCCATGAAGAGCTCGTGGCGTCCGAGCTGTTCGGTCATGTCACGGGCGTGCCCGGGGCCGATCGGAGCACGCGAGGGATGCTCCTCAACGCGCATCTCGGGACGCTGTTTCTGGACGAGATCAGCGACATGAGCCTGCACTTGCAGGCGACGCTGCTCCGCTTCCTAGAGAGTGGCGAAATCCGAACTCCCGGGGCGAGGCGAACGGGGACTACGGTCAATGTGCGCGTCATCTCGGCGACCAACCGCGATCTGACCGAACAAATGGACCAGCGACAGTTCCGCCAGGACCTCCTCTATCGACTGAACGTCATTCAGATTGTCGTCCCGCCGCTCCGCGATCGGCCTGAGGACATTCGCCCGCTGGTCGAACGGGCTGTTGCCCAGAGCGGGCGGCGGCTGCGGCTGGCCCCCGACGCCCTGGCGGCGATGGAGACCTATCGATGGCCGGGTAATGTGCGTGAGCTGCAGAATGTCGTAGGGCGGCTGGCATTGATGGCGTCCTCGGATGCAATTGACCGTTCCGATCTGCCGTCGTCCTTGTTCGAGCCAAGCCCGCCTCCCCACGCGCCAAGCTTCATCTCGGCTGCGGTCGCAGAGCAATCGAACGTGACGGCTCTTCCGGCTTGGCTGGGGGCATGAGCACGACGCTTTCATTCCGCCGGTTTCGGTCGCGAGGAGATCAGGAGGCTGCCATGTGTAACGACAAAACCAGTGCACCACGGCTCCACTACGTCGACGCCCATCACGTGCAAGGCGATGGCGCGTGTCTTGACCGCGTCGATGTCCGCGGGGAGACCGGACAACAAATCGGCACCCTCGACGGCGTGATCGTGGATGTCGAAGCGGGACGGGTGCTCTACTTCGTGGTCCATTCCGGCAACGGGCGAGTGCCTCGGTGGAAGGTATTGCCCTTCGTCTCGGCGCGCCTGGACAGGAGCCATCGGGCGCTGAGCGTCGAGTGCGATCGCGCGCTGGCCGTTCCCTTCTCGAAACTCGATCGTGACGCGTTCCCGAATTTTGCGGATGACGAGCATAAGTCGACGTTGTTCTGAGCCTCAGGGCGCGGTACCCCCTTCCCTGTGCTAGCTTACGCGCCAGGGATTCACGGGGGAGGGGATGATGACGCGCAGCGTACGACTGCTGGCGGTGGTCGCGGGGCTGGTCTGCCTCTGCACGGGCATGTCGGGCCAGGAAAGGGCCGGCTCCTCACGCCCGCCCTCGACGGCGGGCGGCGACTGGCCGCACTACACGGCGGACATGCGCGGCACGAAGTACTCGCCGCTCGATCAGATCAACGCAGCTAACTTCGGCAAGCTGGAGGTCGCGTGGCGCTTCAAGACGGACCTCCTCGGACCGCGCCCTGAATACAAGCTGGAAGGCACGCCGCTCGCCATCAACGGCGTCCTGTACGCCACCGGTGGAACCCGCCGCTCAGTTGTCGCGCTCGACGGCAAAACCGGTGAGCTGATGTGGGCCCATAGCCTGCGCGAAGGACGGCGCGCCGGCGTCTCGCCGCGGCAGTTGTCCGGCCGCGGGCTCTCGTACTGGAGCGATGGCCGCGGCGACGATCGGATTCTCTACGTGACGACCGGGTACCGCCTGGTCGCGCTCAACGCGCGGAACGGAGCACCCGTCAGCTCGTTCGGGACGAACGGGATTGTGGACTTGAAGCAGGGCGCGGTCTTCGGCGCTGGTCAGCAGATCGATCTCGAGACCGGCGAAATCGGCTGGCACGCGACGCCGGCGATCGCGAAGGATGTGGTCATCGTCGGATCGTCGTTCCGTGAAGGCGCCACCGTCAGCACGCACAACAACACCAAGGGCCTGGTGCGCGCGTTCGACGTGCGGACCGGCAAGCTGCTCTGGACGTTCAACACGATTCCACGGCCCGACGAGTTTGGCAACGACACCTGGGAACGGGATTCGTGGGCCGTGAACGGCAACACTGGTGTGTGGACGCAAATCACGGTCGACGAAGATCTCGGCCTGGTGTATCTGCCGGTGGAGACACCGACGTCGGACTATTACGGTGGACACCGCCCCGGCAACAACCTCTTCGCGGAGAGCATCGTCTGCGTCGATCTCAAGACCGGTCAGCGCAAGTGGCACTTCCAGCTGGTGCACCACCCGCTCTGGAACTACGACATGTCGTCCGCGGCGATTCTGGCGGATATCACGGTGAACGGCCGGCCGATCAAAGCGGTTATCGTGCCGGGCAAACAGGCGTTCCTCTTCGTGTTCGATCGCGTGACCGGCCAGCCGGTGTGGCCGATCGAAGAACGTCCCGTCCCGCAGTCCGATGTGCCAGGGGAAAAGACGAGCCCGACGCAGCCGTTTCCGACCAAGCCGCCGGCGTACGCGCGCAACACGCTCAAAGTGCCCGACGACCTCATCGACTTCACGCCGGAGCTGCGCGCGCAGGCGCTGAAGAACATCGCGCGCTACAAAGTGGCGCCGTGGATGTACAACCCGCCGGTGCTCGGCGACGTCAACGGCGTCCTCGGCGCGATCAACATGGGCAACGCCATCGGCGGCACGAACTGGCCCGGTGTCGCGTACGATCCCGAGACGCACACCGTCTTCGCCAACGCGAACAACGTCGGCATCACCTCGGGCTCAGTGGTGCCGCCGCCGCCGAACTTCTCGGATATTCGTTATGTGTCCGGGATCGCCGGGCGGCCGTTCCAGGAAGTGCTCGGGCCGGGTGACTGCTGCGCGGCCGATTCACCGCGCGCGCAGGCGCAGGCCGCCGCGCCACCGGCGCCCGCGGCGAACGCGCCGCCGGCCACCGGCGTCGGCGGTCGTCTCGCGGGAGGATTGCTCGTCGAGGGCATGTCGATTCTCAAGCCGCCGTACGGAACGATCTCGGGGATCAACATGGATCGCGGCGAGATCGCCTGGCAGGTGCCGCACGGCGACACGCCGGACAACGTGCGCAATCACCCCGCGCTCAAGGGTCTGACGATTCCGAAGACTGGCCAGGCGCCCACCGGCGGGATTGGACTGATGGTCACGAAGACGCTGGTGGTGATGGGCGATCCGCAGCTGACGACGACACCCGACCATCCACGGGGAGCGATGTTCCGCGCCTACGAGAAGGCGGCGGGGAAGGAAGTCGGCGCGGTGTGGATGGCCGCGCCGCAGAGTGGATCGCCGATGACCTATCTCGTCGACGGCAAGCAGTACATCGTCGTGGCGATCGGCGGCGGCAGCTATTCGGGCGAATACGTGGCGTTCGCGCTGCCGGCCCGATGAGAAGAATGGGATCCCGCAAAACGCGCGTTGACCTTGTCGACATGAAAACACCGCTGCTGGTCGTGTTGTTCGTTGCCGCGCTCGCGGTCGTGACCGTCCCGGCGCAGTCGATTCCCGACGACGCCTTCGCCGGCCTGCGCGCGCGATCGCTTGGACCGGCGGTGACCTCGGGCCGCGTGATGACGATTGCGGTGAATCCGGCCAATCACGCCGAGTTCGACGTCGGCGCGGCGTCAGGCGGCGTCTGGAAAACAGTCAACGGCGGCGCGTCGTTTCAGCCGGTGTTCGATACGCAGGGCTCGTTCTCGATCGGATGGGTCGCCATCGATCCGAAGCGCCCGAGCATCGTGTGGGTCGGCACCGGCGAGCGCAACTCGCAGCGGTCGGTCGCCTACGGCGACGGCGTCTACAAGAGCGAAGACGGCGGCCGCTCGTGGACCAACGTCGGCCTGAAATCCTCCGAGCATATCGGGCGCGTGGTCGTCGATCCCAAAGACAGCGACACCGTGTATGTCGCCGCGCAGGGACCGCTATGGGCGCCCGGCGGCGACCGCGGCCTCTACAAGACGACCGACGGCGGCAAGACCTGGAACCAGATCCTCAAGATTTCGGAGAATACCGGCGTCAGCGACGTCGTGCTCGATCCGCGCAACCCTGACGTCATCGTCGCCACGTCATACCAACGCCGCCGTTCGTTTTCCGCCTTCATCGACGGCGGACCCGAGAGCGCGATCCATCGCAGCACCGACGGCGGCAAGACCTGGAAGAAGGTCACCGTTGGCCTGCCGGACGAACAGCTCGGCCGGATCGGGCTCGCCATCTCGCCCGTGCAGCCCGACATCCTTTACGCGAACGTGGAGGCGGCCAATCGAAAGGGGGGCATCTTCCGTTCCACTGACAACGGCGTCACCTGGGAGAAGCGCACGGAGTACAACGCCGGCGCGATGTACTACGGCGACATCTACGCCGATCCGAAGAACGTCGACCGCGTCTATATACCCGACGTGATCTTTCAGGTGTCCGACGATGGCGGCAAGACGATGCACTCGCTGGGACAGCGAAACATGCACGTCGACAACCACATCATCTGGGTCGATCCGTCGAATACGAACCACATGATGGTCGGCAACGACGGCGGGCTGTACCGTTCGTTCGATGGCGCCGCGACCTGGATGTTTTTCGAGAACCTGCCGCTCGCTCAGTACTACGACGTGGACGTGGACAACGCAGTGCCGTTCTACAACGTCTACGGCGGGCTGCAGGACAACAATTCGCTCGGTGGACCGTCGCGTACCCGATCGCAGCATGGCATCCTGAACCAGGACTGGTTCGTCACGCAGGGTGGCGACGGTTTTGTCTCGCGGGTCGATCCCGAGGATCCCAACACCATCTACGCGGAGTTGCAGCACGGCGTCCTCGTGCGCTACGACAAGCGCACCGGCGAACGCGTCGGCATTCAGCCGCAGGAAGAGAAGGGTGGGCCGCCGGCGCGCTGGAATTGGGACTCGCCGTTCATCATTTCCCCGCATTCGCACACGCGCCTGTACTTCGGCGCGCAGATGCTCTATCGATCGGACGACCGCGGCAACAGCTGGAGGGCGGTGTCGCCGGATCTGACGCGTCAGATCGATCGCAACACGCTGGCGATGATGGGCCGCGTCTGGGGACCGGATGCCGTCGCGAAGAACACGTCGACCGCCCTCTACGGCAATATCTCGGCAATCGCCGAAAGTCCCAGGAAGGAAGGGCTCATCTACGTCGGCACCGACGATGGGCTCGTGCAGGTCACCGACAACGCGGGCGCGAGCTGGCGCAAGCCCGATCGGATTCCCGGCGTGCCAGCCAACGGCTACATCGCACGCATCCGTGCTTCACAGCACGACGCCAATACGGTTTACGTCGTGGTCGAGAATCATCAGCACGGCGACTTCGCGCCGTACTTGTTGAAGAGCACCGATGCGGGGTTCACCTGGACGTCGATCGTCGGCGACCTGCCGGCGCGCGGCTCGATCTACGCGATTGCCGAAGATCACGTGGACCCGCGGCTGCTGTTCGCGGGCACCGAGTTCGCCGCCTACTGGAGCAAGGACGGAGGTCAGCATTGGACCAAGATTGCGGGCCTGCCGACGATCGCCGTGCGCGAAATCGCGATTCAGAAGCGCGAGAGCGATCTCGTTCTCGGCACCTTCGGCCGCGGCGTCTACATCGTTGACGACTACTCACCGCTGCGGGCGACGACCGCGGCGATGCTGGCAGAGGCGGCGACGTTCTATCCGGTGCGCGACGCGGTGATGTTCGTGCCGACCATGCAGTACGGGATGCCAGGCAAGGGATTTCAGGGCGAAATGCTCTACACGTCGCCGAATCCTCCGTACGGCGCGGTGTTCACGTATCGGCTGAAGGACGGTCTCAAGACGTTGAAGCAGAAGCGGACCGATGCCGAGGCCGCCGCGGAGAAGGCCGGACAACCGATCGCGTATCCGACGCCCGAGCAATTGCGTGCGGAGGCCGCGGAGGAGGCTCCGGCAATTCTCCTGACGATCAGCGACGCCTCTGGCACTCCGGTCCGCGTGATGACTGGTTCTGTCGAGAAGGGTCTCCAGCGGGTCGCGTGGGATCTGCGCCAGCCCGCGCACGAGTTGCCGCCGAACCGCCCGCGCGGCGAGCTCGAGGAGCTGTTCGGCGATCCGCTGGTCGGTCCGTTCGTCATTCCGGGAAAGTACAGCGTGACGCTGTCACAGCGCGTGGGTGGCGTCGTGAGTGCGCTTGGCAGCCCGGTCACGTTCAATGTGGTGCTGGATCCGCAGGTCAGTCACACACCCGCCGACCTCGCCGCACGCTGGCAGTTCGCGCAGAAACTCCAGACGCTCAGGCGCGAGATCGCCGGCTCGCTGCAGCTGGCGAACAGCACGGCGTCGAGGCTCGACGCCATCCTGCAGGCGCTCGACGCCACGCCTGCCGCGCCGCGGTCGCTGCACGAGCAGGCGCGCGCGCTCAAGAGACGGCTGGCGGCGATTCTCGTGGAGCTGCAGGGCGATCGCGCGCTCGGATCGCGCAGTGTGCCGACGGCGGTGGCAATCTCCGAACGCGCCAATACCATCAGCGGCGAGTTGATCAATTCACTCGGCCGGCAGACAGCGACCCACGATCAGCAGTTGCAGATTGCGTCCGAGCTCTTCGCGACCCAGCGGACGGCGCTGAAGACCTTGGTCGAGACCGATGTGCCGCCGATGGAGCGCGAACTCGAGCGGTTGGGCGCGCCCTATACGCCGGGGCGCGTCCCGCGATAGCGCGGACCTTTACTTCACCTCGACGATTTCGATTGCGATGCGGTCAGGCCCCTCGATCATCGCCGCGCGCGAGCTGCCCCATGGGTGAATCTCTTCCAGGAACTTGACGTTCTCGCGTTTCAGCCGCGCGACCGTGGCGTCGAGATCGGCCGTGCTCACCGCCCAGTGATCCACCAGCTTGCCGCGCGTGCTCACCAGCCCGCCGCCCGGCCACGGCCGGATCGAAATCGAGATGTCGTCGATGTTCACGCCGCCCGCCGGGTCGCGAACGAATCCGGTTTTCGCGAACGACGGCCAGGTCGGCGGCGCGTACAGCTTCGTGTGGCAGTCGCCGCTCTCGGCCGGCCCCGCCGCGGCCCCGCCGCGCCCCTGCGGCATGCGCGCGCCCAGGTGGGTGACGTACCAGTCCATCGCGCAGCGCGGATGCTCGTGATACATGTGCACGTGGTTGAAGCGCTCCGTCGTCCCGGCCTGGGCGTTCTCGATCATCGCGCCGTCCGGGCCACGCAGGTAGCCGAAGCCGCCCTGACGCGTCGGCTGCACACCCTTCGCGCGCAATTCCAGGATCTGTTCCTGCGTCGGGAAGCCGGGCAGCGTGTCGCTGGACAGGTCCACGAGGTTGCCGTCGGCCGCATCCCACATCTGCGCGATCGTCAGCCCCATCGCGCGGAACTTGTCGTTGTATTCTCGCGAGTTGGGCGTGTTCCAGCCGAAGTGCCACACGGAGGTCTGCGGTCCGGTCAGCTCGTTCTGCGGCGGCGCGTTCACCTTCGTGAACAGGATGTAGATGTTGCCGGTCTTCACGGCTTCGAACCCGTTGAACGTCGCCTTGGTGGCCGACTGCGCGAACGGCTTCGGGTAATAGGCCGCGGCGGCCGCCGGATCCATGGAGTTCAGGTGCACATGATGAAAGTGCAGCGGCTCGACCTTGGCGGCGTCCTGGGCGTGGGCCCCCACGCCGACGAGACCGACCAGCAAGGCAGCGCGGGCGATCAGCTTCATGGCGGATACAGTAATACAAGTTCAGGCGCCAGCCTCGCCGTAGCCACGCAGTGGCGAAGGCGGGAACTTTTCTCCCTTTCAAACTGAATACCTGATGCCGGCGTCAAACCCGGCATCTCATGGCCGCTGGCGAAGATCCGTCGGACGACGCCCTGATCGTCCAGATTGTGAGCGGCGATCGCGATGCGTTCGCCGCCCTGTATCGGCGACACCGTGCGGACGTTTATCGCTTCGCGATGCACATCAGCGGTTCACCGCCGTTGGCGGACGACGTGACGCAGGACGTGTTCATCGCAGTCATTCACGATGCCGGACGGTACCGGCGGGAACGGGCGGCGGTCCTGCCCTGGCTGCTTGGCATCGCACGGAATCACGTGCGCCGGGCGCTGGACCAGCGGCCGACCGTGGCGCTGCCCGACGACGAGTCCGCGGCTGGCCGGACGCTGGTGGTCGAACCGGATCCGCTCGGCGGGCTCGCGCGGCGTCAGCACGTGCTGGCGCTGCGGCGGGCGGTGCTGGAACTGCCGGTGAAGTATCGCGAGGTGGTCGTGCTGTGCGATCTCCAGGAGTTGACCTACGACGACGCCGCAACCGCGCTTGGGTGCGCAATCGGCACAGTGCGATCGCGGCTGCATCGCGGGCGGGCGCTGCTCGCGTCGCGCCTCCGCGGGACCAATCCGCCGCTGTTTCGGGCGCCGGTGGCGAGAGGCCTGCTATGAGCGATCCCGGGCGCGACGATCTGGCTTCGGCGCTTCGCCGGCTGGCGCAGAGCGCGGAGTTACCGCCACTCGATCCGGATCGGGAACGCGCGCTCCTCGAAGCCTTCGACGCGGCGCAGCAAGAGAAGCGTGCACCGGCGGCTCGCGCCAGCGTGTCGCGCCCCGCCGCGGCGGCGGCGCTGCTCGCGCTGGCCGCCACGATGGCGTGGCTCATCGTCGGCCGGTCCGGTCGGCCGCCTGCGGCTCCCGTCGTCGCGCCATTGACGACGACCGAGTTCGTCCTCTGGCCAGGCGCGGCGGAGCTGCCGACCTTCGAGAGCGGTCATCTGATGCGGATGGAAGTGCCAGTGTCGGCTCTGCCGTCGCTCGGCCTCGTGCCGCCTGCGACGCACGCAGCGGTGGTACAGGCGGACGTTCTTGTTGGTCAGGATGGGCTGCCGCGGGCGGTTCGTTTGTCACCGGATTTCTGATTGCGGCCCTGAAAGGGCCGCGCTACGACGACGGTGTTGCGCGATTACGACAACGGTGTAGCGCGACCCTTTCAGGGTCGCGAAAGAACAAACGTAGCGCGACCCTTTTAGGGTCGCCAAGGAGCTATCGATGAAGCATGCATTGACGTTGGTCGGGGTGATGTTCGCAGCCGCCACCCTGCACGCGCAGGAGCCCTCCACCTTCAAGTTCGAAGTGCAGACGCGCGTGCCGCTCGAAACGCGGACCGTGAAGAACGCGCCGTACTCGGCGGAGGTGGTGACCGATCACATGCAGCAACTCGCTGACGGCAACCGGATCGTCGAGCATTCGTCCGGCCGCGTGTACCGCGACAACGAAGGGCGCGTGCGCCGCGAGGAGGATCGGCCGTCCGGCAATCCGAGCATCTCGATCGTCGATCCGGTCTCGGGCGTGTCGTACTCACTCGATCCGGAACGGCGCATCGCCTGGAAGACGTCGACCGAGACCGGCGTCGCGATCATGAACAAGCTGGATGCCGCGAAGACGGAGGCCGCGAAGGCCGAGGTCGCCAAACTGGAGGCGGAGCTGAAGCGCCGCGCCGAGCAGGCCCCAGACCTCATCGAGATGCGAAAGAAACTGGAGGCCGTGCGCAGAACCGGCGAAACGATGGCCGTGGAGGCGGGCGCCGGCATCGTGACGATGAGGCGCTACCCCGGCGGCGGTGAACAGCACAAGGACGAGGTGTTGCCGCCGAAGACGATGGAGGGTGTCCGCGTCGAGGGTCACCGCATGACGAAGACGATCGCAGCGGGCGCGATCGGCAACGAGTGGCCGATCACGATCGTGTCCGAGGAATGGACGTCACCGGATCTGCAGGTGCTGGTGCTGACCGACCGCAAGGATCCGCGCGCCGGCGATTCGTCGTACAAGCTGCAGCGAATCGTGCGCGGCGAACCGTCGGCGACACTGTTCCAGGTGCCGTCGGATTACGAGGTCAGGGAGACGGGGATCCGGCGGTTCGACTATCAGCGGGAGGAGCGTTAGCTCCGCGCTCCAGTGCCTTACGATCCCAATGCCCCAGCGCGGCGGCCTGCTCGTATGTGCTGTTCACGAAGCTGCGAATCGCGGCATCGGGATCGGCGGCCCGGCGGACGGCTTCGTACGGCAGGACGAACTCGCCCATGTCCTTGTGATAGTACGCGGCGGCCGGCTCGACGCGCGCTTCTTTGAGACCCGCCGGCTCCGGCACGGCGTAGGCGTAGAACGAGGGCTCGAGTATCGGCGCGCTGCCGGGCCAGAAGCCGTGGCTGATCACTTCCTGGGAGTACGCCTCGCGCATGAACGCCGGCCCTTCGCGGGGTGGCGCAGGACGGCCGGAGAAACGCGTTACCGCCATATCCATCCCGCCCCAGAAGAAATGAACGGGACTGGCCTTCCCGATGAAGGTGCAGCGCGTATCGGTCAGCACACGTTCCACCTGCACGAGGATGCGCCAGAAGCGGTTCGCTGCCTCGGCGTCGTACGTGGTGTGGACGGTGTCTTCCTCGAACCGGATCGGCGACGGAACCTCCGAGGGCACGGTCCAGATTTTCACCGGCAGCGACATCTCGCGCAATGTCTTCATCATGTCGTGGTAGAAGGCAGCAACCGTGCGCGGCGCCAGCGGCAGCGATCGCGTCGTGCCGTCGGAGACGCGGATGACGACATGCTGATCGATGAAGTCGAATTCGATCGCAAAGGATCGCGTGCCGTGCGGCAGCGTCCGGGTCGACAGGCCGCGGCCGGTCACGTGGAAGGCGACGCCCCACGATTGATTGATGGGCGGCGATTGGGCGAGCGCCACTTTACCAACGACCTGCATCCACATGTGCAGCGTCGCATAGGTGTCCTTCCATTCGTCGTACGGCAACACCGGCCAGAGGGCATCGGTCATGAACGCCTGCTCATGACCGCATGATACGCTGGACGTATGACCAGCGCGTGCGCGCATATCGGCGCCGTCAAGACCGTCAAGCACGCCAGCAAACGGGAATGCGAGGAATGTGTAAAAACTGGCAGCCGGTGGGTACACCTGCGCACGTGCCAGACGTGCGGCGCCACGCTGTGCTGCGACTCTTCGCCGAACCGCCACGCCAGCAAGCACGCCCGCGCGTCGTCGCATCCGGTCGTCGCGTCGGCGGAACCGGGCGAGAAGTGGCTCTACTGTTTCCCGGACGACGCCTTTGCTGAGTACTGAGTCGAACTTCCCGCTACGGTCGGGGCTAGGGGCTAGGGTTCTAGCTGCGGATCAGAACGCTTCCTGAATCCCGAGATAGAACCCGCGCGAGCCGCCCTTGCCCCACGCGTAATCCGTCGCGAGGTTCGTCCGCGATCGCTTGTTCAGCAGCACGCGCAGCCCCGCGCCGACGGCCGGCGCCCAGGTCTCGAAGATTTTTTGACCGGCCGCGGCGTTGTCGAGGGTGGTCGTGTTGACGAAGGCGACCATCCCTAGCAGGCCGTTGCTCGTGAGCGTGCCGCGGTACTCGACCTCGCCATACGCGAGGTGATTGCCGCGGTAGCGTCCCTCGCTGTACCCGCGTGCCGAACGCCCGTCGCCGCCGGTCGTCGGGAGGTCGAAATATGGCGCGGTGCCGTTCGTCACCAGATCGCTCATCGCCCAGAACGCCAGCTTGTGCCGGCCGTCCGCGGTGATCTTCCGGTAGGTCCGCAGATCGAGATACAGCTCCTGCCACGATGAATCGCCGCCGAGGAACCCCTTGTAAAACGTGCGGTACGCCGAGCTGGCCAGCCAGCCGCGCTGCGGGTTGATGCCGTTGTCGCGTGTGTCGTACAGCAGGCCGATCGTGGTGCCGCTCGACATCTGGCCGGCCGGCGAGAAGCCGTGCTCCTGGCTGTACGCCATGTAGGCGGACTCCTCCCACGCTGGCAGAAGACCGTCGCCGGGCCGGACGTTCGAGTGCGAGCTGATGTTGAGACCGGCTCCGACGAAGAGGCCCGGCGCCACGTTGCGATAGGCGGTTTCGTAAACCTTGACGCCCGTGAACTTCACGTTCTCGCTGCCGCTCTTGAGCGTCGCGGCGCCGAGGCCGTAGGTATTCTGCGAGGTCCACTGCAGGCGGTGATCGCCCTGCACGTACCAGCGATCGTCGGCCGTGAACATCGAGAGCCTGAAGCCGGACAGCACCTGCTTCTTCTGCGAGACGCGGAACCCGCCCTGCATTGTCGATATGCGTGTCGTCTTCGGATCGCCGCGGAAGAACGCCATGTTGCCGTTCAGCCCGCCGGTCAAACCTGTCGCGGGCTTCGACCCCACGGTCGGCGCGACAACCAGGAAGCGCCGCTGCTCCCGCTGCTCCCGCTGCTCCGTCGCCGGCGACGTCTCCTCAGGCTTGTCGCCGCGATTCCGAAAATCCCGCCACAAATCGCCGACGTCGAGCGTCGGGGACGCCGGCGGTTGTTCCTCCGCGCGCACGAACGCGGGAGCCGCTGCGGCGATCAGCAGCCAGACACAGATCGAACGCATACTCATCGTCAAGAGTGTATAGCGGCTGCGTAAGGTTTTTGGAAGGCCGATGTCATAATGCCCATCATGTCTGGAATCACACGTCGGCAGCTGCTCGCGTCGCTTTCGGTCGCGGCGCTCTCCAGACGAGCTGTTGCTGCGGGCAGTCCTGCAGGGCTGCGCGACGAGTTCTTCCAAGCCGGGGCAGCCGGCGCGCCGATCCGGGTGCGCACCATCAGTCACTTCGGACTCGCCGTGTCGGATCCGAAACGCTCAGTCGACTTCTATCAGGGTCTCTTCGGCATGCCGGTGCAGGCGCGGGTCGACACAACAACGATCCTTCGAGTCGGCGCGGGACCGCAGTTCATCTCCATCGCGCCGGCGGCAGCGAACGCGGCGCCCAGCATCAACCACTATTGCCTCGGCATCGAGAACTTCGCTGTCGATCGCGTGCTCGCTGCGCTCGCGGCGCACGGCGTGACGAAGGGCGACGCAGCCGGCCCCATGAAAGTGGCGGTCACCATGCGCGACGGCACGCCTGACCTCCTGTTCGGCGATCCGGACGGGATCGTGTGTCAGCTGCAGGATGTCAGCTACTGCGGTGGATCCGGCCCGCTCGGGAACGTGTGCCCGACTGTCGAGCCGTCGCCAAAGAAAGGTCTGCTCGCGCTCCGCGATCTGAGCCACCTGACCATTTTTGCGACCGACGCCGCACGCTCGAACACGTTCTACCAGGATCTGTTCGGTCTCTCGATTCGCTCGTACCAGGGTCCAACCGCGCCCACGCTGGCCATCGGCCCGACGGTGGCGTTCCTGATGTTCGCGGGCGGCGCGCCCGCCCGCGGTGGTGCGACGACACGGCCCGCTAGCATCAATCACGCGTGCATGACGCTCGATGGCTTCAACTCCGATCAGATACTGAAGACGCTGGAGACCTACGGCGTCACGCCGCGAGGCGATTCGGCCGGCCCCGTGGGTCGAATGAAGTCGTATGTCACAATGCGGATGGAAAATCGCGGCGGCGCGCCTGGCGGGACACCGGAACTCTATTTCACCGATCCTGACGGTCTGCTGATGCAGCTTCAGGACAGCAGCTACTGCGGTGGCAGCGGCATTCTCGGCAACGTCTGTAAATGACCAAACACTATCTCGGCGCGCTGCTGTTCATCACGTTCATCGCGACGATCGGACACGGCCAGACCCCGGCGTCCGTCGTGGCATCGCCGGCGGACCTGACCGTGCCGCCGGGTTTCAAGACGTCGGTCTTCGCATCGGACCTCGCGGGCGCGCGCCTGATGGCCGTGAGCCCGGAAGGCGTCCTGCTGGTGGCCCGGCGGCCCCGCAACGAAGTCATTGCGCTGCCAGACCGGAACAAGGACGGCAGGGCGGAGCCCGAGGTGATTCTGAGCAACCTGCCCAACGCGCACAGTCTGGCCTTCAAGGATGGATTTCTCTACGTCGCGACGACGCCGGCGGTGATGCGAGTGAAGTGGATGAACGGCAAGCCGTCCGGCGATCCAGAGAAGTTTGCCGATCTGCCGAGCTCGACGCCGTCGGTCCACGTGTCGCGGACGATCAACGTCGGCCCCGACGGACGGCTGTACGTCGCGATTGGCTCGTCGTGCAACGTGTGCGTCGAGTCCGATCCGCGGCGCACGACCATTCAGGTGATGAGCGCCGATGGTTCGCTGCAGCCGTACGCCCGCGGCCTGCACAACGCCATCGGCTTCGACTGGGATCCGCAGACCCGCCGGATGTGGGCGGACGACACGGGACAGGACAACCTGGGCGACGAATATCCGCCTGACGAAATCAATCAGATCGACGCCGGGAAGCACTACGGCTTTCCGTTCTTCGTCGCGAGGAATCAGCCGAATAGCTCGCAGCCCGAACTGAAAGACGCGCAGCCCGACACGACCGCCGATACCGCGGTGCCGCCGGTGCTCAACCTCCCGCCTCACGTCACGGGGATGGACTTGCGGTTCTACAAGGGCGCGCAGTTCCCGGCGTCCTACCGGAACGCGCTGTTTCTCGCGCTGCACGGGTCGTCGCGCAAGAACAACGGCTACAAGGTCGTGCGCGTCATCATGAAGGACGGACGCCCGGCGGGACTCGAGGATTTCGTGGTCGGATTCCTCAAGGATGGAGTGGTCATGGGCCGGCCTGCCGGACTCGCGACCGGAGCCGACGGCGCGCTCTACGTGTCCGACGACAACAAGGGATTCATTTATCGCATTGCCTACGGCGACAAATGAAATCCCTTGTCTTCTGACTCGACGCCCGATCGACCGACCACCTAACGCGAAGCCGCAGAACCCGAAGGGCCCGCGAAGCCCGCAGGCTGTATCGCCCGCAGAACCCGTCGTGCCCTCAAAAGCCCGCAGCGGCCGGCTGACGCCGGAAGTTGAAACTTAAAACTTAAAACTTAAAACCTCGAACTCAGAACCTGAGAACCTGAGAACCTGAGAACCCTAGAACCCTAGAACCCTAGAACCCTTTAGAACTTCACCTCCAGGCCCAGCCGGACGATGCGCGGGCTGAGGTTCTGCCCGATCTGGTTGAACGTCGTCGACAGGATGTTGTTGTTCCGCACCAGCACGGTGTTCGCGTTGAACAGGTTGAAGACGTCGCCGACCAATCGCAGCGACACGCCCTGCAGCTTGAACGCGCGCGCCGCGCGAACGTCCGTGTCCCAGACGTTGTCGTAGCGGAAGTAGTCGATCGTCGGCGTGACCAGCACGCCCAGCGATTCACCACCGAGCTGCTGCGTCCGGAACAGTGGGAACGGATAGCCCTGCCGTCCGAAGATGTTGGCGCTTGCCTCGATGCCAAGCGGCGCCTGGTACATCGCGTTCGCGTTCAGCTGCCATTTCGCGTTGATGTAGACGTTCCCGGACCCGCTGCTCGCGCTGCTGACGGGAGCGAACTGGCCACCGTCGACCAACGGTTCCGCGACCGTCGGCGTCGGGTTGCCGTTCGTGTCGTAGCGTCCGGCGTCGCTGGCAAAGTGCTCGCGCGCGTTGTTGAACGAGAAGCCGACGCGGCCCATCCAGCGGTTCGACATCCGCTTGACCAGCGCGACCTCGAGGCCGTGGTAGTCCGTCGAGTAGCCGGGCACCGTCGCCGTCAGGAAGCCGCCGCCGCCCGCCACGACCTTGGCGCCGCTGGCGACGAACGTCGGCACGCTGTAGGCCGCGCCGTCCGGCAACGTGCCGGTGAGCACAGTCCCCGCCGAGTAGTCCGCGAGCGTGACGCCGACGCGCGGCGTGATGTTCGCCGAGTTGTTGCCGAAGAGATCGGTCGTTCGCGTATAGCTGTAGTTCACCTGCACCGCGAAGTGGGCCATCAGCTCGCGATCCACGCCCGCGACGAAGCTGTGCGTCAGCGGCGCCTTCAGGTCCGCCGAAATCTGGTTGGCCGATGTCACAGCCGTGGGGTTCGACGGGTTGAAGCCGCCGCCCTGCGTCAGGCGCTGATCGGTCAGTACCTCATCGGCCTGCGCAAAGTGATCCTTGTTCGTGTCGACCCAGCGGTAGGTCGCCGAGCCGGCCGTCGACGCCGGATTCAGCCCACCAATCGTGGTCGGACTGAGCTGCGCGGCGTAGCGGCTGTAGGCGGCGCGCGCGATCGTGCGCCGGTTCTGGTCGAGCGCGAACGTCAGACCCGCGCGCGGCGAGAACGTATTCCAGCTGAACGGCGACTCGTAGCCTGGGAACGTCAGGCCGGGCACGAGCGTCGGAAACGCCTGGCTGGCCGAAATCACACTCGGCAGCGCACTCCCGTTCTGGTGGTCGTAGCGGAGGCCGACGTTGACCGTCGCGCGTCCTTTCGACATCGTGTCGCCGACGTGCAGATCGAAATAGTTCGCGCGGTTGCCGCCGTTACCCTGGCGGAAGACCTGGGCGCGGAAGTCGCTGGGGGAATTCTCGAGCCCCAGAATCCCGTTGCCTGGCCATTCGGCGGACATCCAGGCATCGGTCGTCCGGAATCCGGTTCCGGCTTCGATGTCGTGCGACACGCCGAACGCCTTCGCAAACGCGTGCGCGTCGACGCTGACACTCTGCTGCGGGCGCTGGCTGATGCTGTTCTGGAACGAACCGAACGATTGACCGGTCGTCAGGCTGCGGCCCGCCTGCAGCGCCATCCCGCCCTCGGGCGTGAGCGCGTTGCCGGTGTTGTAGTAGGCGTAATTGGCGGACACGAACAGATGCGGGTTGATCACCCGGTCGTTGGCCACCTTCCACAGGCCGTGCAGCGGGAAGTCCGAGTAGGCGTTGTCCTGATGGAAGGTGGCCGTCGGCGCATCGAACAGGACGCCGGGGATGCCGGGGCTGCGGTAGTCCTTGACCTTCGCGCCGTTGAAGAAGAGGAAGCTGACCATGTCCTTCCTGTCAGCCTGCCAGTTCACCTTCACCGACGGGTTCTTCAGCTGCGTCCGGTCGACGAGCGCGCCGGCGCGGCGCACGAGCCGGATGTCCTGCGCGGAGTAAGACGCGTAGAACCATGCGCGGTCCAGGCGAATCGGTCCGCCGAACTCGCCGCCGAAATCGGAGATCTGCTTGTTGTGATCGGCCGTCTCCGCGGTGACCGGCGTCGCGAGGTTCCTCAGCTCGGCCGGCACGTTCGCCGCTTCCATCGCGTCGTTCGCGAAGTAGCCGCGGAAGCCGCCGTGGAACTGATTGGTGCCGCGGCGGGTCACGAGGTTGATCCCGATGCCGCCCGTCTGCTGCTTGATGTCCTGGCCAGC
>Ga0193696_1000051_pt1 | contig 52249 bp, 54 predicted proteins | sample L3m1metaG_FD_145074 | JGI IMG/M metagenome (GOLD analysis project Ga0193696, IMG submission 145074) | Soil microbial communities from a riparian zone of the East river system, Colorado, United States - L3m1 | ecosystem: Environmental > Terrestrial > Soil > Riparian zone | place: USA: East River... | reverse complement strand
CATTCCGCTGATGCTCTCCGTGACCATCACCGATGCGAGCGGCCGCACGCTGAGCGGACAGACGGTCGAAGCGTTCTGGAACTCCGTCTCGCACGCGAACGCGCTCTCCGTCGGCATCAACTGCGCGCTCGGGGCGAAGGAGATGCGCCCGCACATCGAAGAGCTGGCGCGCGTCGCGCCGATCTTCATCTCCTGCTATCCGAACGCCGGCCTCCCGAACGCCCTCGGCGCATACGACCAGACGCCGGAGATCATGTCGGAGCTGCTGCACGACTTCGCCGCGAACAACTGGCTGAACATCGTCGGCGGCTGCTGCGGCACGACGCCCGATCACATCCGCGCCATCGCCGCGGCTGTGCGCGATCTTCCGGTGCGCGAGCCGAAGCCGGTCGAGCCGCACCTGCGGTTGTCGGGACTCGAAGCGCTGACCATCCGCCAGCGCGTCATCCTGAGCCGCGCAGACGGCGAAGGATCCGCCGCCAATCGCGAGATCCTTCGCTCCGCTCAGGACGGCGCCGCGGGCGCCGACTTCATCATGGTCGGCGAGCGGACCAACGTCACCGGCTCACCGAAGTTCGCGCAGCTGATCAAAGCAGGCGATCTCGAACCGGCGCTGCAGGTGGCGAAGCAGCAGATCGACGGCGGCGCGAACATCCTCGACGTCAACATGGACGAAGGACTGCTCGACTCCGAGAACGTGATGAAGGAGTTCCTCAACCTCGTCGCCTCGGAGCCCGACATCGCCAAAGTGCCGCTCATGATCGACTCGTCGAAATGGACGGTGATCGAGTCGGGCCTCAAGCGGACGCAGGGAAAGTCGGTCGTCAACTCGATCTCGCTGAAGGAAGGCGAAGAGGTCTTCAAGCAGCACGCGCGCCTCGTCCGCCGCTACGGTGCGGCGGTGATCGTGATGGCGTTCGATGAACAGGGACAGGCCGACTCGATCGAGCGGAAGGTCGCGATCAGCTCGCGCGCCTACGACATCCTGGTCAACGAAGTCGGCTTCGATCCGACCGACATCATCTTCGACCCGAACGTCCTCACCGTCGCCACAGGCATCGAAGAGCACAACGCGTATGGCGTCGCCTTCATCGAGGCGGTGCGCCGGCTGCGCGAGAAGTTCCCGCTGACCAGCGCCTCGGGCGGCATCAGCAACGTCTCGTTCTCGTTCCGCGGCAACAAGGCGGTGCGCGAGGCGATGCATGCGGCGTTTCTCTACCACGCCATCAAAGCCGGTCTGACGATGGGCATCGTCAACGCCGGACAGCTCGCGATCTACGAGGACATTCCGAAGGACCTGCTCGAGCTGGTGGAGGACGTGCTGCTCAATCGCCGTCCTGACGCCACCGAGCGCCTCCTCACGTTCGCCGACTCGGTCAAACAGACCGCCGCCTCGGTGAAGGAAGAAGCTGCGTGGCGCCACGGCACGGTCGAAGAGCGCCTCTCCCACTCGCTGGTAAAAGGCATCATCGATTACCTCGATCCCGACCTCGAGGAAGCGCGGACCAAATATCCGAGCGCGCTGACCATCATCGAAGGACCGCTGATGGACGGCATGAACGTCGTCGGCAATCTCTTCGGCTCGGGGAAGATGTTCCTGCCGCAGGTGGTGAAGTCGGCGCGCGTGATGAAGAAGGCGGTCGCGTATCTGCTGCCGTTCATGGAAGCGGAGAAAGCGAAGGCGGGCGACCTGTCGTCGCGCGGCAAGGTGCTGCTGGCGACGGTGAAGGGCGACGTCCACGACATCGGCAAGAACATCGTCGGCGTGGTTCTCGGCTGCAACAACTACGACGTCGTCGACCTCGGCGTAATGGTCTCGGCGGAGAAGATTCTCGACACCGCGATCGCCGAGAAGGCCGACATCATCGGCCTCTCCGGCCTCATCACGCCGTCGCTCGACGAGATGGTGCACGTCGCGCGCGAGATGGAGCGCCGCAATTTCACGACACCGCTCCTCATCGGCGGCGCGACGACGTCCAAGCTGCACACCGCCGTCCGCATCGCGCCGCGTTATTCGAAAGTGACGGTGCACGTGCTCGACGCCTCGCGCGCGGTCGGCGTCGTCTCATCGCTCCTCGGCGACAAGCACGACGCGCTCGTCCGCGACACGCGCGCCGAATTCGATCGGCTGCGCGAAGAGCAGGCCGCACGCGCGGGTGACCGCAAGATCCTCCCGATCGAGGAGGCGCGCCGCCGCGCTCCCGTGCTCGACTTCAGCGAGATCGAGACGCCGCCGTTCCTCGGCGTCCGCGTGCTGGAAGACGTTCCGCTCGAGCGCATCGAGCCGTTCATCGACTGGAATCCGTTCTTCCAGGCGTGGGAGCTGCGCGGACGCTATCCGCAGATCCTCGACGAGCCGCGCGCGAAGGAGCTCTACGACGACGCGCGCAAGCTGCTCGCCGAGATCATCGACAAGCGCCTCCTCCACGCGCGCGCTGCCTACGGCTTCTGGCCGGCGAACCGCGTCGGCGACGACGTCGAGCTGTATGAGGGCGACACGACGATCGGCGTCATCCACACGCTGCGGCAGCAGCAGGAGACGACCACGAACCTCAACTACGCGCTGGCCGATTTCGTCGCCCCGAAAGAAGGCGGCGTGCGCGATTACATCGGCGGCTTCGCCGTCACCGCGGGCATCGGCGTCGACGAGCTGGTCGCGCGATTCCAGCGCGATCACGACGACTACAACTCGATCATGACCAAGGCGCTCGCGGATCGACTGGCCGAAGCGCTTGCCGAGATGCTGCATCGCGAAGTGCGCCTCGGCTGGTACGCGAAGAATGAAAGCCTCAGCACCGACGAATTGATCTCCGAGAAGTACCGCGGCATTCGTCCCGCACCCGGCTACCCGGCCTGTCCCGATCACAGCGAGAAGCGGACGCTCTTCGATCTCCTCGGCGCGGAGCGCGCGGGCATGGAGCTCACGGAGTCATTCGCCATGACGCCGGCAGCCGCGGTCAGCGGCTTCTATTTCGCGCATCCCGACGCGCGTTACTTCGCGGTCGGAAAAATCGGCAAGGATCAGGCGCTCGACTATCAGCGTCGCAAGAACTCGCCGTTGCCGGTGGTGGAGAGATGGCTCGCACCCGCGCTCGGGTACGAGCCGGAGGGTTAGTGGGGCTTGTTTTCTTCGGCCGGGTGATCGTGCACCTGCTGAATGGTGACGTGATCGAACTGGCCGACCGGTGAATCGAAGTGCGCGATTGAGCGCAGCGTCACCGGACCATTCGCGCCGTAGACGGTCGGACCGGTCTCCTCGCTGATGAAGGCCGGCACCCAGAAGTCGACGACTTCGAACTGGTCGGGGCCGATCACCGTCTTGAACGGATGGCTCTGCGGGCGGAGTGAGTACGCACCTTCGCCGAGCGACTGCACGTCGATGCGCGTCAGCGTGATCGGTTCGCCCGACTTGTTCGCCACGCGTACCTGGTAACGCACCGGGATGTTGCCGGTCATGTCGCGCGCGACCTGCGCCACGACGCTGGTCTGAGTGAACGTGACCTCCGGCTCGATGATTTTCACCTTCGTGTGACCGAGGCCGCTGTCGGAACGTGAAGAGGCGCAGCCGGCCAGTGCCGTTGCGAACACCAGTGCGACGAACGTGTGCTTGTGCATGATTACCCTCAACAGAAAAGTTTAGGGCAGGCGTTCCCGCCTGCCCCAGAGAGTTTTGCTACAAATCAGTGATGCTTACTTCACGTACTTGAGCATTTCCTTCGCCGTTGCGACGTCTTTGCCGTTCGGATCGAGCTCGATGTACTTCTGGAGATTCGACTTCGCGTCGGCGTTTTTGCCGGTGCGGACGTAGACCATGCCGAGCTCGTAGTACGCCTGGGCGAACGTCGCATCGGCAGCGATCGCCTGCTTGAGCGCGGCTTCCGCTTCCGAGTCTTTGCCCGCATTGATCAGCTTCGCGGCGTCGTTGAAGAGAGCGGCGGCGTTGGCGGGGAGCTTCTTCTTCGCTTCGGCAGCGCTCGCCTTGTCGCCAGTCGCCGTGTAGGCCTCGAAGAGAACCTGGTACATCTCCATCTCGTCATCGGCGAGCGCGAGTGCTTTCTTCGCCTCTTCGATGGCGGTCTTGTACTCCTTGCTGCGGAGATGCAGCTTGGCGAGCGCTTCCCAGCCGGCGATCAGATCAGGCTTGGCGGTGACCGCCTCGGTGATCTTCTTGATCGCGCCGGCGTCGTCGCCCGCGTTGGCGAGCTGAGCGCCTTCATTGAACGCCTGCACCGACGGGTCGACCTTCGCGGCGACCGTTCCGGCAGCAGCGGCATTCGGATTCGCCGCGGCGCTCGTTCCGAGCGCGACGTCCTTCGTGTTCGGCTCGCCGGCGATCTTCAGCTTCATCTCTTCGGCGTACGGAGCGTAGCCCGGCGCCGTGAAGGTGAACTTGTACTTGATCGTTCCGTCGAGCAGGAAGATGGCGTACGTGCCGTCTTTCTTCGCCTTGAAGTCCTGCTTGAAGGTCTTGCCCGAAAGGGCCTCGACCTTGATGACCGCATCTGCAATCCCAACCTTGGTCGTGGCGTCCGTGACCTTGCCGGTAATGCGCGCCTGAGCCTGGCCGAATGCATTTCCAGCGATGGCCATCAGCGCGAGTAGACCGAGCGCGAGTGTTCTCCGCATCATTGATCTCCTGTGTTTGATATCCGTCGTAACGAATCGTCAAAGATAGCCATTCCGAATCTGACAGCACACCCGTGTGATGCTCACTCAAAACTGAGATACGTCTGATCCTTCAGCCCCTTCTCATAATCCTGAAGCAGGCGCATCCCTTCGGTCGGCTTCAGCACGTCGGCCTTGATCGCGGCGTCGATCTGCGCCTTCATCCGCTTCTCCATGTCACGCCAGTCGTACTGCGTCATGGCGAGCACTTCGCCGATCGAGTTTCCGGGGATCTCCTCTTCGATGTAGAAGCCGCTCTCCTCATCGGGATCGAGGAAGACGTGCACCTCGTTCACGCGCCCGAAGAGGTTGTGGATGTCGCCCATGATGTCCTGGTAGGCGCCGGTGAGGAAGATGCCGAGGTAGTACGGCTCGTTGCGGATCTCGTGAAGCGGCAGCGTGTCGCGCGTGTCCTTCAGGTCGATGTACTTCTGCACCTTGCCGTCGGAGTCGCAGGTGATGTCGACGAGCGTCGACTCTAGCTGCGGGCGCTCGTTCAGGCGATGGATCGGCATGATCGGGAAGAGCTGCCCGAGGGCCCAGTGATCGAGCAGTGACTGGAAGACCGAGAAGTTGCAGATGTGCTGATCGGCCAGCTCGTTGTTGAGCGAGCGGAGATCCTCCGGCACTTCCTCCGGATCCATCGTCGAGGAGATCTGCTCGATCTTCTCCGCGGTCTGCCAGTAGAGCGATTCGAGTCGCGCCTTGACGTCGAGCGGCAGCACGCCGACCTCGAACATCGACTGCGACTGCTCCTTGATCTGCATCAGGTCGTGCCACGCCTCGGTCAGGTTTTCGGTCGACAGACGCTGATCGATGTCGAGCAGTTCCCGCACGAGCTTGTGGTCGGCGGCGCGGATGGTGAGCGGCTCGAGCGGCGTCTTCTCGATCGCGCCGAACGCCTGCACCACCAGCACCGAGTGATGCGCGACGATCGCGCGCCCCGACTCCGACACGATGTTCGGATGCGGCACCTTCTCGTCGTCGCAGACATCCATGATGTTGTAGACGATGTCGCTGGCGTACTCCTCGATGGTGTAGTTCATCGAGGAGAAAAAGTTCGATCGCGAACCGTCGTAGTCGATGGCCAGGCCGCCGCCGACGTCGAGGTACTCGAGCTGGTGCCCCATCTTGTAGAGCTTCGCGTAGTACATCGCCGCCTCGCGCACGGCGCGCTTGATGGTCAGGATGTCGGGGATCTGCGAGCCGATGTGGAAGTGGAGAAGCTTGAACGAATCCTCCATCTTCGCTTCGCGCAGGATCTCGATCGCCTCGAGGATCTCCGCGGTGGAGAGGCCGAACTTCGCATGCTCGCCGCCGGAGGTCGCCCACTTGCCGGCGCCCTTCGAGAGCAGACGAACGCGCATCCCGATCCACGGCTCGACGCCCATCTCCGTCGCGACTTTGATGATCGCGCGGATCTCGGAGAGCTTCTCCGCGATGACGATCACCTTCTTGCCGAGCTTCCGCCCGAGCATCGCCATGCGGATGAACGTCGTGTCCTTGTAGCCGTTGCAGACGATCAGCGTCTCGGGATCGGTGTGGATGGCGAGGCCGGCGAACATCTCCGGCTTCGAGCCGACTTCGAGGCCGTATTTGTACGGCTTCCCGGCGTCGAGGATCTCCTCCACCACTTCGCGCAGTTGGTTGACCTTGATCGGGAAAACGCCGCGATATGCGCCGGTGTATTTGTGCTCGGCGATGGCGTCGCTGAACGCGTTGTTGAGCGTTTCGACGCGATGGCGCAGCAGGTCCTGAAAGCGGATCAGCAGCGGCGCCCTCAGATCGAGCGCGTTCGCTTCGCGCAGGACGTCGATGATCGGGATCGGCACGCCCGCCTCTTTCAGCGGCGCGACGGTCAGGTCGCCGTTCGGATTGACGTCGAAGTATCCGCCGCCCCAGCGGTCGACCATGTAGAGCTCGGACGCGTCTTCGACGCTCCAGAGCGGCTGTTCTTCAAACTGTTCGGGGTGGGCTTCCATTGTGGCGAAGGATAAAGCAATTCGCTCTCCTTCTATTCGAAGCCGCGCGGCGTCCTCTTGTGATGGTTCGTCGCGGCCTGGAAATTCACCGCCGCGTTGAGCAGCGCGATCTCGTTCGACGGCGCGGCGATGAGCTGCATCGCGGTCGGAAGTCCGTTCTCACCGAGACCGTTCGGCAGCGAGATCGCCGGCGCGCCGGTGAGGTTCATCCCGCCGATCAGCGACGGTCCGCCGCTCACTCCTTTGTAGGCCTCGTCGAAGTTGCGGTCGAGCGGATAGGCGACCGTGGATCGCGTTGGCGCGGCGATCAGATCGACCTTGTCGAAGATCGCCAGCAGCTCTTTGCGGATCATCGCGCGGATGCGCTGCGCGCGAAGGTAATCGACCGCCAGCGTCGCCGCCGCCTCGAAACCGCCGATCCGATCGTTTGCCTCGCGGAGCGTCTTCGTCTTTCCGCTGCGGATCAGATCCTCGAATGCGCTCGCCGCCTCCGCGTCGACGATCACGCCGACCGTCGCGCCGACCGGCAGCTCGGTCCACGCCAGGTCCTCGACGATCGTGTGTCCCTGCCTGCGCAGCACGTCGATCGATTGGAAGAAGTTCTCGCGCACTTCCTTCTGCACCTTCTCGTGCGAGCCCTTGATGATGCCGATGCGGAGCTTGCGCGGATGGTCGCGCATCATGCTGCTGGCGATGAACGTGGCGCGGCCGGAGACGTACACGCCGATGGTCGTCGGGTCGTTCGGATCCTCGCCGGAGATCGCGTGCAGGACGCTGTTGCAGTCGGCGGCGCTGCGGCACATCGGCCCGATCTTGTCGAGCGTCCACGCGCACGCCATCGCGCCGTGGCGGCTGACCGCGCCGTAGGTCGGGCGCAATCCGGTGACGCCGGAGAACGCGCTCGGCGTGAGGATCGAGCCCGACGTCTCGCTGCCGATGGCGAACGGCACGAGCGCCGCACCGACCGCCGCGCCGGGCCCGCTCGACGAGCCGCCCGACCAGAAATCGGTGTTCCATGGCGTCTTGCCCGGTCCCGTGAACGAGGCGTCGGCGTTGTTGTAGCCGAAGCCGCCCGCCAGCTCGACCATCGCCAGCTTCGCGCAGAGCACCGCGCCTGCTTCGGTCAACTTGTTGACCACCGTGGCGTCGTAGTCGAAGACTTGGTTGCGATACGGCTCGGCGCCCCAGGTCGTGGGGATCCCTTTCGTCGCCAGCAGATCCTTCACGCCGTACGGGATGCCGAGCAGTGGACGGTTCTGCGTTTTGCCCGCGGCGATGTCGGCATCCGACCGCTTCGCTTCTTCCTCGGCGCGCTCCCGCGTGATCGTCACCACCGCGTTCAGCTTCGGGCCGATCTTCTCCAGGCGGTCGAGATAGAAGTGCGTCAGCTCGAGGGAGCTGATCTGCTTCGCGCGCAGCATCGCGCCGAGCTCGTCGATCGTTGCGTATGGATTCATCGTTTCGCCAATGCGCTGAAGGTGAAGTCCGGCTCGTCCGAGTTCTTCAGCTTGATGTCGCGGAACTTCTGCAGAAACGGCACGGAGTCGGCGAAGTCCTTGCGGATTCGTTCGATCTCGTCGTTGCCGAGGAACTGCCCGAACTCGGCGCGCACGAGCTCCGCCTGGGCGGGCGGCGGCGTGTCGGCGTGCGCATCGACGGCGATGAGCGCGGTCGCGGCGCTGAGAGCTTTGGCGAAACTGCGTCGGCTGGTCTTCATCACTGAATCGTCTTCCTCACCACTTTTCCCGGCGGCGTGTCGTGCGTGAACATCTCCAGCGCCGCCATGATCACCTTCTTCTGACCCTCGCGATCGCCGGCGCGGCCGATGATGCGGCCGATGGCGCTGCCGTCGAACGTCATCGCGCGCGGCGGGCGAACCGACTCGGTCGCCGCAGGCGAGGCGGTGATGACGAGCGTCGGGACTCCGCGCGACTCGATCTCGCGCGCGAGGTTCGTGATCGTGCGATGACACGTCTCCGGACATCCGGCGGTCAGCAGCACGAGCTTCGTGCGCGAGCGCTCGATCTTGTCCGCGATGTCGGGAAAGGTCTGCTCGTACAGCTCTTTCAACTTCGTGGTGAAGCCGTAGCTGTAGTGCCGGTCGTTCACCGCGCCGATGAATCCGTCGCGCACCAGCTCCTGCAGCGTGGCCAGCGGAAACACGATGTTCGGATCGGTGTCGGCCTCGGAATGATCGTAGTGATGATGCGTGAGGCGGAACTGGCTGACGTCCGTGTCGCCCGGGATGAGGCGATACGTCGTGTCGCCCGGATCCTCCTCCGGGAACGGCTCCTGATCGGGGAGATGGACGCCGGTGGCGGAGGCGATCGTCACGACGGCGGACGCCAGATCCTTGTCGTACGGCGTGAACGGCACGCACTTGCGGGCAATGGTCAACAACTTGACCTCCTGCGAGGTGGCGGGCCCGTGGACGACCCGCCGCGGGTGGACCTAATCGAGCTCGCGCAAGACGTCGAGAATCTGTGAATTCTCGGGCGCCTCTGAGATGTCGTGCACGTCGACGTAGCGGACGATGCCCTGCTTGTCGACCACGACGATCGCGCGCTCGCAGATCCCCTTGTCCTCTTTCCAGACGCCGTATTTTTTCGAGACTTCGCCTTTGGGATGGAAATCGGCGAGAAGCGGGTAGTTCTGAATTCCGCCGAGGGATTTTGCAAACGCTACGTGACTGGGAACGCTGTCAACCGAAATGCCCACGACCTGGGCGTCATACCGTTCAAAGTCGGCCGATTCGGCCTCATATCCCGGCATCTGTACGGTTCAAACAGGGGTCCAGTCGAGCGGATAAAACACGAGCACTACGTTCTTCTTGCCGCGGTTGTCGCTGAGTTTGAACTTCTCACCGCCGCGATGGCCGGGAAGCTCGAAGTCTGGTGCGGTGTCGCCGACTTTGAGCGTCTGGGTCCGATCAGCGGTGGATGTTCTTCCAACGGTAACTGCCATGGAAGATCCTCCCTTCGCGTGATGTGGGGCAACGACGCCCGAGGGAGTCCACGTCCCCGGAGCGGCGTCATTCTATGCCTCTGTAATTAGTGGTGCGTGGAAGTCTTCGTGGTGGTGGTCATCGTGGTCGTGCCGTCGGTCGCGGTGCTCGTCGTCTGGGTCGTTCCGGACGTCTCGGATGAGTTTGTCGCGGTCGCTTCGTGCACGGCGTCCCTGACCTTGCCGGCCGCTTCCTTCGCTTCATCCTTCGCCTTCTCGCCGGCAGCTTTCGCTTCCGGCGTCGGAGCGACGACCTTGTACGTGTCCTTGCCTGTCTTCTCGACTTTGCAGGCGGCGAGCGCGACCAGGACGATCGCGATAATGAACTTCTTCATGACGTGAACCTCCGAGCTGAACCGGAAGCAAAACGCTCGCCGCTCCGTTTACCGCATGACCATGCACCGAGACGACCGATTGATTCAGGGGATGGCGGGCGGCGGAGATTTCCGCATCCTCGCGGCGCAGACGACGAACACCGTCGAGACGGCGCGCGAGCTGCTCGACCTCTCCCCCGTTGCCGCCGATGCGCTGGGACGCGCGCTGACCGGCTCGCTTCTCATGGCGCGCCTGCTCGACAAGGACGTGCGCAATCAGTACGTCGCGCTCCGCTTCCAGGGGACCGGTCCGCTCGGCCTGGTGATCGCCGAGGGCAACATCGCCGGCCATGCGCGAGGCTTCGTCGGCAATCCGATCCCGCAGGATCCGACGCTCGACGTGCCGCACGGCTTCGGCTCCGGCGTCCTCACGGTCGTCCGCGGAACGCCTCCGGAAGGAACACCGTACACGTCGCAGGTCACGCTCGAAGGAGGCGGCGTCGCGCAGGAGCTGACCCGTTTTCTCGCGAAGTCGGAGCAGATCCAGTCGGCCGTGCTCCTCGGCGTGCTCAATCGCCGCGAAGGAGTGGCGGCGGCGGGCGGCGTGATCATCCAGGCCTTCCCGCATGCGACGGACGAGGCGATCGCCGCGGTCGAGTCGCGCATCAAAGAGGCACCGCCGCTTTCGACGCTGATCGACAAGATGCCGATCGAGGATGTCGTCGCGCAAGTGCTGCACGGACTCGATTACAAGCAGATCGATCCGAGCTTCAACGTCCCACTCAGCTACACCTGCACCTGCAGTCCGCAGCGCGCGCTCGCTCCGCTGGCGCTTTTCCCGCCCGACGAGCTGCAGGAGATGATCCGGCAGGGCGGCTCGGATGTGGTCTGTCAGTTTTGCGGCCGCAAGTACAGCTTCACCTCGGAAGACCTTCTTGCGCTGACCGCGAAGCATGACGCATAGTCGCCGGACATCATGAAGACCGTCATTACCGGTACCGGGATCGGCATCCCGAAGAACCTCGTGCGCAACGAGGTGCTCGCGAAAATCATGGACACGTCGGACGAGTGGATCCGCACGCGCAGCGGCGTGGAGCAGCGCTACTACGCCGATCCGGGCGAAGGATCGGTCGAGCTGGGGATGAAGGCTGCGGAGGGCGCGCTGGCCGCGGCGGGCCGCACGACGGCAGACATCGACGCGGTGATCTTCGCCACGATGACGCCGAATTACTACTTCCCCGGCAACGGTCCGGTGCTGCAGGCGAAGATGGGCTTCGGCGAGATTCCGACGTTCGATATCCGCCAGCAATGCTCCGGTTTCGTCTACGGCCTCGACCTCGGCGACTCGTTGATCCGCAGCGGCAAGTACAACCGCATCCTGCTCATCGGCGCCGACGTGCACACGCCGCTGATGCCGTGGCGCAAGGGCTGGGACATCACGGTCGGCCTCGAGGATCGCGAGATCACCCCCGAGGAGTACGCGTTCAACACAAAGTACCGCGATCGCACCGTCCTCTTCGGCGACGGCGCGGGCGCGGTGGTGATGGAGCGCTCGGAGAACGGCGACCGCGGCTTCGAAGGGTTCAAGCTCTTCACGAACGGCTCGAACATCGGCGCGCTCTACATGAAAGGCGGCTCGTCGCAACGCCCGTGGATCCGCGAAGAGCAGATCGACTCAGGCGACCTGATTCCGGTGATGGAAGGGCGACAGGTGTTCAAGGAAGCGGTGTCGCGCATGCCCGACTCGGTCCGCGCGGTCTGCCAGCAGGCGGGCATCGACGTGAACGACATCGACATCCTCCTGATCCACCAGGCGAACCTCCGCATCATCGAAGGCGTCGCCAAACAGCTCGGCTTCCCGCCGGAGAAAGTACCGCACAACATCGAGCGCTACGCAAACACGACCGCCGGCACGCTCCCGATCCTGTTCCACGAATGCCTCACGGACGGCCGCATCAAGCCAGGCATGCTGGTCTGTTTCACGGCACTAGGTTCGGGGTTGCATTGGGGAGCCGCGCTGTATCGGGCGTAGTCCGAGAGTCACTCCTTCAGATACCGCTCCATCAGCTTCGCGTTCTCGTCCATCGCGCGGATCTCGATCCAGTAGGCGCGGGCGAAAAGTAGGAGGGTCGTGAACGACAGTGCGTCGTGCAGCCAGCGGGGGGTCTGGCCGTGGGCGACGCCGCCGCCCATGATGAACGTCACCATGATTGCGGTGAGGGCCCACATCGCGGCGGGGAAGACGCGCGACTTGAACGCCTTCGTTTCCTGCACCACCGCGGCGTCGCCGTTCGACTTCTCCTTGATCTCCTTTCCGGTGCCGATGAAGAAGAACATCGTCATTGATTGTGAGAACAATCCGATGAACGTCGTGGTCAACGCCATGAAGATGTGGCGGGACGCGTGGATGGGGTCGGCGAGGAAGCCGAGGACCATCGTGGCGATGAGTCCGGCGATGGTCAAAAGGGTGGTCAGGAGCAGGAAAGCCGCCATGGGCGCCACATGCTAGACTCCGCCGCCGTGACGGACAAGCCGAATGGCGACGGAAATGCGGTGAGTTATCGCGACTCCGGCGTCGACATCGACGCGCAGGACGAAGCGCTCCGCGAAGTCCGTCGCATCGCCCGCGGAACATTCACCCCGAACGTCATCTCCGACATCGGCATGTTCGGCGGTCTCTTTCGCGCGAACTTCGAAGGAATCACCAGGCCGATCCTCGTCTCGTCCACTGATGGAGTAGGCACCAAGCTGCGCGTCGCGCGCGAGATGAAGATTCACGACACCGTCGGCTACGACCTCGTGTCGCATTGCGTGAACGACATCCTGGTGCAGGGAGCGAAGCCGCTCTTCTTCCTCGATTACTTCGCCACCGGCAAGCTGCGTCCCGCGGTCATGACCGACGTCATCCGCGGCATGGCCCGCGCGTGCAGCGAGAACGGCTGCGCGCTGATCGGCGGCGAGACCGCGGAGATGCCCGGCTTCTACGGCGACGACGATTACGACATCGCCGGCTTCATCGTCGGCGTGGTCGACGAATCGCAACTGCTCGACGGCAAACAGGTCCGCGACGGTGACATCCTCATCGCGCTCCCCTCGGCCGGCCTGCACACGAACGGCTACTCGCTCGCGCGCCGCATCCTCATCGACAAAGCCGGTCACGATTTCCAGACCGTGCTGCCGGAGATCGGCAAGATCGGCGAGGCGCTGCTCGCGCCGCACCTCTCGTACCTCAAGCCGCTCATGCCGCTGGTCGAGCAGCATGCGCTGCACGCGATGGCGCACATCACCGGCGGCGGACTGACCGACAACGTGCCGCGCATCCTCCCCGACAACCTCGACGCGCACATCAAGCTCGGCTCCTGGCCGGTGCTGCCGATCTTCAAGCTGCTGTTCGACGAAGGGAACGTCGCGCGCGACGAGATGCTCCGCGTCTTCAACATGGGCGCCGGCATGGTGCTGGTCGTCGGCAAAGAGCAGGTCGACGTTGTGACGACGCATCTCACGCGGATCGGCGAGAAGTTCTTCTTCATCGGCAACGTCGTCCGCGGATCGGGCAAGGTGGTCTACGACGCCCCGCCGAGCGGATTCGCGTCCTGGATCGAATGACGTGCGTCTAGCAGTCCTCCTCTCCGGCCGCGGCTCCAACTTCAGCGCAATCCAGCAGGCGATCGCGGACGGCACGCTCGACGCCGAGATCGTCTGCGTGATCTCCAACCGCCCCGGCGTGCCGGGCGTCGTCCGCGCGCGCGAGCTCGGACTCGTCGTGCACGAGATCGATCACAAGGCGCATCAAAGCCGCCTCGATCACGAGTACGCCGTGCTGCAGGTGTTGAAGGAAGCGAAGCCCGACTTCGTGATCCTCGCCGGCTACATGCGCCTGCTCTCATCGAGCTTCATCGAAGAGTGGCGCAACCGGATCATCAACATCCATCCGTCGCTGCTGCCGTCGTTCCCCGGCGTCGACGCGCAGAAACAGGCGGTGGAGTACGGCGTGAAGATCTCCGGCTGCACCGTGCACTTCGTCGACGAGAACCTCGACGCGGGACCGATCATCGTGCAGCGCATGGTCGAAGTGCGCGACGACGACAGCGCGGAGACGCTGAGCGCGCGCATCCTCGAGCAGGAGCACGAGGCGTATGTCGACGCGCTGCGCTTGCTAACGACGCGCGCGTGGCGGATCGAAGGTCGGCGGGTACTGTTCGGCTAAAAGGGCCAGAACTTCCGCCACCACGGCTGCTTCTCTACCGCCGCCCCCGCCACCGCGGGGATGCGCGAGATGACCTGCCCGTTCTGCGACACGGCCACCGTGCCGACCTGCTGTCCGGCGCGGACGGGTGCCGTTACGGCGCCGCCGCTGAACGCGGTCTTCACGCTCTTTTCCTCACCGCGCTTCACCAACGCCCAGGCATCGGCGCCCGCGACCGCGGGGACGGTCTTCATCTGTCCCTCGTTCACCGTGGCCTGGCCCACGTTCTGGCCTTTCTTCACCACCGGGATGCGGCGGTATTGCGCGAACGCTTCGCTCATCAGGCGCGATGCGAGGCCGAATGAGCTGAGTGGACCGTGCGATGCGCGCGCCCCCATCACCACCGCCACCAGCTCCATGTCGCCGCGCTTCGCGGATGCGGTGACGCAATAACCCGCCGGTCCGGAGTAACCGGTCTTGATGCCGGTGGCGTCGGCGAAGTAGTCGACCTTGTGCGGATTGATGAGGTGGTTCGGATTGGTGAGGCCCGCGGTGAACGTGCCGTTGGCGAACGGCATCGTCGCGGTCTTCGCGTACTCGCGCATGAGCGGGTACTTCATCAGCTCCATGCCGAGGATCGCGAGATCGCGTGCCGAGGCCATGTTGATGCGCGTCGGGTCTTTCGGATTCGGGAGGCCGTGCGGATCGACGAAGTTCGTGTGCGTCATGCCGAGAGCACGCGCGCGGTCGTTCATCAGGTCCGCGAACGCTTCGCCCGATCCGGCGACCTTCTCCGCGAGCATCTCCGCCGCGTCGTTCGCCGACTGCACCATCGTCACCGCGAGCAGCGTCTGCACCGAGAAGGTCTGCCCTTCCTTAGCGAAGATCTGCGACCCGCCCATCTTGCTGGCGCGCGCCGAGGTGGTCATCTGATCGGTCAGTTTCAGACGGCCCGCGCCGATCTCCTCCATGGTGATCAGGCAGGTCATCATCTTGGCCATCGACGCAGTCGGCAGCGGCACGTCGGCGTTTTCCGCGAGGAGCACGCGTTTGGTCGACGGCTCGATCACGAACGCCGCGGTGTAGCCCTTGCCGGTCGTATCGACCTGCGCCCCTTTGGCCGCCGCCGGTCCCTCTTCCTGCGCGAGGACAGGCATGGCGATCGCGATCGCGATCAGAAAAGACAGAAATCGCTTCATCGGTTTTACTCCGGATCCTTCGAATTTTTGCTCAGGGCATCACGAGGCGCTCGCGCGTTTGACGCGCTTGCGGCTGGAGCGCGAGGTGCGCGGGATCGACCCGATGACCGTCCAGTCGTGCTTGTGCACGGTCACAGGCTCCTTCGCCTTCGGCCACAGGTCCATCGGGATGTAGTAGTAACCGTCGCCGAGGACGCGCGACTTGATGGCCAGGTCGCGCATCGACTTGCAGAGGCCTTTTTTTCCGCGAATCGCACTTCGCTCCACCACCACACCCGTGGCCTCGCCGACGCCCTGATAAATGCTGATTTCAGCGCAAAGTGAATTCACCAACGTCATTTAGCATCCACTCCGCGCCGGTATACAGCAAGTTTGATTCCCAAACCGGACAGTACAATCGATTGCCATGGCGGAACCGACCAAACCCAAACCGAAGTTCGATCGGAAACGGCTGATGGCCGTCCTCCGGGACGCGGGTGATCTGATCTGGCGCTCGCGCAAGCGGCTGATGATCGGCATCCCGCTGATGTTCATCAACCGTCTCGCCGGGATCGTGATCCCCGGGACGTCGAAGTACGTGATCGACGAGGTGATCGGGAAGCATCGCCACGATCTGCTCTGGAAGATCGCGCTGGTCGCCGGCATCGCCTCGATCATCAGCGGCCTTACCGATTACCTCCTCTCCCAACTTCTGGGGCAGGCCGCGCAGCGCTCCATCACGGATCTGCGGCGCAGGATTCACGAGCACGTGCAGCGGCTGCCGGTGCGCTTCTTCGATTCGACGAAGACGGGCGTGATCGTGTCGCGCGTGATGAACGACGCGGAAGGGATCCGCAATCTCGTCGGCACAGGGCTGGTGCAACTGTTCGGCGGCCTCATCACCGCGTCGATCTCCATCGGCATCCTTTTCTGGCTGAGCGCGAAGCTGGCGACGTTCATCGCCGGGGCGTTGATCTTCTTCGCCGGGCTGCTGTGGTGGGCGTTCGGAACGGCGCGTCCGCTGTTCAAGCAGCGCGGCGAGATCAACGCCGACGTCACGGGCCGCCTCACCGAGGGCGTGTCGGGGATCCGCATCGTGAAGGCGTATCGCGCCGAGAAGCACGAGGAGCGCGTCTTCGCGAAGGGAGCGCATCGCCTCTTGCGGCTCGTGCTGAAGACCATGAACACGGTGTCGGCCGTGACCGGCCTGACGTCGATGCTGGCGGGCGTGGTCGGGATGATCATTCTCTTCGTCGGCGCGCGCGAGGTGATCGCGGCGCGGATGACGATGGGCGATCTGGTGTCGTTCATCGTCTACCTCGGCCTGGTCATCGGGCCGGTTGCGCAGATCGTGGCGATCGGAACGCAGCTCTCCGAGGCCTTCGCCGGGCTGGAACGGATGCGCGAGATCCTCGGCGAGACGACGGAGGACGCCGACGATCCGAAGAAGCCGTACACGCCCGCCATCCGCGGCGACGTCGAGTTCCGCGACGTCTGGTTCGAGTACAGCGAAGGCGTGCCGGTACTGAAGGGCATCAGCTTCACGGCGCACGCGGGGAAGTCGACCGCGCTGGTCGGACCGTCGGGCTCGGGAAAGAGCACGCTCATCGCACTCATCGCCGCGTTCAACCGGCCGACGAAGGGAACGATCTTCGTCGACGGCCGCGATCTCGACGACCTGCGCCTCGCCGACTACCGCAGCCACATCGGCCTCGTGCCGCAGGAGTCGTTCCTCTTCGCCGACTCGATCTACGACAACATCTCGATGGGAAATCCGAAGGCGACGCGCGACGAGGTGCTCGCCGCGGCGCGCATCGCGCACGTCGACGAATTCGCGGAGTCGTTCGCCGACAAGTACGGAACGATCGTCGGCGAGCGCGGCGTGAAGCTTTCCGGCGGTCAGCGCCAGCGCGTGGCGATCGCGCGCGCGATCGTCGCCGACCCGCGCATCCTCATTCTCGACGAGGCGACGTCATCGCTCGACAGTGAAAGCGAGGCGCTCATCCAGGATGGCCTCAACAAACTGATGAAGGGGCGCACGACGTTCGTCATCGCGCATCGCCTCTCCACGATCCGCAACGCCGACCAGATCCTGTTCATCGAGGACGGACACGTGGTGGAACGCGGCACGCACCCCGAGCTGATCGCGCAGAGCGGCCGCTATCGCGCGCTGTACGAGAAGCAGTACGGCGTGGTGGTGAACCGTTTCGTGAATCCGGGCGAAGAGGTGGCGGATTTCGACGCGGTGACGGGGACGTGATGGCCCGTCACTCGACCCGCAGCTCGACGTTCCAATAGGCCTCGTCGAGGAAGTTCTTCCAGATCTCCGGGAACGCGCGTCCCTGGATCCGGTGCAGCGGGTGCCACTTCGGGCGATGCGGATGGCGGATGAGGTTCATGCCGGACTCGTGCAGGAGCTTGTTCCCCTTGCGCACGTTGCATGGCAGGCAGGCACAGACCACGTTCTCCCACGTCGACTTTCCGCCGCGCGAGATCGGGACGACGTGGTCGAGCGAGAGCTCGGACGACGGGAACTTCTTTCCGCAGTACTGGCAGCGGTTCTGGTCGCGCAGATAGATGTTGCCGCGCGAGAACTTCACTTCCTGCCGCGGCATGCGGTCGAAAGCCAGAAGCTGCACGACGTGCGGGATGAGGATGTTGCGGCTCGGGGTGGTGACGTAGTGGTCGCTCGGCTGGACCGGAATGTCCATCCAGTTTTCAAAATCGTAGGTTCGGTACTCCGAGTCGACGGCGCGAACCTGACCCTTGTAGAGGAGGGTAAAAGCACGCCGTACCGAGGTCACCTGAATGGCCTGGAAGACTCGATTCAGAACCAAAACATGTCCATCGAGCATAGGCTTTCAAACAATGATACACCCCGGCCAATTGCGGACGCCTTGCCAAGAAGACCTTATTTGAGGGATATTTAGGCGCTAAGACGAACTCGAACCGGCTGGAGAAATACGCTTCGCGCGCGAGAACGCCGGGCGTTAATGGGTGTGGTTTTGGGAGGCTTGAATGCGCGTTTTTTCTCGGATCGCTCTGGTCGTCATCCTCGTTGTCTGTCTCGTTCCCGCGCTGTACGCCGATCATCTGACGGCTGATTGCCCGCTGACTCTGGTCGGCCAGTCGGCCCCGCCGGCGACCACCTTCGCGCTTTCGCCGCACGGCGTGTTCCGCTTCGGAACGCAGGTCTTCGTGCTCCGCGGACAGACGCTCTCCACGCACACGGTCACCGATCTCGGCGACCTGCAGCTCGCGCGTGAAGACTTCATCGGATCGCAGGCTTCACGCGAAGCGGTCGGCGGCACGGCCTTCAGCAACGGCTTCCTCTTCCTCAGCACCGAGGCCGGGCTGGAGATCTACGACCTGCGCGGCGTCCGCGCGGGCGGCAACTCGCCGATCCTCGTGTCGCGCATGGCGGGCGTGCACTATCGCCGGCTCGCCGTGAACGGCAACGTGCTCGCCGCGCTCTTCCCGTCGACCGACCTGCCGTGCTATCCGAACGGCACGGCGCAGTGCTCGAATCAGGTCGACCTCTACAGCATCGCGAACCTGAACGCGCCGACCCGCGTCGGCTCGATCTCGTCGATCGCAAGCGGACTCCTCGGCTTCAACGACATCGCGTTCAACTTCGGCTTCCTCGTGATCACCGGCGAGGGCGGCACGCTGATGTACAACATCTCGAACCCGGCGCTGCCGGGGTTCGTGAACTCGCTCGGCCAGCCGGGCAAGTTCCTCGTGAGCAACGGCACGAACCTCCTCGGCATCGGCGACGACTTCGCCATCCTGATGTCGACGGTGGCGACGAACGGTCAGACCACGCCGTTCGCCTTCTACACGATCCCCTCGCAGACGGTGGAGAACGCGAATCCGATCGCCTTCCACTGGCAGGCGTGGATCGACGACCAGACCGGCCGCCTGATCACGATCGTCGAAGAGCGCGATCCGCAGACGCTGCGCCCGGCGCGCTCGATCGCCTTCGACGTCTTCGACTTCAACACGCCGATGTACGAAGGCTCCGACCAGCGCTACTACGAAACGGTCTCGTACTTCGAAGATGACGAAGTGAAGTGGAACCCGGTCGTCGTCGGACCGCTCGTCTACGTCGTCGGCGAGTTGTCGGGCCTGTCGACGTACGGTATGTGCGGACAGATCACCGGCCGGATCGACTGGGATGGCACGCAGGCGCTGAACTGCGGCGGCTCCGAGCTGCGCGGCTGGGTCACCGGCGTGCAGAAGATCGCGAACGTCGAAGTGTTCCTCGACAACGGCTCCCTCGGCGCGGCGACGATCAACCTCGTGCCGCGTCCCGACGTCTCGTCGCGTACGCCGGTCTCCAGCTGGCGCGTGAACGTGAACCTCGACCAGACGGCCCGCGGCGAGCACACCGTCCGCGCGGTCGGCACCGACGCATTCGGCAATCGCCGGCAGTTCGCCAGCGTGCGCGTCTTCTTCAACGGACCGGGCGGCAACTGTGTGGACCGCCGCCGGAGCTCAGGCTCGCGCTAACGACATCTCATCCACGATTCGAAGGGCCGCCTCACGGCGGCTCTTCGCGTTTGTGATGGGACGTCCGACGACGATGTAGTCGGCTCCCGCGCTGATCGCATCGCGCGGCGTCATCGTCCGGCGCTGATCGCCGGCCGCTTCGCCCGCGGGACGAATGCCGGGCGTGAGGATGACGAAGCCTTCGCCGCACGCTTCGCGGATTGCGCTGATCTCATGCGGTGACGCGACCACGCCGCGCAGCCCGGCACTCTTCGACAGCCGCGCGAGCCGCACTGCACTCTCCATCGCCGAGCCGTTGAAGCCGATGCGCGCGACTTCCGTATCGTCGAGACTCGTGAGGATCGTGACGCCGAGGACGAGCGCGGACGCTTGCGAACATGCGCGCAGCATCGCGTCGCCACCCGAGGCGTGCACCGTCACGATCGACGCGCCGAGCGCATCGGCCTCCGCGATCGCGTGCTCGGCGGTGTTCGGGATGTCGTGAATCTTCAGATCGAGGAAGACCCTCTCGCCGCCGCTGACGATCTCGCGCACCAGGGCGGGACCATTCGCGATGAACGCCTGCAGTCCGATCTTGAAGACGCCCACCGCGCCGCGGAGGTCGTCGACGAGGCGCAGAATCTTGTCGCGGTCGGAAAGATCGGCGGCTACCACCAAGCGATCAGGGAGCCGGTCGTGTGCTTGCATGATTCAATGATAGCGATGGACAAGTACCAGGTCGCGCGGATGCTCGACGAGATCGCGCGCTACATCCAACTCAGCGAGACCAATCCGTTCAAGTCGCGCGCATTCGAGCGTGCCGCGCGGCGCATCGAGACGCTCGACCGCGACCTCACCGAGCTCGTGTCGTCGGGCGAGCTCTATTCGATCTCAGGCATCGGCAAAGGGATCGGCCCCGTGGTCACCGAGATCGTCACCACCGGCGGCTCGAGCTACCTCGAGGAACTGCGCGAGCAGTACCCGCCCGGGATTTTCGATCTCCTCCGCGTGCCGAACCTCGGCCTCAAGAAGATCGGCCTTCTCTACGAACGCCTCGGCGTGACCAACATCGACGAGCTGGAGAAAGCGGCGAAGGACAACCTCGTCTCCGCGCTGCCCGGCTTCGGCGCCAAGACGCAGCAGAAGATCCTCGACGGCATCGGCTTCGCGCGCAAACGCGAGTCGCAGTTCCTGCTGCCGCGAGGACTCGAGGTCGGCGAGTTGATGCGCGAACAGCTGGCGACGATCGACGAGGTGGAAGACGCCGAGATCGCGGGAAGCGTGCGGCGGCGGCTGGAGATCATCCGCAACGTGAATGTCGTCGTCTCCACGCGCGCACCGGAGCGCGTGATCGAGCAGCTCCCGAAATTCGTCGCTGACATCGAGATGATCGACGACATCACCGTGAAGGGAATCGCGCGCGGAGAGATGCCGGTCCTCTTCCACTTCGCGTTCCCCGAGCACTTCGGCCTCGCGCTGATGCTCGCAACGGGGAGCACGGAGTTCATCGAAGCCATCGCTCCGAAGGTTCCAAAGAACGTGAAGGCGCGCAACGAGGAGCAGTTGTTCGAAAAGGCAGGCATCCCGTTCGTCGAGCCGGAACGGCGCGAGAACGCGGACGAGCTGAAGCGGAAGAAGCGTCCGTCACTGGTGCATCCGTCCGATCTGCGCGGCACGTTCCACGTTCACACCACGTACTCCGACGGCCGCAACTCCGTCGCCGACATGCTCGCCGCGGCGCGCGAGCGCGGCTTCGACTACTGCGGCATCTCCGACCACTCCGTCGCCGCCTACTACGCGGGCGGACTGACGACGGAGACGGTGAAGCTGCAGCAGGCAGAGATCGCGCGGGAGGCGAAGAACGTCAAGCCGATGCGCGTCTTCAAGGGGACAGAGGCCGACATCCTCCCCGATGGAACGATGGACTACGGTGAAGATCTCGACATGTTCGACTTCGTCATCGCCTCGATCCATTCGCGTTTTCAGATGACCGAGGATGAGATGACGGAGCGCATCCTCCGCGCGCTCGACGATCCTCGGGTGACGATCCTCGGGCACCTCACGGGACGCCGTCTGCTGACGCGCGACGGCTATCGCGTCGACTACGACCGCATCTTCGACAAGGCCGCGGAGCGCGGCGTGCTGGTCGAGATCAACGGCAATCCGCAGCGGCTCGACGTCGACTGGCGCCAGCTGCGCAACGCGGCGGACCGCGGCGTCGTCTTCACCATCAATCCCGACGCGCATTCGATCCGCGAGATGAGCCACGTGATCAGCGGCACCTGGGTCGCGCGCAAGGCCGGGCTCACCGCGAAGGAGATCTTCAACACGCGGCCGGTGGATGAGGTGGAGGAGTGGATCACAAAGCGAAAGAAGCGGTTGAGCCATTAAGCACTTGAGCTGTTGAGCGATGAGGCGGTAGGAGTCACCTCAAAGCCCAACAGCTCGAGAGCTGAACTGCTGGGGATTACCGTTTCGCCGTGACCACGATCATCAGGGCGCGCTGGCTGTTCGCCACTTTCGTCGCGCCGAGAATTACCGTCTGATTCAATTTCAGGTTCATCGACATCTTCAGCACCTGAGTAAGCTGATCGCCTGCCATCTTCGACACCTTGAAGTCGTTGACGCGCAGCGTGTCCGAGGCCGGGTCGTAATCGCCGATGCGGAACTCGGCGCGGTAGCCGCTCTGCAGCGAGACCGTGCCGGGGTCGCCTTCGCGGCCCGTCATGTCGGCGGCGCCGAGACTCTCGACCGTGTTGAAGCGAAGCAGGGCGAGCTTGCCGGCGATGTCTTTCAGTTCCGCGGGAACGGCGCCGGAACCGTCGCGCGAGGCGGCGACGATGCGGACGTCGAGGTGGAAGAGCTGCGGCGCGGCGTCGAACTTCACCAGCGCGGCGACGATTTCTTTCAGGTTCTCCGGACGGTCGGTGACGACCAGCGCGTTGGAGCCGGCCTGAATCGAGATCGAGCCCTCCGGGCTGAGCATCGGTTTCACGACGCCCGTCGCCTTCTCCGCGTCCTTGTATTTGAACTGGAAGGTGCGAACGGTGAGCGCCTTCTCTGCGTCGCGCGGCTCGGCGAAGGCCATACCGCACGACATGAGAAGGGCGAGGATGAACGTAAAGCGCTTCAATTTCATAAATCCGCCGGAAGCTTCTCATCGATGATCATGACGATCTGCGCGTCGTTCGCGCTTCCGGTCGGCATCTCGACGATGGTCGCTGAATCAGAGTCGTATTTCTCGATCACCGGCTTGCTCGTCAATGCGGGCGCAACGCTGGCGATTCGGGTGGGCTGAGTGACAGTCGGTACGACACGCCCGCGCTCCCACACCAGCGCGCCGCCGGTGATGCCGGCAACGAGCGTGGCGGCGACGGCGAGGCGGCGCGGCCAGGCGATGACGCGATGCGTGGTCTTCTCGGTGGCGCGGAGGCGGACCTCGCGCATCACGTCGCTGACGAATGCGTCGACGCCGCCCGGGGGTACGAGCTCATCTCCGCCGATCGCGCGGAACATGATGTCGGGATCGACCGAGACGGCGTAGTCGAGACATGCATCGCAGACGCGGATGTGCTCGAGCGTCTCAGGGTTTTCCGACGCCGGCTCGAACGAAGCACGGAACTTCGCGCAGGTGATCATCGATCGTTCCTCCACAGCCGCGCGTATTCCGGGAACCGTTTGCTGAGCTGCTGCTGCATGAGTTTGCGGGCGTTGAACAGATGATTGCGGACGGTCGACTCGCGGCATCCGAGGACCTTGGCGATGTCGGCCGAAGCCATGTCGTCCATCTCGCGCATGACGAAGATCGCCTTCTGCTTCGGCGAAAGGACGGACGAAACGGCGTTGAACACGTTCTCGATCTCTTTCCGCTGGACCGCGACACCCTGGTCGGCCTCCGCGGAGGTCTTGACCAGGCGGAGATTCGAGTTCACCGCGTTGTCGCGCGACTGCTTATTGCGCATGAAGTCGATGGCGACGTTCGTGACCATCCGATAGAGCCAGGTGTCGAAGGCGTACTGAGGGTCGTATTTCTCGAGATTTTCCCAGAGCTTGATGAAGACCAGCTGGGAGATGTCCTTGGCGTCCTCGGCATTGCCAATAACTCGGTAGCAGAGGGCGTAAACCTTTGAGGTCTTTCGCCGAACGAGCGTCTCGAACGCGTCAGTGTCACCTTGCCGGATGGTCTGAACCAACTGCCGGTCGTCAGGCTCGACTGCGTCTTTTGTCGGGATCATCAAGCGGAGTTCCGCGGCCATCGTGTCACAAATACGTGTGCTGTCCGGAAAACGTCTAGGGCAGTGGCCGCCTTCCCGAACAGACAGCGGACAACGGACAGCGGACAGCATGAGAGACAGCGGTTCTGCTGTCCGCTGTCTGCTGCCCGCTCTCTACCCTCTGTTAGAATCCTCAAACACATGCGCGTTCTCGTCGTGGGTCAGGGGGGGCGCGAGCATGCGATCTGCTGGAAGCTCAGGCAGTCGCCGCTCGTCAAGGAAATCTACGCCGCCCCCGGAAACGCAGGCATCGCCCAGGTAGCCGATTGCGTCCCCATCGGCGTCGCCGACATCATCGAGCTGGCCGATTTCGCCGAAAAGCTGAAGATCGACCTCACGATCGTCGGCCCGGAGCTCCCGCTCACCCTCGGCATCGTCGACGAGTTCCAGAAACGCGGCCTGCCGATCTTCGGACCGACCCGCCTCGCCGCCGAGCTCGAAGGCTCCAAGGTCTTTTCCAAAGAGTTCATGCGGAAGTACAACATCCCGACCGCCGAGGCGACCGCGTGCAACTCGCCCGACGAGGCGCGCGATGCGCTGAAAAAGACCAAATACCCGGCGGTGCTCAAGATCGACGGACTCGCCGCCGGCAAAGGCGTCGTGATCGTGAACTCCCGCGAAGAGGCGGAGGAGTACCTCACCCTCGTCTTCGATGAAAAGAAGTTCGGCAACGCGGCTTCGCGCATCCTGGTCGAGGAGTACCTGACCGGCGAAGAGGTGTCGTTCCTCGCCATCACCGACGGCAAGAAGTGTCTGCCGCTCGCGCCGGCGAAGGACTACAAGAAAGCGTTCGACGGCGACCGCGGCCCGAACACCGGCGGGATGGGCTCGCACTCACCCGCGGTCGTGCTGAGCGGCGAGACGGCGGCCGAGGTGATGAAGACGATCATCCTGCCGACGATCAACGGGATGGCGGAAGAGGGACGGCCGTATACCGGCGTGCTCTACGCCGGCCTGATGCTGACGCAGAACGGCCCGAAGTGCCTCGAGTACAACTGCCGCTTCGGCGATCCCGAGACGCAGGTGCAACTGATGCGGCTCGAGGACGACCTCGCCGACATCTGCCTCAAGGTCGCCCACGGTAACCTCGGCGATACGAAACTGAGCTGGAAGAAGGAAGCGGCGGCCTGCATCGTCCTCGCGGTCGACGGCTACCCCGACGAGTTCATGAAGGGGCAGGAAGTGGCGATCGATCCGATCGATGACGACTCCGTGGTCGTCTTCCATGCCGGCATCATCAACAAGGGCTCGATGATGATCAATGTCGCCGGCCGCGTCGCGAACGTCTGCGCGCGCGCGGCTACGCTGACGGAAGCGCTGCAGCACGCGTACGCCGCGGTGCCGAAGGTGCGCTTCCAGGGCGCGCGTTATCGCACCGACATCGGCCTCCGCGCGCTGCATCAGAAGCGGATGGACAGCGGCTTCTATCCCACCTTCAACGGATAGCCATGACTACACAACCCTGGGTCCTCATCATCATGGGATCCGACTCCGATGCGGAGACGATGTCCCAGGCCGCGGCCGCTCTCGATGAAGCGGGCGTGCCGTACACCATGACCGTCGCGTCCGCGCATCGCTCGCCGGAGCGGACGAAACAGATCATCACCGACTCCGAGCGCGACGGCTGCCAGGTGTTCATCGCCGGCGCCGGCATGGCCGCGCATCTTCCGGGCGTCGTCGCGTCGTTCACGACGAAACCGGTGATCGGCGTGCCGCTCTCCGGCAGCGCGTTGCAGGGAGTCGATGCGCTCTACGCCGTCGTGCAGATGCCGCCCGGCATTCCGGTGGCGACCGTCGCCATCGGCGGCGCGCGCAACGCGGGCGTGCTCGCGGCGCAGATCCTCGCCACCTCCGACTCCGCGCTGGCCGAACGTTTGAAACAGCAGCGCGTGGCGATGGCCGAAGCCGTCGCGCAGAAGTCGAAGAAAGTGGAGAAGTCCACCCGAGTGTAGGACAGGCGCCTCGCCTGTCCACAGTCACATGCATCACCATCATCACGCGCAGCCGAGAACGGTCACGCGCAAGCTCGTCATCGCATCGATCGCCACGATGTTGTTCGTCGTGCTCGAGCTGGCCGCGGGTTTCTACTCCAGTTCACTCGCGCTGATCGGCGACGCGCTTCACAACTTCACCGACACGCTCGCCCTGCTCATCGCGCTGATCGCGGTCAGGCTGGAGCGCCGTCCTCCGACGGTCGAGAAGTCGTTCGGCTACCAGCGCGCCGGCATCCTCGCCGCGTTCGTGAACTCCGGGACGCTCGTCGCCTTCACCATCTTCGTCTTCATCGAAGCGTTCCGGCGCTTCCGCGTTCCGCACCCGGTCGACAGCGCCTGGATGATCGCGACGGCCGCGGTGGCGATCGTCCTCAACACCGCGATCACGCTTTCGCTGCTGCGCGAGGGACGCGAAGACATGAACATCCGCAGCGCGGTGCTGCACATGTTCGGCGACGCGGTCTCCGGCGCCGGCATCATCGTCGCGGCGCTTCTGATCCGCGCGACCGGCTCGACGCTGTGGGATCCGGCGGTGTCGGTGGTGATCGGAATCCTGATCCTCTGGTCGAGCTGGGGGATCTTCCGCGAAGCGGCGAACCTGCTGCTCGAGGGCACACCGGCGGGCATCGATCCGGACGAGGTGCAGCGCGCGCTCGCGGCGATCGAGGGGATCTCCGGCGTGCATCACCTCCACATCTGGGCCATCGGACCGGCGCGGCCGGCGATGTCGTGTCACCTCATGGTCGGCGACGTGCCGCTGCGCTCGACGGCATCGATGCTGGCGAGCGTGAACGAGATGCTGGCGCACGACTACGGCATCGTCCACGTGACCGTGCAGTTCGAGTTTTCCGGATGCACGGAAGACGACCCGTATTGCCTTCCGTATACCGACCTGTTGTAAAATCCGCGCTCCAACCAAACCCGCGAGGTACAACCATGAAGCGTGTAGTCGCTATCTGTGTCTTCATTTTTATCCTGGTTCCCGTCACCGCGTTCTGCGGCGGCGCCTGGGTCCCCGCGCCCGGCAAAGGCGATTTCCAGCTCGGCTTCAGCCGCAAGACCGCGAGCAGCTCGTGGGACGCTCAGGGAAACTCATTTCCGAACCTGACCACCGTGGCCGGCCAGCGCGTGCCGGCGTATCACGACTTCCGCTACGGATACCTTTCGGGTGAGATCGGGATCTTCCGCCACCTCTCGGCCCGGGCATTGATCACGTATCTGCACGGCCTCGAGGGAGCGCACACGGACCTCGAGCGGAATGTCGGCTTCTCCGATTCGTGGTTCGGCCTGAAGTACGGCGTGCGCGAAGGGAGCTGGCCGATGGCGATCGCGGCGACACTTCGCACGCCGGCTCTCTACGACCGCTCCGGCACGTACAACCGCCACACGTTCGATTCGAGCGGCAAGGTCAACGGAGTGAGCTCCGAATGGCGCGGCATCCTGAAGCACGACTACACGATGTCGTATCTCGTCAGCCACTCGATCCGCGACGGCGGCTGGATGCAGCTCGAGACCGGCTACACCTGGCGCGAAGGCGCGCCGGCTGATCAGCTCCCGCTCACCGCCGAAATCGGCTGGCCCCTCGGCTGGCGCGGCACGACGCTCAAGGGCACGATGACCGCCGTCCGAAGCCTCGGCAACGATTCGCCTTCACAGCCGGACGACCGCTTCCGCGCGAACGCCACGTTCAACTTCAACGATGCGTCGATGGCCCGCGCCGGAATCGGGATCGTCGTGCCGGTCGCGCGCGCGATGAACGTCGAGGTGGGCTACAACCAGTGGATCTGGGGCAAGTCGGCGCGGCGCTATCGCGAGCCGTACGTTTCGGTGGGTCGAAGCTTTTAATGCTGCGCGAAGACGCAGCATCTCTGGTGGCGCCGGGTCCATCTCGTTCGGGCGCCGCACGTGGGTCTGCTCAGCGCGGTGTAACCGGAGATGCTGCGTCTACGCGCAGCATTGACCGGGGGGGCGGGAGAACGTACGAATCCGGATACGTGAACGTCACCACCGCGCGCATCACGCCGTACGGAAACTGCCAGCCGAGCGCCGGGCCCATCGCGTAGAACGGGCGGAGGTCGATGGTGTTGCCGAGGAGGAGCGTGCCGTTCGTGGCGCAGAAGTCGCCGCGGTTGATCCCTTCGACCGGACGCTTCGTCCGCATCGACGGATACATGCGCGAGACTTCGTCGCGAATCGCGCCGATCGGCCGCAGCGCGTAGCTCTTCTGCAGCGACGTCACCGCCACTTCTTCCTTCACCACGCGCCCCTTGTCGTCGTACGAGATCGCGACGTTCGCCTGCCAGTCGGTCTTCGGCGAGCCTTCCGCGACGTAGCCTTCGTATCCGCCCTTGATCGCCACCGCGGTCAGCGCATCGTTCGTGTAGGCGTAGTCGGCATTCATCGAGACGAGGTGGTTGCAGGCCGCCGCGTTCTGATAGTCAACCTGTTGATGAACGATGTGATTGGCCGCGTCGAACGTGTAGCGGACGGTGTACTTCTGTCCCTCGACGATCAGGTCTTCCCGATCGAGCAGCCAGGCATCGCCCGATTTGTGCGCGGCGTAGTTCAGCACCTCGCCGCTGTTCGTGGCCAGGACGCGCTCGAGCGACTCGCTTCCCTGCACGAGCTTCACGTCGGGACGTCCCTGGATGATCTCGCCGGCGTACGTCCAGCCTTCCGCCTTGCGCGCGTCCTGAATCGCCTTCTGCTTCGCCGGCGTGTAGCGCAGCGAATCGAGCAGCGTGCCGGGGAAAAGGCAGGGCAGCGAATCGTTGCGGTTGAAGCGATCTTCGGCGAAGTAGGTCGCGCGCGTGGCGGACGCGCCGTCGGTGCACGGCAGCGAGCTCCAGACGGGCGACGACGTGAAGTACGGACCGTGCCAGCAGCGCGGACACCAGCCCGCACCGATCGGCAGACGAAGTCCGCAGAACGAGCAGAGGATCTTCGTCTTCATGTCGTCGATCTCGCTATCGAGCGCAAAGACGCGCTGATCGACGCCGGCCTTCGCATCGGCATCCGACTCGAGCTCGGTGTAGCGATGAAAGCGCTCCACCGCCTTCGCCAGCTCGCCCTGCTTTTCGTAGATGACGGCCTGGTTGTACACCGGCGTCGGATCGGTCGGCCGCTGCTGCTCCGCTTTCTGCGCGAGCTTCAGCGCCGCATCGAGATCGCCCTTGCCGTAGAGGAAGCGCGCATGGTTGAAGAGCTCGACGTACTCCTCGTCGGCCTGACGCTTCTTCTGCAGCTCGCGCTGAAATTCGAGCTCGAGCTGGAGCTTCGAAACGAGCGGCTTCTCCGCGCCTGTCGGATAGAGCTGCAGGTAGCGATCGACCTTCCGCTGCGCCTCGGACCACCGTCCCGATTTCGCCAGCAGCACGGCCATGTCGTACAGCACGCCCGGATTGTCGGGCTGCAGCGCTTCAGCCTTCGCGAACTGGTCGTACGCCGCGGCGTAGTCGTTCATGTCGGCGAATTTGCGGCCGAAGAAAACGGCCTTGGCGAAGTCGTCGTTCGATTGCGCGGGCTGCGGCGCCGGCGCTTCCTGCGCGATCAACGCGAAGGACAGCAGACAGCAGACAGCGGACAGACGTTTCATTGGAGTAACCCGTCGATCAACGTCGACAACCACAGTTGCTGCTCCTCGGTCGGCTGCGAGCGCGCGAGCAGAAAATAGAGCGCGCGGCGTTTCTGCTGATCGTCGACCTGGCGGTCGCGCAGCACTTTCTCCGGATCTTCCGGCGCGCCTTCGATGATCACGTCGGTCGCTTCCTTCGCCGCCCAGTGCGGGGCGATGTCGTTGCCGAAGAGCTTCGAGACGAACGCGACGCGCTCCGGCTCGCTCTTCGCCGCGCCTGCGTCGGCGGCGAGGCGGCTGCGTGTGCCGGCGCCGAGGATCAGGGCGCGGAGGTTCGAGAGGAGCTGTGTTCGCTGCAGGCACGCTTCGAAGATTTTCGACTTCACTGACTCGTCGTTGATCGTCCCGGCCGCTTTCAGCACGTTTTGAATCCGCTGCGTTTCGTAGCCGATGAAGTTGTCGGCCGCGTCTTCGGCCGAGGTGTCGGGGATTTGCGGCTCGGGAGTCGACTGCGTGACCGCGGGAGGGGCTTCGACGGTCACGGTCGGGATGTCGGCGGGTTTTTCCGGTGGGGGCAGTGGTGGTGCAGGACCAGTTCCCGGCAGCACCACATCGACGAGCGGCAGATCGACGCTCGCGACTGACGGCTTCGACGCATCGATCGCCTTCGTGATCCTCAGATCGGACGGCGATCCGAGCGCTGCGACCGGCGCACTCTGCGGCGGAGAAACGACGCGCGGTCCGCCGATCACCGCATTCGGAACGGGCGGCGGATAGAGGCCGCGCACGAGCTCCGCGTCGCTGGTCAGCCCCGAATCGAGCAGCCGCTCGCGCACGCGCTGCCGGATCTCTTCCATCATCCGCTTCTGCGCGACGCGCTGCGCGTCATTGAGAAACGTCGGCATCGACGGCTCGACGCTGCCGTCGCAATGACACGTGCCGAAGCGATCGGGCTCGTAGTTGTTGTCGCCGGCGACGCGCTTCATGTGATCGACGATGGCGAGATTGCGCTTCATCGCCGCGTCGCGCGCGCGGTCACACGCGGACTGCGATGCGAACTGATTCATCCCCCACACCTCGGACAAAGCCACGTGGTAATGGAAGAGCTCACAGGCTTTTGTAGCCGGTGAGGGAGGCGGCGGACAAGTCAGGAGCTGAGCTGCGGACTGCATCGCGAAGGCGAGCAACGCAGCGGGAACGAGCGATCTCATGCCGTTGAACGAAGTCTGCCGATTATACGCATTCAACGAAAGCGGCTGACCGTCGTACCCGCTACAGACACGAACGAAAGGAGAAATGCAATGAAACGCAACGCAATCATCATCGGAACACTGGCCGTGCTCATGCTGGCCGGCGTGCCGTTCATCTACGCGCAGCATCAGCACGGCATGCATGGCGGCATGCACGGAATGCACGGCGGTCCGTTCGCCGATTTCGGTCTCGGACATCTGGCGCGCGCCAAGGAGTACCTCGGCCTCACCGACGCGCAGGTCGATCAGCTCACGGCGATCGGCAAGGAACTGCACGAGCAGAACGCGCCGTATCGCAAGCAGCTCCACGGCGGATTGGTGCAGGTGGCGCAGACGCTGATCAGCAATCCGAACGACGTCGCCGCCGCACAGGCACAGCTCGATCAGCAGAACGCGGTCGAGGCGACGCTGAAGACGAACACTCTGGCCGCGGCGGCGAAGGCGCTCAACGTCCTCACGCCCGATCAGCGCGCGAAAGTCGGCGACTTCCTCAACAAGCGCGCCGCAATGCACAACAACCAGTAAGTCATGAGCATGTCGTTGACATGGGGGCGGGTTCATGAACCCGCCCTGCGTGTTCCAGAATGGGAGCGCTTGACGCAGGACGATCCGTTCGAGGGACGCGCAATCGAGGCAGTGAGGCGAGGCGATGCCGGCTCGTATGACTACCTCGTGTCAAAATATTCGAAACGGGTCGTGTCGATCGCATGGGGCATCGTGCGCAACGCGCATGACGCCGAAGACCTGGCGCAGGAAGCGTTCGTGAAGGCGTTCCAGAAGATCGGACGCTTCAAAGAAGGCGAGCCGTTCGGACCGTGGATCTATCGCATCGTGACCAACCTCGCGCTCGACGTCGTGAAGCACCGCTCGCGTTTCCGTCACGAGGAGCTGACGGACGTGCAGCCGGCGGCGCGGCGCGACAACGCGGAGCTCGGCGCGGTGACGAGCGAGCTGGCGATGCGCATCGACCAGGCGATCGAGTCGCTGCCGGAGAATCAGCGCGTGGTGGCGCGGCTGTATCTCGTCGAGCAGTTCGACCACGCGGAGATCGCGTCGATGATGGGCCTCAGCGAGGGAACGGTTCGATCGCATCTCTCGCTGGCGCGGAAGAAACTGAAGGAACAACTGGCAGACCTCTACGGGGCATCCGATGACTGACGACAAATTCTTCGAACGCCTGCGCGACGACGCGCGGCCGCTGCGCTACGAAGGGGACGACTTCCTCGCTACGCGCATCGCCGCACGAGTGCTCGAGCGGATCTCGCGGCCGCAGACGGTGGCGCAACTGCTCGTCGCGTGGATGCGGCCGCTCGCCGCGTCGGTCGCCGCGCTGCTGCTGACCGTGACGCTCGGCCTGACCTGGACGCAGCGGCAACAGGACTCCACCGACAGCCTCACTTCGAATCCGATCGAGATCGCAATGGCAGGAGAGACCTTCGGTGTCGGTGACTGAGCCCGTGACGCCGGTGCAGCGCGATACGAGCACGAAGCTCGTCGCGGCGATCGTGCTGCTGATCACGTTCCTCGGCGGCGCCGCGGTCGGCATCTTCTGCGATCACATCTGGATGATGCACCACGGTCCCCGCGCGCGCCGCGAGGCGATGCACGTGGTCACCTCGCGCATCCTCAACCGGCTCGACCGCGAGCTCGACCTCACGCCGCAGCAGCACGCGCAGGTCAAGCAGATCCTCGACGCGCATTCCGTCAAGGTGCAACACATCTTCGAAGGCGTGCATCCGCAGGTCCGCCACGAGATCGAGCTGGGGAACGACGAGATCCGCAAGGTCCTCACGCCGGAGCAGCGCGCGAAGTACGAGAAGCTCAGGATGCACCTGATGCCACTACACCGCGGTACGCCTGGATTGCACTGAGCAGGTCCTCGCCGTCGATGGCACGCGACGGCGGCATCACTCCCGACAACCGCATTCCGTCAACCAGTCGATTCGCCACCGTCGCAATCGGCAGGATCGCCAGGCTCTGCCCGCGTGCATCGACACGTGCCATCGCGTTCTTCGTCTTCACTTCCACGTAGCTCGCATCGGTGCCGAAGCGGCTCATCGGCGTGGCGATGCGGCTCAGCGTTTTGGGCGACACGTTCAATCGCTTCGCCAGCCTGAACATCAATGCCGCGCCCGGAAGCTGGAACTTCACGAACGTGCGCGCGTCGATGCCGAGCTCGCGGCGCAGCAGCTCGCGATCGGGCGTGATGATCGTGCGGCCGTCGCCCTCGAGCGCGCTGGCGATCGAGCCGGCGCCCTTCGCGTTCCTGTTGCCGATGCCGAGGGTGATATCGACCGAATCGCCGCGGAGTCGACGCACGAGCGCTCCGGAGATCGCGGGGAGCGTCGAGAGCCCCGGCACGACCGCGACCCCTTTCTCCCGAGCGCGCCGATCGAGCTCGGGATCGTCGATCAGTCCGAAGAACCAGCCCGGATCGTCGGCGATGTCGAGCCAGTGCGCGCCTTCCTCGACCACCGCCCGCACGCAGCGCGGATCGAACTGCTGGAACGGACCCGCGGCGCAGAGCACCGCGAACGCGCCGCGCGCCAGTCGCGCGATGGAGTCGGGATCGCGAAGATCGGCGCCGGTCGCGCGGCTCGCGCCGGCGACGTCGCCGTGCAGCTCGCGCATGAGCAGACGGCCGAAGACGCCGGTGCAACCGAGGACTATGACTCGCATCGCCCCGCGAGAACTGCCCACACGATGAACGACGGAAAGAGCACCGCCGTCGCCACGATCTCGATCCGCTGATCGCCGATGAACGATCCGGCGCTCAGCGCGAATCCGACGAGCGCTACGAACCCGCCCACCCAATGCAGCACGCGAGGCAGATCTCTTCGGGAGAGCAACAGCACGAGCAGTCCGATCGAGTAGAAACCGTTCGCGAATCCGCCGATCGCGATGTCGAGTCTGCGCGACGGGCCGTCGAGGATGTAACGCCACTCGCTGGTGATGTCGATGCACGCGCCGATCGCGCCGATGATCGCGGCATTGCGGGAGAACGAGGCATACATCGCGACGAGCGTGATCGCCGCGATTTGCCACACGATCCACGACGCCGTCCACGCAAATCGATGCGAGGCGATGTACGCGAGGCGACCGTCCCCGGTGAGCCCGGGAGCGAGGACGGTCGCCATCAGCAGCGTCGCGATGGCGTGCACGAAGGCGCACGCGTAAGCGATGCGCCTCACGCGGGAGGAGCAGCCGCCGCCGCCGCGGCCTGACGCTCGGCCAGCATCTGCGGCGTCGTGGTCGGCTGGTTCACCAGGTCGGTGTACTCGAAGAGCGCCGTCGAGAGGTAACGCTCGCCGGTGTCGGGGAGCACGACCACGACGCGCTTGCCCGGTCCGAGCTGTTTCGCGACCTGCAGCGCGGCCCACGCGATCGCGCCGGAGGAGATGCCGACGAAGATCCCTTCCTCTCTGGCCAGACGGCGCGCCGTCGTCGCCGCGTCGTCGAACGTCACGTCGATGATGTCGTCGACGACGTTCGCGTCGTAGATCGACGGGATGAGGCCGGCGCCGATGCCCTGCAGCTTGTGCGGGCTGTGCGTGCCGCCCTTGAGCACCGTCGACTCGACCGGCTCGACGGCGACGATCTTCACGTCCGGCTTCTCCTTCTTGAAGACCTGGCCGATGCCGGTGACCGTACCGCCGGTGCCGACGCCCGCGACGATCGCGTCGACCTGACCGCCGGTGTCGCGCAGGATCTCCTGCGCCGTCGTCTCGCGATGGATCTTCGTGTTCGCCGGATTGTCGAACTGCTTCGACAACCACGCGCCCGGCGTCTTCTCCGCGTACTCGGTGGCGACGCGCTGCGCCTCCTTGATGCCGAGCGGCGCGGGAGTGAGGATCAGTTCAGCGCCGAGGGCCTGCAGCAGTTTGCGGCGCTCGACGGAGAAGCTGTCGGGCATGATCAGCGTGCATTTGTATCCCTTCGCCGCGGCGACGAACGCCAGGCCGATTCCGGTGTTGCCGCTCGTCGCTTCGACGATAGTGTCGCCCGGCTTGATCTCGCCCGCTTTCTCCGCTTCGCTGACCATGGAGATCGCGATGCGGTCCTTCACCGACGAGAGCGGGTTGAACGCTTCGAGCTTGGCCACGACCTCGGCCGAGCCTTCGTCCGTCACGTTCCGCAGACGGACCAGGGGCGTGTTTCCGATGAGCTCTGTGATGTTGTCGTAGATCCTGCCGTGCATTTCTTCTCCTTTTGTCGCAAAACAAAAAGGACCCGCGCTGGGATTGCGCGAGTCCGGTTCGAAAACGTTCGAAGGGGTCGCATCTGGACAATTAACTTAAGACCGTTAAGTTAATTGTCCAGATACGACCCCAAACTTCAAGCCGTGGCCTGTCCCAGATACCGGTAGCCGATCTTCGCCACCGCCACGATCACGGCGGCGTCCGTTCCGACCGCCTTCTGCAACTTGCGGCGGAGGCGCGTCACGTGCGTGTCGACCGTGCGGCTGTTGAGGTTGAGATCGACGCGGTAGTTCCAGACGCGCGAGAGGAGCTCGTCGCGCGGGACGACCCGCTCCTTGTTCTTGAACAGGTACATCAGCAGGTCGAACTCTTTCGGCGAGAGCTTCAACTTCTGATTGTTGGCCATCGCCTCGCGGGTGGCGGGGTCGAGACGGATCAGATGATCCTCGCAGACCGCCTTCGCCGCGGTGGCGCCGGCGTCGCTGCGCCGCATGACGGCGTCGATGCGCGCGAAGAGCTCCTGCACGCCGAACGGCTTGGTGACGTAGTCGTCCGCGCCGCCGCGCAGTCCGCGCACCTTGTCGGTCTCCTGACCGCGCGCGGTCAGCAGGATGACCGGGATTTTGGAGATCTTGCGGATGTGGTCGAGCACCTCGAATCCGCTCTTCTTCGGCAGCATCAGATCGAGCAGAACGAGATCGGGACTCTCGGAGTGGAAAAGCCGGATGGCTTCCTCCCCGTCACCCGCCGTGACGGTCTCGTAGTTCTCGTGCCGCAGATTGATCTCGAGCCCCTGCCGCAGACCCGCCTCATCCTCGACGATCAGAATCCTGGTCATTCTTCCTCCCTGCTACCTCTACGTCGCTAACCCTGGCAAGTTTCTCAAAACGCTTCCGGCGCATGAACGAGCCCCGCCATCGCCACCGCTTCTTCCGGCTTCAACCTGGGGAAGAGTAGCCGGAACGTCGATCCCTTTCCGAGCTCCGACTCCACCTCCACCCGCCCGCCGTGCGCGGCGACGATCTGCTGCACCAGCGTCAGGCCGAGGCCCGCACCGCGGCGCGTCTGCGTGTCGCTGAACTGCGCGCGGAAGTACGGATCGAAGATGCGCGCCAGATCGTTCGAGCCGATGCCGATGCCGTGGTCGTGCACTTCGACGATCACATGCTCCACCGTTTGCCGCAGGATCACGTCGATCGCCTTGTCGTCCCCGGAGTACTTGATCGCGTTGTCGATCAGGTTCAGCAGCGCGCGCGAGACCGACTCGCGGTCCCAGTACTGCGGCTCGATCGTCTCGTCGATGTCGGTCGATACGGTGAAGCCCTTGCTGCGGATCCACGACTCGTACGTCGAGATGAGCAGCGTGATCAGCTCGCGCGGATGGACCGGCGTGAACGCCATCGCCCGGGCCGCGTTGTGCTGGATGCGCGCGACGTCGAGCACGTTCTCCACGAGATGCGAGAGATGCAGGACCTCGCGCAGGATCTGGTCCTCGATGTCGAGGCGCTCCTTCTCTTTCAACTTCGCGCCGCGCTTCAACGTCTCGGCGCCGAGGCGGATCATCGCGAGCGGGGTGCGCAGCTCGTGCGAAACATTCGCGATGAGCGCGCCGCGCAGGCGCATCGTCTCGCGCTCCTTGCGTAGACCGCGCGTCGCGAGAAGCGCGCCGACGGCGGTGAAGACGAATGCGAGGAGGCTGAGCCAGACGCTGATGACGCGCTGGTTCTCCCAGCCCGAGCCGACGTACGACGACGTCCGGACCGTGGCCCGGATCGAGTAGTTGTTCAGCGGAGGCGAGAGCGGTGAGGTGAAAGCGAAGCCACCCTCGACCCACGACTGGCCGGCGTGCGCGTTCTTCGCCAGCGAGACGTCGGCGCGCTGCTGGAACATGTCCGACGACTGCACGCGCACGAGCGGCTGCTGTTTGATGGTCGGGTGGACGCGGGCGAGCAGACGGTCGGGATCGTACGTGTAGCGGACCGTGCCGCTCGCCGTGTAGAACTCGCGCGTCAGCTTCCCGTTGCTCGCGTCCGGTTTCTTCGACGTGATCTCGCTGACGTAGATCGAGTTGATCGGATCGGCATCGGGAACGTAGATGACCGACACGATCCATTCATTGCTGTTGATCCACTGCTGCAGCGCCTCGAACGTCGGCGACGGCGAGCGCCTCTCCGTCTGCTGCCAGTCCTCGGAGGCGCGGAAAAGCTCGGCGCGGATCGCGGTGTCGACGCGGCGCGCGGTGATCTCCGCGGCGTAACCGGCGTACTGCACCGCGATCGTGTTCGCGCCGCGCTCCATGCGGATCGAGAGTTGATAGGAGCGCCACGCCAGAACGCCGAGGCCGATGGAGATGATGAGGAAGGGGACGAGAATCGGGGCGGACTTTCGCCCGTCCTCGCGGTGGGAGGCCGCTCTCAGTCGCGCGATGAAGTTTCGAAACATGCGGTCGGGGTCACTGGCCTGGACCCGATCCCGCCGACGCTGTGGCTGCCGTGTGGCTCTGCGACAGGTGCGTGGCGACGATCTTGTCGATCTGGGCCTTCGTGTACGGCTCGAGCCGTACCTCGATTCTTTGATATGCCCCGCGACGCTGCACGATGACCCACAGCGTTCCGACGTCGCGCGCTGCACTGAGCACGCGCTTGAAATCCTGCACCGTCGACTCCGTCATCTTCTGGCCGTTCACCGCGATCAGCCGGTCGCCCGCCTTGAAGTTGGCGCGCTCGGCCGGACTGTCCGCCACGACCGATTTGATGACGATGCCCGGCTTCAGATCGACCACCGAGAGGCCGAGGTAACGGCGCCCGGTGAGCATCGATCGGATCTGGTGGTCGCACTCCTTCGCCGACGCATTGCAGTGCTTCGGTTCATCGCCTGCGAGGAGAACGGACGCCGACAAGCCGACGATCAACAGTGAGATGAGACGGAATTTCATGGTGGAAAACAGTGGGTCCCTTAGCCGGCAACAACTGTAAGCCGTTTTGTCAGGGGTGCTGATAACAAATCAGAAACTGTCAGGAGAATTCCCTGTGAGGACAAGGGTTTAGCCTGTGAACACGCGGCTTTATGGACGCACCGGACGCAGCCGCGCGGGCGGTTGTTGCGGCGCCGGAGCGACGTCGCCGTAGACCCGCAGCGCGTAGCGGTCGGCGATGACGACCTTCCCTCCCGCAGCCCCGATCTGCGACGGCGCGGTCGCCTTCATTCCGCTGTTCGACAGTTGCGGATGGAGGGGATTGCTGACGTCCAGCCGGTCGACCGCTCCGGCACGCGCCACGAGCACGCCGTCGCCGTCCGCCGCGATGACACCGAGCGCCGGCGGAAGCGGCGCGGTGCTGATCTCGATCGGCTTCAACGGATCGCTGAGATCGAGGATCCGGAAGTGATCGAGCGACTCGACGACGAGGTACGGAGTCGTCCCGTTCGTGATCGCCGCGGGACCGTACGGCATGACCACCTCGCGGACGATGTGCGCATGCTGCGGATCGCCGGCGTCGATGACGCGCATGACGGTGAGGTCGAAGCCGTAGACGACCGGGAAGAGCGTGACCGCCTCGTAGTAATGCAGCGTGACGGCGCCGATCTGCACCGGCTTGTCGGGCGTCGTGAACCTGAAGAAATCGAGAAGATGCATCCCGGTCGTCGGATTGGCCTCGATGATCGCGTCGCCGGCGAACGTGGCGCCGCCGCCCGCGATGCCGAAGGAGTCGAACGTGCCGAGGAGCTTCGGACGCCATGGATCGTGAATGTCGACGAGGTTCAGCTTCGCGCGGCCCCAGATGATGGCCAGGCCGTCGCGGATCTTCACGAAGTCCTGCATGCCGTCGAAGGTGATCGCCGCGATCTGCCTGGTTTTCGAAGGCGTGGAGATGTCGAGCACGCGGAACCACGGCCAGTCGACGACGTACGCGAACGTGCCGTCGGTCGCCGCGCCGCTGACCGGGCCCTGGAGCGGATCGGTGAATCCGCCGGCGCGCGTGCCGTTGTCGTAGATCGCGAATCGCTGCTGCGTTGCGTGAATCAGGCCGTACTTGTCGATGTCGGTGCCGCCGGTGAAGAGGCGCGTGCCGTCGGCGGCGAGGGTCTGCGCGTGATCGTGAATCTGACCGAGCTGCCCCCCGTCCCGATCGAACACGTCGATGACCTCAGGCCCCTCGGCCGCGTACACGCGATCGCTTCCGACCGCGACGCGCAGCAGATTGAGCTCCCCCGCGCCGGTGCGCGAAACGATGCGCGGATTCGCGACGTCGCTTACGTCGGCGATCGTCAACCCGCCCACTCCTGCCGCCGCGTAGAGCGTGTCGCCGCGAATCGCGAGGTCGTGCGCGTCGGCGGTGATCGTGCCGAGCGGCTGCGCGCCGAGCGCGAGGTCATAGCCGTAGATCGCCTGACCCTGCACCGCGACCCAGAGCTCGGTGCCGTGAAAAGCGACCGCGCTCACGACGCCGGGCGGCGCGAGCTCCGCGAGGACGATCGGAGTTTCGGTTGCGGTCGACCAGAGCGTGAGCCGCGATGGACCGATGGTGGCGATCACGCCGTCACCGGCCGCGATCGAGTGATAGTCGCTGGTCAGGATCGACGCGCGCAGCGTGAGCGCACCGTCATCCGCAAACGAGAAACGCGCGAGCTCGCCGCGTGTAACGACGTAGAGGTCGTCGCCGATCGCGAGATCGAGACTCTCGTCCGCCGTGGGGACGACGATGACGCGACGCGGGTCGCTCGTGCGGACGTCGTAGACCGACACGCCGCGGCCGTCGGCCTCGAAAAGCAGCGGCGAACGGACGGCGATGCGACGGATGATGCCGCGCTCACCCCACACGCCGGAATCAGCGAGGGCCAGCGGCGCGATGAGGATCAGGAAGAAAAGCGCAACGTGCCGAATGCCTTCACCACGTGAAAATCGGGCGGCGTTTTCATCGTCGGCTGCCATGCCGTGAGCTCGTCGCCCAGCGGACCGCGATCGATCCTGAAGAAATTTGCCTGCCATTCGTCCCCGTCTTTCGGTGTCTCGACGTCGAGAGATGCAAACGGGATGCGGATCACGGTGTCGGCCTGCGTTCCCACTCGGCGCAGCGCGGCAAAGAGATCGCGGCAGGTCCATTCGAGGTCGGTGCGCATCGTCGCGCGGACCCCGTCGGGCGATTCGATCCGCGCGTCGAAGATCGTCCCCAGCGGATTGACCTCGAGCTCGAAGTACTCCTGCGCGTTGCGCGGCGCGAGGAACACCTCAACCACATCCTCTTCATACAGCGGCGCGTCGTGCTGGAGATGGGTGGCGACGACGTGATCGTCGATCGCGGAAAAGACGATCGTCAGCGCCTGGTCGTCCCACATCGCCGCGACCGTCGTGGCGAGCCGCGGCGACGAGCCGTCGGTGGCGCGGACCAGCGTGACCGTCTCGCATCCGGCCGCGATTTCCCACGGGTCCTCGATCGAAAACGTCGCACGCCGCACGAGCACCGGAGCATTAGATAGCAGATAGCGGATAGCAGATAGCAACGAGAACGGCGCCTTGCTATCTGCTATCCGCTATCTGTCTCTGATTTTCTGGCAGCCACTATGCAGTCTGCCCTCGCTGATGGTTCTTGATCCAGAGCTCGATGAGCTGCGGCGCGAATTTCTCGCGGAGGCGACCGACAAGGTCGGCGAGATTCAGTCCGCCCTCGATACCGGGCACAGCACCGAATCGCTCGACCGCCTCGCCTATCTCTCTCACCAGCTGAAGGGCGCTGGGGGAAGTTACGGTTACGAGAAGATCTCGTCCGAGGCAGCGGAGATCGAGAAGGCGGCGGAGAGGATCGCCGCGGGCGAAGGGGCGGCCGTCAACGGCTCACTGCAACAGCATGTGATCAACCTTCGCGCGGAGATTGAGAAGCGGCGTCGAGAGCTGGATCTGCGGCAGCCGTCACCGGTTCAATGATTCAAGGGCAACAACACGTGATCAACCTTCGCGCGGAGATTGAGAAGCGGCGTCGAGAGCTGGATCAGCGGCAGCCTTTGCCGGCCTAGCCACGCGATCGAGTCCGTCGCTCCGCCGCTCCGCCTCCACGCGATTCCGCCCACCCTTCTTCGCCCGATAGAGCGCGCGGTCTGCCGCGACCACCATTTCTTTCGGCGAATGGATGCGCGAGTGCGGCACGCTGGAGACACCGATGGAGACCGTCACCGGCACCGGTCCGGCCTGCGTCGGCACCGGCTCCGCCTCGACGAGGTGCCGCACCTTTTCGGCGAACGTCAGCGCATCCTCGAGCCCCGTCTCCGGCATCATCACGGCGAATTCCTCGCCGCCGTAGCGGGCCACGAGGTCCGTGCTGCGCACCGATTCTCCGTATCGCAGCGAGACGCACTTCAACACCTCGTCGCCGATTGCATGGCCGTACGTGTCGTTGATCTTCTTGAAGAAATCGATGTCGATCATGGCCAGGGAGAGCGGGCGGTTGTAACGCTTCGACTCGTCGAACGCGCGCACCAGCTCGTCCTGGAAGTAGCGATGGTTGTAGAGACGGGTGAGGCCGTCGGTGATCGAGAGCAACTCGAGCCGCTTGTTGGTCTCGACCAGCTCTTTCTGCAGGTCGACGATCCGCTTGCCGGCGCGGATGCGGGCGAGCAGCTCCGGATACTGGAACGGCTTGGTGATGTAGTCGTCGGCGCCGAGCTCGAGCCCTTCGACCTTGTCTTCCTGCTCCGCCTCGCCGGTGAGCATGATGATGTAACGCGTCCGGTACTCCGGCTTCGACTTCAGCTCGTGCGCCAGCATCGCGCCGTCGAGATCGGGGAGCTTGCGGTCGAGGATCGCCAGATCCCACGGCTCGCTCTGCAGAGTCTGCCGCGCCTCTTCGCCGGTCGTCAGCTCGATCGTCTCGAAGCCAGCCCGGTGGAGAAAAAGACGGACGAGCCTGCGAATGGCGGCGTCATCATCGACGATGGCGATCTTGAAGGGAGGCATCAAACGGCTCAGCCGCAAAGATTGTGCCGCGCCGTCAGCCGTCGGTGTCGACCCTCATCGAGATGTCGAGCGCCTTCACCGAATGCGTGAGCGCCCCGATCGAGATCCGCTCCACCCCCGCCTCGGCGTACTCCCTCACGTTTTCCAGCGTGATGCCGCCCGAGGCCTCGAGGATCGCGCGTCCGGCGGTGCGGACGACCGCCTCGCGGATCTGCGCCGGGGTCATGTTGTCGAGGAGGATGAACTCAGGACTTTCGGCGAGCGCTTCGTCGAGCTCACGCATGTCGCGCACTTCGACCATGATCTTCTGCGGCATGCCGCGCGAACGGATGCGCTCGACCGCGCCCTGGATCGAGCCGGCACGATCGATGTGATTGTTCTTCACCAGAAACATGTCGTGCAATCCGATGCGGTGGTTCTCGCCGCCGCCGCACTTCACCGCGTATTTGTCGAGGTGTCGCAGGCCGGGCGCGGTCTTGCGGGTGTCGTAGATCTTCGCCTTCGTGCCGGCGATTGCGTCGACGTATTGCCGCGTGGTCGCGGCGATGCCCGAGGCGCGCTGCATGAAGTTGAGGGCGGTCCGTTCGCCGGAGAGCAGCGCGATCACGGTCGCGCTCACTTCGGCGACGATGTCTCCCGGCTTCACCGTCGCGCCGTCGTCGAAATGTCGGATGAACTCCGCCGAGTCGTCGAGCTCGGCAAATGTTTCCTCGGCGTAGGCGAGCCCCGCCAGCACGCCGGAGGCTTTGATGACGAACGCCGCCGTGCCGCGATCGCGCGGCGTGAAGATCGCCTCGCTCGTGATGTCGGGCAAGTCTTCTTCCAGCGCGCGGCGAACGATGGGAGCGATTTCGTCGTGATGCATGGCGATTCGAAATTCTGGCAGCATGCCAGCCGTTTTGCATGAACGAGTTCGTTGACAATTTGGGGGCGCACCGGCTTCGACGGGGACATGTCGGGGTCGTGGTTGCATGCCGAGCTGATTGCCTCGTAAAAACGATCAAACAAAAGTAATCGCGAACAACAGCGAATACGCACTCGCGGCTTAATTGACCGCGACGCTCCTCTGCAGGTTGCTCACGCCTGTGGAACGAGCGTCATGATGTGAGCTAAGGACCGGCGATCGCCTCGCCGCCGGTCACAAAAACTCAGAGGCTGGTCCGCGGTTGTTCCCCGCTCTCCGGGCAGGCCGTGGACGAGATACGAAGAGAGAGCTAAGCATGTAGGAGCCAGGCTGCCACTGCTCTCGGACGCGGGTTCAACTCCCGCCGCCTCCACCATTCGAACTTCCCGCCACCTAAAAACTCCCAGAAATAGTTTTTTTCGACGGCTTGTAGAATTCCGCTCTCGCCGTTCGTCGAGATCGTGAAGGCAGGGCAACTAGCCTGCCTGACACCATTTCAGGAGAAGACAATGCCGCAATATCTGGTTGCTGGTTACCTCCCCGACGACTTCGACCCGTCCCAGGTGGACGAAGCGGTGGGCCGTGAGATCCACGCGCTCAACAAAGAAATGATTGCTGCCGGCGTCAGGAAATTCGCTTGCGGCCTTGGGGCCGCGAAGTCGCTGCGACCGCAGACCGATGGCGAAGTCCTCATCACCGACGGGCCATACCTCGAGACCAAGGAACATATCGGCGGTTTCTGGATCCTGGAATGCGCCGACATGGACGAGGCGCTGGCGTGGGCGCGCAAAGGCGTCGCCGCCACTCGGGGGCAGGTCGAGGTGCGAGAGATCTTTTTCAATCCGGCACCCGACTAGCGCAACTACGCATGAGCGATCTCCATAAGACGATCGAGGCCGTGTGGAAGATCGAGTCCACACGCCTCATCGCCGCGATTGCTCGCGTCACCCACGATATCGGCATTGCCGAGGAGCTGGCGCAGGATGCGCTCGTGACCGCCCTCGAAGTCTGGCCCGAGGAAGGCATTCCTGACAAACCCGGGGCATGGCTGATGAAGGCGGCGAAGCGGCGCGCGATCGATTCGTTACGGCGCGGCCGCATGCTCTTACAAAAGCATGAAGAGATTGCCCGCGAGCTGGAATGGCAACAGCAGCGCCTTGGAGACGCTTTGGAGCACGCGCTGGATCAGGTGATCGACGACGACGTGCTGCGGCTCATCTTCACCGCGTGCCATCCCGTGCTTGCAGTGGAAGGACGCATCGCGCTCACGTTGCGTCTGATCGGCGGCCTCACCACGGCGGAGATCGCGCGTGCGTTTCTCGTGCCGGAAAAGACGCTGGGCCAGCGGATCTCTCGCGCCAAGAAGACCCTCTCGGAGGCACAGGTTCCCTTCGAGACACCGAGTGGGGACGAGTTGCGTTGCAGGGTCGAGTCCGTGCTCATGGTGGTCTACCTGATTTTCAATGAGGGCTACACCGCGACCTCAGGCGATGAATGGATGCGGGCGGCTCTCTCTGAAGAGGCGCTGCGCCTGGGGCGCATGCTGGGGCAACTTCTCCCCGGCGAATCGGAAGTTCATGCACTTGTGGCATTGATGGAGTTGCAGGGATCGCGCAACGCAGCGCGCCGGGGCAAAAACGGCGAGGCCGTCTTGTTGCCGGATCAGGACCGCTCCTTGTGGGACTACGCGCAGATCCAGCGAGGAATGACCGCGCTCGAACAAGCGCAAAGACTGGGCGGTGGCGCGAAACCCTACGCGTTGCAGGCAGCCATTGCCGCATGTCACATGCGCGCCCGCACCGCCGAAGAGACAGACTGGGACCGCATCGTTCTTCTCTACGACGCCTTGCTGCAAATCAATCCATCTCCAATCGTGGCGCTCAATCGCGCAGTCGCCGTCGGCATGGTCCAGGGCCCGGCCGCAGGACTCGACGCACTCGACGCAGCCGCCACCCTCGCCGGTGACTCTGCGCTGGCCGGCTACCATCTCTTTCCCAGCGTTCGCGGAGACCTGCTGATGAAGATGGGCAGGCTCTTTGAGGCACGTGAAGAAATCCAACGCGCCATCGCGATGACGAAGAACCTGCGAGAACAGGAATTGTTGGCGAACAGGTTGAAGCAGTTGGAGAAGGCGGCCTTACCTCCGAGGTAATTGAAGCCCCGCGTCCGCGGACCGATTCTGCCTGCATGCAACATCGCTGGCTATGGAGGCTTTGCATCATGTCCATCGCGCTTTCGACGCAACTCTCCGCGCAAACCGAAAAAGGTCCATACGCGCGCATCGCGCTGCTCCGTCCGCATGACGGCGACACCGTCGACTTCGAAGCGGGCTACATTCGCCATCTCGAATGGCATCGCCAGGCGAAAGACAGCTGGACCTGGTTCGGCTGGTCGATCTGGGCGGGCGACCGCCAGCGGTGGTTCGTCTACGCGACGTTCGGACACACCGCCGCGAGTCTCGATCATCCCGTTCCGCCGGCCGAGGATGAGCGGGACAACATCGCGAACGTCACGCCGCACGCGGAGTTCGTTGGCAGTGCGCTGTACGAATTCCTGCCGGCACTCTCACGCGGAACGGGCGAGCCGCAATCGACTCCGCGCGTCGAGCTCACGACCGTGGAGGTCACGCCGGGATCGGAGAAAGCGTTCGAAGCGGCGCTCGCGGCGGAGCAGTCGAAGCTGCAGGGCGAGACGCTCTGGTATCGGATGATCGCCGGCGGATCTTCGCCTCGCTACGTGCGGCTCCGTCCGCGCGCGAACCTGTCGGAGCTGCTCGCCGATCCGGGCGCGCTCCCCGAAACGCTGATCGCGAAGTCGACGATCGAGATCCTCAACCTGAAGCCGGCGATGTGCTATCGCCCATGAGCCGCGCCGCTTCCTCCGACTCCGCGTCGGCGGGAAAGAACGCCTCGATGCGGAGCTCCTGCAGCGTGATGTCGTGTGGCGTGCCGAGGCTCGTGAGCGTGGAGAAGAAGCGCACGTTGAGATCGCCCTTGCGGAACTCGATGGCCAGGAACGGCGCGGTCGAGACGTCGAGGTCGAGCGTGCGCCAGCGCGGCGGGACGCCGGGATACGACAGCAATTCATCGAGCAGACGCCGTGTCTCGGCGCCACCGAGTCCGCTCAGCACGTCGCGATGCAGCCACTGGATCAGCGCCGCGGCCATCGCTTCCCAGTTCACGATGTGCGGGCGAAATCCGCGCGGATGAAACATCAGACGCATCGCGTTGCCGCCCCACTCGTCCGCGGCCGCGGGATCGGCGAACGCTTCGACGAGTCGCACCGCACCGTTGTTTGCCTTCAGGATCGTCCAGGTCCGATCGACGGCGATCGCCGGATACGGCAAACAACGGTACGGCTCCTGCTGCCGCAGCATGAAATCGATCGCGCGCCGCGCCTGCTCCAGTGGCGGCGCATCGAGATCCGTCGCGCGATACATCGCCGCGTAGCCGGCCGCCATCAGCAGATCGTTGCGGTCGCGCAGCGGGACGTCGAGCACGCGGGAGAGCATCAACACCATCTCGCGGCTCGGTTGCGCGCGGCCGGTCTCGATGAAGCTGACGTGACGCGATGAGACGCCGGCGTCGAGCGCGAGGTCGAGCTGACTGACGCGGCGGCGCGTGCGCCACTCGCGAAGCAAACGTCCGAATGGGTTCTCAAGCTCTGCGGCCATGCGTCGCAATGTATACCCGCGCTCGAATGCGCGGCCATTACCTGCGAGGTAATTGATCCGCCGCGCCGTTGCACTATCTTGCTCGCATGATTCGCTTCGTCATCGCGCTCCTTCTCGCCACCTCCATCAATGCCCAGACGACTGCCGTCTCCGCGCGCATCGACCGCATCCTCCGCGACGTGCCGCTGATCGACGGCCACAACGATCTGCCGTGGCAGTACGAGGAGCGGGTGAAGAACCACCTCGCGCAGATCGACATCCGGCAGGACCAGAGCAAGGTGACGCCGCCGCTGCACACCGACATCGCGCGCCTGCGGCAGGGCCGCCTCGGCGGCCAGTTCTGGTCGGTCTACATTCCGACGACGCTCAAAGGCGGCGATGCGGTGCGCGCGGTGATCGAGCAGATCGACGTCGTGCATCGCATCGACGAGACATACCTCGACACGTTCGAATTCGCGCGCACCGCCGACGACGTCATGCGCATCCATCGCAGCGGCAAGATCGCGTCGCTGATCGGCATCGAAGGCGGTCACTCGATCGGCAACTCGCTCGCCGTCCTCCGCCAGCTCTACGCCCTCGGCGCGCGCTACATGACGATCACGCACAGCGACAACAACGACTGGGCCGACTCGGCGACCGCCGATCCGGTGCACAACGGACTCACTCCCTTCGGCAAGCTCGTCATCGCCGAGATGAACCGCCTCGGCATGCTCGTCGATCTCTCGCACGTCGCGCCGAAGACGATGCACGACGTGCTCGACATCACCGCCGCGCCGGTGATCTTTTCGCATTCATCCGCGCGGGCGATCACCGATCACGCGCGCAACGTCCCGGACGACGTGCTGCGCCGCGTGAAGGAGAACGACGGCGTGGTGATGGTCTCGTGGGTCCCGACGTTCTCCTCGGAAAAGGCGCGCGCGAACGACGCGGCGAAGGACGCGGAGACCGCGCGCCTCAAGGCGCTCTATCGCGGCCAGCCGGATAAGGTGAAGGCATTGCTCGCCGAATGGGAAGCAGCACATCCGGTTCCCAACGCGACGGTGCAGGATGTCGCGGATCACATCGATCACGTGGTGCAGGTCGCGGGCGCGGAGCACGTCGGCCTCGGCGCCGATCTCGATGGCATCACGTCGACGCCGGAAGGGCTGACCAGCGTGGCCGCGTATCCGACGCTCTTCGCGGAGCTCATCCGCCGCGGCTACACCGACGAACAGCTCAAAGGGATCGCAGGATTGAACGTGCTGCGCGTGATGCACAAGGCCGAAGCGACGGCGGTGCGGCTGCAGAAAGAGCGGCCTGCGTCGGACGTGCGGATCGAGGAAGCGGATACGGTCAATCCGAAACCGTGATCACGACCTTGCCGCGCGCGTGGCCCTGCATGAGGTGACGCATCGCCTCGCGGAACTGATTGAACGTGTAGTGGCCGTCAAGCACCGACGTCACCTTTCCGCTCTCGAGGAGGTCGCGCAGAATCGGCAGATGCGCCTTGTTCCGCTTCGTCATGACGAGTTTGAATTTCTGACTGACCAGTCGTGACAGCACCACCGGCGCGAAAAGCCGGATGACGAGCTCGAACATGCCGCGGAACGGCCCGCCGACGGCGAGATAGATCGCATGCGGAGTCATGACGCGCCTGCACGCGCGCAGGCCATGGTTTCCGATGCAATCGAAGATGACGTCATAGCGATCGTCGCCCCGCGTGAAATCGTCGCGCGTGTAATCGACCACCCGATCGGCACCGATCGAGCGGACCATCTCGACGTTTCTCGTGCTGCAGACGCCGGTCACTTCCGCGCCGAGCCATTTCGCGATCTGCACGGCGAACGTGCCGACACCGCCGGCGGCGCCGTTGATCAGTACCTTCTGTCCGGGCTGAAGCCGGATGTCATCGCGAAGACCCTGCAATGCGGTCCTCCCGCCGACATTGATCGCGGCCGCCTGTTCGAATGTGACGTTCGCCGGCTTCTTCACGATCATCGCCGCCGGAGCACACGCATACTCCGCCAGCGCTCCGACGCAGGTCCCGAACACCTCATCGCCCGGCTTCAGCTCCGTCACGTTCTTGCCGGCTGCTTCGACCACGCCGGCGACGTCGACGGCGGGACGCCTGGGCTTCGGAATCTTGCGCGCATACAGGCGAACGATGAACGGCGTGCCGCTCATGATCCGCCAGTCGAGCGGATTGAGTGCCGCCGCGCGGACTTTGATCAGCACCTCGTCGTCGCCGGGCGGCGGCTTGTCGATCTCCTTGCACTCGAGGACGTCGGGCGAGCCGTAACGCTCATAGACGATCGCTTTCATGCGGCGAGCGCCTCCTTGTGCGTGACTTCGACGGCTGCTCTGGCGCGCTGGGCTCGTTTGCGGCGCGAGATGCGATAGAGCCAGAAAATCGTCGCGCCGATCAGCAGCACGTGCGGGATGAAGAGCAGGTTCGTCGCGCGCAAGGCCTTCGAGAAGAGCTTTGCCTGACCGGGATAGAAGGACATTGTGGCGATCAACAGCGCGAGGCACATGCGCCAGAGGTGGCGTCCGATTCTTTGCGCACCGAAAAGGCCGCCGCGCATCAGCATGCGGCCGTCAGACACCGCAAAGAGCACCGCGATCGATCCGAAGATGAAGTACATCGCCCTGGGGATGCCAAACGTCGGATGCCCGGGGTGGTTGACCAGCCAGACACCAAACGCGATTGCGGAGATGCCGTCGGCCAGTACAAACAGCATCGCGACGGTATCGAAGCGGCTCGTCTGTCCATCCTTTCGCTTAATGGCCACCCATCCAGTGACGACCAGGTAGCAGGCCAGCGACGCCGCGATGACATTGATCATGTGCGGACTCATGAACGTGGCGATGAACGCCGCACTCGTCGTCATGCAGAGCATCGAGATGACGAAGACCGTTCCTGCCGCGCCATGACGGCCGGAACCTTTACGGAAGATCATTGCCATGCCGCCGGAGAGCAATCCGACAATGGCAGCGCAGATATGGAAATAGAGCAGCGGTTGCGACATCGGCAGAAGTGCCATGGCTTTTCCTTTCCTTAGATCGGCTCGCGGTAATGGCGCAGACGCACTGTGACGGCGAGCGTGACGGCGGCGAAGATCAGTCCGAGCCAGAGGCCGGGCGCGCTGAAAAATCGGACAGGCGAGAGCTGCGCGAGCTCATCGAGGAGCACATGTTGTTTCGCCGGGTTCGCGACGAACGCCTCCGCCATCGCGCCCATGAAGCGGTACTTCATCAGCGAACCGAAATACGTCGTATTGAAAATCATCCGCTCCGCGATTCCAATCGCGAGCGGCGGCAGGACGGCCCACAGCACCGGCATCCGCCGCGCCCACGCGGAGATCATCAGCAGCCAGCCATAGAGCGGCGCGAACCAGAGCGCGTGCACGGCCAGGCCGTACATCATCACCAACGGCTCCTGGAAAAGACGGTACTCGCTCCAGATCGGCAGCGCGCTCATACCGGCCGCGCGCAGCACCAGAGTGCTCAACATCAGGATGAAGATCTGCGCGATGTAGCCGAGGACGAAGCCGATGAGCGGCAGGACGACGAGCGGAATGCTCGCCTTCGAAAGAACAGTGGTGAGGTCCGAGACCGGCAGCGACTTCCAGAAGAGGATGCTCCGGTCGCGGCGCTCGCCATACAGCGCGTCGAGACAATAGAAGAAGCCGACGATGAGCGCCGCGAACATGATCGGCGCGGGGGCGATGCTGAACGGCTTCACCAGCGCGGCGTGCTGTTTCGCCGGCTCGAGCGTCGAGAGCGTGCGCATCGTGTGCGGCAGACGGATCGTGTTGATGGACAGGGCGAACAGTACTAGAGCCATCGCCGCGAGCGGCACGAGATAGATTGAACGGTTCTCCCACACTTCGCGACGAATCGACCAGAGCGCGTTCATTTCCAGACTCCCAGCTTCCGCAGCATGGCGATGGAGTTGCCGTTGTTCGGATTGAGCTGCACCGCTTTTCGATAATTGGCGATGGCCAGCATTCTGTTGCGCGTGGCGAGGTACGCCTCGCCGAGGCTGTCATAGGCATTGCTCGACCGCGGGTAGGCTTCGATGTTGAGCAGAAAAATGCGGATGGCTGCTTCGTGCTTGTTTGCGCGAAGGAGCTGGTAGCCGAGCAGGTTGAGCTGGACTTCGTCGAAGTTGTACGTCTCCGCCGCCGTCGTTTTGAGCTGGCGGTATTGCGCGATCGCCTGGTCGACGCCGCGCGACGTGGTCGTCGAGAAGAGCACGTACGCGAGCGATTTACGGCTGTCGAACGCCGCCTTGATGCTGGGCACCCAGATGGAGGCGGAGACCGCGAACACGCCGACGGTCATCCCGATCGTCAGCACGAAAAGAGCGGCGGCCATTGAGAGACGTCGTATTGCACCGGGCCGGTCCTGCGCCAGGAAATAGAGCTCCACGACGGCGAGCGGCACGGCGAATTGCGCGAACGCCATGAACGTCAGGAACGGCCCTGTGAGCGTGCTGGGATCGAATCCGACCGGACCTTTGAAGATGACGAGCGAGAGGAAGAAGAAGGCGCGGAAGAACCAGGCGGCGCTCACCACGAGAAACAGACGAAGGGTCCAGCGGCGGTGTGTCTTGAAATCGCGGGCCATCGCATAGCGGATCGCCTGCACCGCGCAAATCCAGATCAGGACCGCATTGACGGTCGCGGCGATGCGCATGGAGAGATCGCCCAACGAGCCTCGCACCCAGTGCAGATAAAGACCGCCGAGAGTCAGCGTCAGGGCCGTCAACATGTAGAGGCGGCCGCTCCAGCGATGAAATGCCGGGAACCGCTGGCGGATCGACGGCACGAACTGCAGGGCGCCGGCGAGGATGATGATCACGGCCGACACGAGGTGCATCGCCACCGCGACATTGCTCGCCGTCTCGCCTGCACTGTAGCCGCGCATCATGTAGCGATTCCACGCCTGCATGTCGCCGCGCAGCGCGGTGAGGCCGTAATAGGCCGCGGTTGTGAATGCGAACAGCAATTGCCCGAGGATCGCGGCGACGAACCAGAAACGGGCGCTGGCTTTCAAAGCGTTGTCGGCGAATGTCTGTGATGACGTCATGTGATTGCTCCGATCTAGATCGGTTCCCGATTACGGCGCTGACGCACCGCCGCGGCGATGAAGAGCGCCGCGAGCACAAGGCCGATCCATAGTCCCGGCGTCGTCAGAAACTTCGCCGGCGTGAGTTGTGCGAGCTTGTCGATCCTGCCGCCTTTGAATTCGAACGCTTCCTGCATGAAGCCGATGGCGCGGTACTGCACCAGTGCGGCGAAGTGCGTGCTGTTGGCGACGGCCCGTTCGACTGCCGCGATCGCGAGCGGCGGCAGGACCACCCAGAGCACCTGCGCGCGGCGTCCCCAGCCCGAGATCAGCAGCAGCCAGCCGTAGATCGGCGCGTGCCAGAGCGAGATCACGACCAGGCCGTACAGGAGGACCAGCGAGTTCTCGAAGAGCGGCAACTGACTCGACGTCGTCAGCGCGAGTCCATGGATCAACAAAAGGAGGTTGCTGTAGAGCAGCATCAGCAGCTGCGCGCTGAGAATGACGACGAACGAGATCAGCGGGAGGACGAACAGCGGGATGCTCGCCTTCGAAAGCACCGTG
>Ga0193696_1000050_pt1 | contig 52996 bp, 41 predicted proteins | sample L3m1metaG_FD_145074 | JGI IMG/M metagenome (GOLD analysis project Ga0193696, IMG submission 145074) | Soil microbial communities from a riparian zone of the East river system, Colorado, United States - L3m1 | ecosystem: Environmental > Terrestrial > Soil > Riparian zone | place: USA: East River... | reverse complement strand
GTGCTCCAGTCGCAGTGAAAAAGGACACGGCTCCGCATGACACGAACGAGCCGGTGAGCACGCCGCCGGCCGCGGATTCGCAGCCAGACCCGGCCCCGGCCCGCGCGGCAGCGGAGACACCGCTGCCGAGCACCGCGGTGGGCGCGAGCGCCGCCCCAACGGTCGACAACCACACAGACGCCCGCGCCATCGTCGAGGAATCGCAGCGCCGCAGCGAGGCGAGGTTCTATCAGTACGACGGCCTCCTCCAATCCTACGACACGAACAAGACCGTCACCGAGAAGCGGTGGATGCTCGAACGGCAAGGCTCTCACGGGCAGAGCAAGTCTGTGCTGCGATTCACGGCGCCGCCGGAGGTCAAAGGCGTGGCGCTGCTGATTTACAACCATCCCGAACGCGCGTCCGATCAATGGATGTGGACGCCCGCCATCGAGCGCGATCGCCGCATCGCCTTCCAGGATCGATCGACGCGATTCTTCGGGACCGATTTCACGTTCGAGGATCTCGAGGAGCGTGACGTCGACCAGTACGACCACACCATGCTCGGCGCCGATACCGTCGACGGAGCCGCCTGCTGGAAAATCCAGTCGACGCCCAAGAAGACCCGGTCGTCTCAGTACACACGCTCGATCGTCTGGATCCGAAAGGACAACTACACACCCGTACGGCTCGACAATTTCGTCAAGGACGACGTCGTCCGTCGGCTGCTGGCGTCGAACCTCGAGAACATCCAGGGCATCTGGACGGCGCGACTTCTCGAGATGACCGACTTGCGTCGCGGGACACACACGCGACTCAGCCTGCAGCAGGTCAAATACAACTCCTTTATGAAAGACGAAGCCTTCACGCTGCAAGCGATCCGGCGCTAGCCCTCGGTCTTGCAAACCGATCTCGGTCGATCGCATACTCCGGCTGCGCTGATGATTTGGTGATTTGGTGATCTAGTGATTTGGTGATTGTCTGGTGATTGAGGGATTGGATGGTCTCGTGATTTCCAATTGCCCAACCATTCAAATCAACCAATCACGCAAAAATCACCAAGTCACCAAATCACTAAATCACTAGATGCCGGAGACCCCTTCATGCCCGACGCCCTTGCGGCACTGTTCGATCGATTCGACCGTGGCCGGCTGTCGCGCCGCCACTTGCTGATGGCACTGGGCGCGGCCATCGCCGCCCGTCCGGTCTCGTCACTGGCACAGGGCCAGTGCGGCGGCGCGCGCGCGGGCACTCCGGAATGTGATCCCACACCGGCGAAGCTGCCGTTCGAGCCGACGGGATGGAAAACAGTCCTGCTCGATCACTTGTCCTGTCAGGTCGTCGATTACCCGAAGGAAGCCGCGTACTACGCCGCGCTGATGAACTGGAAGATCAGAAGCGACGACGGCAAGCAGGCGCTGCTCGACATCGGCGACTGGGGCGGACTCCTGCTCCGCGGCGGCTATCAGGCACCACCGGCTCCACCGGTGGCGCCGCCACCGCCGGCGGGCGATCCGGCGGCTGGCGGCCGCGGGGGCCGTGGCGGTGGACCGCGTGCGCCGCGCAACGCCGCGTTCGACAGTTTCTGCTGGGGCATCGAACCCTGGGACGCGAAGCAGGTCGAAGCCGAGCTGCGGAAGCGCGGTCTCACGCCGGTCGCCGACAACGTCGGCAAGGACTTTCAAAGCTTTCACGTCAAGGATCCGGACGGGTTCGACCTGCAGATCAGCAACGGCAGCCGGAAGAACCGCCGCCAGGGAGCCGCGAACGGCAAGACAGCAGCGCCGTCGCCGTTCGAGCCGACGAGCTGGAAGACCGTCTGGCTCGATCACATTTCGTTCGAGGTCTCGAACTACAAGGAGACCGTCGCCTTCTATACGGCGCTACTCGGTTGGAAGCCGGGGATGGACGAGGGCAGTCAGAACCAGTGCGAAATCGGCGACGTCGGCGACATCATCATCCGCCGGGGCGGCGGCGGCAACCGTGGCGGCGGAGCGGGCACGATGCCGGCGCGCCGCGCCGCGATGGGTCACATCTCGTTCGGCATCACCCCGTTCGATCCGGATCAGGTGAAAGCGGAGCTGGAAAAGCGCGGGCTGACCGCACGCGTCGACACCGGCGGCCGAGGCGACATCCATACCTCGCCGTACAAGAGCTATCACACGACGACGCCGAACGGATTCGATCTGCAGATCAGCGCCACGACGCGAACGAATCGAGCAGGCTGAGCGAGTCGGGCGACTCACGCATCGACCAGGGGATCGCCGGTGGTGGCGAGTTGTTCCGCGAACAGCGCCGTGTGCACGGCCGCACCCTCGAGCATCGGCACGACGATGGCTGTAATCGCCGCGCGCCAGTGCTGTTCGAGGATCGCGTCCCATCCGACCGACAGTCCGCGAACGGCAGCGATGAGTGCTTCGCGCGCGGTCACGTAATCTTCTGGCCGCGCGCCCCAATGGACGTGCTGAGCGCCAAGGTCGCGCAGTGGTTCGCGCAGTGCGCTCATTTCGTCGAGATTGCGGACGACCATCGCGATCGCTGCTTCGAAGTGCCCTTGAAGGAGCGTGAGATCTGCCGGGAAGATCGGCCGGAGGTTTGGCGCTGCGGCGAACAGCTCCTGGTAAAAGCGTGACGCCAGCTGGCGCGGCTGCGTCGCTACAGCCGCGTAACTGGTTTTGATCGCGCGAATCGCTTCCGGTGTCATAATTCGCGTTCCCAATGTCCCCGGGCAGCCAGTCGGACGGCGGTCCCGGCAGCTCCGGCGAGCTGTTACCGGAAGTCTATGACGAACTGCGGAAACTCGCGAGAGCGCGTCTCGCCCGCGAACGTCACCAGAATCAGACGCTGCAGGCCACGGCACTCGTCCACGAGGCGTACCTGCGGGTGGCGGGCGACGGCCAGCCGCGGCAGTGGGATCGGCGCGGACATTTCTTCGCCGCCGCCGCCCTGGCCATGCGTCGCATCCTCGTCGAGCGCGCCCGCCACTATCAGCGTATCAAGCACGGGCAGGGCGCCGAACGCGTCGATCTGGACAGCGCGATGCTGCGCGCCGACCCGGCGCTCACCGATCTCGTCGCCGTCGACGAGGCGCTGACGCGCCTGGAGCAGACCGACGCCCGCAAGGCGCAAATCGTGTCCCTGCGATACTTCGCCGGGTTGAGCATCGAAGAAACGGCGGCCGCGCTCGATCTGTCCGCTGCCACCGTGAAAAACGAATGGGCGTTCGCGCGGGCCTGGCTGTACCGCGCCCTTGGGCCGATTGGTCCGCCCACGCCGGAGGGCTTGCGGTGAGCCTTCCCGCCGCCGAGGTGATCTTCCTCGAGCTCTCCGGCGTCGATCCGGCCGATCGCGGCGCCTTTCTCGACGCTCGCTGCGGCAGCGATCCGGCATTGCGGCGCGACGTCGAGGCGCTCATGTCGGCGCTCGAGATTCCCGACAGCGACTTCCTCGATCCCGGCCAGATCCCGACGCTCGACATGGCGGCGGCCGACGGCCCGCTCCAGCCCGGGACGAGCCTCGGCGGGTTTCTGGTGCTGCACGCGCTCGGCTCCGGCGGCATGGGCGTCGTCTATGCCGCACAACAGGAGCGGCCGAGGCGCACGGTGGCGATCAAAGTGCTGCGACGAGGTTTCCGCCATCCGGAGATCCTGCGCCGGTTCGAACACGAGGCCGAGATGCTCGGCCGCCTTCAGCATCCCGGCATCGCGCAGGTGTACGCGTTCCAGCCGGGCGATCGCGCGACGCCGGCACACCTCGTCATGGAGCTGGTCGCGGGTCCGCCGATCACCGACTACGCGCGCGCGCAGCAGCTCCCGACTGCCGCGCGCGTGCGCCTGTTCGTCAAGCTGGCGGAGGCGGTGCAGCACGCGCACGAGCGCGGCGTCATTCACCGCGATCTGAAGCCAGGGAATGTCCTCGTGGCGGAGAACGGCCAGCCGAAGGTCCTCGATTTCGGAATCGCCCGTGCGACCGGCGCAGACGTCCGCCGGATGACGATTCAGACGGCGCACGGTCAGCTGATGGGCACGCTCGCCTACATGAGCCCGGAACAACTGCGTGGACGATCCAGTGAAGTCGACACCAGGAGCGATGTCTACGCGCTCGGCGTGCTGTTGTATCGCCTGCTGGCGGACCGCCTGCCGTTCGACGTGAGTGGCCTGCCGTGGGCGGAAGCGATTCAACACGTGCTCGAGGACGACATCACGCCGATCGGCACCGTGAATGACACGCTGGCGGGCCCGCTCGAACAGGTCGTCGCGCGCGCGATGTCGCGTGACGTGGCGGGCCGTTATCAGACTGCTGCCGACCTCGCCGCCGATCTCGAGCGTTTCCTCGAAGGCCGGCGTCCACTTGCGGCTTCAGTCGCCGGCTTGACGGCGGTCCGCGGCGGACCTCCCTCTCGAGACGAACCGCTGCCGCCGCCGATTGTGTTCGCGCCGGATGTCGACACGATCTGTGCGGCGACTCGATCGGACGAGGTGACCGCGCGATCGGCCTCCACCGGCGCGGAGCTATGGTGCGTGAAGGTCGGCGTCGTCCGTGCGCTGGCGGCGAGCACGCCTGGCCGCTTCATCGCGGCTGGTCTGGCATCAGGTGCGATCTCGCTCCTTGACGTGAATACCGGCGCCCAGTGCGCGACACTCGACGGGCACCAGGTGCCTGTCGCCGCCCTCGCATTCTCGGACGGGTGCATCGTCGCAGCCTGGGACGATGGACGCGTCAAGACGCTCGCTATTCCGCTCCCGGTTTAGTGCGCAGTCACGCCTTGCCATCGGGGCGCCTCGCCGTTCTCGGTGCGACGATGGACTTGCACCACGCGCTGCTAGGCGGCCGCGACCGCTTCGCGTGCGGCGTTTTTCATCGTCGTCGCCAACAGGCCGTAGACCGTGGCCCAGGCCTCCCTCACGTCCGCCGTGAACCCGCGTCCGAGTCCCGCCTCGAGCGTCCAGAGGAGCGCGGCGCCGACCGTGTCGTAGTGCGCATCGGCCACGCCATAACGTGCGTGCCGCCGACCGAGATCTTCGACGACCGGCACGAGCTGATCCAGCCGGTCGAGACCTTTGACCGCGGCCGTCAGCATCTGCATCAGCTTCTTCCGCTGCTCTTTCATGTCACCGCGAAACATCCGCTCCAGCGATGGATCGAGCTCGAACAGCTTCTTGTAGAAGAGCGCCGCTGCGTCGTCGGCGATCGGCGTGATGATGGCGAAGGTGTCCTGGACGAGCGTCTTCTGAGCCGCGGTCAGCATTTGGGTGATCCTTCGATTCGGGCCGGGCCATTCCGGCTGCTTACCACCCAATGCGACGTTCCTGAAAAAAGGGCTAACGGCCCCCGTTTTGTCGGAATCGGCTGCCGTCCTTATCGGAATGCCGACGCCGACTCGTCCTGGTGACCGCAAAAGAGGCACCGACCCATCTGCGGCGACATCGTCGCGCCGCACTTGGGACAAGGCTTGGCGCGTTCAGTCACTTTGCCGTCGGCCTGGCCGTCTCGAAGGTCGATCTCGACGATTTTCGCCTTCAATTGATCTTCGGTCACACCGCTCGACGCCTGCATCAACTCGAACATCGCACGACAGATCAGGGCCAGACGGTTGACTTTCTCGTCGAGGCGGGCGGCCGCTCGCAGATCGCTGGAGCCCTCGAGCGCCGCCGCTGACTCGCGGACGTCATCGAGCTGCCGGCCAATCTGTCCGATTCGATACTGCTGATAGAGATCCCAAAGCACGCGCACCTCCGCGGAAGATCGAGCCGGCTATTTTCAGCTGGCGCCGGCGGCCACAGCCTCTTCCTCCACCGTGACCAGCGCGCCCCAGGTGGGGTTCTTGCCGAGCGCAAACGGCGCGCACGTGATGGCGAGCCGGACGGTTCGGCCGCGTCGATTCGTCGCCGGCATCTGCAGCTTTTCAGCGGGCGACTCTCCCGAGAGGCACCTGCGGATCGGTTGACGCAGGTGCTCGGTCGGCAGGCCGATGTCGAGGTTCATCAAGTGCTTGCCGAGCACCTCGTCGGTGCGCAGCCCCCACAAGTCCTCTGATCGATGGTTCCACGCCTGAACCCGCAGCTCGCCATCGACGACGATCAAACCGTCGCGGAAGCTGTTGAGGATGTTTTCGACGAACGCGTTCGCGCGATTGAGCTCGTCGCCGCTCTGTCGAAGCTGCTCGTTGGTCGTCTGCAGCTCTTCGTTCGTCGACTGCAGCTCCTCGTTCATCGTCTCGAGCTCCTCGTTGGTCGACTGCAGCTCTTCGTTCGTCGTCTCGAGCTCCTCGACCGTGGACTGCAGCTCCTCGTTGGTCGTCTCGAGCTCTTCGTTGGTCGACTGCAGCTCTTCGTTCGTGGTTTCGAGCTCCTGGTGCGAGTGCCGCAACTCGTCCTCCAGCCGCCGCTTGCGGGTCGTATCCCGGAAGACGATCGTCGCGCCAATCGTCTCGAGCGACGGATCGACCAGCGGCATCACCTGGACGTCCAGGTAGACGCGTTCACCCGTGACGGTCGTCCACTCGACGTCCTTGGCGCTGACCGGCTTGTGCTCGACCCACGCCTGTTCGACCAGGGATCGAAGTTCCACCGGACGATACGAGACCGTGAGATCGCCGAGCGGTTTGCCGATATCGTCCGCCGTCACGCCGAACAGCGTCCGGACACGATCGTTGATCATGATCAGCGTCCGCGCGCGGTCGATCACGATCTGACCGGACGCATCCATCTGAAACGACAGCTCACGAAGGCGGTCGGTCATGATCATGTCCTTGGGGTCCGTACTGCCCGCGACCACCGGCGTCTCTCCGTCCGGCACGGAGATGCGAGACGCTTTGGCGAACACCCGCCTGGTCAGATCCACCGGGATGAACGCCTTCGAACGAGCCAGCAGCATCTCGGCCTTGCCGAGAAAGAGAAAGCCGCCCTCCGACAGCCCGAAGCGGAACCGTTCGAGGATGCGCTGCTGCACTTCATTGTTGAAGTACATCAGCGTGTTCCGGCAGACGACCAGCATCAGGTGGGAAATCGGCGGATCGGAAATCAGGTCGTGGCGGCCGAAGATGACCGCGCGCCGGAACTCCCGCAGAAAAATCCAGCGGTGACCGACGCGCTCGAAATATTTGTTCAGCAGCGGCTTCGGGATCGCATCGACGGCCTCGTCGGTGTACGCCGCGGCGCGGCCCTGGCTGAGTGCTTCCTCGTCGACGTCGGTCGCGTACACCTTGACGCGGTCGTTGAACCGATCGGGCCCGAGCGCTTCCGCCAGCAGCATCGCCAGGCTGTAGGCTTCTTCGCCGGACGAGCAACCGGCGCTCCAGACACGAATCGATGTGTCACCCTGCCGCAGTTGGAGGATGCGGGGAATGATATCGCTCGCGATGTACTCCCACATCTGCGTGTCGCGGAAAAACGCGGTCACGTTGATCAGAATGGTGTTGAACAGCTCCGTAAATTCGTGGGGGTGCGCTTCGAGGTAGTCCGTATAGCCCGAATAGCTGTCGATGCCCGCCGCCTGCATCCGCTTGCGGATTCGGCGATCGAGTGACGCTCGCTTGTAGGCGCCAAAGTCGAACCCGCGGCTCTGCTGGAGGTGCTGGAGCAACTGCTCGAAACCGTCGTCGCGCAACTCGTCCGAATCAGCCATGAGTTTCTCCGCGCACGAGCGTCGTCAGCGCGGCGGCAATCTGGTTCAGCGGAAGCACGAAGTCGACCAATCCGGTACGAATGGCGGCCGACGGCATGCCGAAGAACTCCGATGAGCCTTCATCCTGGCTGACGATCGTCCCTCCCATTTTCTTGATCGAGTGCAGACCTTTCGACCCGTCGCTGCCGGTCCCGGTCAGCACGACCGCGATCACCCGATCCTTGAAGCTGGCCGCCACCGACTCGAACAGGAGATCGGCCGACGGACGGAGAAAGTTGACGAGTTCGGTTCTCGACAGAGACAACGTGCCATCAGCATTGACCAGGAGGTGCCGATCCGGCGGGGCCACGTACACCGAACTCGGTTTCAACCGATCGCCTTCGTCTGCCTGCTTGATGAAGAGGCGGCTCTGACGGCTGAGGAGCTCGGCCATCAGGCTGCGGTGCCGCGGGTCGAGATGCTGAACGACGGTCACCGCGGCAGGGAAATCGGCGGCCAACTCGGATAACACGGCGGTCAACGCGCGGAGTCCACCGGCCGACGCCGCAATCGCGATCACGTCGAATGCCGCTCCGGGATGGGGCCACCAGTCTTCGGCCGGCGTCCGGCTACTCAGCGGGACTGACATGAGCCTGACCGTTCGGACTGTATCACGGCTTTCTGCGTCAATGAGTTACCGGACCTGACCGATGAGACGGCCGATTCGCCGGACGGCGTGTGATGCCATTGTGTCTAGAAGAAAAACAAAACCGTGTCTTGCAGATCTTCGCCAGAGGACGCTAGACTCAACGCTCTACCACTTAACCTAAGGGTCCGGGCCCATGAACGTTGCCCACGCGTCACCGCCGAACGGCGAACAGTGCCTCGCACTGCTCGTAGATCGCGATCCCGACTCCCGGCAGTTGTACGCCGAGTTCCTTAAACACGCGGCCTACGAGGTGGAACAGGCCGAAGACGGCCGCGAAGCGCTTGCCAAGGCCATCTCGCAACGTCCACACGTCATCATCACCGAAACGCAGCTGCCGGGCATCGACGGATACCGCCTCTGCGAGCTGCTAAGGGCCGACGCTTCGACGCAGGCAACGCCGATCATCATCGTCACCGGCGACGCCTATCCGCCTGACATGATGCGCGCCGAGCACTCGGGCGCCGACGTCGTGCTGATCAAGCCGTGTCTTCCCGAGCGGCTGATGGAAGAAATCCGGCGGTGCCTGGAATCGTCGAGCACGCTGAGACAGCGGGTGGTCGCGCTCCGTTCCGACGTTGACGATCGGCTCGCGCGCGCGGCGCAGCAGGTGGAGAAATCCCGGCAAATCCGCAGGCGCACACCCCTCAGCAAGGCTTTCAATCGCCACACGACAGTGACTCCAACGTTGCCGCCCCCCACCCTCGTGTGTCCCTCCTGCGACACGCCGCTCGTCTACCAGGATAGCCACATCGGTGGCGTCAGCGAGCATCACCGGGAACAGTGGGACTACTTCGAGTGTCCCGCGAAGTGCGGCAGGTTCCAGTATCGCCAGCGCACCCGCAAACTTCGAAAACTGACATAACGACCGCTCGCGATGTGGGATTTCGGATCTCGGATTGCGGAATCTCGGAGTCCGCAATCAATCGGCAGTCCGCAATCCGCGATGCGCCATGTCGGAATGGGGTGTATGCGGTTGTCGACCGGGGCGGACCGCGACGACGCGCGAGCCGTCAGTGTCCTGCACGCGGCATTGGATGCCGGCGTGACGCTCCTCGACACAGCCGACGCGTACTGCCTCGATGAGCACGACACCGGACACAACGAGCGGCTGATTGCTCGCGCGCTCGGTAGCTGGAACGGCGACCGCTCGCGCATCGTCGTCGCCACCAAGGGCGGTCTGACACGTCCTCAGGGACGCTGGATCGCCGACGGCCGTGCGAGCCATCTCGCGGCGGCCTGCGAGGCGAGCCTGCGAACGCTCGGCGTCGATCGCATCGATCTCTATCAGCTTCACGCACCCGACCCTCGCGTGCCGCTGGCGACCAGTGTGCGCGCTCTGGCGGCGTTGAAGCGCGACGGTCTCGTCGCCCACATCGGTCTGTGCAACGTCACCGTCGGACAGATCGAGGAAGCCAGACACCTCACCGACGTCGACGCCATTCAGGTGGAGCTGAGTATCTGGAACGATGACAACCTGTTGAGCGGCGTCGCGGCGTACTGCGTCGCGAACGGGATCCGCCTGATTGCGCACACGCCTCTCGGCGGGCCTCGGCGTGCCCGTCGCACCACGTCCGACGCGCTGCTCGCCGACATCGCCGCGCGTCACCATGTCAGCCCTTTCGACATCGCGCTCGCGTGGTTGATGGATCTTTCAGACGTGATCGTGCCGATTCCCGGCGCGACTCGGGCAGAAACGGCGACCGCGCTCGCGCGGCTCCACGCCATCCGCCTGACGGATGAGGATCGCGGCCGCCTTGACGAGCGGTTCCAGGCCGGGCGGCTTCTGCGCCGTGCAGGTTCCGGCCCCGATCCCGGCCCCGATCCCGGCACCGATCCCGGCACCAATCCCGGCACCGATCCCGGCACCGACGTGGTGCTCATCATGGGCCTGCCGGGCGCCGGCAAAAGCGAAGCGGCCCGCACGTTCGTCGCGAACGGCTACTCGAGGCTGAACCGCGATGACGCGGGCGGATCGCTCCGTGGTCTGCTGCGCGGGTTCGAGGAACTGCGGCAGTCCGGCGTCTCGCGCATCGTGCTCGACAACACGTACGTGTCACGCAAGTCGCGGGCGGCCGTCATCCAGGCGGCCACGCGTGCCGGTCTGCCCGTCCGCTGCGTCTGGCTGCAGACCAGCGTCGAGGACGCGCAGGTGAACGTGTCCGGCCGCATGCTGTCGGCATACGGAAAGCTCCTGTCGCCGGAGGAGATGCGCCTGGCGGTGCGAACGGATGTCAGCGCGTTCGGACCGGCGGTCCAGTTCCGCTACGAACGAAGCCTGGAGCCGCCGGATCCGGCCGAAGGTTTCGCGGCCATCGACGCCGTCCCGTTCGAGCGGCGTCGCGATCCGGCCGCTCGCAACCGCGCGCTGATTCTCTGGTGCGACGGCGTGCTCGCACGCAGCCGATCCGGCCAGCGCGCGCCGTCGTCGCCAGACGATGTCGAGGTCGTCGCGGGTCGCGGCGAGGTGCTGAGCCGGTACGCCGCGGAGGGATGGCCGCTGCTCGGCCTGGCATGGCGGCCGGAGATCGCCGAAGAAAAGCTGTCGACCGACGCGGTCGATGCTGGCTTCGCCCGGATGATCTCAGCGCTCGGGGTGCCGCTGGACGTGAAGTATTGCCCGCACGGTGGCGGACCGCCCGTGTGCTGGTGCCGCAAACCGCTGCCCGGCCTGGGCGTCGTGTTCGTCCGTCAGTACCAGCTCGATCCGGCGCAATGCATCTATGTCGGCCAGGGGCACCAGGACGCCGCGTTCGCACGGCGTCTTGGCTTCCAGTACCGCGAGGCCGACGCGTTTTTCAGTCCACGATAACCGCAGAGATCGCAAAGAACGCAAAGTCTTTTTTCAAAAAGATCCTCTGCGCGCTTTGCGGTCTCCGCGGTTTTACTCCTGACGCAGCGCGAGCATCGGATCCGTGCGGCTCGCGCGCTGGGCGGGAATCAGGCCTGCCAGCGCTGACACGATCGTCAACAGCAGCACCGTGGACGTCGCGATCAGCGGATCGCGCGCCTGGATGCCGTAGAGCTGCGCGGCGACGTACTGACCGAGCCCCATCGCGGCGGGAATGCCGACGGCGAGGCCGATGGCGAGGAGCAGCAGCACTTCCCGCATCACCAGCCAGATGACGAAGCCTGGCTGCGCGCCGAGCGCGAGACGGATGCCCAGTTCCTTCTTCCGCTGCGCCACGACGAACGCCATCACGCCGTACAGACCGACCGAGGCCAGCAAGGTCGCGACGAATCCGAATCCGGCGGACAGCATCGCGACCAGCCGGTCGGTGAGCAGCGTCTCGTCGAGCTGCCCTTCGACCGTTTTCATCTCGTACACCGGCATCGCCGGATCGAGTTGCTTGACCTCGTTGCGTACGACGGCAGACGCGGTCATGGACGCCGTCTGCGTGCGCACGTAGAACGCCGCGCTGTTCTTGCCCCAGTTCGGAATGAACACCTGGCGCCGAACGCCCTCGCGCGGTCCTTCGTATAACGCGTTGGCGACGACGCCGATGATTTCGATGTTCAGCTTCGCGCTGGGGCCGCCGCCAAACCCGATGTGCTTGCCGATGGCGCTCTTCCCCGGAAAGAAATGATCGGCAAAGCGCCGATTCACGATCGCGACCGTCGATTCCCGTTTCGCGTCGCTGATTCTGAAATCGCGACCCTCGAGGAGCGCGATGTTCATCGTCTCGAAGTAACCCGGCGAGAAAGCGTTCATGAACGCCTGCATGTCTTCGCCGTCCTTGAATCGATACCCTTCGACGCTCATCGAGCTGTCCCATTCATCCCCTGCCAGAATGGCGACCGATGCGAGCGCGGCGGATTTCACGCCGGGCGCCGATCGCAGTCGGTCCAGGAGCTGCTGATAGAACAACTGGCCGCGGTTGTCGTCGTAGCCGCTGAGCGCCGGCGACAGCTGGAACGTGAGGAGGTTCTCCAACCGCACGCCGGTGTCCGTCGTCTTCAGGTTCTGCAGGCTCCGGACGAAGAGGCCCGCGCCAAACAGCAGCAGAAAACTGAGCGCCACCTGCGCCGTGACGAGTCCCTTCCGCAGAAACAACGAGCCGCGAGTGCCCGTGATCGATCCCATCGTGTCTTTCATCGTCGTCCAGGGGTCTGTGCGGCTGGCGCGAAGCGCCGGCAGCAGGCCGAAGACGATACCGGTGAGCACCGTCAGGCTGAGGGTAAACGTCAGGATGCGCGGATCCGGAGACGCGGAGATCAGCACCGGTTGCCCCTGCGACGGCACCAGCGCGAGCAACCCTCTCGTCAGTGCGAACGCAATCGCCAGGCCGACCGCGCCGCCGGCAAACGACAGCACCAGGCTCTCGACCAGCAGCTGCCGAACCAGCCGTCCCCGCGACGATCCGAGCGACAGCCGCACGGCGATTTCCTTCTGCCGCATGAACCCGCGGGCGATCAGCAGGTTGGCGACGTTGGCGCAGGCGATCAGGAGGACGAGCCCCACCATGCACATCAAGACGATGAGCGCCGTCGAGAAATCGTTGCGGACGGGCGAATAGCCAATGGCCGCCGAGTCGACGAGCAACTGCCCTTTCATGAACTGCTCTCGGTTGTAGGCGGACCACTCCTTGGCCGCCGGCAACGTCATCTCGAACTGTCTGATCTGGGTGAACAGCCCCTGAATCGGCGCCTTCGACGACTCGACCGTGTATCCGGGCTTCAGTCGGCCGAATACCTGCACCCACCGCGCGCGGCGATCGTCCATGTGCAGCCAGCCCCAGCTGGGCGCCAGCACCGGCTTCATCAGCACCGGCACGCGAATCTGTGGAGACTGCACGGGATCGATACCCGAAAACCCCTCGGCCGACACGCCGACCACCGTCATCGGGTAGTCGTTCACCAGCACCTTCTTGCCGATCACGCCGGGATCGCGCGCAAAGCGCGTCACCCAGTAGCCGTAGCTGAGGACGACCACGGGATGCCCCTGATAGACCTGGTCGTCTTCCTGGGAGTTGAAGACGCGTCCGAGCGCCGGCTTCACACCAAGCATCGAGAAGTAGTTGCCCGACACCAGCTCGGCGTCGACGCGCTCGGTCTGGTTGTCCACGCTCACGGAGGCGGGGACGATCCGGCGGCAGAGCACCTCGGCCAGCGGTTCGGCCTTCTTCTGCAGATCCTCGTACAGCGGATACGAATGCATCCGCGCGCCCATGTTGCTGCCCATGTTCGAGCCGCGCTGGTAGAGCATGACCAGCTGTTCGGGCGCCGCGACCGGCAGCTTGCGCAGCAGAATCTGGTCGATGAGCGTGAAAATGGCCGTATTGGCGCCGATCCCGAGGGCGAGCGACAGGATCGCCACCGCCGCAAACAGCGGGCTGCGGCGAAGTCCCCGGATCGCCAGGCGCAGATCGGACAGCGAGCTGGTCATATTTGTTCTTGGACGGACTGAGAGCCCTCTGGGTTGTCCGCCTCTGCTCGCCCGTGTTTCGAGCGAGCCTCGGCGAGGACTGGCCGAGGCGCCAAAGGCCTGACAGCGAGGCCTGCTACCCTATCAGGCAACTCCGATGCTCATCGATTCTGCGCAGTCGCCCGTCCGCCGCGGCAACCGCATCGTGCTGCTCGCCAGCCTCGGCGGCGCGCTGGAGTTCTACGACTTCGTCATTTTCGGCGTGTTCGCCAAGGACATCGCCGACGCGATCTTTCCCAACCCGACGCCGCTGATTTCGCTGATGGTCTCGTTTGCCGCGTTCGCCGCCGGCTACCTGGCCCGGCCGATCGGCGGCATCGTCCTCAGCCACTTCGGCGATCGGTACGGCCGCCGACGTGTGTTCCTGATCTCGATCTTCGTCATGTCCGGCGCCACTCTCGGCATGGGCCTGGTGCCGCCGTTCGCGAGCTGGGGCGCGGCCGCAAGCCTGCTGATGGTGTCGCTCCGCCTGGTGCAGGGGTTCTGTCTCGGCGGCGAGCTGCCCGGCGCGCTCACCTACGTCGTCGAGACGGCGCCGCGGCGCGCGCCGTTCGTCTGCGGCGTCGTGTTTTCGTGGGTGACGATGGGCGTGGCGCTTGCGACCGGTGTCAGCCTCGCGGTGCGCACCTGGCTGCCGGCCGAGCTCGTGCCGAGCCTCGGATGGCGTCTCGCGTTCGTGCTCGGCGGACTCGGCGGCGTGCTCAGTTTCGTCCTCAGGCGGTCGCTCGAGGAGTCGCCCGAATTCGCGCGCATCAAGCAGGCGGCATCACGGCAGCCGTTGCGTGAAGTGCTCCAGACGCAGATGTCGCGCGTGCTGCTGGGCGTGCTGGGGCTCGCGGCGACAGCCGGTTTCAACGGCCTGTTCTTCGCCCACATGCCCGCGTACATGTCGGGGGTGCTGCATTACGACCCGCGTCAGGCGGTCGTGTCGCAAACCGCCGGCGTGGTCGTCCACGCTGTGGGCATTCTCGCGGTGGCGGCGGTCGCCGTCAGAACGTCTCCGCGGGTGCTGCTGCGCGGCGGCGCGCTGGCGCTCGTGCTGCTGGCGTTTCCCTTCTACTCCGCGCTCGCCCGTCACAGCGTCAATCCGACGTTGCTGCTGGTCCTCGCCGGCGCGTGTGCGACGTTCGTGAACGGAACCTTCGCCGTGCTGCTGACCGACCTCTTCCCGACGCGGGTCCGCTTCAGCGGCGTCGCGCTGGGTTTCAACATCGCGTTCACGCTCTTCAGCGGCACGGCGCCGCTCGTGGCGACCAGTCTCATTCGAAGCACCGGCCTGGAGACCGCGCCAGCATTCTTCATGGTGGCGACCGGACTGCTCACCCTCGTCGGGAGCATGGGACTTCCGCGCGACGGCTACGTGTTGAAGGGACCTTAGGGCGTTTCGTTTCAATTTCGACATTCCACTGTCACATTCGGTAGGTCGAACCCTGACCGATCACATTTTGGCCGGTGGTTGCGGCCGGAACGCGCCTTGCTGCGGGTGCCGTCTCGAACCGACAAACAGGGGTAGCGGCCCCCACTCGCGAGGAACAACACTCATGTGGACCCGAGATAACGCCACCGACCAGCCGAAAGCGGCGCCAGCGCCCAGCGTGCAGCCTGTCGTGCAGCCTGTCAGTCCCCCACTTCCCGCCGAAGAGCGGCGCGTCGTCGCCTGGGTCGGCAAGTCCGTGAGGTTCCAGGGGACGTTGACGAGCTCTGAAGACATGACGATCGACGGCCACATCGAGGGCACGATCGACATCCAGGAGAATGCATTGACCATCGGGCCCGACGCCGACATCAAGGCCGACATCGTGGCGTCGACGATCACCATTCACGGCACGGTCACCGGCAACGTGCGCGCGAAGGGGAAGGTTGACATCAAGTCGACCGGCCGAGTGGAAGGCAACCTGTTCACGCCGCGCCTCGTGATGGCGGATGGCGCCGTCGTCCGCGGCCGCGTCGATACGTCGAACGATCAGGCAGACGCCAAGAAGCGGACGAAGCTCGCCATCGCCTGACCGCGGCCGGATCGGCCACGCGCGCTGGGATCGCCGGTCGGGGGCGGCGCGTGGTCGGTGCCCGTCGCCGGCCCCAGGAGCTCCCTGAAGATCGGTTTCAGCGCATCGGCCCACACCTGGTAGCCCTTGACGGACGGGTGCAGTTTGTCGCGCTCGTTCATCACGCCCTCGAACAGCCGCCCATCCTTGTCGGCGAGCTTGTCGTTCACGTTGAGAAAGCGCACGGTGACGCCATCGGCCAATCGCGCGAGGTTGGTGTTGATGCGCTCGATCTCGGGAAGAAGCGCCATGTCGTCGTTGCGCGGAAAGATCGCGGTCAGGATGATGCTGGCGGCCGGCGCTTTGCGGCGGCAGACATCCACGATGGCGGTGAGGCCCCGCGTGACGTCGTCCACTCGCGATGGGCTGTATGGTGTGGCCCCGAGATTGTTCGTGCCGGCGAGCACGACGACGATCTTTGGATTCACGCCATCCAGCTCGCCGTTTTCGAGCCTCCACAGAACGTTCTGCGCCTGGTCCGCTCCCCACCCGAAGTTCGCGGCATTCCAGCCGAAGAAGTTCTGCTGCCAGTTCGCGAGCAGATCGGGATAGTCGGTCGCTCCCCAGCGCCGGACGATCGAATCACCCGTGAAGTAGACGTCGATTCCGCCTCGACGGGCTTTGTCGATCAACTGTCTATGAGCTTCGATGGAATTCTGATCCGTCCGGGGAGCGGCCCGATCCGCTTGCGCCGAAAGAGTGGTCCCGAGCAGGACGGCGGCACTGACGGCGGCGCTGACGAGACCGGCGCACAGTCGCCGATCGCTCATTTTCTGGACGCGGCGGCCTTCTGCTTCGCCCACCGCAGCTTCTGTGCGGCCGAAATCTTCGCGCGCGCGGCCGCCGACATCTTCCGTCGGCCGCCCCTGCCCGATCCCTTTGGACGGCCGGGGCCGCGCTTCGCGACGTTGCGGCTACCGGCAGGCCGGCCGCGCCGGATGACGCGCTCTGCTCCGTGTCCCAGTTGCGAAAGCAGCTTCGATGCTTCGTCGCGCAGCTGCGTCAGCTGCTTGACGATGGCTTGCCGCTGACCCAGCCAGTTGTCGGCCTTCGACCGTGCCGTGCCGAGAATCCGTCCCAGGTCTTCCGCGAATTCTTCAATCTTCTGCCCCGAGGATGATGCCGTTCTTGCCATGCCGCCTCCGATGAATGTCAGGATGATGTCGCGTGCACACACCTCATCCTACACCGCGCGCGGACGACGGCGTGCACGTCCCGGGTCAGACGTCGATGACGGTTCCCTGTGTACGGGCTGGAACGGACGGCTGCTGCCGCTTGCGCAATGCGACGACGAGCGCGACGCAACCGGTCCACGTCGGCAGCAGATCGGCGACGGGAAGGAATTCGACCACGAAGGTAGGCAGCAGGAGCGGGTGGAATCCAAGGAGCCGCCACATCAGGACTGCCGCGACGACGTCGAGCGCCTGGTCGAAGGCCACCCAACCCAAAGGCCCCGCGAGCAGCTGCAGTCCATCAGTCACAACGCCCGTGACGTAGGCGGCGGTGACGCGGCTTCGAGTGAGCGTGGGCACCTGCAACAGCGAGGAGATCACCTTTCAAGAATAACTGGAAGGATCGGAGGTGTCGAGCTGAGCGGCAAGCTGCTTAGGGTCGGTTGACGATAACCTTAGCATCAACTGATTCCCTGAACGGATGATGCCCGCCAACCACAGGTCGAAGCTGCGATTCGCCCTTCGGAGACTCCTATATTGGGGCTTTCGCTATCGATGTCCCTTGTGCGCTTCACATCTCAGGACATTCTTGCCGTATGGCACCAGGGCTCCAGTCCTCACCACGCTGCAGGTCGTTGGAGGCGGCTACCGCCGCAATGCGCGCTGTCCTATCTGTCGTTGTTTAGACAGGGAACGGCTTGTCTATCTGACCCTTCGGCGCATGACCGGTATCTTCCAAGAGGCGGCTCGCGTGCTCCATGTCGCACCCGAACGGCAATTGTCTGGAATCTTGAAGTCCCAACGGACTGTCGACTATCTGACCGCCGATCTCCGGTCGGCCAAAGTGATGGTGAGGATGGATGTCGCGACGATCCCGTTTCCAGATGAACATTTCGACGGAATCGTTTGCAATCATGTCCTCGAACACGTCGTTGACGATCGCAAAGCACTGGCCGAGTTGTGCCGAGTTTTGAAGCCAAGCGGTTGGGCGATCCTGCAAGTCCCCATATCATTGGCGTTGGAGCATACGTATGAAGACTCTTCAATCAGCACGCCGGCGGGAAGGGAAGCCACGTTCGGTCAGCGCGATCACCTCAGAATTTATGCGCGTGACTACAAAGATCGACTCGAAGGGGTCGGCTTCAAGGTAGACGTGTTTCGATGGACGACCAGCGTTCGCGACTTCGGTGGACCCAGAAACAGGTTTGGCCTCAACGAGAAAGAGGCCGTCTATTTCGTCACGAAGTAAAACACCTCTAAGAGAGCCAATGGCGGTGACGCAAGTCGGGACAAGCCTGACGACACGAACGATTCAGGCCACCCAATGGCGCGTCGTCGGCGCGGTCGTCAACGCGGTTTCACAACTCGTCGTCGGCGTTTTGCTCACTCGTCTCCTCACTCCGGCAGACTTTGGCATCACAGCGCTGGCCTTGATCGTGTTGAGATTCGGGCGGCTCCTTGCCGATCTCGGAATCGGTAGTGCGATTGTCCAACGGCCCGAACTCACGAATCGTCAAGTTCGCACCGCCTTTACGTTTGCGACCCTGGCCGGACTACTTGTTGCGACGGCGATAGTGCTGGTGGCGCCACTCGGTGGCGCCGCGATGCACGACGCGAATGTGACTCCGGTGCTTCGCATGCTGGCAACTGTGTTCGCGATTCGAGGCACCGCGGTCGTGGCAGATGCACTGCTGCGACGGCATCTCGACTTCAGGCAACAGGTGCTGATCGAGACCGGCAGCTATGTGCTCGGATACGGCGGCGTGGCGGTCACGCTCGCACTGCTCGGACGCGGCGTATGGAGTTTGGTCTGGGGTGGCATCGTGCAAACGCTCGCGGCCTCGATCGCGCAATTGGCGGTCGTTCGTCACCCGATGCGTCCACTCCTTGCCCCGAGCGAACTCCGGCCACTGCTTCGCTTCGGCGTGGGCGCCGCCTTGGCCGCCGCTGTGAATTACGTTGCACTTAATGGCGACTACCTCGTCGTCGGACGGTGGATGGGAGCTGCGGATCTCGGCTTGTACAGCAGGGCCTATGCTCTGATGAACCTGCCGCAAACCTACGCTGCCGCTGTCATGTCCGGCGTGATGTTCCCAGCGTTCTCGCGGGCGCAGGAAGAACCGGCGCGCGTGCGATCGGGGTTCCTGCTGGCGACTCGACTCACGGCGATGGTAGCCGCGCCGGCGATGACGTCGCTGGCGATTGCCGCCCCACATTTTGTTCGTGGGCTGTACGGGCCTCAATGGTCGGGAATGATCCTGCCACTGCAAGTGCTTGCGATCGCCGGTTACTTTCGCGCGCTCTATCACCTGGGCGGCACCACCGCGCACAGCCTCGGACAAGTGTACGGAGACCTGTGGCGCCAGGTCATGTATGCGGCGTTCGTCATCGGGGGAGCGGCGGTGGGATCGCGGTACGGCTTAATGGGAGTCGCCGTGGGCGTTAGTCTGGCGATTCTGTACATGTTCGTGGCGACGGGCCATCTTGCATTGAGGGCCACACACACGACTTGGCGAGTGTACCTGCGCGTCCAGGTCGACGCGGTTGTGACGGCTCTATGCACAGGGGCAGCCGCTCTCCTGGCGCGGCTGTCGCTCGAATCATTGGGCATGTCGGCCGGAGCAATCGCGCTCGGTGTTGTGACCGCGGCCGCGCTGCCGTGGAGCGTGGGTCTGCTGTGGACGATGGGCGCGTCAGAGCTCGAGCCGGTGCGCATGTCCCTGCCTCACCGGTGGCAAGAACTGATCGAGTCGGCACGGCGGCTGACATCGGGCACGCCGAAGCGAACGACGCAAAGCCGGACCGCAGCGAGTCGTTGTCACGTGTTGATTGAGCGGAGAAGCGAATCCAATTATGGCCTACCTGGCGAGATTCGCGCGTTCGCGAAATGCAGGAACGAACGCCTTCGCCTGCCCGCCTTTCTGCAGCACTATCGCGCCCTTGGCGTAGACCGATTCTTCATCGTCGACAACAATTCGTCCGATGGAACCACCGAGTACTTGACTCGCCAGCCGGACGTCCGTGTATTCCGGACCAGCAATCGGTTCCGCGAGTCGAGCGCTGGATCAACATGGCTGAACGCGCTCTTGTCAAGATTCGGCGTCGGCGTCTGGTGTGTGACGGTCGACATCGATGAGCTGCTCGTCTACCCGGGAAGTGAGCGATCGTCGCTACGTGAACTGACAACACATCTCGATCGAAGCGGATCTGAGGCGCTCTCGTGCTTGATGTTGGACCTTTACCCGGCGGGGCCGCTGCGGGAATGTTCCTACAATCCAGGTGATGACCTGATCGCCGCAGCGCCCTATTTCGATGCTGGTCCGTACGAAAGATCGCTGGTCGACAAATGCCCAGGAGTGTTCATCACCGGCGGAATGCGCGAACGTGTCTTTTACCCGCATTTCAGAGCACGCGGCGCGACCGCCAAAGCCTATGACGCGCTGCTGAATGCCGTGAGGCATCACCTTCCGATTGTTCGCGACGTGTCGTGGCTGCGCGAGAGGCGGCGCCGCAGGCCGCCGCTGCTGACAAAGGTGCCGCTTGTCCGGTGGGACGAGCAGTCGATGTACCTCAATAGCCCCCATTGGGTCTCTCCCAAGATCGTGGCGCCGGAAACCGGAGTCCTTTTGCACTTCAAGTTCCTGCACGACTTCAGCGATCGGGCGACTCGGGAGGCAGCACGGCGGGAATATTACGACGATGCAACCGAGTATCGGCGATACGCCGAAACACTCACTCAGAATCCTGACCTGTCTTTCACCTCCGATGAGTCGAAACGTTTTGACGGCACGTCTCAGCTTGTCAGCCTTGGGCTGATGCGGGATACGGAAGCGTGGGTCCATGCGAGAAACATCAGGATCGAATGACGGTGTCGATCGAGTGCCACGTTCTCCTCGAGCAGGTCACAGCTCATCGAGCAGCGAAACCTGGTGAGATTCGGGCGTTCTCCGTGTGCAGGAACGAACGACTTCGCCTCCCGGCTTTCCTGAGTCACTATCGCGGTCTTGGCGTGGACGAGTTCTTCATCATTGACAACGATTCTTCTGACGGCTCGACGGATTACTTGGCTGCCCAGCCTGATGTTCATCTCTTCCGAACGACCAATCGATTCAGCGAGGCGAAATACGGCACCCAGTGGTTGAACGCGGTCTTGGCCGAATTCGGTGTCGGCTTCTGGTGCGTCACGGTTGATATCGACGAGCTACTCGTGTACCCAGGCAGTGAGCACGCGGCATTGCGTGCCTTGACAGCACACTTCGATAGGCATGGTTATGAGGCGCTGTGTTGTTTGCTGCTCGACCTTTACCCCGCGAGGCCCCTCGACGAGTGTCCGTATGCTCCAGGGGATGATTTGATCGACGCTGCACCTTTCTTCGATGCCACTCCGTACCGGACGGCGCCAGTCGACTTCTGTCCTGGATTCATGGTGATGGGAGGGATGCGGGAGAGGGTCTTTCACCCTGACTTCAGAGACCGCGGACTCAGTACGAAGATTTACGCTGGCGTCTTCAACCGTCTCGCGCGGTACGCTCCAATTCTTCGCGAGACGAGGTGGATGCGTGCACATTCGCCTCCCAGTTCACCGTATCTCACGAAGGTTCCCCTCGTTCGGTGGGATGAGAAGTCCAGGTACCTGAAAACCAATCATGGGGTTTCTCCCAAACTTGTCGCACCGGACACGGGAGTGTTGTTGCACTTCAAGTTCCTCCACGACTTTCACGCTCGAGCTGTTCGCGAGGCGGAACGAGGGGAGCACTACAACAGGGCATCCGAGTATCAACGGTATGCCGAGACGCTCAGCCGCGATCCGCAGATGACGTTCATGTGCGACGCGTCCGTGCGCTTCGAGGGTACCAGCCAGTTGGTCCGCCTCGGACTGATGCAGGAAACCGACGCATGGCTGGCGGCGAGGGCGAAGCCGCGCTGACTAGCGGTGCGGTACCGGAGAGAGGCGACCCACCTCGAAGCAGACGACCCCGACAGCAAGAAGGACGAGCAAGAACGTCGATCTCATGACCGAGTAACGTCGGTTTCGAATGGTGCCTCGCCAGATGCGAAGTCGCTCCCCGGCGTTCAGCGGCCGAGTGGGCACGATCGTGCTGTACCGGCGAGAGCTTCGCCCGTAGGTGTTCATCTTGTGAAACCACGTCGCCGCCGTCTTCACTTCGAGGTGATCGATAACGACATCCGGTCGGTATTGAACGGCTCGACACGAATACTCGGCGATGACTCGCTGGACGAAGATGGTGTCGGCTCCTCTGGCAAGCTCCATGAAGCCACCCACCCGCTCGAAGGCGCTCCGCCGCACGGCCATGTTGTTGGTGTAGCCAAAGTAGATCTCCCGGACGTCGCTCGAAAAGATATAGGCCGATTTCTCGGCCTCGTAATCGCTCAAGACGGACAGCGCCGAGGACTCCATCCCGAACCGTCTGCCGCCTTGAACGAGATGTACCTCCGGGTCGGTCATGGCGCCGGCAATGCGTTCCAACCAGTCGGCGCGTGCCACACAGTCTGAGTCCGTGAACGCGACAATCGCAGCTTCCGACTTGGCAACGCCACGATTGCGAGCCGCGTACGCGCCCACCCTGGATTCGGAGAGCAGCGTGATGCGCGGGTATCGACTCGCAATCTCGGGCGATCGGTCGGTCGAATTGTTATCGACCATGATGATCTCGTAGAGGTGCTCGGGATAACGCTGAGCGAGCAAAGCTTCGATGCAGTCCGCGATGTACTCTTCGACGTTGTGAAACGGAACGACAACAGAGATGTGCATGCCTTGGTTCGTCGCCCGCAGATTCTACGGTCGCGTGATCGGCACAACGTGGTCAAAATGGCGGTTCGTGAAGGATGGAAAGTCGAGATCCACTGACTGGACAGGCTCAACGCGCCCGACGAGTCGGTACACGTCGACTCGTCTCGTGCCCGAGCCTGCGATCGGAAACGTACGAACGAGCTCGAATGCCGGTTGCTGGACGGCCTCTCGGAGCAAGCGTGCGCCCAGCGCCGGATTGGGGCGTGTGGTGACTTCGATGGCCACCCAGCGACAACCGCAGTGCGTCCGCAGGACACTCACGACGTCGTCGACGGAACTGACGTAGGACACCTGGTTTCGCCGGAATGATGAGATCGGCGCGTACTGGTAAAGAAGCTTATCGGCGCGCGCCAACCGTCGCCGGAAATCGGGATCCGAGGCGCGAAAGTAATACCCGAACAGCCCGTCATATTCGCCGTCGTAGAGGACGGCGTCGTCCGGCGCCTGTTCGCGAAGGTACGCCACCACTTCTCGAAAGCCCGACACATGCGGTACTTCGATGCGAGCCGCCGACCAAACCCCCACGGCGAGGCCGGCCGCGAGCAGCGCAGCCTGCCGCGGCGGATCGAGCGGAGGCAGATACTCGAAGAGACACGCGAATCCAATCGCTGCGAGTACGACACACGCGGGGGCCGCCAACAGGATATAGCGCGGATCCCGCGCTGGCACGACAGAGAGACCTACCGCCAGCGCGACGATCCATGTCATCAGCACCACGGTTTCCGATCGCCATCGCTCGCTTGCGAGACCCGCGGCGCACCCAATCAACGCCATCGTCGACGCCAGCCATCCGATGGCCGTCGGCAGCATCCGCCAGTAGTACGTCCACGTCCCGAGCCTCACGAGAAACGCGGCTGACGGCAGATGTCTGGCGAGGTGCACCGGTCCCAGACGCAGGGCGGCAAGCAGCGGCATCAACGCCAGCGAGACGATGGCCGCGATCCACAACAGTTTGCGGTCGAAACGAAGACGGCGCACACTGAGCACCCACCACGCGGCGATGACCGAGAAGACACTCGCGCCCGGGTAGTACGTCACGAGACCGGCAGCCGCGAATACCGCGGCCAGCACGAGCTGACTCGTTCGCGCGCTTTCGAGCCATCGGCGGAAGTGATAGAGCAATGCGAGGCCGAGCGCTACCGCTGGTACGTTGAGCATGACCGTGTTCGACCACAGCACGATTCCTGGTACAAACGCGAGAAACGCGCCCGCCCATCCCGCCAATGGTGCAACCCACCGCCGCGACCACTCCAGTGTGTAGAGGCCGGCCATGCCAGCGAAGACAAGCACGATAAATCTTGCCGTATAGGGCGACGGCCCAAAGATGGCGAAGGCCAGTCCCTCAAGCGCGTAGAAAAACGGCGGATACGTCGCCGGCGCAATCACCGGGTAGCGGGCGTAGTATCTGACCGCGTACTCAATCGGGTCGCGTGGGAGCGCCGTCAGCAAGTCCCACCAGAACAGCCCGTTGGCCGCATGCCGTGGCGCATCGCCTTGGAACCACAAACCGTCGCTCTGTCGATTGAGTGCCGCGACGATGAGAAGCGCCAAAAGTAGGCCGACTGATTGGCAGTGACGCGAACGCAAACAAGCGTTCACGCGTGCATTTGTAAGTACAGTGATCGGCACAAAAGGCAGGTTGTCAACCAGCTGACATACTTTAGTCGCCAGCCGCCACGGACATCTACTACGTTGAAGCGACGCTGTCGACACTCGCGGCGATCTTGGAGCGGCACATCGCTTGTTTAGTCGAGGTAGCTTCGGCTCACCCGATCACACCTCATCCATATCCACAACGCGCGACAACGATGCCATGATCGCTCGAAGCGACGCGACAGTATTTGAGTCGACATCGACCGCTCCGGTGGTGGTGATCGGCGCCGGACCGGCCGGGCTGACGGCCGCCCTCGAGCTCGCGGAGCTTGGGGTGCCGGTTTTGGTCGTCGAGGCGAGCACACGCGTCGGCGGACTCGCCCAGACCGTTCAGTACAAAGGCTTCCGTTTCGACATCGGCGGGCATCGCTTCTTTACCAAAGTGCCCGCGGTCCGTGCGCTGTGGCGATCGATGCTCGGTGCCGACTTCCTCACACGGCCTCGCCTGTCGCGCATTCTCTTCGACGGGAAATTCTTCGACTACCCGCTGAAACCGGCGGACGCCTTGTTCAACCTGGGTGTCTTCCCTAGCATCGCCATCCTCGCCAGCTACCTCTGGGTCAAAGTACGGCCCGTTGATCCGGAAGTCAGCTTCGAGGACTGGGTCACGAACCGCTTCGGACGAAGGCTGTTCCGCCTGTTCTTCAAGACCTACACCGAGAAAGTGTGGGGCATTCCGTGCGGCACGATCAGCGCGCGGTGGGCCGCTCAGCGGATCCAGGGCCTGTCGCTGAAAATTGCCGTCATCAACATGCTGGCGCCGTGGCTGAACCGCCGTCCGGGCCGCCAGGTCAAAACGCTGGTCGACGAATTCGAATACCCGCGTCTGGGTCCGGGGATGATGTGGGAAGCCTTTGCGGCACGGATCGAGGAGCTCGGCGGATCGGTCCTGTTGAACGCGCGCGTCACGGCCGTCTCGCACGACGGCCACGCCGTTCGCGGCGTCGAGATCGAGGACGCTGACGGCGGCCGCCTGTTCCAGCCGGCCTCGAGCGTCGTCTCGACGATGCCGCTGACGCATCTGGTGAGGAGCCTGGGCCGCGGCGCGCCCGCCACCGTGGAGCAGGCGACGGGCGATCTCAAGTATCGGGACTTCATCACCGTGGCGGTGGTCGTCGATCGCGCCGAGCTGTTCCCGGACAACTGGATCTACATACACGATCCGTCCGTCAAGGTCGGCCGCATCCAGAACTTCAAGAACTGGAGCGCCGACATGGTGCCGGATCAATCGAAGACGTGCCTGGGCCTCGAGTACTTCTGCTCGCGCGGCGACGACATCTCGTCGCTCTCGAACGCGCAACTCGTCGAGCTGGCCAAATCGGAGCTGGAAGCGATCGGCCTCGTCGCGCGTCAGTTCATCGTCGACGCGACGGTCGTGCGTGTGCCGAATGCGTATCCCGTCTACGATGAGGACTACGAGCAGGCGTTGAGTACCATCCGCGAGTACGTGTCGGGATTCGCCAACCTGCAAACCATCGGCCGCAACGGCACGCATACCTACAACAACCAGGACCACTCGATGGTGATGGGGATGCTGGCGGTGCGGAACCTGTTCGGTGATCAGCACGACGTCTGGACGATCGATCACCCCGACGAGTATCTGGAGGAGCTGCACGAGGCGAGCACGCCGTCGCTCCGCATCGACGGGCGTTCGCTCGCGTCCACGCAGCCGCTCTTCCCGACGCTGGTCCGCGCGCGAGAGGCGTTCGAGCAGCGGTAGCGCATCTGCACGAGTGATGAACGCGATGCCGCTGCGCTTTTCGTTCATCGTTCCGTTCCATCGCGACCTGTCGACGCTCGCCCGATGTCTGCGGGCGCTCGACGCACGCCCTCCCGACAGTGACGTGATCATTGCGGCCGATGGCGCCGTGGACGACTGCCGGCCGCTGGCGCGACGGCATGGCGCGCGCGTCGTCGATGTGCCGGGACCCGCAGGCCCGGCGACGGCGCGCAACGCCGGCGCGGCCGCAGCAGGCGGCGACGTGCTGGTCTTCGTGGACGCCGACGTCGCCGTGTCGCGCGCGGGAGTAAACCGGATGGTGCGCGCCATCCACAGCGAACCGAAGACCGCGGCGGTGTTCGGCGCGTACGACGAAGCGCCACCCGATCCGGGGTTCATGTCGCAGTACAAGAACCTCTCGCATTCCTTCATCCATCAGACGTCGGCAGCGCGGGCGAGCACGTTCTGGGCCGGCTTTGGCGCAGTGCGCCGCGAGGCGTTCGAACGGGTCGGCGGTTTCGACGAACGCTTCGTTCGGCCATCCGTGGAAGACATCGACCTGGGCTATCGCCTCACCGCGGCGGGCTACGAGGTGGTCCTCGATCCGGCGGTCTCGGCGGCCCACTTGAAGCGCTGGACGATCGGCTCGGCAATCGTCTCCGACGTTCGCGATCGTGGCATTCCGTGGACGCAGCTGATCTGGCGATACGGCGCGGCCGGCAACGACCTGAACCTGCGCGCGGAGTACCGCGTGTCAGTGTTACTGGCCTACGTCGCGCTGGGATCCCTGCTGCTGGCACCGTACGACATGCGCTCGCTCATCGTCTTCATGCTGGCGGTGGCAGGTCTGACGGCTGCCAACCGGCGTTATTACCGGTTCTTTTACGCAAAGCGCGGCGCCTGGTTCGTCACGAGGGTGTGGGTGGCGCATCTCGTCCATAACCTGTGCAACGGGCTGTCGTTCGCGGTCGGCTCCGTTCTGTTCTTCGCGGCCAGTCTCGGCCTCCGTTTGCCAGGCAGCCTGGCCACTGCCCCCTGGAGCACCAGCCTCACGTCACCGGATCGCGCACTCGAGCAACCTCGTAGCGCAGCCCTTTAAGGGCTCCCCGTCCTCTGGATTCCAACAATCGATCAGGAGCACAATCGGGAGTGGAGAGCGTTTATGAGGACCACGGCCCTTTTCACCATCGCGATCGGCCTCTTGAGCACGCCGCTGGCCGCGCAGGAAACCAAGCCGGTGCCGAAAGATTCCGCGCGAGTCTCGATTACCGGATGCTCGAAAGGCTACGTTTTCACCGCTGGCCCCCGCAGCGTCGAGCACCCCGGCAGCGTTGACGTCCCCGAAGGGATGCACCTCCGGATGAACGGGCCAAAGTCGGTGATCGCGGACATCAAGGCGCACGAAGGCTCGGCGATCGAGATCACTGGCATCATGAAGAAGGGCCAGTACGGACCGGACGGCGTCGCCATTGGCGGCGGCGTCCGGGTCGGGCCCGGGCCAGCGCCCAATGGCGGCCTTGGCGTCAGCGTGGCGCCGCGACAGAGCTTCATCGACGTGGAAGCCTGGCGCCCGATCAACGGTGAGTGCCGGTCGCGTTAGCCGGTTTTCAGGAGGACGTATGCGAGCAGCGGCGATTGCGTTGACGACCAGTCTGGTTTTCGCGTCGGGATCGTTCGGACCGGCGAAGGCCGATTCGGAAAAGGCGTTGCTGGTGCCCGGTTACGAGGCTGCACGCGATCTGCCCGGCGCGCGCGAGCTGCCGGACCCGAAGACCGACTACAAGGTGGTGTTCGCCGACGGCCAGGATGCCAACAACCCCGGCGACGTCAACCCGATGCTGCCGACCATTGCCACCTATGTCAACACGCTCGGGAAGTACGGCGTGCCCGCCGAGCATCGGCACCTCGTGATCATGTTCCACCAGCGCACGCCCGACATCGACATCGTCATGAGCAACGAGGCGTACAAGGAGCGTTACAACCGCGACAACCCCAACATCGCGATCATCCACGCGCTTCGCCAGGCCGGTGTCGACATCCGCGTCTGCGGGCAGGGGCTGCTCGCCAGAAACATCGACGCGAAGCAGGTGAATCCGGACGTCCAGATCGATCTCTGGGCGATGACGACGCTGGTCAATCTGCAGTTGAAGGGATACGTTCGCGTCGGCTGACGCGGCGGCGAGCGCGATCAGCGAGCGCTAGGCGCGCAGCGTCTCGCCGCTGACATGCGGCGCGGAAGCGTGGGCGGCGGCTGCGGCCACGGGCCGCACCGGGATGTGCGCCGGCCATTCGAACGACGTCGACGAGTGCACCGGGACCGCGTCGGTGGCGGCGACCACATCACTTTCGGTCCGCTTCGGACCGAGCGGCTGGTTGGCGATGAGCAGCTCTTCGATCGCTCTGGTCGACACCGGCTTCGAGAACAGATAGCCCTGAGCGTGCGTGCAGCCGAGCCGCTCGAGCTCGCGCCACTGCACTTCGCTCTCGATTCCCTCGGCCACGACGCTCGTGTTCATCGTACGCGCCAGCGCCAGAATGCTCTCGACGATGGCAGGGCGATCCGGCAGCAACAGGCTCTTGACGAACGACCGATCGATCTTGAGCGCGTCGACCGGGAGCTTGTGCAGGTGACTGAGCGACGAGTAGCCCGTTCCGAAGTCGTCCAGATAGATCTTGACGCCGAAGTCGCGCAGCTCCTGGAGCAGCGCCGCGGCGGTGCTGGGATTGTCCATCAAGGCCGTCTCGGTGATTTCGAGACGGAGATCGCACGGTTTCAGTCCAGCGGTGTGCACCGCGGCCTCGACGATGCCGAGGAAGTTCTGCTGCGCCAGCTGCCGGCTGGACACGTTGACGGTGATGTAGTCGAGGCTGCCGTTGGGGAAACGCCGCTGCCATTCGGCGAACGTCGAACACGCCTGCTGCAGCACCCACGTGCCGACCGACTCGATCAGCCCGAGCTCCTCCGCGATCGGAATGAACGTCGCCGGCGAGATCGCCTGGCCGTTGCGCGTCCACCTGATCAGCGATTCGAAGCCAACGCACATGCCGGAATCCAGCAACACGATCGGCTGGTAGTGCACCTCGAAGTCGTTCTGGTTGACGGCGTGGCGCAAATCGCTTTCGAGCCCGAGCCGGTCGAGCGCACGCGCGTGCATGTCGGCGTCGAACACCTCGTGACGCGCCTTGCCGCCTGATTTCGCGTGATACATCGCGACGTCGGCGTCGCGCATGATCTCCTCGGGGTTGTTGTACTGGGCGCGGCCGAACGCGATCCCGATGCTCGCCGAGGTGAAGACCTCGCGCCCGCCGATCGAAAACGGCGAGCTCAACGATTTCTGGATGCGGAAGGCGACGGCGTTGGCCTGCGCCTCGTCGCCGAGCGCGTTCAGCAGAATCACGAATTCGTCGCCGCCGAGCCTGGCGAGCACGTCTCCCTGACGCAGACACGACTCGAGACGGCGCGCCACCGCAGACAGCAGTTCGTCTCCCACCAGGTGTCCGAGACTGTCGTTGACGACCTTGAACCGATCGAGGTCGAGATACAGCACCGCGAACCGGCTGCCGCCGCGACGTTCCTTGAACTCGGCCAGCCGACGCCCGAGGCCTTCGACGAATACCGCTCGGTTGCACAGGCCGGTCAGCGGATCGAGGAACCCGGCATTCCGCAGCCGTTCCTGCGTGATGGCCTGCTCCGTGGTGTCGGTCAGCGAGCCGGCGATTCGAATCGAGCGGCGTCCCGCGCCTCGCACCGCCACGCCGCGGCACAGGAACCTCCGGTAGGTGCCGTCCTCGTGACGGATCCGGTGTTCGTGCTGAAAGTGATCGGCAGTCCCAGCGAAGGGTCCTTCGAGTGCCGCCTTGAGGCCGGCGGCGTCTTCCGAATGGACGCGTTCGATCCACTCGTTGGCACGGCCGATGCCGGCATTCGGCGGCAGGCCGAGCATTTCGCGCCAGCGGCCCGAGAAGTAGAACTCCTGGGTCCGAAGGTCCCATTCCCAGAGTCCGTCGTTCGCCCCTTCGGCCGCGAGCGCCAGCCGCTCTTCGCTGCGCTTGAGCGCCTGCTCCGCGCGCGTCTGTTCGGTCATGTCGTGCCACAGCAGCGTGACGCCGCCAGGCACCGGCAGGATTCTGACCTGCAGCACGCGCAGTCCCGAAGCGGAAGCCATACCGACCTGCGACAGCGTTCGGGCGTTCCGCGACGTCAGAACCTCCGCGATCGCCTTCGGAAGTTCTGTCTTCCCGAGCGCCGGAACGGCGGCGGCCACCGTGTGGTTCAGCGCTCGATGGCGGGGACACTCGAGTATGCGTTCCAGCGTGTCGTTCCAGAGCGTGACGACTCCGTTGCCATCGAGGACCGACATGCCCTGATCCAGCGCGTCGATGACTTCCCGTCGCCGCTGCGCTTCTTCCTGCTGATTCAGTTGCCCGCAGTACGCGCGGTAGGCGAAGAACAGCGGGACAATGGCGACCGGCAACACCTCCCACACCTGCCGGTCGACCACTTCCACGAGACCAACCGCGAGGCTCGCGCCGATGAAATAGCTCGGACCGCTTTGCAGGAGACTGTTCAGCCACCATCGGTTCACTGGCTGCCGTGCACAGAGCGGGACCACGACCTCCGCCAGGGCGCTCTTCACCAGGCAGTACGCGACAAGAGCCGCGCCGATGGGCACGCCCTGCCACGGCCACGAGAAGTGACCCATCGTGCCGCCGAGCGCCTGATGCGCAAAGCCCGCGGCCTGGGTCGACGCCATCACGATGGCGGCGGTCATGAGCATCCGGAAGTAGTGCTGCGGCCGCTGCGCCTCGGAAAGTCCCCGCGTGCCGGTCCCCGCCGCGGCGACGAGCAGCGTCGCGTTCGGGCCGAGCAGCAGCAGCGAGGTGAAATCGACGACGAACGACAGCGGCATCGTGCCCCAGTCGGTCGCCGACTTTGGCATCGGTAGAGACGACGCCAGAATCGCGGCGAGAATCAGGCCGCCGAATTCAAATGTCCGGTGAGGTTGCGGCCAGCCGCCGAGTCCAAGAAGCAGCCCGGCGCCGATCGCAATCGCCCCGAACACGAGTACGCGCGAACGTGGAAGAAGGCTCCGCATTCAGGCGACTCTCGCGTGATATGCCACACGTCGATGCACTCAGGCAGACAGAGCAATGCCAGGACCACCTTCGTGAGCGACGCACAACTGACTGCTGCGCAACATGTTAGAGACGAGCGCGGCGAACACGGCCCAACACGTGATTGTCCCGTTTCGTCACACGCACTGACGGCCAGGAGCGCGCGAACGCGCAGAGTCTGGCGATTTCTCTGGGGAAAACCGGCCGTGCTGCACAGATGAACACACGATCGGCAGGCGATCGGTTTGTTGAGACACGACTGATCTATTGAGAGACACAAAGAACGCTCCTGCGCCAGGACTGCGCAGAAGCGCACCATAGTAAACTCCGCCCCCATGAACGCGAATCCGGGGCGCCGCGACGACGATCGGACAGTCTCCCGCCGTAGAGTCTTGAGAACGCTGGGGGCCGCCGCTGCCAGCGCCCCGCTGGCCGCGCTCGCACAGGGGCGCTGCATGCTGACGTTCCGGACGCCGGCGTGCAATACCACCGACATCCCGCCGCTGTTCCCGCCGACGGGGTGGAAGACCGTGGCGCTCGACCATCTCGTCTTTCAAGCCGCGGAGTACCAGAAGGAAGCCGCGTTCTACATCGCGCTCATGGGATGGAAACTGCGCAGCGACGATGGCCGGCAGGCCGTGCTCGACATGGGTGACTGGGGATCCGCGATTTTCAAACAGGCGGCGCCGGGCGCGTTCGATGAGGCACCGTCGGGCGGTGTGCGCGGCACCGGCGCGCGTGTCGTCGTCGAATGGTTCTCCTTCGCCATCGATCGATGGAACGCGAAGAACGTTGAAGCGGAGCTCCGGAAGCGCGGCCTGACGCCAGTCGCGGATAACGACCGGGAGTTCGAGAGCTTCCACGTGAAGGATCCGGATGGGTGGGACGTTCAAATCAGCAACGGTCGCGGCCTGACGAAGAGCCGCCAGTCGACGCCCGCGGCCGCGAAGCTGTCAGTACCGGCGCCGTTCCAATCGACCGGCTGGAAGACCGTCTGGCTCGATCACTTCTCGTTCAACGCGACCAACTACAAGGAGAGCGCGTCGTTCTACTCCAATCTGCTGGGGTGGAAGCCGACCTACGACGAGGGCAGCCAGAACGAGCTGATGATCGGCGATGTCGGCGACATCATCATCCGCGGTGGCAATCCGCTCGACCCGAATTTCGGCCGCGGCGGCGGACGGCGCGGCGCCGCGCCGGCGTCAGGGCCGCGCCGGGCGCGGATCGATCACATCTCGTTCGGCATCTCGCCGTGGGACACCGATGGCGTGAAAGCGGAGCTCGAGAAGCGCGGCCTCCGGGCGCAGATCGACACGTCGAGCCGGCACCTCGGGCCTGACGGCACGTACGTGCCCGACGAGATCCACACCGCGGCGTTCAAGAGCTACCACACGGCGACGCCCAACGGCTTCAACCTGCAAATCAGCTACGTCACGCACGACAACCGGCTGGCGCTGCCGAACGCGGTGAGGCCGAAACCGGCGGGCGACTGATCGCCCTCTCGCCTCGCTCGCAGCACTGTACGTAGCGCGGGCCTTTCAGGCCCGCGATCGCGGCGGGACCGAGCTGGCACCGCGTTCGCAGCGACTCAAGACTGACGATTTTCGTTTCCCCCACAGCGCGCCCTCTCACGGTTTTGGTGGTCGACACGTCGCACGCGCCATCTCGTAGGCCGCGTGTGACTTCGTGCCCTCGCCGGCGGCGCGCCGAGGCTGGCCGCCGCCTCGGGCGCGATCCGCGACCGCCGACGCCGGACACAGAACGTGTGCAACGACCGACGGTTCTGTGAAGGACGTGAAGGTGTCCTGGCCGACGCTGGTGGTGCGCGCACGCTGTGCTCTTCGACATGCTCAGGACATCCCGAGCCTACCGAAGGATGGAGGGCCGATGAATCGCACGATCGTCCGTCTGACGGTTCTGTTCGCGGCGCTGGCGGCTGTTTTCGCGGCGGGAACGACGACCATCGCCCAGCGTGGACGGGCGCGCGTCGAGTGGGTGAACGGGCGCGAGGCTGCGCCGCGCGAAGTGCTGGTCAAGTTCCGGCGCGCGCCGCAAGCCGACGTGCTGTCCGCAATCGGCGATCAAGCCGGCGCCGATGCGATCCAGACCATCGGCCGCGCCGGTCTGCGGAGGATCCGCGCGAGAGCACTCGACGTGCCGGCGCTCCTTCGGTTGCTCGCCAATCACCCCGACGTGTTGTACGCCGAGCCGAACTACCTGGTGCAGGCGTTCACGGAACCCAACGACCCGAGCTTTCCCCAGCTGTGGGGCCTCCAAAACATCGGCCAGGTCGTCAACGGATCGGCTGGCGTCGCGGGCGCCGACATTGCTGCGACCCAGGCGTGGGACGTGTCGTTCGGTTCGACGGCGCAGGTCGTCGCGATCGTCGACACCGGCATCGACTACACCCATCCGGATCTCGCGGCGAACGTCTGGTCGGCGCCGGCAGCCTTCACGGTGACGATCGGCGGCACGACCATCACGTGTCCCGCCGGGTCTCACGGATTCAACGTCATCACGCTGACGTGCGATCCGATGGACGACCACAATCACGGCACCCACGTCTCGGGAACGATCGGCGCGACCGGTGGCAACGGCGTCGGCGTCGTCGGCGTCAACTGGACCACGCGGCTGATGGGCATCAAGTTCCTCGACGCCAACGGGAGCGGCTCGCTGGCCGACGCGATCAAGGGGATCGACTTCGCCATCCAGGCCAAGCGCGCCTTTGCGGCAACCGCCGGTGCGAACGTCCGCGTCCTGTCGAACAGCTGGGGCGGCGGCGGCTTCTCGCAGGCCATGTTCGACGAGATCAACGCCGCCAACGCCGAGGACATGCTCTTCGTCGCGGCGGCCGGCAACAACGGGTTCAACAACGATGTGCTGCCGGCCTACCCGGCCAGCTATAAAGCGCCGAACGTGATCTCGGTCGCGGCCACGACCAACGCCGACGCCCGCGCTTACTTCTCGAACTACGGCGCCACATCGGTGCACCTCGGCGCGCCCGGTCTCGACATTCTGTCGACGACCATCGGCAACACGTACACCTCGTTCAGCGGGACGTCGATGGCCACGCCGCATGTCTCGGGCGCCGCCGCGCTCGTGTTGTCGCATTGCGCCTTCAGCACGGACGCATTGAAGGACGCCCTGCTGAGCACGGTCGACCCAATCCCGGCCCTCGCGTCGATCACGGCGACCGGCGGCCGTCTCGACGTGAACCGCGCGATTCGATCGTGCGACGCGGCGCTCGCACCGCCAGTCCTGACCGCGCTTGCGGGCGACAGCCGTGTGACGCTCAGCTGGTCCGGGGCGTCCGGCGCCACGAGGTTCAGCGTCAAGCGGAGCACGAGCGCCGGCGGGCCGTACACGCCGATCGGCGCCGACATCAAGTCGCGAACCTACGTCGACACGAGCGTTGTCAACGGAACGACGTACTACTACGTCGTCTCGGCGATCAACGGCGCAGGCGAGAGCGGCGACTCGAACGAAGCGGCGGCGACACCCAAGACGCCATCCGATCTCGTCGTCGCCTCGTTTTCGGTTCCCCAGAAAGGCGGCGCCGGTCTGCCACTGACGCTGTCGGTGGGTGTCAGGAACCAGGGGCCGGGCGCCGCCGTGCCCACCAGCACGCGCTTCTATGTCACGACGAGCGGGGGGCTGGGACCGGGCGCCATCGCGCTGGAAGGCACCTATAACGTCCCCGCCCTGGCACCAGGCGCGACCAGCACAGGACCGGTGACGGCGGGCGTTCCGTCGAGCGTGACGCCTGGCTACTACTTCGTGTTCGTCAAGGTGGATTCCGACGGTGTCGAAACGGAAACGTCGGAGTCGAACAACACGTATCTCGGCGGGCTGGTCACGATCGGTCCCGACCTGACGATCACGTCGTTCGGGGCGCCGTCGGCGGCCGAAGCGGGCGCGCCGATTCTAGTGACGGACGCGGTGATCAACCTGGGCGGCGGCAGCACGGCCGCGTCGATGACGCGCTTCTATCTCTCGACGAACTCGACCCTCGACGCCGGCGATTTTCTCCTCCCGGGCGGTCGAACGGTGCCGGCGCTCGCTCCCGGCGCCAGCAGCACGGGGTCGGTCTCGGTGACGATCCCCTCGACGACGCAGACCGGCAGCTACTACCTGATCGCCAAGACCGACGCCGACAACACGCAGCCCGAAACGCAGGAAGCGAACAACACCGCGGCCAGGGTCCTGCAGATCGGCGGCGACCTGATCGTGTCGGCGCTCACGGCGCCATCCGCCGCATCCCCCGGCGCTACGATTGTGATCGGCGAGACGACGGCGAATCAGCGCGTTGGCAGCGTCGGCGCGTCCACCACCCGAATCTATCTGTCGGCCGACGCGGTCCTCGACGCGTCGGACCAGTTGCTCACCAGTCGTCAGGTTCCAGGGCTCGGCGGCGGTACGTCGAGCGCTATTTCGACGAGCGTGGATCTGCCGCCCACGAGCGGTGTCGGCGTGTACTACCTGATTGCGAAAGCCGATGCGGACAACGCCGTGATGGAAACGGACGAAACGAACAACACGACGACACGCACCATACAGATCGGCGGCGACCTCGTCGTCGCCGCGCTTACGGTTCAAGTCCAGGGCACGGGCGGCCCGCTGGTCATCAACGACACGACGACCAACAGCGGCGGGTCAACGGTCGCGCCGTCGGTGACTCGCTTCTACCTTTCGACAGACTCGATCCTCGATGCATCGGACACCATGCTCGGCGAGCGGTCGGTGCCGTCGCTCGACGGCGGTGTCTCCAGTGGTGGCACGACGACTGTGGCTGCGGTCGGCGCCGGCGTCTACTACATCATCGCCAAGGCCGACGCCGACAACGTCGTCGTCGAAACACAGGAGACGAACAACACGACCGTCCGCCAGCTGACGATCGGCGCCGACCTGCTGGTCGCGGGTTTGTCCGTGCCGTCCGTGATTCCCGCGGGTGGGACCGGGACCGCCATCGACATCGCTCAGAATGCCGGCGGCACCACCTCTGCTCCATCGACGACCAGATTCTATTTGTCCGTCAACCCGTCCTTCGACGGGGGGGACGTGCAGCTGGCCGGCAGCCGCGCCGTACCCTCGCTGGCACCAGGGGCCCTGAACCTCGGCACGACGACGATCACCATCCCCGCCGGGACGCCGGCAGGCTTCTATTACGTGATTGCGGTCGTCGACGCGGACGGCGTGGTCATCGAGATCAAGGAGAACAACAACACCAGGGGTCTGCTGATTCAGGTGGTCCCCGGGTCGTAGCGCCAGCGAGCCGGCGGATCGAGTCGCATCTGCTGCGATAATGCTCTGGCAGTGCGCGCTTTTGACGCGAAACGATCGCCGACGATCGGGCTGCTCGTGGGGATGGTCATCACCCTCGCCGCGGTCTCGGCCGACTCGTACTATCTCACGCGGCAGATCTCGCGGCTTCGCGCGCTGCAGACGGACCTCGCCGACCGGAGCCGCCGAGACTCGCTACAGCTGCTCCGCATTCAGAACGATCTGAATACACTCGGCCTCGCGATGCGCGACATGCTGGACAGCAGCGAGCCGTATCCCCTGACCGCCTGGTCCGGCCAGTTTCAGCGCGTGCGGCTCGATCTCGAGGATGCGCTGCGGCGCCAGGACCAACTCGCCGTCGGCGCGCGGACGCCCGAGCAGCGGCAGTACCTCACCGATTCACTGGCGCAGTTCTGGGATGCGGCCGACCGCATTTTTGCGCTGGCGGGCAGCGGGCACGAGGCGGAAGCTCGCGCGCAAATCCGGATCTCGCTCCAGGCCAGGCAGGCCGCGCTCGGCACCGCGGTCGCGCGGCTGCTCGTCGAGAACAACGAAAGCGAGCAGGAAACGGCGGGGCGGGTGCAGGGCATCTACGATCAGGTGGAGCGGCAGGTCTACACGTTCCTGGCCGTCACCCTCGCGGCGATCGTGATGACGAGCCTCTACCTGATTCAATCCAACCGGCGCCTCTTCGCGACGCTCGCGTCACTCTCGGAAGAGCGTCGTGATGTCGCGCAACAGCTCATCACGGCGCGCGAATCGACGCTTCATCATCTGGCCCGCGAGCTGCACGACGAATTCGGGCAGATGCTGACGGCCATGGGATCGATGCTCGGCCGCGCCAGCAACCATGCCCCCGAGCATTCGCCCCTCAAAGCGGACTTGCGCGAGGTCTCCGAGGTCGCGCAAGGCATGCTGGAACGGGTTCGCGGGTTGTCTCAGACGCTGCACCCCTCGCTGCTCGAAGAGATCGGGTTCGAGGGGACAGTCGACTGGTATCTCTCGACCGTCGAGCGGCAGACCGGCGTCGCGGTCTCGTACGAACGCGCCGGACCATCCGCACCGGTCGATCTCACGATTGCGATTCACGTCTATCGCATCCTTCAGGAAGCCTTGACCAATGTCGCGCGGCACGCCGGGGTCACGCAGGCGTGGGTGCGCCTTCGCTTCACGGATTCGCGGCTCGAGCTCGACATCGAAGATCATGGCAAGGGCACTCACCGGTCAGCGCCGCGGCGCGGTCTCGGCATCGTGACGATGCGCGAGCGGGCGGCGCTCGTCGGCGGCACGATCGAATTCACGCGCCCGCGAGAAGGCGGGACGCTGGTGCGCGTCTCGGTGCCGCTGCCGCACGTCGAGGGAGGGGACGCGCATGTCTGACCCCATCACGGTTCTGCTCGCCGACGATCACAGCCTCGTCCGCCGCGGCTTTCGCCGCCTGCTCGAAGACGACCCCTCCATCACGGTCGTCGGCGAAGCCAGCGATGGCAGCGAGGCCGTCGAGCTCGCCTGCCGCCTCAGGCCACGCGTCGTCGTCATGGACTGCGCCATGCCAAAAACCATCGGACTCGAGGCCACGCGTCAAATTCTGGCCGAGGCGCCAGACACCGCGGTGCTGATGCTCAGCATGCATTCGGAAGAAACGCTCGTCCGCCAGGCGCTCGCAGCGGGAGCGCGCGGCTACATCCTCAAGAGCGCGATCGATCTCGACCTGGTTGCCGCCGTCAAGCGCGTCGCGGCCGGCGAGACGGTCGTCGATCCGGCGCTCGATCGTCCGGGCACGCTGAAGGGCGAACGGAACCATGGCCTGACCGTACGCGAGCTCGAAGTCCTGCAGTTGATCTGCGATGGGCTGTCGAACCGGGAGATTGCCGCAAAGCTCGATCTCAGCGTCAACACGGTATCGGTGCATCGCGCGAACATCATGAATACACTCGGCCTGCACAAGACCGCCGAACTGGTGGTCTACGCGCTGCAGCACGGCCTGGTCACCGTGCGATGAACCGGCGCGAGTTCCTGATCGCGACGGCCGGCGCGGCGGCGGTCACGGCGGCGCGGCCGAACACCATCGCCGCACAGGCGCAGCCGTCATTTCGGCTGGTCGACGTGACCGCGGGCTCGGGCCTGCTGTTCCAGCATCACAACGGCGGATTCGGTCAAAAGCTCCTGCCCGAGACGCTGGGCTCGGGGTGCGCCTTTCTGGACTACGACGGCGATGGCTGGCAGGACATCCTGGTTGTCAACGGCATGGACTGGCCCGGCCATGCCAGACGACGATCCAGGCTCGGCCTGTTCCGAAACAACCGCAACGGCACGTTTTCGGACGTGACCCGCAGTGCGGGCCTCGACGTCGAGCTGTATGGGATGGGTGTGGCGGTCGGCGATTTCAACAACGATGGGTTCCCCGATCTGCTGATCGCCTGCGTCGGACAGAACCGGTTGTTCCGCAACACCGGCAAGGGGACGTTCGTCGACGTAACCCGCGCGAGCGGCCTGGCCGGACGGATGGCCTTCAGCACGTCGGCGCTGTGGTTCGATTACGACCGCGATGGCTTTCTCGACCTGTTCGTCTGCAACTACGTCAAGTGGTCGGCGGAGCACGACGTCTTCTGCAGCAGGGACGGCAAACAGAAGTCGTACTGCACGCCAGAGGCCTACCGCGGCGACACCTGCTGGCTGTTTCACAATCGGGGCAACGGTACCTTCGAGGACGTCACGGCGACGAGCGGCATCTTCGATACGAGCTCGAAATCGCTCGGCGTCGCCATGCTGGACGACGACCAGGACGGCTGGCCGGATCTGTTCGTGGCGAACGACACCCAGCCCAACAAGCTGTATCGCAACCAGCAAAACGGCACATTCAAGGAGGTCGCCGTCGGCGCAGGTCTCGCCCTCAGCGCCGATGGCAAGGCACGCGCGGGCATGGGCGTCGATGCCGGCGTGCTCGATGCCTCGAACCAGTCGACGCTGGCGATCACGAACTTCGACAACGAGATGATCGGCCTCTATCGTCCGCTCGGGCGCGGGCTCTACGAGGACGTCGCGACGCGGGCCGGCATCGGCGCTGCGTCGCGGACCACCCTCGGCTTCGGCTGCATGTTTGCCGACTTCGATCTCGACGGCGCGCTCGATCTCGTAGTGGCCAACGGCCACATCGACGAGACCGTTCGCCCGATTCGCGGCCACGTCGGCTCCGCGCAAGCGCCGCACTTGTTTCTCAATCTAGGTAACGGCGTCTTTCGGGACGTGGCGGCGGCCGTCGGCGCCGACTTCGCGAAGCCGAAGGTCGGGCGCGGACTCGCCGTCGGCGACTTCGATCGCGACGGCGACGTCGATCTGCTGATCACGACGAACAACGGACCGGCATATCTGTATCGCAACGACCAGTTGAGCGGCAATCGCAGCCTTCGCTTCCGTCTTTCCGGTACCAAGTCGAACCGCGATGCCATCGGCGCGACCGTTCGTATCTTCCACGGCGGGTCGTCGCAGTCGAGGCTCGTGAAGAGCGGCTCGAGCTACCTCTCACAGTCCGAGTTGCCGGTCACCTTTGGCGTCGGCCGCCGCGATCGCGTGGACCGCGTCGTCATCACGTGGCCGAGCGGCGGAACGCAGGAGTTCACCAACGTCGCGACCGGCCGCGCCTACGATTGCGTGGAGGGTAAGGGGTTGACCTGAGAGCTTTCAGCCTTCAGCTATCGGCTATCGGCTCTGCTCGCGGCAAAAGCTGAGAGCTGAAAGCTGAGAGCTGAGAGCTGAGAGCTGACAGCCGAGAGCCGCTAGCACTACCGTGATTCGAGCACATCGCGGTAGCACTGCTCGTACTGCGACACGATCAAGTCGGTGCAGAACCGAGTTCTCACGTCTTCGGCGGCCGCCCGGCCGATGCGCTCCTGAAGATCCGGGTCGGAGAGCACCGCGACGCCGCGCGCGGCCATGCCCTCGAGGTCGTCCGGTGCGGACAGGAAGCCGGTTCGGCCGTCGTCGATGATTTCGGGCAGGCCGCCCACGCGAGACGCCACGACCGGCACCTCGCACGCCATCGCCTCGAGCGCCGCCAGGCCGAAGCTTTCCTGTTCGGACGGCAGCAGAAACAGATCGGCCGCCGACAGCCACGGGACGAGATCGTGCTGCTCGCCCGCAAACTCGACGACGTCCTGCAGACCGGCCTCGGCGACACGCTGCTCGAGCGGGCGGCGTTCGGGTCCGTCGCCAATCATGACGAGCCGCGCGCTCAGCCGCGCGCGAATGCGCTGAAAGATCTCGAACACGGCCCCGACGCGCTTGACCGGGCGGAAATTGGACGCGTGCACGACGACGTGCTCGACGCCGCCGGCATGCAGGCGATCGCGCAGCTCCGGCACCGGCCGCCGGCGGTAGACCTCGCAGTCCAGGAAGTTCGGGATGACGCGAATGTTTCGGGTGATACCCAGGGCCGCAATCGTGTCGGCACGCAGGCTGTTCGAGACGGCGGTGACGCCATGCGACTGCTCGATCGAAAACGCCACGACACGCGCGTACGACGGATCGCTGCCGACGAGCGTGATGTCGGTTCCGTGCAGTGTGGTCAACATCCGCGGCGGCGCCGGCACGCCGTCGGCCGCCAGGATCTGACCGGCCAGATAGGCCGCGGTCGCGTGAGGCACGGCGTAGTGCGCATGCACGATGTCGAGCCGATGGTCGCGCGACAGGCGGACGAGGGCGGTGGCGAGCGCAAGCAAGTACTGAGGTTCGCGGAACAACGGATACGCCGGCGTCTCGACCCGCTCGAACGAGAGGCGCGGAACACCCGCCCGCCATCTGAACGGCTCGTCGCTGCTGATCAGGTGGACCTCGTGGCCGCGCCTCGCGAGCGCATGGGCCAGTTCCGTGGCGACGACGCCGCTGCCGCCGAGCGAGGCGTAGCAGACGATCCCGATGTTCATGGGATCGGTTTCAAGAGCGTCGTCCGCACCAGCGGCTCCTTGACGACCACCCCTTCCGCGAAGCGAACGCCCGCGAGCGCCCCGAATTGCGCGTCACGGCTCTCGATCAGCTGGCTGAACGTCGGCGCGGTCAGTCGCGTCTGCACAGCGCTTGCGTCTTCCGGCGCGAACTGGCTGGCATAGCAGGCCAGCGCCTGGCGCTTGCGCTCGTAAAAGTCGGAGACATCGATGACGAACGATGGCGGCGCGCCGTCGTTGATGAAGTAGTAGCAGACCCAGTCGGGCCGCCACGCGGCGGCGGCGCTCTCATAACGGCGGAGGGCGCTCCTGAACACCGCGAGGCTCAGCACGTCGCTCGCCGCCCGGTGATCCGGATGCCGATCGTCCCAATACGGAACGGCGACCGTCCGCGGACGATGGCGGCGGATCAGGTCAACGGCCGAGCGGATCAACTCCGGTGTTCGCGTGATGCCACCGTCCGGCCAGCCCAGGTTTTCACGCCATGCCGCGCCCAGCACAGCGGCAGCGGCGTGAGCTTCCTTTTCGCGCTGCTCTGGCGACCCGTTCGAGGATAACTCGGCGCGAGTCAAGTCGCAGAGGCCGACGGCATGGCCGGCCGCGGTGTGCCGGGCAACCGTCGCCCCGAGACCGATTTCGATATCGTCGGGGTGGGGACCAAACACGAGGAGATCGACCGCCATGCGCTCGACTGTACTCCGGCGCGCACGGAACGTGAACGATCTCCGTGAAGCGGCATCTTGACGGCGGTGGTCCTCACGTTCATAAATCGATAGTCATGGACGATTCGGCGCCAGACGACGGCGGCCGGAAGATAGTGCTGACCGCGCCGCTCACTGAAATCATCGACCACGCCGGCTACTTCATCCAGATGAGCATGGCTTCGCTGCCGATCTGGCTGGAGCGCATTCTCAACGACAAGTATCCGAAATGGCGGGACGTCGAGTACGACGACGACGGCTCGGCGCGATACATGCCTGCGGGCCTTCGCGTCGTCGAAGCCTCGCTCCTGCGTCGGTTCGCTCCGGAAGACATCGTCTGTTCGTATCCGGCCGACCTGCACAAGTTTGTCGGGCCGCGCACGCGCGTCGTCGCCGTGTCGACGCACAATCCCCTGGGCGTCACGTTTGCCGCGGGCGTGTACACGTCGATCTTCGGCTCGTCGCGGGAGCCGATCAACTCGCATTACGCGCGCCAGCTGTTCGCGGCGATCAAGGCCAGTCCGTTCCGCGATCGGTTCAAGGTGATCGTCGGCGGATCCGGCGGCTGGCAGATCGTCCAGACCGACAGCTACGACGAGCTTGGCGTCGACTGCGTGATCGAAGGCCGGAGCGAGTCGATCGACACGCTCGAGGTGTTCGAGAAGGCGCTCCGAGGTGAGCCGCTGCCGCGGCGCCTCGAGGTCCAGCACCCAACAGGCCGGGACGACATCCTCTTCCCGGACAAGCGGACCACCTTCGGCGTGGTCGAAATGACTACCGGCTGCGGCCGGCGCTGCCAGTTCTGCGTCCCCGACCTGAACCCGCAAATCGATCTGCCGAAAGACAAGATCATGGGCGCCGTCCGCGCGAACGTGCGCCACGGCAACAAGCAGATCTCGCTCGCGACCGAGGACATGTTCATCTGGGGGCAGGTCCACACCGACACGCCGTTCTACTTTCCCAACCGCGAAGCGCTGCTGGACCTGTACTCGGATATCGTCGACACGCCGGGTGTCGAGCAGCACGTGCTCAGTCACGCCACGATCGCGCCGGCGGTCGTGGACCCTGTGCTGATTCGAAAGCTCTCGGAGCGGCTGCTCGACAAGAGTCCGATCCGGCTGCCCACGCTCAGCACGCATCCCGGGCGGCGGGCGCTGGTGCCGCTCGTCGGGCTCGAGACCGGCTCGGTCAGGATGGCGAAACAGATCATGCCGAGCAAGGGAGTGCCGTTTCCGATTGAGGAGTGGCCGAGCGTCGTCGTGCACGGGCTGTCGATCCTCAACGCGAACAACTGGTTCCCCGCGATGACGCTGATCGTCGGAAATCCTGGCGAGACGGACGACGACAGCCGCGCGACACTCGACCTGATCTACGAGGTGGAGCGCCGCGGCCTGTTCGCGTTTTTCATTCCGTCGATCTTCACCCCGCTCCACGACACGCGCATGGAGAAGGCGAAGGGCGTCACCGAGACGCGGGAGCTGACGCCGCTGCAGTGGCAGCTGATCATGAAGTGCTGGAAGATGAACCTCCGTCCCGGCCAGAACGCCTGGTGGGCGCCGACGGCGTGGCGCGTCGGCGCGCTCGGTCTCTGGGCGGCGAGGCTACGGAAGCTGAATGGGCCGGCGTTCACGTGGCCGTTGATGATGTTCGCCGGCGTCGCGCCCGAGCGGCTTCTGAAACGTTTGGGCAGGCTGCACGTCGGCCGGCCGTTGACGATCAGAAGCCGCAAGGAGCTGCTTGCCACCATCAAACCGCATCAGTGGCGGCACCTGCGCGCCGACACCGGCGATCTGCCGGACGAGTTCACCGCGCCCCCGCCCGCGCGCGGCGGCACGTTCATCCGTCTCACACCGCAGCAGGTCGCATAAGGCAAAGGACCATGCGCATCGAGTTCTGACCAGCTTGTAATTCGCACCCCGCTTGAACATATTGGAGCCATCCACAGAGAACGAGAAGGAGGTTACTGATGGCAAGTGCGAAGAAGCCGATCCCCGAGGGTTACCACGCGATCACACCGCAACTGACGCTCGACGACGCGGCACACGCGATCGAGTGGTACAAGAAAGCGCTCGGCGCCGAAGAGCTCGGGCGCAGCAACGGTCCCGACGGCAAGGTCATGCATGCCGAGCTGAAGATCGGCAACTCACGCATCTTCGTCAACGATCCGGTGATGGACAACAAGGGCCCGAAGGCCTACGGCGGTTCGCCGGCGTCACTGTGGCTGTATGTCGAGGACTGCGACGCCTTGTTCAAGCGCGCCGTCACCGCCGGCGCTCAGGTCCGCATGCCGGTCGACAATCAGTTCTGGGGCGATCGCATGGGCGCGTTCGTCGACCCGCACGGATACAGCTGGTCGGTCGCCACACGGAAGGAAGATCTGACGAAGGAGGAAATGGATCATCGGGCTCAGGAATTCTTCAAGGCGTTCGCCAAGAAGCAGCCACAGCCAGTCCACACCTAGCGCCATCGCCCGCCCAACCGGTCGGGGTCAGATCTTGATTTGATGCATCGCAGCCACACGGCATGTCGCGATGCAGCAAATCAAGATCTGACCCCGTTTTGCGCGGCACGCCTCCGATCCCCTGATTGACAGCTCAGGCGGCGCGACATACATTTCAATCATCGCCGCATCCTGCGCGTTTTCTTATGGTTGGCAGAACCATCGGTAAATATCGTGTCGTTGCAAAGCTCGGCCGCGGCGGCATGGGCACGGTCTACCGGGCCGTCGACGAAACCCTCGACCGCGAGGTCGCGATCAAGATCCTCAACCCGGAGCTCGCCGACAGCGATGTGATGAAACGCTTCCGCACGGAAGCGACCATGCTGGCGAAACTCAATCATCCGGCGATTGCCACCATCTACGAGCTTCATCGGTCCGACGACGACGTGCTGATGGTGATGGAGTTCGTGCCCGGCGAATCGCTCGATCAGTTCGTGCAGCGAAACGGGCCGGTCGAACCCGAACGCGCCGCCTACCTGCTGGCCCAGGTGCTCGACGCGATCGGGCACGCGCACGCGGCGGGCATCATCCACCGCGACCTCAAGCCGTCCAATGTGATGGTGACGGAGCGGGGCGCCGTGAAGATCATGGACTTCGGCATCGCGCGCGTGCGTGGCGCCGAGCACATGACGACAGATGGGTACATGATGGGCACGCCGGCCTACATGTCGCCGGAACAGGTGCTCTGTCAGGACGTCGACGGACGATCTGATCTCTACTCCGTCGGCGTCATGTTCTACCGGCTGTTGACCGGCAAGCTGCCATTCGAAGCCGACACCGCGATCGGCATGGTCCAGAAGCAGATTTCGGATACGCCGACACCGGCGCGCCTGCATCGCGCCGACCTGCCGGCGTGGGCCGTGGCGGTGCTGGATCGTGCGCTCGCGAAGTCGCCGGCCGATCGCTACCAGACCGCCGAAGAGCTGCGCAAGGCATTGCTCGACGCGATCCACGACGCGGCCGTGGAAGCGAAGACGCTGGTGCTGCCGTCCCCGGCGGGGGGGCGCGCGCGATGGGCCGCTGCGCGGGGCCCCGATCCCAACGCAGAGACCTCGATCGCCGCCGCGCCGCCACGTCCGGCACCAACGGAATTCGTCGTGGTGCCGCGACGCGTCGCACCAGCCGCCACACCAGGTCCGACTCCGAGTCCGACGCCGTCGGCAACTCCTATCGCCGCGAAAGCCCCGGCCGCCGCGCCCGCACCCGTTGCATCAACGGCACACGCACCGAAGCCTGTGCCCTTCGCTCGAAAGAGCCGATCGAGTCAGGCGGGCGCACGCGCCGCCATGGCCCTGGTCGCCGTGGCCAGTCTCGTGATTGGGATCGTGGGGTGGAGGCGATCACAGGCGCCCGCACCAACTACTTCCGCGTCGTCGGAAACAGCGGCGTCTTCGCCGGCCGCAGCGCCACCTGCAGCGACGGCTGACGCCACGCCTGCGCCCGCGGCTGCGGAACCCACCACGCCGCCGGCGACGCCGGCTGTCGACACCGCAGTCCGCACCAGCAGCGCCACGCCACCCGGAATGACGTTGCCACCAGCCGGAACACGGCCGTCTCGCGCGGCACGCGGAACCGCTCCGCCACCGCCGGAACCGCCACCCGCGCCGGCGCCGCCAGAGCCGCCACCGCCCGTCGTCGTCGCCACGACTCCACCGAAGCCGGTGGTCGCGCCAGTCCAATTCCGCGCGAAGATCCTCGTCAAAGAGGAGGACAAGTCGCGCGAGCGGGACGCGACCGTGCGCCTCGCCGAGGGTCAGGTCACCGTCACAGGGCCTGACCGCGCGATCCTGGGCGCGCTGCCGTACGAGACGGTGCTGAGCGTGATTTACTCCAAGTCGAAGCGGCCGCTGTGGGACGGCCCCGCCGGCGCCACGCCCATCCAGCAAGTCGACGGCGGCGCGTTCGGCTTCCTCAAGGGCGGACGGCACTGGGTGGCGCTGCGCACGAAGGAACGGTTCATCGTCCTGCGCGTCGAGGAAAACCAGGTCGCCAGCGTGCTCTCGCTGATCGAGGAGCGCACGGGCAAGACGACGGTACGCGTCGCGGAGCCCAAAGGCAACCAATAGTAAGCAGCCCGTGGTGCAACTCCATCTGCATTCGAACGGCGATGCATCCCCGCTCGCTGCGTTGCTCCTCCCTCAAATATTCCCGATATTCTCAGTCGTCGCGCCTTGCCATCGGGGCGCCTCGCCGTTCTCGGTGCAACGATGGACTCGCACCACGGGCTGCTAGGTGTTCGCGCTCGCGTACGTCGACGGCGGCCTGCCTCACGTGCACGTGCTGCGGGTCGGCGAAACCCTCATCGGCCGCACGCCGGCCTGCGATCTGATCATCAACGCCCCGTCAGTCTCGCGCCGGCACGCGCGCCTACGCGTGGTCGGCGGGCGCGTGTTCGTGCGCGACGCCGACAGCACGCACGGCACCGCGGTGAATGGGGTGCCGGTCATCGAGGAACAGGAAATCGCGTCCGGCGACACGCTGCTCGTCGGCGAGGTCGAGATCACGCTGATCCAGGACCTCCCCGAATCCGAGCTGCTTTCGGAGTCGCACCAGGTGCTGGGCGAGACGGGCAATCTCGTCCGGCACGTCGACGACGACCGCGGCGTGACGCGCGCGGCGCCAAAGGATCTGAATGCCGCCGGCGCCGCGGCGCTCGCGAAGCCGCGGTCCGAGCGGCGCGGCGGCACCGATCGGCGCAAAGTGGATCTCGGACGTCTCACGGGCGAGCGGCGGACGGCGCGCGATCGCCGCGGGGGCCGCATCGTCCAACTCCTCACCGACGCCGAGCAGCGGTTCATGACGCAGGAACGGGACGTCACCGTCATGTTCTGCGACATCGTCGGCTTCACGACGCTCTGCGAACAGCTGGAACCGGCGGTGATCGGGGAGCTGCTCAACAGCTTCTTCGGCCGGATGGCCGACGTCATCTTCGACCACGAGGGGACGCTCGACAAGTTCATCGGCGACGCCATTCTCGCGGTATTCGGCGCGCCGTTCGATCAGCCCGACCACGCGACGCGGTGCGTGGCGGCGGCGCTGGCGATGCGGCAGCAGCTGGCGCACTTCAATCTCGAGCAGCCGCGGCATATCCGGATGCGGATTGCGATCAATACCGGCCGAGCCCTGACCGGCGACATCGGGTCGCCGAAACGGCGCGAGTTCACCGTTCTGGGCGACGTGGTCAATATCGCGGCCCGCCTGGAAGCGTCGGTGGCCCAGCCTGACCAGATCGTCATCTCGGACAAGACACGGGAGCGGCTGGGCGACGCCTTCCAGCTTCGCCCGCTCGGTGTCGTGTCACTCCGCGGCCGGGAGTCGAATCTGGCCATATTCGAAGTGATCGGGTGAGCAACCCCGATCACCGCGATCCTCCAAGACCTGTTAGGATCTGGTGACATCTGACCCATGCGTCGCAGCCTGATCCTGATCACGACGGCCGTGTTGCTGTCGGCAACCGTGTTCGTGCACGCCGCCGACGACCTGGTCCTGTCGCGGTTCAGCGACTTTCTCGATGCGCTGCGCGAACAGTCAGGCATCCCGGGCCTCGCGGCCACGATTGTCTCCACGAACGACGTCATGTGGGAGCACGCGAACGGGCTGCGGGACGTCGAACGCAACCTGCCGGTGCGGACCGACACCCCGTTTCAGATCGACGCGTCCGCGCAGCTGCTGGTGGCCGCGCAGGTGCTCCGCTGCGCGGAGGAAGGGCGACTGCTCCTCGACGCGCGTGCGGATTCGAGCGGCGGCGACGGCGCGACCGTGCGTCAGCTCCTGACACACACGACGTCCTCTGCCAGCGGTTTGCGCTTCTCCTATCGCCCGGACCGTCTGGCGTTGCTCGCGCCCGCCATCGCTGCGTGCACCGGCGACACGTTCAGCGGCGCGATGATCTCGATGCTCGAGCGCTTCAACATGACGGACTCGGTGCCGGGCTCGGATGGCACGTCGTGGCTGCCCGCCTCGGCCGATCCGGGCGGCGGCGTCGCGCAACGCTACTCGAGCGTGCTCGGACGGCTGGCGACCCCATACACCGTGGACGGCAAGAGCAAGCCCACGCCGTCGCGCTACGCGGCGACGACGCTGACGCCATCGAGCGGCCTTATCTCGACCGTACGCGATCTCGCCAAGTTCGATCTCGCGATCCGGAAGGGCGTCCAGCTGCGTGCGGAAACGCTCGCGCTGGCGTGGTCTGCGCCGACCGGCGACAGCGGCCAGCGTCTACCGCATGGGATGGGCTGGTTCGTGCAGAGCTACAACGGAGAACCGATCGTCTGGCAGTTCGGCGTCTCGGATAACGGATCTTCGTCTATGATTCTCACCGCGCCGTTTCGCGGACTGACGTTGATCCTGCTCGCGAACAGCTCAGGGCTGGCTCGACCGTTCTCGCTCGAAGCAGGTGATGTCACGGTGTCACCGTTCGCGCGCCTGTTTCTGGGAATCTTCGTGCGTTGAACGGCAGATGGAGGATCACGGGGCGCGTCGTGCTGGCGGCCGTGCTGCTGTCGGCGCCGCTGCAAGCGGTGGCAGGCGAGCGGCAGATCCGGCCGTTCGTGGGGGTCACGTTTGGCGGCAGTACGACGATCGTCCCCGTCGCGTCTTCGGTGCCGAAGCCGCACGGCGTCATCGGCGCGAGCGCGGTGTGGCTCGGTGAATTCGTCGGCGTCGACGTTGATTTCGCCCACGTCCCCGGGTTTTTCCAGTCGGGCGAGCGTGCTTTGGTGCTAGATAGCCGCGTGACGACGCTGATGGGCAACGTCGTGGTGGCCGCTCCGGCGCAGAAAACCCAGTACGGGCTGCGGCCGTACCTCGCGGGCGGCGCCGGCCTCATGTGGATCCATATCGCCTCGACGTTCGGTGTGTTTCAAGTGGCCGAGACGATGGGGGCGGTCGACGTCGGCGGGGGGGTGCAGGGATTCCTCACGAACCGGATCGGCGTCGGCTGGGACGTGCGGCGGTTCAACGGTATTTCGAAGGCCAGCGAGCCTGGCGCCACCACGACCGGGAGGACGCAGTTGTCGTTCTGGCGCGCGAGCATGGCGCTCGTGATTCGGTACTGAAGTGAGATCGATGATGACAAGAGTGCGCACGCTCGCGCTGGTGGTCGCCCTGGCCGGCACCGCCGTGCTCCAGGCCGCTGACGCGGAGCTACGCATCACGCCGACGGTCCGCAACGATCGCCTGCTCGTCACCTGCGAGCTCGAAGGCGCCGACGTCACCGCCGTGCGCGAGGCGATCGCGAGCGGTCTTCGAACCACCTTCACCTACGAGCTGGAACTGCGGACCATCGTCCCGGGGTGGTTCGATCGCACCATCATGACCACCGTCGTGGCGATGAGCGATCAGTACGACAACCTGACGCGCCGCCATACGCTGTCGCGAACGATCGATGGCCGCATCGAAGACATGACGGTAACGGAAGACGAGGCGATCGTTCAGACCTGGCTGACGAAGCTGAATCGCGTGCCGGTCTACGACACCTCCCGCCTCGACGCGACCCGCGACTACTACGTGCGCATCACCAGCCGCGCGCGGCCGTTTGGCGGCTCGCTGCTCGGCCTGACGCGGACGGTCACCGCCAGCGCCAAGTTCACCATCGTGCGCTAACGCGCGCCGCCACGACACCACACGCGGAACTCGCATCCCTCGACACGCTCGGGCTGGCTGCCCTGCGTTCGCCGCAGGGCAGAAAACGCCGAACGGATGGATCTTTCTGCCGGTTCTGCGCGTTCGCGTTGATCGCAGGGGGTGCGCCTTTGTTATAGTCGCGCGCCAGCATGTTCGGGCTCTTCTACCCCTACGGCATCGTCCTGCAGGCCATCGCGCTGCTGCACTTCGCCCGCCGCCGGCCGGACATGTACTGGCTCTGGATCATCCTCATCGGCGGCGGGCTCGGCGCGCTCATCTACATCGTCATCGAAGTCGCTCCCGACGTCGGGCTCGTCCGCGGCGCCTTCCAGGTGTTTCCACGCCGCAAGCGCATCAAGGAGCTCGAGGGGCTGATCGTCGACAACCCGTCGGTCGGCAACTACGAAGAGCTCGGCGATCTGTGTCTCGACGACGGGCAGTTCGCGCGGGCGCGGGAGTGCTTCGATCGCGTCCTCGCGCGGAGTGACGAGATCGACCCGCGGTACCGCCGCGCGTTGTGCGAGCTGGCGCTCGACGATTTCACCGCCGCGGCCGCCGATCTCGAGCGGGTCGTGGCGCGCGATCCCAAATACGATTACCAGCGCGCGGCCGGGCTGCACGCACACGCCCTGGCCAGGCTGGGGCGGCACGACGAAGCCGACGCGCTGTTCCGGGACGTGCTGGCAACCTCGACGCTCTCCGAAACGCAGTACAACTACGCGTGCTTCCTCGCAGCCACCGGCCGCGCCGCCGAGGCGCGCGAATGGGCGGAGCGCATCCTGCGGAAGAAAGCGACGATGCCCGACTACATCCGCCGCCGCGAGCGGCCGTGGTTTCGGAAGACGGCCGCACTCCTCAAGCGGATTCGCTGACACCGCGGGGCAGAACGGCTACTTCCGCTTCGCGAGCAGGCCCTCCATCTCGTCCATGATGCGGTTCATCTTCTTGATCGTCAGGTCGAGCGGCTCGTCGGTCGTCATGTCGACGCCGGCGTCCTTCAGCAGGTCGACCGGGTACTTCGACCCTCCCGCCGAGAGAAACGCCAGGTAACGCTTCTTGGCGTCCGGATCGCCGGCCTTCACCTTTTCGGCGAGCGCTGAAGAAGCCGTGAACGACGTCGCGTACTGGAAAACGTAGAAGTCGCGGTAGAAGTGGGGAATGTAGCTCCACTCGTGCGCGACGAAGTCGTCGACGATCGTCACGCCTTGATCGTGGCCGTAATACTTCTTAGTGATGTCCAGGTACAGCTTCGCCAGCCCGTCGCCGGTGACCGGCTCGCCTTTCTCGGCCCTTTCGTGCATGCGCCACTCGAACTCGGCGAACTGCGTCTGCCTGAACACCGTCCCCTTGATGTTCTCGAGGTAGTTCCCCAGCAGCGACAGCCGGGTGTCGTCGTCCTTGATCCGGCCGAGCATGTAGTCGATGAGCAACGCTTCGTTGAAGGTCGACGCCACTTCGGCTACGAAAATCGGGTAGCCGGCGAGCGGAAACGGCTGCGTCTTGTTCGACAGGTAGCTTTGCATGGTGTGGCCGAGCTCGTGCGCGAGGGTGCTGACGTCGGCGTATTGCCCGTTGTAGTTGAGGAGCATGTACGGGTGCACATCGTAGGCGCCGCCGTCCGAGTAGGCGCCCGACGCCTTGCCCTCGTTGGGAAACAGGTCGATCCACCGGCTGTCGAACGCACGGCCCACCGTCGCCTGATAGTCGTCACCGAGCGGCGCCACCGCCGCCAGCACGAGCTTCTGGGCTTCGCCCGGCGTGTACTTCAGATCGACTGAGCCGACCAGCGGCGCATAGAGGTCGTAGTAGTGCAGCTGATCGAGCTTCATCATGCGCTTGCGCAGCTTCAGGTAGCGGTGGAAGGTCGGCAGGTTCTTGTTCACGCCGTCGACGAGCCGCGTGTAGACCGTCGTCGGAATGTTCGGGCCGTCGAGTTGCGCCGCGAGGTCCGACGGATACTTTCGCGCCTTCGCGAAGAACTGGACCTTCAACACTTCCCCGCTCAGCGACGTCCCGAACGTGCGGCTGAACGAACCGAGCGCGGTGAAGAACGCCGACATCACTTTTTGGCGATCGGCGCGGTTCGGCAGGGCGCGCAGCTCGCCGAATGCGGCCTGATCGATCTTGACGCTCTTGCCCGTGCTGAGCGTGACGGTGGGAAACGGGAAATCGGCGTTGGAGAGGATGTTGTACAGGCTCGACGGATTGCCGGCGAGCGGGCCGGCGTCGGCGAGCAGTTTTTCCTCTGCGTCGCTCAGCGTGTGCGCGGCGCGGCGAAAGACGTCCGACAGGTAGAAGCTGTAGACCTTCAGGCGCGGCTCGGAGGTAACTAACGCCGTGATCGGCGCCTGACCGATTTTCAGGAGCTCCGGTTCGATGAACGACGACTCGGCGCTCACGGCGGCCGCCAGCTGGTTCATCTCCTGACGCATCGCTTCGTGGGCCGAATCGCGCGTGTCCTGGTCGGCGAGCAGGCTGGCGTAGGTGTAGAGGCGGCCCAGTTCCTTGACGAGCGACGCCTGCAGATCGAGGGCGTCCGCGAGCGTCGCGGCGGACTTGCCCAGCTGACCGTGGTACTGCCGCAGCTTCTGTGCGTCGGCGGCAAGCTTGTCCTTCGCGGCGCGCCAGGCGGCGTCGCTCGGATACAGGTCAGTGAGATTCCATTTGTATTTGTCCGGCGTCTGCGACCGGTCGCGGCTTTGCGCGCCGCCCGCGATC
>Ga0193696_1000049_pt1 | contig 53636 bp, 47 predicted proteins | sample L3m1metaG_FD_145074 | JGI IMG/M metagenome (GOLD analysis project Ga0193696, IMG submission 145074) | Soil microbial communities from a riparian zone of the East river system, Colorado, United States - L3m1 | ecosystem: Environmental > Terrestrial > Soil > Riparian zone | place: USA: East River... | reverse complement strand
GGGGCGCGAGCGGCCGAGTAGTGGCCAACACCGCCTTGTCCGTTGTTCCGCTCCTCCTCGCCGCGTTGCGCGGCACGGTGGCGCCGCCGTCGTGGCTGCGCGACGTCGCCATCCTCAACGGCACCCGCCAGGTGTTGGCCGAGGTCACCAGCATTCCGACACGCGCGATGGCCGACGCGTTCTTTCCGCTCGCGGTGTTGATCCTCTTGCGCATCGTGTTCCGGCGCGAGTGGCTCGCGGCGCTGGCATACCTCGGCGTGTTGTATGCGATGTCCTTTCCGGACATTCCTGACAAAATGAGCGGCCTCGTCGGAATCACGTTGAACGTGCTGGTGGTCCTCGTGCTGCTCCACTACTTCGGCTTTCTCTCGCTCGTCGTGATGCACATGATCAACGCGATGGCCAACACGGCTCCCGTCCTCTGGCCGCCCGCGTCGTGGCACACCGGCATCCTGATCTCCATGCTCGCGGTGATGATCGCGATCGCGGTCTACGGCTTCCTCACCTCGCTCGGCGGACGACGGCTCTTCAACGCCGATCTACTCGACGCATGAGCGACACGACGATTCGCATGGATCCGGACGAGGTCCCGACGCCATCCGCGCACATCGATCACGGCCGCTTCGTTCCCGGTGCACTCGTCGGCAGCCGCTATCGCATCGTGGCGATGCTCGGCAAAGGGGGGATGGGCGAGGTCTATCGCGCCGACGATCTCCTCCTCGGGCAGCCGGTCGCGCTGAAGTTTCTGCCGCAGCACGTGGCGGACGATCCGCGGCGGCTGGCGCGGCTGCTCGCCGAGGTGCGCATCGCGCGGCAGATCTCGCATCCGAACGTCTGCCGCGTGTACGACGTCGGCGAAGCGGCCGGCGAGCATTTCATCTCCATGGAGTACGTGAAGGGCGAAGACCTCGGCTCACTGCTGCAGCGCATCGGACGCCTCGCTCCCGACAAAGGCGTGCAGATCGCGCGGCAGATCTGCGCCGGGCTCGCCGCCGCGCACGATCGCGGCGTGCTGCATCGCGACCTGAAGCCGGCGAACGTGATGATCGACGAGCGGGGAGTGGCGCGCATCACCGACTTCGGTCTCGCCGCTCTCGCCGACAGTGCGCAGGCGAACGTGCGCGAGGGAACGCCGGCGTACATGGCGCCAGAGCAGCTCGAGGGCGCGGAGGTCTCGACGCGCAGCGACATCTACGCGCTCGGCCTCCTGCTGTACGAGATCTTCACCGGACGCGTGCTCTTCGATGCGAAGACGCTCAGCGAAGTGCTGGAGCTGCGGCGGACGACGACCGCCGACACGTTGCGGCTTTCGAATGACGTCGATCCGATCATCGAGAGGGTCGTGCGACGCTGTCTGCAGCTCGATCCGGCGCAGCGTCCGCAGACGGCGGGCGCGGTGGCTGCCGCACTGCCGGGAGGCGATCCGCTGGCGGAGGCGATCGCGGCGGGGGAGACGCCGTCGCCCGCGCTCGTGGCGGCTGCGGGGGAGCGATTCGGAATCGAGCCGCGCATGGCACTGACGTTGTTCGTCGTGACGATCGTCGCGTTCGTACTGGCGCTCTTCTGCAAGTCGCGGGTCGACCTCGCGCCGCGTGCCGGAGTGACCGACCCGCCCGAGGCGATGGCGTCGCGTGCGCGCGACATGCTCGCGCGCCTCGGCTACACCGCGAAACCGGGAGATCGGGCCTGGGCGTATCGGGCCGATTACGCGCAAATCAGTGCGAGGAAGGCGGGAGAAGGAACGCCGGTCGTCTTCCGCTATCGCGATTCTCCGGGGCCGCTGAAATCGAGCGCGTTCTTCCGCGACGAGACCTACGCCAGCTGGCCGGGCGACATCAGCGAGGATGAGCCGGCGATGAACATGGCCGGCATGACGATGCTGCACCTCGATCCGCGCGGACATCTGCTGCGGCTCGAAGTGGTGTCGCCAGATGACGTCAATCCCGCGCCGTACGACTGGACTCCGCTGCTCGACGCGGCGGGCCTCGATCGCCGCAAGCTGACTCCCTCCGCGCCGCGGAAGATCGTCCGTCCGTTCGACCAGCGCGCGGCGTGGACGTGGCAGACGAACGCGGGCACATGGCGCGCCGAGGGCGCGGCGCTCGGAGGGAAGCCGGTCTACTTCGAGGTGATGCCGCCGTGGCATCGCGGGACGGCGGTGACCGCGCATGCCTCGCGTGCGATCACGGTCTTTTTCCTCGTCGTGCTGTTCGTGCTCGTGGCCGTCGTTCTCCTGGCGAGACGCAACATCCGTCTCGGACGAGGGGATATCCGGTCGGCGACCCGGATCGGCACGGCGGGTGCCGTGTGTTGTTTTCTCGCGTGGCTCATCGGCGGACATCACGTCGCATCGTTCTGGGAAGCGGTGGTTGGAATCGAAGCGCTGGCCTGGGCGGCGCTTTACGCGATCTTCATGGCCCTCGGCTATCTCGCGATCGAGCCGGCGATGCGCCGCCGGCGTCCGCAGGCTCTCGTCTCGTGGACGCGGCTGATCGCCGGCGAAGTCCGCGATCCGCTGGTCGGCCGCGATCTGCTCATCGGCACGTTCGCCGGATGCATCGCCATCGCCGCGTTCAGCGGAGCGCTCGCATTCTCGGGCATCCCGCATACCGAGTCGCGCGTCGGTCTGCCGGCGCTGAACGGGTCGAACGTGCTGCTCGCCGAGTTGATCAGCATCCCGACGCGCGCGGTCTTCGACGTCGTCATGCCGCTGATGCTTTTGCTCCTGCTGCGTGCCGTAGTGCGGAAGGACATCCTCGCCGCGATCCTCCTCGGCGGCATCTACGTCGGAGGATTCGCAATGGCGGGAGGCAATCTCGTGCTGCCGGCCGCCGTGGAGATCACGCTCACGCTGTTCGTGCTGATGCGCTTCGGCTTCCTGGCCACCGCAGTGATGAACTCCATCGAAGCCGTCCTGCACATCACGCCCGCCATCTGGCCGCCGGAGCAGTGGCACACCGGCCTCACGCTCATCGCCGCGGCGGTGGTCGTGCTCATCGCCGGCTACGGTTTCGTGACATCGCTCGCGGGCCGCCCGTTGTTCGCCGGCGACCTTATCGAGGCGTGAGAGGATGGAAAAATGAGGCACCGCTCCTTCGCCATCTTTTTCCTGCTCGTCTCTCTGAACGTCTCCGCGGCTACGGTCAACAAGTTGACCATCCCGCCGATCGACTACAAGCAACACACGCTGTCGAACGGTCTCGAGGTCTACGCGATCGAGGACCACTCCACGCCGACCGTGGCCATCCACGTCTGGTATCGCGTCGGCTCGAAGAACGATCCCGAGGGGCGCAGCGGCTTCGCTCATCTCTTCGAGCACATCATGTTCAAGAGCACGAAGCATATGAAGGCGGAGATGATGGACCGCCTGACCGAGGACGTCGGCGGATTCAACAACGCCGGCACCGCGGACGACTTCACGCACTACTACGAGGTCGTGCCGTCGAATTACCTCGAGACGCTGCTGTGGGCGGAAGGGGAGCGGATGGGCGCGCTCACGGTCGAGGACGCGACGTTCAAATCGGAGCGCGACGTGGTGAAGGAGGAGTACCGCTTCCGCGTCCTCGCGCCGCCGTACGGCCGCTTCTACCTGTCAATCGATAAAGATTCGTTCGCCGTGCATCCGTACAAGCGGCCTGGCATCGGATCGATCGAAGACCTCGACGCCTCGACGATCTCCGACGTCCAGGCCTTCCACAAAACGTTCTACCGCCCCGACAACGCCGTGCTGATCGTGTCCGGCGATTTCGATCCGCAGCAGCTCAACGCGTGGGTCGACAAGTACCTCGGCGTCATCCCGAACCCTGGCACACCGATCCCGCGCGTCACGGTGAAGGAGCCGCCGCGCGAAGCGGCGAAGCGCTTCGACGAGCATGGTCCGAGCGTGCCATTGCCCGCCGTCTGCATCACCTGGCTCGCGCCCGCCGCGTCGAGCGCCGACTCCGATGCGCTCACCGTCTCCGCCGCGATCCTCGGGCGCGGCGAGTCGTCGCGCATGTATCGCACGATGGTCTATCGCGACAAGATCGCGCAGGACGTCGGCTCCGACGCCGACCTCCGCGAAGACCTCGGACTCTTCGACGTCATCACCACACTCGCCAGCGGCCACAGCGCCGATGAAGGGATCAAGGCGATGATGCGCGAGGTCGAGCGCCTGGAGAACGCGGCGCCGTCCGCCGACGAGGTGGAGAAGGCGAAGAACCAGATCATCACCGACGCGCTCCGCCTGCGCGAGACGAACGACGGCAAGGCCAACGCCCTCGGCGCGGCGATCGTCGTCGAGCACGACGCGGCCGCGGTCAACACCGACCTCACGCGCCTGCAATCCGTGACGCCGGCCGACGTGCAGCGCGTGATGAAGCAGTACGTGGCGGGATCGAAGCCCTACACCATTACGTACACGGCGGAAGGAGGTGCGAAGTGAAGCGCTTCGTCGTCGTCGCACTGCTCGCGCTCTCTTCGTTCGCGCAGGTCGCGGAGCAGACCACGCCGCCCGCTCCCTCCGCGCCGCGTCAGCCGCAGATCCCGACGGCGGTCGAAAAGACGCTGGCCAACGGACTCCGCGTCGTCGTCGTCGAAACGCACAACGTGCCGCTCGTCTCCGCGCGGCTGGTGATCAAGACCGGTGGTGAGGCCGATCCGGCCGGCCACGGCGGACTCGCCGACACGACGGCATCGCTGCTGACCAAAGGCACGACCACGAAATCAGCGGAAGCGATCGCGCAGGGAGTCGAGGCGCTCGGCGCGCTGCTCACCAGCGGCGCGGGCTTCGACGCATCGAACGTCGATCTGAATGTCATGTCGCCGAAGCTCCCCGAGGCGATGGCGTTCGTCGCCGACGTCGTGCGCCGTCCGACATTCAAGAAGGATGAAGTCGAGCGGCAGAAGGAGCAGACGATCGACGCGCTCAACGTCGACCTCAGCGATCCTGATTCGCTCGCGCGTTTCGTCGTCTCGCGCGTCGTCTTCGGCGAAACGCCGTACGGGCACAACCTCAGCGGCACGCCGGAATCGATCGCTCGCATCACGCGCGACGACGTCATGAAGTTCCACCGCCGCTACTACCGCCCCGACAACGCGGTGCTGGTGATGGCGGGCGAAGTGAAGGCCGCGGACGCCTTCGCGCTCGCGCAGAAGTTGTTCGGGACGTGGAAGGGAACGGGACCGAAGCCGGCGATGGCGAAGGCGAAAGCGCTGCCGTCGAAGTCGCAAGTGGTCGTCGTCGACATGCCGGACGCGGGGCAGGCGGCGGTGTACGTCGCGCGCGCGGGACTCCGCCGCGCCGATCCGTCGTACCTCGCGGCGCAGGTGGCGAACGCGGTCCTCGGCGGCGGCTACTCCGCGCGGCTGAACGAAGAGATCCGCATCAAGCGTGGCCTCAGCTACGGCGCGGGAAGCGGCTTCGAGTTCCGCCGCGACGTCGGTCCGTTCACGGCGAGCGCGCAGACGAAGAACGAATCGGCAGCCGAGGTCGCGGGGATCATCGTCGATGAAATGAATCGGATGGCGACGGCCGCGGTCGAGGAGTCGGAGCTCACGCCGCGCAAAGCGACGCTCATCGGCGACTACGCGCGCGGCATCGAGACCAGCCGCGGACTGGTGCGCCGTCTCGCGGCGCTGGCGTTGTACGGACTGCCGCTCGAGGAGATCAGTGGCTACATCACCGGCGTGCAGGGCGTCAGCGCGGAGCAGGTGCGCGCGGTGTCGAAGTCGACGCTGGTGAACGGCGCGATCGACGTCGTGATCGTCGGCGACGCGAAGAAGTTTGTCGAGCCGCTGAAGGCGCGCTTCAAGACCGTGGACGTCATTCCGGCCGCGAAGCTGGACCTTAATTCAGCAAATTTGAAAAAGCGCTGATCCTTTTTTCCGTAATCGAGGCATCATTTGAGCCCGGAGGTCCTCCATGCGCTCACGTGCTGCACTCGTGTCTCTTCTTTTCTGCTGTGCGCTGCCGGTTCTCGGCGCCCCGTTCACGCCGCTCGAATGGCAGGGAGAGATCCAGCGCTCGGGTGATCGCGACGTCGTCATCGGGAAGCTGGTGACGTGGAACCGCGACGTCGATCACAACTTCATCGACGACCTCCTCGACGGCCGCGCGCCGTCCGACAAGGTCGGCATCATCGTCGATTTCAACCGCTGCGTGACCTGCTGCGACAAGGGAACGGAGCACGAGGTGATCACGTACCTGCGCACCGTCGGCACGGTCGATTTCGTCAGCAGCCTCGTCACGTTCGCGGTCGTGCTCGACGTGCCGGTCTCGGAGCTCCCGGTGATCGCCAACCGCAAGGAAGTGGCGATGGTCGAGTACCTGGTGCCCGCGGGCGGCACGCTGAACATCAGCAATCCGGCCGTGCGTGTCGGTGCAAGCAGCGCGTTTTCGCCGTTCACCGTTCAGGACGTGTATCCATCGATCAACGGCCAGGGAACGACGATCGCGATTCTCGACAGCGGCGTCGATAACGTGGGCAGTGGTCCCGGCACGAAGAACGAGATGTTTCCGGCCGGCACGTTCATCGGCGGTGCGAACTGCATCACCAATCCCTGCACCATCACCGATCCCGATGACGACAACGGACACGGAACGCACATCGCCGGCATCGCTCTCGGCAGGCCGATCGCCTGCCCCGGCGGCACCTGCCGCGGAATGGCGCCGGCGGCCAATCTGGTCGACATCAAGGTGTTCAACAACGGCTCTTGCGAAGGATCATCGTGCTTTCGCGGACTCGAGCTGGCCATCCAGAAACGGGAGGAATGGGGCATCGACGTCATCAACATGAGCATCGGCAACTGCGAGGACAGCAACGGGGTGAACTCCGCCGCGCAGCTGATCAACATGGCCGTGTCCTTCGGCCTCACGACCGTGGTCGCCGGCGGAAATACCTGCGGGCTTGGTGACGTGACGCAGCGGATCAATGACTGGGCCGCCGCATCGCTGGCGGTCACTGTCGCCGCCGTCGACGATGGCAACAGTGTCTCGCTCAGCAATGACGTTCTCGCCGATTATTCGCTGCACGGTCCCCGCCTTTCCGATCACGACATCGATGTGAGGGATGAGCTCAAACCGGAGATCGCCGCGCCGGGAAGCGGCATCGTTTCGGCGTGCAACGACTCGCAGACCGGAACGGTGAGCATGGACGGCACTTCGATGGCGGCACCGCATGTCGCCGGCGTCGTGGCGCTGATCAAGCAGCGCTTTCCGGACATCAACCCCGGCAGCCTCAAGGAGGTGCTCATCGGCACCGCCGCGCAGTCGAAGAAGCCGGGGCCGCATCCCGGCTACGACCCCGGCTGGGGCTTCGGTTTTCTCGATGCGTTCGCCGCGGTCGATCACGGGCCGATCAACGACATCGGCCGCCCGAGCGAGCCGCCGTACTTTCCGTGCGGTGCGGGATGGTGCTCGCCGTACATCTCGACCGCCACGCCGCTGCATATCGGCGTCGCGAACGAGATCCGGGTGCAGATTCGTAACTTCTCGGCGTTCGGGGTCGGCAGCGCGCGCGTCTGTTTCGGCGTCTACACGCTGTCGAACAACTTCAATCACTTCTTCGAGCTCGGCTGCGTCCCTGCGAACCTGCCGGGCAACACGACGACGGTCGTGCCATTCCCCTGGACGCCGACGCGCGCGCTCCTGCCGCCGGGTCACGTGATCCTGCCCGAAAACTTTCCCATCACCCCGATTCACGCGTGCATCAAGGTGAGCATCGACTATCCGTGGGACACGAACTTCGCGAACAACGAGATGCAGCGCAACGTGACGATCACGCAGGTCCCGGCGAACACGCCGAACGCGATCGCGGAGGTACCGTTCCGGCTGGAGAACAATTCGCCCGAGGAGAAGCAGATCGCGCTGCAGGTGGAGACGAAATCGGACTGGCAGACGCACGTCATGTTCGACGGCAAGCCGGTCGAACCCCCGGTCTTCACGATGGAGCCGAAGAGCTGTCCGAAGGACCTCATCATCCGGATCGAGCCGCCGAAGGGAGCGAAGAAAGGGGACGCCGCGATGTTCATCCTGCGCGCCGTCGAGAACGGGCACGACTTCGGTGGCGCGGTGGTCGACGTCGAGGTCTCGGAAGGGAAGGAGTGAAACGCTTTCGCGTCCTGCGTCACTACGGTGCAAGGAGGGTTCTCCATGCGCCGAGTCGCATTCGTATCGCTGCTGTTCATCATTTCTGCTGCATCCGCATTCGCTACCCCGTTCACGCCGCTCGAATGGCAGGGACGGAGCCAGCGCGCCGCCGGCGGTGCCGGCGAAGCCCCGGGCAAGCTGGTCACCTGGAACCGCGATCAGGACCAGAACTTCATCGATGACCTGCTCGACGGCCGCGCGCCGTCGGAGAAGGTCGACATCATCGTCGACTTCAATCGCTGCGTGACCTGCTGCGCGGAAGGGACGGAGCACGAAGCGCTGACGTTCTTACGCCGCCTCGGCAAGGTCGATCACATCAGCAGCATCGTCACGTTTGCCGTCGTGCTGCAGGTGCCTGTCTCCGAGCTCCGCTCGATCGCAGAACGTCCCGAGGTGGCAATGGTCGAGTGGCTCGTCCCCGCGCAGGGAATGCTCGACGTCAGCACGCCCGCCGTGCGCGTCTCCGCGAGCGGCACGTTCTCGCCGAACACCGTGCAGAACGCGTTTCCCGCGATCAACGGCGCGGGGATGACGATCGCCGTCATCGACAGCGGCGTCGACAACGCCGGCTCCGGTCCCGGCACGAAGAACAACATGTTCCCCGCCGGCACGTTCACCGCGGGCGCGAACTGCCTCACCGGTCCGTGCACGATCACCGATCCGGACGACGATCAGGGTCACGGCTCTCACGTCGCCGGCATCGCCCTCGGCAGGCCGATCGCGTGCGGCACCGGGACCTGCCGCGGCATGGCGCCGGCCGCGAGTCTCGTCGACATCAAGGTCCTCGACAGCACGAATTCATGCGTCGGTGCGTCGTGCATGCGCGGCCTCGAGCTCGCGATCACGAACCGCGACGCGTGGAGCATCAACGTCATCAACGTCAGCATCGGCGACTGCTCGGCGAGCAACGGTCAGAACGCGACGGCGCAGCTGCTCAACACCGCCGCGGCGCTCGGCATCGTGACGGTGGTGGCGGCGGGCAACACGTCGAACTGCGGCCTGCCGCAGCCGTCGGCGCTGATCAACGACTGGGCCTCGGCGTCGCTGGCAATCACCGTCGCCGCCGCCGACGATCTCAACACCGTGCCGCTCGGCAACGACGCGCTCGCCGGATTCTCGCTGCGCGGCCCCCGTCTCAACGACGGCGACGGCGATGCGCGCGACGAGCAGAAGCCGGAGATCGCCGCGCCCGGAACGAACATCATCTCGGCGCTGCGCGACTCGACCACGGGGACGACAGGAAAGAGCGGCACGTCGATGGCTGCGCCGCACGTCGCCGGCGTCGCCGCGCTGATCCGCCAACGCTTTCCCGGCATCAACCAGGGGAGCGTGAAGGAACTGCTCATCGCTACCGCCGCGCAGTCGAACAAACCGGGACCGCATCCCGGCTACGACGTCGGCTGGGGCTTTGGCTTCCTCGACGCGTTCGCCGCGATCAATCGCGCGCCGGTCACCGACGCCGGACGTCCGACCGAGCCGCCGTACGTCGAATGCGGATCGAGCTGGTGCTCGCCGCACATCTCGACGACCACGCCGCCGCACATCAACGTCGCGAACACCATCACCGCGCAGGTCCACAACTTCTCGGCCACCGCCGCGAATCCGGCGCGCGTCTGCTTCGGCGTCTACGTCTTCTCGAACAACTTCAACCGCTTCTTCGAGCTCGGATGCGTGAACGCGAACCTGCCGGGCAACGTCACGACGCCGGTGTCATTGCCCTGGACGCCGGCGCCGGCGCTGCGGCCGCCGGGATTTTCGGCGACCGATCCGATCCACACCTGCATCAAGGTGAGCGTCGACTATCCGTTCGACTCGAACTTCGCGAACAACGAGCTGCAGCGCAACGTGTCGGTCGCGCAGGCGTCGACCGCTCGCGTGCCGTTCCGTCTGGAGAACAACACGACGAAGGAAGCGCGCATCGAGCTGAAGGCGGAGACCAAGTCGGATTGGCGGGTGCGCATCACGCAGAACGGAAAGCCGATCGACGCCGCCGTCTTCACGATGAAGCCGGGCGATTGCCCGAAGGATCTGGTGGTGGAGATGGAGCCGCCCAAAGAGGCGCGGAAGGGCGACAAGGCGACGTTCATCCTCCGCGCGCTGACGGACGGCAAGGACTTCGGCGGCATCGTGGTGAACGCGGTGGTCGCTCACGAGGAGCCCAACAACGGCCGCTCGAGCGCCGCGCGCTGGCCGTGGTGGATCATCGTGATCATCATCATCGTGATCGTCATCGTGATCATCATCATCATCATCATCGTGATCCGGCGCTGATGCCGCGATGCGTGACGAGATAGACCGCGAATGAACCGAGCCAATGACCTCCCTCGTAGTGTGCGCCGGTGACGGCTGCGAGTCCGGCGTCGCGGTGCGAGGAAGCGACAGTCTGCAGGGCGGCGACACGTGGGTCGCCGCTCTGCAGGCCCGAGGCGATCCCTTCGAGCATCCACGCCCGGCTGAGGTTCAGGCCGTCGAGATGCGCGAGCTTCGGGTCGCTCGGATCGGTCACCACCGCGGGTTCGAGCCGCAGCGTCCCGGGAAGGAAGTCGCGCAGCCACGCGCCGTACTTCGCCGGAGGCAGCACGCGACGCATCAGGTCGGCCTCGGCGATGCACGGCGACAGAAAGTCTTCGCCGCCCGGCTCCCAGGCGATCGGGCATTTCCGGTCGCCGAGGTAGAAGTCCTGGGCGCGTTTGGTCAACAGGTTGACGAACGCTTCGTCGCCCGCGGTGCGGCCCGCGTCGATCATCAGTCCGAGGGAGAAGGCGGTCTGATTGTGCTCGCCGATGCGGATCGGATTCGTCAGCTTCGGCAGCCACGTCGTGATCCGCTTCTTCGCCGCGGCCTCCAGCGGCGCGAGGTTCGCGGAGAGCTCCTTTGCCAGCGGATCGTCCCACTCGCGGAGCTCGGCTCCGAGCTGCAGCAGCCACGCCAGTCCGTACGGCCGCTCGAAGCTCGCCCGTCCGTCGGCCTCGAGGTACTTCACCTCTTCGGCAATGTTCTCTTTCGTCAGGTCGTGCCGCAGCGCCTCGCGCGCCGGCGTCGCAAACGCGGCATTCGGGAAAGTGCGCGCCAGACGCGCGAGCAGCCAGTGCCCGTGAACGGATGAGTGCCAGTCGTAGCAGCCATAGAACGCAGGCGTCAGCTGGTGCGGCGCCGCGACGTCTTTGTCCGAGTTGAGGTTGTGGGAGATCTTGTTCGGATACTCCTTGTTCACGCACGCCAGCGCGAGGTTCGCGAAGCGCTCGGCGGATTTCTCGTCGAATTCGGCGGCGCCGGCGGTGGTGGAGATCAGGAGGAGGAGCAGGAGAGCGCGCTTCATGCGCGGAGGGTAGCACCGCGCAGCTCTCGCGACGTCCACGCGAAGATCGGCACGGCCAGACAGCTCAGCGCCGCCGCGCAGAGAAACGCGTTCCCCAAGCCGTAGTGCTGGCCGATCGTGCCGACGAGGAGCGAGCCCGAGCCGATGCCGACGTCGAACGCGAGCACGATGCTGCCGAACGTCCGCGCGCGCCGCTGCGGATCGGTCGCGCCGAGGATGAACGAAGCGAATGCCGGGTACGCGCTGCCGAAGCCGATGCCGAAGATGATCGCGGAGAGGACGAACATCGTGCGCGTGTCGGCCCACGCCAGCAGCGTGAATGCGATCGGGATGCAGACCAGCGCCGGATAGAGGATCACCGCGTAGCCGAAGCGATCGCCGAGGTGCGAGGTGGCCAGCCGGATGACGACGATCGTCACCGCGAAGACCGCGAAGTAGAGCCACTTCGGATGAATGCCGCGCTCCACCGCGAGGATCGCGGTGTAGCTCGTCACGCCGCCGTAGCCGAATGAGATCGTCGTCAGACTGAGCGTCGTCCGCACGACCGCCCAATCAAACAATGTTTTCAACTTCGGCCACGCCTCGGGCAGCGCCGCTTCGATCGCCGGAAGGCGTGACGACCAGAGCGTCATCACCGCGGAGATCACCGCGAGCTCGATGCAGAGCGTCAGCCAGCCGAAGTGAAAGACCCACAGTCCCACCGCCGGCGCGCACGCCACTGCGCTCGTGCTGGCGAGTCCCCAGTACGCCATCCCTTCCGTCCGCCGCGCCACGGGGATGAACTCGCTCATGATCGCCGAGCTCGACGCGAGGATGCCCGACCAGATCGAGCCGTGAATCGCGCCGATGACCAGCAGCAGTGGCAGATTCGTCACCACGCCGTACGCGATCGAGAAAATGATGAAGAGGAACGATGCGGTGACGAGCATCCGCTTGCGCCCGACGTGATCGGCGATCGAGCCCATGATCGGCGCCGCGAGGGCGCTGGCGAACGTGTAGACGGAGAGAAACCAGCCGGCCGCGGCCTTCGAGCCACCGAGCTCGAGGATGCGAAACGGAATCGCGGGAAGAAGCTGGAACGCCGAGAAGAATGTGATGAAGGCGAAGAGCCAGAGACCGGCGAAGCGGCGGGTGAGGAGAGGCTCGGTCACGGCGCGGATTGTAGTGTGGAGCGCGGCCGTCCCGGCCGCAGTCGTCGGGCGTCTCGCCCGGCGACCGAATCGGCGACCGAGCAAGATGCTCGATCGCTGCGGGCGGGACGCCCGCGCTCCATCTACAATGACGGCATTCCATCATGAGCGACGAACGCCCCGCGCCGCCGAAGAATCCGGTCCTGTCGCTGCTCGCGTCGTCGGCAGGCGTCTCCGGACTGCTGGTCGTCGTCGGCTTCTTCATCCAGCAGGGCATCCGCTCGATCATCGGCGTGAGCGCGCGCGGCTCCACCGACGTCACTGCGTATCTCATCGACGTCGCCTATTTCGTCGAAGACACCCTCGGATCGGCGGCCGATCACGCGAAGGAGATCGTCGTGCTGCTCGTGATCGCCGCGATCGCCTGCGCGGCGTTCTGGCTCATGCGCAAACGGGTCGGAATTCCGGAGTTTGCGCGAAACCGAAACGTCCTCGTCGCCGCCGTGATGCTCGCCGTTCTCGTGAAATTGCTCTATGTCGACTGGCCGGTGATCGTCATCTCCGACTTCTTTCGCAAGCCGGCGACGGAAAGCCGCTACACGGACGACCACGCGTCCGGCATCCTCGGTCAGACCAGGGAAATCATGTGGCTCAACCTGCTGCGCGCCCACGATGCGGACAAGAGCGTTCACCGCCAGGGAAGGGGAGAGCTCGAGGATGCGTACGCGCTGTACGCCTTCCTCGCCGCGCTGATCGTCGCCGCGTGTCTGGCGCCGCTTCGCGCGAGAAGCGACGATGTGGCCGCGTCGATGCTCGTCTGCGTGGCGATCATGCAGTTGCTGCTGCTCGCATACGCCTACGGCAAGTTCGAGCGTTCGACGTTCTATCCGTGCGTCGAGCTGACGCTGCGCGAGCCGGCCACTCCGCGCTCGCAGAAGGCGTTCCTCATGTCCGAGGACTCGCGTAGCGTGACCATCTTCAGCGGCGTCGACGATCGTTTCCATCGCGTGTCGTGGTCGGAGATCAGCCGGATCACGCTGATCGGAGAGGAAGACGTCTTTGCCGCGCACATCTTCGCCGTCCCGCCCGGTCTTGATGTGGCGGAACAGAAGCGTCTCACCGAACGCAACGAACGGCTGAGAGCGACTGGACAGAGCCTTCCCCGCTGTCTGGACTGACAGAATCTTTTCCGACCCCTTCGCGTTGAGGTCGGTCGATGAAAGTTAAGCGCGCCGCCAAGTACGGTTTCTGTTCCGGTGTCCGGATTGCAGACCTGAAAGTGAAGCGCTTCGCCGCCCGTGGCGAGCGAGGTGCGATCCTCGGACAGGTAGTCCACAATGAACGTGTGGTGGAGGAGATGGAGAGTCTGGGCGTGAGAACGGTGGAGCAGATCACCGCCGTCGACGAGCCGACCATCATCTTCTCCGCGCATGGTGTGCCGCCGTCGTTTCACAACGAGGCGACGTCGATCGGCCTGAAGGTCCTCGACACCACCTGCAAGTTCGTCTACGACATCCATCGCGAGTCGAAGGACGCGCTCTCCAACGGCTACCACCTCATCTTCATCGGCGATCCGAAGCACCGCGAGGTGATCGGCTACACGAACGATCTCGATCCGTCCTACTACCACATCGTCTCGACGATCGAAGGAGCCGACTCGGTCGACTGGTCGCGCTATCAGAAGCTGATGATCTTCTACCAGACGACCCTCAACGCCGAGGAGTTCGAAGACGTCGTGAATGCGATCGAGCGCCGCGCGAACGTCGTCGAGCGCGCCGACACGATCTGCTACGCGACGAAGGAAAACCAGGACGCCGCGCGCGTGCTGGCCGGCGACCCCGAGGTCGACGTCATCGTCGTCATCGGCGGCAAGAAGAGCGCGAACACCAAGCACCTGTGGGAAATCTGCCGCGAAGCCAAGCCCGCGTACCTCGTGCAGGGTGTTGATGACCTCGACCGGCAGTGGTTCTCATCAGCGAACGTCGTTGGCGTGACCGCGGGCTCCTCGACGCCCGACTACGTCATCGAAGAGGTCGAGCAGGCCATCGCGGCGATGTAATGCACATGAGACAGCGGACAGCGGACAGCAGACAGCAGGGGCGCGTGCGTCTCCTCCTGCTATCCGCTATCTGCTATCTGCTATCTGGCGCGGCTTTCGCCGCGAACACGAATTGCTCCGGCCCCACCACCAACGTCGAGCAATTCCGTTACTCCTGGCGGCTCCGCGGCGGCCTCTCCTGGATCGCCGGCATCATGTTTCCCACCTCCGGCGTCGCGGCGCTGAAGAACGTCTATCCGAAGTCGGGGGAGACGAACATCAACAGCGAGCTGCTCATCACCGCCGCCGATCAGAAGAGCGGCTTCTTCGTGTACGAGTCGGAGATGGAGGCGTCGGGACAGAAGACGCTGATGACCTACCACGGCTACGCGTGGGGGAAGAAGTCGCGCAAGGAGCGGACGCTCTTCGATTACGTCAAGCGCCTGGCGCGCATCCATCGCGAGACGCCGGACAAGGTGGAGGACAAGGTCAAGCCGTTGTCCGCCGAGTCGCTGCGCGACAACTCGCTGCGCGACATCCTCACGGCGATCTTCTACCTCCGCCAGAACGCCGACAAGATCCACGGCCCGATGCAGACCAGCATCTACTCCGACGGCAAGGATTACCCCGTCATCTTCCGCCCCGCCGAATCGCAGACCTGCGTCATCGACGGCCGCCGCGTCAACACCGTCGGTTTCGAGATCGTCGACGCCCCGGGAGGCCGCAAGTGGCAGGGCGGCGTAAAGGTCTGGCTGACCCAGGACGAGCGCCGCATCCCCTGCCGCATCGAGATCCGTCAGAGCTTCGCGATGCTGCAGCTGGATCTGTCGTCGATCGAGGCGTGTGCGTTCATGAGTGCGAGTAAGTAGCTGTTGGTAAAATGAGCTAATGACGTCGGACCTCAAACACATCATCGATGACTTCGGTGCGCTGCCGGATGACGAGAAGCGCGAGGTCCTCGCTGAATTGATCCGCATGTCTCAGCACATCGAGTATCCGCCGATGAGCGACGAGGAACTTCTCTCCGCCGCGAACGACGTCTTCCTCGCATACGACGAGCGGGAATCAGACGAGAAGTGAGATATCCCTGCCGTAATGAGGTCTGGCTGATCGATCTCGGAATGGCGGCAAAGGTGCGACCGTGTGTCGTCGTCAGCACGAAAATCGGCGACGAAGATCGTGCCGTTGTCACCGTAGTGCCGCATACAACGTCGACGCGAGGGACGCCCTTTGAGGTCGCGGTTAGAACGCACTTCCTGAAACCGGGTGCGTTCGACACTCAGGGCATCGTCACGGTTCCGGTGAGTCGCGCGATCCGGCATCTCAGTTCATTGACCGATGAACAAATGCGCGACGTGGAACGGGCGATCTGCCGCTGGCTCGGCTTGCCGTCAGCGTAGCTACGTCGTCCTCGCCGTCGCCATCGGCGTCCCCAGCCCGCAGAACAACCCCACCAGATCGAGCAGCTCGGCCACGTGGAACGGCTTCTCCAGCACCACCGCCGGCTTCATATCCAGCTCGCTCTCGTCGAGTTTGTACGCCGTGATCACGATGACCGGCGACTCGGACTTGCGGGTGCGGAACCAGCGGAGCCATTGGCGGCCGTCCATCTTCGGCATGGCGATATCGAGGATGACGAGGAGGATGTCGGGATTTTCTTCCACGACGGTGCACGCAACCTCACCGTCGGGCGCGGTCAGCACCTCGAAGCCGTACGGACTGAGCAGATCGTGATACGACGCCAGAAGGCGCTCGTCGTCATCGATCACCAGCAATTTGCGGAGTTTGAACGGCGTCCGTCGGGCTCGAATGCTCAAGATTTGGCTCCGTTCGGTCGGGATGGCAAGACATCAGGCGAACGCTGCAAGAAAGTTGCCGAAGATGTCAGGCGCGTTGCGCCGCCCGAAGCCGTGATCTGCGAAGGCCTCACCGCTCGTGCCGAGGGCGAAGCGATCAACGCAGCGGCTCGTAGCCGCTTAGCGCGACTCGGCGAGCGGCGGCACCACGTCGGTCGGGATCCCTCCCGGCTGCTCGACCTCTTTCCGGATGAGCCGGAACGACCGCGGATCGTAGCGAAGCGGCAAGAGTTTCCCCGTGTGCAGCGCCGTCGTGCGCGGAAACGTCACGCGCAGCATCACGCCGCCGCTGAGCACGCCTCGTGTATGCCACGCGCCGCCGCGGAACGACGCTTCCTCGACACCGTAAATCAGATCCGACTCTTCGCCCGGCGCCGCGATCGTGAATGCGTCGGGACGAATCAGCGCGACGCCGCTGCCGCTGAACGGCGCGTCGGCGATATCCCACTCGCCGATCACCGACTCGACCACATTGCCGCGGACCATGACCGGGATGACGTTCACGTCGCCCGTTGCGATCGCCGCCGCTTCGCCCTCCGGCGAGTTGAACACAGCGTCGGGCGATCCCTGCTGCGCGACGCGGCCCTCGTCGAGCACCACCACGCGATCAGCGAGCGCGAGCTCGTCGGTGACCGACGGCGCCGTGATGATCGTCGTGCCGAGGACGCGGAGGAGACGGTAGAAATCATCGGCCAGGGCGATGCGCTCGGAAGGATTTGCACCTTCGAGCAATCGATCAGCAACGAGGATCGCGGGACGCAGTAGCTCGATTCGCGCGAGATGCACGCGCGTCCGCTCCGACGACGACAGCGTGTCGATCCGCCGCTCCGTCACGCCGGAGAGCCGCCAGCGCTCGATCGCGAACTCGTACTCGTGATGGCGATCCTCGCGATCGAGCGAACGGCGCCGCACCGCCGCGACGAGCGCGTGACCCACCGACCACCGCCCCGGCACATCGGGCGCACCCGTCACGTAGAGCAACGGACGCTTCGACGTCGCGAGCCGATTCACGACGTGCGCGCCGATGACGACCTCGCCCGCGGAAGCCCGCAACTCGCCCGCGATCACCTGTAGCAATGTCGACGCGCCGCATCCCGGTGGTCCGGTGATCGCGGTGTGTGTCGACGCGGGGAAAGTGAGAGTGACGTCGCGGATGATGCGCGCGGAAACGCCGCGGAGGAAAACGTCGAGCACGATACGATTGTAGATGGGCGGATACGTCGAACATGAAAACGATGCTCATGCTCCTGACGCTTCACGGCTGGATCGACGGCTACTACGCGTCGAATCCCGCACATCCTCAGCCGCGCCTCAATTTCTTCAGCGGCGTCGGAACCACGGCACATCGCGCGAATCAGCCTGCGCTCAACGTGGCGGCATTCGAGATCGTGCACGACCCGAAGCCGGTCGGCTTTCATCTGATCCTCATCGGCGGTGATTCGGCCGACGTCGTGCACAGCGGGGAGCGGCATCGCGACCGCCACACGATCCGCAATCTCTTCCAGGCGACGGTCTCGTACAACGCGCCGGTCGGCCGCGGCCTCGCGCTCGAAGCGGGAGTCTATCCGTCGCACATCGGCTACGAAGGTTTCTTCACCAAGGACAACTGGAACTACACGCGCAGCACGCTCGGCGAGCTCGCCCCGTACTACCAGACCGGGATCAAGGCGTCGTACGCGTGGAGCGATCGCTGGTCGGGGCAACTGCACGTCATCCGCGGCTGGCAGACGATCAGCGACACCGGCTCCGATCCGTCGTTCGGGACGCAGATCGCATACAACGACGCGCGGCTGTCGGCGTCGCTCAACACGTTCGCCGGACCGGAGCGCAACCTCGCCGATCTCGTCGCCACGTGGAAGCTGACGCCGAATGTGAGTCTCGGCACGTCGCTCGACGTCGGCGCTGATGACGACGCGCATTGGGGCGGCATCGCCGCCTACGCGCGTTACGCGCTCAACGATCGTCATGCGTTCGCGCTGCGCGCCGAACGGTTTCGCGACCCGCACGCCGGGATCAGCGGATTCGAGCAGACGCTCACCGAGGGGACGTTCACGTACGAGCATCGCCCGAGCGCGCATTTCATTCTGAAGTTCGAAGGGCGTCGCGATCACTCGAGCGCCCCGGTCTTCAACGGCTCGCGCAACCAGCGCCTCGCCATCGCCAGCGTCGTCGCGACGTACTGACCATGCACCTCGGCGATCTCCTCGGTCCGGACGTGCTCGAGATCCTCCGGGAGGATCCGTCCGCGGTGCGGGACGCGCTGAACAGCATGCATCCGGCGGACGTCGCGGAAGTGGTCAGCGTCCTTCCGCGCGAGGATCGCCTTCGCGTCCTCGGTCAACTCGACGTCGCGCACCTCGGCGACACGCTGGTCTACGCCGACGGCGAGACGATGAAGATCGCGCTCAATCGCTTTCCGCCGGAGACGCTCACCGGCGCGCTCGATCATCTCGAAGCGGACGACGTGGCCAGCATCCTCTCCGCGATTCCGGAAGAGAAGCGCGTCCCGATCCTCGGCAAGATGAAGGCGGGCGGCGCCGCGGCGGCCGATCGTCTGCTGCGCTACGAGCCCGGAACCGCCGGCCGCCTGATGACCGCGAAGTTCATCCGCGTGCGTCCGGAGCAGACGGTCGGCGATGTGCTCAACGGACTGCGCTCGATCGACCCGCAGGTCGCGACCGTCGCCAATCTCTACGTCGTCGATGAAAGCGATCGCTTGCAGGGCGTCGTTTCGCTGCGGCGGCTGCTGCCCGCGAATCCCGACATGCGCGTCGAGAACCTGATGACGCGCGAAGTCATCACCGCGAAGCCCGACACGTCGCAGGAAGAGGCGGCGCGCATCGTCTCGAAGTACAGCTTCAACGCGCTTCCGATCGTCGACGACGCGCACCACATCCTCGGCATCGTGACGGTCGACGACGTGGTCGACGTGCTCGTGGCGGGTGAGACCGAGACACTGCTGCGGATGGGCGGCGTGTCGGCCGCGGCAGCCGAGGATGAGCCGTGGAACCGCGGGTTCATGAACTACTTCGGTACGTCGATCGCGCGCGTCGTCCGCATGCGGCTCGGCTGGCTGCTGTTGCTCTTCGTCGCGGAGACGCTCACCGGCAGCGTGCTGCGCTACTTCGAAGCGGAGCTGGCGAAGGTCGTGGCGCTGGCGTTCTTCATTCCGCTGATCATCGGCACCGGCGGCAACGCGGGGAGCCAGACCGTTTCGACGATCATCCGCGCGCTCGCTCTCGGGCAGATCCGCCTGCGCGACGGATGGCGCGTGCTGATGCGCGAGACCGCATCAGGATTTCTCCTCGGCGGATTGCTCTGCATCTTCGCCGTGCTGCGCACGTTGCTCTGGAAGAGCGGACCGCAGCTCGCGCTCGTCGTCGGCCTCACGATCCTCAGCGTCTGCGCGTGGGCCAACATCATCGGCTCGATCGTGCCGCTGCTGGCGCAGCGATTCCACATCGATCCAACCGTCGTCTCCGCGCCGCTCATCACCACGCTCGTCGATGCGACGGGACTCGCGATCTACCTGCTGATCGCGAAAGTCATCCTGCACTTGTGAGCGCGGCGATCACCTCGCCGGCGTCGGTCGCCCCGAGGAGTTGATCGAGCAGCGCGGAATTGCGGAAGGTCTTCGCCGCGGAGGAGAGGAAGCGCAGATGCTCGGCCGCCGCGTCCTGCGGCGAGACGAAGGCGAGGATCAGCCGCGCCGTGCCGCCGGGATAGATGCCGTCGCGATTGATGCCCAGCCCCGCGACGATCTTCGGGATGCCGCTGATGCGCGCATGCGGCAGCGCGATCGGCCCCGCGCACGTCGTCCCCGCCTTCTCCCGATCGAGCACCGAGCCGACGATCTGATCGATGCGATTCGGACTGACGCCATGCTCGAGAAGCGAGGAGACGAGCAGCCCGCGGACGGCGGATTCGAAGTCGACGGTGTGATACCCGACGCGAATCGCGCCGCGCTGGATGATCAGCGGAAGAGACTCGGCCGCGGCGCTCGACATGGCGCCAGTCTACGGGGTGTCGGCGATGAATTGAATCGAATATGAGGAGCCGAGGGTAGCCCGCTCAACGATCGCGATCTTCGTGGATCAATCACTGCCGCCGCCGGAAATTCGGCCGCTGCTGCATCGGGCGATTCTGCCGCTGGTCGACCGCCTGGCGCATCCGGTTCCACTGCATATCGCTCAGCACGCCGCGCATGTCGACGAGCATCATCAGCTCGCGCTCGAAGAGTTTTGCGCGGGCGTCGTTGACGCGCATGGCGGCGCGGCGGATCGCTTCGCGATTGAGTTGCGGCTGATCGAGCTCGGCGCGCATCGCGACGTTCGCCTTCTCTACCTCGCCCTTGAGATCGATCAGCTCATTCGCCGACTTCACCGAGATCGCCTCGAGGCGTGTCTGCTGGTCGTCGGTGAGGTTGAGCATCTGGATCACTTCCGGCCGGCGCCACCACTTGCCGGGGGGGAGGTCGATCGCGCTCGCGGTCGTGGCGAGTGTGAAGAGAGCGAAAAGAAGAAGAGCGCGTTTCATCAGAGTTTCTTCCTCGCGTTGCTTTCTTCAGGCGTCCACGTCTCCCACTGCACGACGCTGTGGAAGTCGCTCAGCTCTTCGCTCTGCCATGGATCGTGCGGCACGAGCTGCGATTCTTCGATCGGCGGTTGTGCCTGCGGTTGCACGGTTGCTTGTGCGGTCGTCGTCGTCGCGGCCGTGTGCCGCGGCTCGACCGACCGGTAGACGAACACGCCGCCGAGGAAGAAGGCGAGGACCGCCGCGGCGGCGACGCGCGTCACCTGCATGCGCGAAGCTGCGCGCTCGCGGCCGTCGGCGATGCGGCGCTGGATCATCATCCGCTGCCGCGTCCAGAACGTCTCGTGCTTCTCGGTCGTGGAGCACGACGCCGCCTCGCGCAGCTTCCGCTCCAGCGCGTTGTAGCGCGCGGCGCAGACCTCGCACGAGGCGAGGTGCATCATCACCGGCATCGATTCGCCGGGCTGCATGTAGTAGGTCTCGAGCAGGTCTGCTTCAGTGAAGTGCGTTTTCATCATCGGACCCCTGGGAATTACGGTTGCGCCAGCCCGCGAGCTCTTTCCGCACTTTGTGCACGGCGCGGAAGAGATGTGCGCGTACAGTGCCGGCGCGTAGCCCGAGGTGATCGGCGATCTCCTCGAGCGAGAGATTTTCGTAGTGTCTGAGGCTGAAGATCAACTTCTGTTGTGACGAAAGCTTCGATTCGGCGCGGCGGATCGCCGTGCGCAACTGCCCCGACATCGTCTCGCGCTCCGGATCGGGACGGTCGTCGACGAGATCGATCGCGTACTCCTCGGATTCGTCGTCGTTGCTGCGCGTGAAGAGGCTGACGAAGCGGCGCCGGCGCAGCGAGTCGCGCGAGCGGTTGATGGCGATGCGCGTGAGCCAGGTCTCGAGCTCGGAGCGTCCCTGGAACTTCGCCAGATGCGTGTAGGCCTGGACGAAGGTGTCCTGCGTGATCGTGTCGGCCTCGACCTCGTCGCGGACGATGGCGTAGGCGACGCGGAAGATGCGGCGCTGGAAGCGCTCGACGAGCGTGCCGAACGCCGCCCCGTCACCGCCGAGGGTGCGAACGATCAGGTCGTGGTCGGAAACGGCTTCAGTCACCTGGCTCGAGCGAAATGTTGCCACGGTACCCACGGAATCTTTGACGGTAGAGGGCATGCGCGCGTTTACATCGTAGACTTTCGGCCATGGAGCTCATCGATTATTTTGACCGAGTCCGCGAGCGCACCATGCGCGCCGTCGTCCGCGTCCCGCCCGAGCGGATCGACTGGACCTATCAGGAAGGGAAGTTCACGTTCGGCGATCTCATCCGCCATCTCGCGGCGATCGAACGGTGGATGTTCGCGGAGAACGCGTCGCTGCGGCCGAGCCGCTATCCGGGTCACGGACGCGAGCTGGCGGACGGTTACGACGATGTCGTCGCGTACATGACGCGGATGCACGAGGAGTCGATGCCGCTCTTCCGCGCCGCCGATCCCGACGCGCGCTGCACGACGCCGGCGGGCATTCAGATCTCGGTGGGAAAGTGGATGCGCTCGATGATCGAGCACGAGATCCATCATCGCGGGCAGTTGTACATGTATCTCAGCATGGTCGGCGTGCAGCCGCCGGCGATCTTCGGGTTGACGGAGGAAGAGGTGAAGGCGCGGAGCGCCTGACCGTTACGCGTACATGAGCCGGCCGCGTGGCTCCGGCACCGCGCGACCGAGCTCTCGCGCCGTCTCGATCCATTCGTCGATGACGACCTTCACTTTCGCCAGCGCTTCTTCGTAGGTCGGACCGTCCGCGGCGCAACCGGGCAGCTCCGGTACCTCGGCGATGAACGCTTCGTCCTCGGTGCTCCAGTAGAGGATGACTTCGTAGCGCGGTTCAACTTGCATCGATGTCAAGGATATCGCCCATCAAGCCCGGGCCCGCCCCGGTCCCGACAACCACACCCCCGCGCAGATCATCACCCCCGCCACGATCGCGATCGCGCGAATCTTCTCCCCGAGGAACATCGCCGCGAGGAACGTCGTGACCACCGGCTGCACGTAGACGTAGGCGGCGACGAGCGAGCTGTCGGCGTGGCGCAGCGTCCAGAGGTTGATCAGGTACGCGGCGACGGTCGGGCCGGCGATGACGGCGAGGAGGGAGAGCCAGGCGCCGGTGGGGATGGCGCGCCACGACTCGTGCGCGAGCGACCGGGCGCTGATCGGCAGCATGAGCACCACCGCGATCGCAAACATCCGCGACAGCACGGCTCGCGCGGAGTAGGTCGCCATCAGCGGCTTCGACAGCACGAGGTAGCACGAGTACGACAGCGAGTTGCCGACGATCATCAGCGCGCCGAGGAGCTCGCGGGACGAGCCTTCGATCCCCTCGCCCCAGACGACGGCCAGCGCTCCGGCGCCGGCGAGGAGGATGCCGCCGATCTTCGACGCCGTGGCGCGCTCGCGTCCCGTGGCGATGGTGATGGCCAGCGTGAAGACCGGAATGGTCGTGATCAGGATCGCCGCGACATGCGCGCTCGTGAGTGCCAGTCCCGCTAGAAACAACGCCTGATTCGTGACCACGCCGAGGACCGCGAGCAGCGTGATTTTCCGATTGGGCAGATCGACGCGTGTGCCCGGCAATACATTGAGCAATGCCGCTGATCCCAGCACGCGCAGCCAGGCGAAGCTCAGCGGCGCGAAAGCGCGCATACCGAACTTCGAGATGATGTAGTTGAGCGAAAAGAGAAAGGCCACGGCGAGCAGCGCGCCGTGAACCTTTACCGGCGACTCACTCGCCACTGCGCTCGAGCCACGTGTCGTGGTAGCGGACCGGCGGCGGCACGAGCGACGTCTTCAGGCCGCGGACCTCCGGCTTGTGCACCACGAACATCCGCTCGTGGAAGAGGCAGACCATCGGCGCCTCGCGCAGCACCATCTGATCGAGCTCGCGGTAGATGTTCGCGCGCTTCTCCGTGTCGTTCGTCCGCCGCGCTTCCTCGATCTGCCGGTCCATCGTCGGGGTGTGGTAGTGAAAGCCGCGCAGCGAGCTGGAGTCGCTGTGGAAGAAGACATAGAAGAAATTGTCGGAGTCGGGAAAGTCGGCGTACCAGTTGCCGCAGAAGACGTTCCCGTGTCCCGGGTTCTGCAGCGGCGCGCGCGCTTCCTCGGGCGGATGTTCGGTGACGTTGACCCGGATGCCGATCGCGGCGAGGTCCTCGAGGATGCGCTCCACGATGCCCTGCTTGCGGAACACGTCGCTGGGCCAGGATCGGTACTCCATCGTGAATCCCGACGAATAGCCGGCCTTGCGCATCAACTCGCGCGCGCGGTCGGGGTCGTACGTGAAGCCGCGCAGATTCGGGTCGTGTCCGAGGAGTCCCGGCGGCAGCAGCGACTCGGCGACGATGGAGAGTCCGCCGAAGATCTCGTCGTTGATGCGGTGCTTGTTGATCGCGTAGTTGACCGCCTGCCGCACTTCGACGCGATCGAACGGCGGGCGCGTGCAATCCCAGCCGAAGTACGACGTGTGGAGCTGCACGGTCTGCAGCATGTAGGGCGCGTAACGCGGATCCTTGCGCAGCTCGTTGACGTTGCGCAGAGGCACGCCGTGCGAGACGTCGATCTCGCCGCGCAGAAACGCTTCCAGCATGTTGTCGAAGCCGGGGAGGTCGAGGCGGAACTCCAGCCGGTCGAGGTGCGGCTCGCCGGGAACGTAGTAGTCGCGGTTGCGGACGAGCACCACGCGCTCACCCTCGATCGCTTCTTCGACCTTGAACGCGCCGGCGCCGATGGCCTTCGTCCGGAAGCGCTCCAGATCGTGCGCCTCCTCGGACGGCACGATCGCCGCCTCATGCATCGTCAGCAGCGAGAGGAAGAAGGCGAGCGGCTCTTCGAGCTGGATGTCGACCGTGTGGTCGTCGCGCACGACGATGCCGGTGACCGTTTTGGCGCGTCCTTCGATGACGTCCATCGCGCCGCGTACCTTGCGCATGATCCATTGACCCGATGACTTGAACTCGGGTGCGAGGAGACGGACGAACGTGTCGTGCACGTCCTTCGCGACGAGCAGTCGTCCGTTATGGAAGCGGACGCCGTGGCGGAGGTGGAAGCGATAGACGTGACCCGCTTCGAGCACTTCCCACCGCTCGGCGAGATCGGGCACGAGCTCCGCGCCCTCGCCGTACTTCACGAGCTTGGCGTGGATGGCGTGGGACATGTAGCCGAGCGCCGCCGCGGAGGTGTGCACCGGATCGAGCGTGAGCCGCTGCCAGAGCACGGTGGCGGTAGTGAGCGAGCCCCCTTCGTTCGCCTGCGGCAGCGAGAAGCGTCCGAGCTCCTGCTTGAGCAGCGTCGATTCGTGCGACAGCGTGTTCGACATCTGATTGAGCTCGGTCACGCCGAAGCTCGACTCGCGCGAACCGGTCTTGATGACGTCCATCGACTTGACGATGGCGGAGCTCTCGGCGGCGAGCACCGAGGTCGACTCGAGCACGCTCTGCACGAGTCCCATGATGTTTTCCATCGCCCGGCTGATGGCGCGCGAGCCGGTCTCCTGCTCGCTCATGGCGCGTTTGAGGTGCTTGGTGTAATCGCGCACCATCGCCGCCTGCTCGCCGATCTTGCGCGAGGTCTGCGACTGCTGCTGCGTCGCCGCGGCGGTCTGCTGCACCATCTTCGTGACTTCCTCGATGGCCGCGGTCGCCGCCGCGCTGCCGCGCGACTGCTCCTCGGTGGCGCGCGCGATCTCCTGGATCGAGTTGGTGGAGCGGTCGGTGAGGTCGAGGATCTTGTCGAGCACCTGCTCGGCGCGCGCCGTGAGGCCGACGCCGTCGCTCACGCGATCGGCGCTCATCGTCATCTGCTCGGCGGCGCGATCGACGCCCTTCTGCACGTTCTGGATGAGCGTGCGGATCTCTTCGGTCGACACCGAGGTGCGCTCGGAGAGGTCGCGGATCTCGTCGGCCACGACCGCGAATCCCTTACCGCGCTCGCCCGCCTGCGCCGCGATGATCGCCGCGTTGAGCGCGAGGAGGTTGGTCTGGCCGGCGATCTCGTCGATGACGCGGACGATCTCGCCGATCTCCTGCGAGCGCTCCGCGAGGTCGCCGAGAGCGAGCTTCGCTTCCTCGACCGCTTGCTGGATCTTGCGCATGCCGTCGACCGTGCCGCGCACCGCGTCGCGTCCCTCGGTCGCCGCATCTTTCACGTAGCGCGAGAGCTCGGCCGATTGCTTGGCGCCCTTCTGGATCTCGTCGGTGGTGGCGTTCATCTCCACCATCGAGCTCGCGGTCTGGATGGCGAACGAGGAGAAGCTCTCCGTGTTCGTCGCCACTTCGTTGATCGAGGCGATCATCTCCTCGATCGCGGAGCCGGTCTGCTCGACGAACTCGGCGAGCGTGTCGGCGATGCGGCTCACTTCCTCGATCGACGCCGACATCTCCAGCACGGAGGTCGACGTCTCTTCCGCGTTCGCCGACAACTCTTCCATCGACGTGCGGACGGCATTGATCGACTGGTCGATCTGCGTGACCGACGAGGAGGTGATTTCGGTCGATGAGAGCTGCGACGTCGCGCTGCGCGCGAGGATGCGCGCGCGTCCGGAGATCTGATCGCTGACTTTGGCCACGTCGGTCGCCAGCTGCCCGAAGCGGCGGATGGTGCGCTCGAGGTTCGAAACGAGCGCGCGCAGCGCGGAAGCCATGCGCGCCGATTGCGTCGCCTGGAGGATCTCGCGCGCGGAGAGGGAGAGGTCGCCGGAGATGATGCGATCGATCAGCTGGATCGAGCCTTCGCGGCGCAGCAGCACGCGGCTGAACCAGACCTGGAACAGGATGGCGCAGGTGCCGGCGCCGGCGACCGCGCAGGCCTCGACCTTCAGCCAGAGCATCGGATTCATGCCGTCGATGAAGGTGAGGAGAATCGAGAAAAGAACGAGTGAGGTGATGAGCAGTATCCAAGCCTGCTGGGTGCGGCCGAGAGTTCGGACGTTCATAGCTCTCCCGTGGCCGATGCTAACACGTGCCTCTGCTAACATCGATTGCGGTTTGAACGACTACTTCGCCGCACGCCGTACGCTCCTCGACGAATCCCTGAAACGTATCGCTGAACGGACCGGCGCGCCCGCGCTTCTCGCTGACGCATTGCGTCGCGCGCTCGCGTCGCCGGGCAAGCGGGTGCGCGGCATTCTGACCATCGCGGTGGGGGAGTCGGTCGGCGTGAAGGCGGAAAAGCTCGCCGACGCCGCGGCGGCGATGGAGATGATCCACGCGTCGTCGCTGATCCTCGACGACCTTCCGGCGATGGACGACGCGCTGCTGCGCCGCGGCGAGCCGTCGCTGCATCGCGTGGTGGGGGAGGACGTCGCCATCCTCGCGGCGGTGGCGCTGCTCAATCACGCGTACGGACTGGTCGCGCAGTCACACGCCGCGCTCAAGCCGCGACGCTGGCCGATGGAGCAAGTGGTGCAGCGCGTCGTCGATGCGGTCGGCTGGGACGGCACGATCGCCGGCGAGACGGTCGACCTGCACAGCGAGGAGTCGTCGCTCGACTTCGGTACGCTGGAGTTCATCCACTCGCGCAAGACCGGCGCGCTCTTCGTCGCCGCCGCCGCGGTGGGCGGGATGCTCGCCAACATCCACCCCGCACCACTGCAGCGCATCGAAGTCTTCGCCAAGAACCTCGGGCTCGCGTTTCAGATCACCGACGACATCCTCGACGTCGTCGCCACGCCGGAGCAGATCGGGAAGGACGTCGGGAAGGACGAGCAGAAGCTGACGTTCGTCAAGCTGGCGGGCGTCGACGGCGCGCGGAAGCTGAGCGGAGAGCTGGTCGATACGTCGCTCGAGGCGATCTCCACCCTCGGCGCGGATGCGAAACCGCTGCGCGATCTCGCGGAGATGGTGCGGACCAGAGTGCGTTAGCTCCGCTGTCCGCCCGAATATGACAAACGCCGCGAATTTCTTCGCGGCGTTTGCGTGGCCTGCCTTCCGGCTGCCTACGAGGTTAGCTGTCGGATTCGGGCTGGAAGCCCTAGAGGCTTTTGGCCTCATTCACCCCGGACGGTGGCAAGCCGTCGTTTTGGTTCCCCCGCTCCTCGGCGCCGAGGATTAGGCATAGCAAGCCGCCACCTACATGGCGGCGAGGGGAGTGTAGCAGAAACGGCGCTTACTTCCGTCAAACGCAGGGTTGCCGGACTCAGGCGTTTGCGAGCTTCTGCGCCGATCTACGAACCGACCAGCCAGTCCGTAAGAAAACCTTGACACATGTAAATCACGTCCCTAGAATCCGCGCCTTCCAAAGAACAAGGTAGTCCTCGCCGAGGCTCGTTCAGACATTCCACTGCAATGGGACGGGCAATACAAATATAGGCCAGGCCTGGACGTCCTCGGGGTTATTAAAACGTAAAGTCAGAGGGATCACGATGCCTGTTGCAGGGCGTCGTGACAAACAAAAACACTAAGGGGTCTCCGTAATGAGTGCGGCTACTGCCTTGCGCAAACGCGCCCTGATGCTGCTCGTGTGTCTCGTCGGATTACCGGCGTTGATCGGCGCCTACGTCACTACGACAAAAAAACCGGAAGCGATCGCTGCAGGTGACCGTCTCGTCTCGATCGAAGCGACGGCGCTCGATCATCGTTCCGTCACTGTGACGCGGAACGGACGGCGCGGACGCGTATGGCTCATTGTGTCCGCCTCGTGCCCGATCTGCCGGGAAGAGCTCGCGGAGATGGAGCACCAGCCGGTAACGGATGACGTCACCGTGATCTCGCTGAGCGACTACAAGGACACCGAAGCCTTCATGCGCGCGTTCCCAAAGACGAAAGAGCACACCGTCGTCGACGATAAGAAGCAGCTCGAAGCGGCGTTCGGCAAATTCCGGTTCCCGACATCGATCGTTCTGGATGAGCAGGGGCTTGTCCTCGCGAAGTGGCGCGGCCGCGGCCGCCCGGAAATCCGTCATGTCCCGTAGACGCGCACTTCAGCTGCTGGCGCTCATTGCGTTTGCGGGGATCGGCATGGTCTCGCTGGCCGCGTTCGGGCGCTCGCATGTTCGTGTCATCCGCGCGACGCGGGCCTTTTTTCTCGGCGGACGCCTGCTGTCCGATGGATCGATCGTATTGCAGACCGGCCCACGCGACTGCGGTCCGACAGCGCTGCAACACGTTTTGCGCATCCAGGGGATGAAGCACGTGCCCGTAATGACCGCCGGCATGACCGGCTGGACACCGCAGCAAATCGTCGCCGCCGCCAGGCGCGCCGGTATTCCGGCAATCGACTCCGACATTCCTCTACAGAACCTGAGCAGCCTCGGGCTGCCGTCGATCGCCCTCCTGGGCACCCATTACGTAGTCATCGAACAGCGCGATCGGAGCGGCTACATCGTCTTCGATCCTGACCTTGGCCGAATGCGTGTAGGCGAGCCGTATTTCGCCCGCGACTGGACCGGCCACGTCGTGCTGTTTTCCAACACCCGCGTACCCTTGGCTTTGGCGAAAGCGCCTGAACGACACCGCTATCCCGCCGAAGCTGCCACGTACGGCCCAAAAAATCTAAAAGGAGTTAATCATGCGTAAAGTACTGGCCCTCATGGCCCTCATTTGCCTCCTCGCCGTTTCGTCGGTTTCGGCGACCTCCGTGGCGCCGAGCGTTTCGGCTCCGGCCGCCAACGGCGCTCACGGCGCCCGCGCGTGCTTCGGAATCGGCACGAACAACTGCTGTGGCGAGTTCATGGTGCTGGGCGTTCTCTCCGCCGAGACCGGCAACGTTCTCGCGCTCGCGATCTCCGTCGGCGCGATGTACGTGTACTGCTACTGATCCAGGGAATCGGGTAATCATTCGATGAGACCTCAGGTGCAAGGCAAGGAACGAGGCGTTCAAGGCCTGCCGAGCCGGGTGTCGGCACCTGAGGCTTATCCTCATGCACTGATGGACATCGCCGTGCGACGCGTGGCTCTCGATTGGACGCTGTTCATGCGCCTGATGAAACGCGACGGCGGTCAGAATCTCCTCGTCACGTTTCTCGGCGCCGCCGCGCTGTTGAACATGGTTTCGTCCGGGGCGAGATTCGGAGAGCTGGCGCGCCGGCTTCCGGCCGAGTATGCGGGCTTTGTCGTCGGTGCGATCGTGCTGTCGACCATTTCCACGGTATTCGCGCTCTCATTCGCAATGGGCCATGTCGGCACCTCGCGCGCGATCAGCTCTTCGTTGCGTCTCGCTGGACACGGGCCGGTCGGCCTGTTCGCAGCTTCGCTGGCGGCGGCGTTCGCGGGGCGGCAGGCGCTCATTTCAGGCGTCGCGCTGTTGCCGCTCGCCGCATACATCAACGCCTGGCACGGCTCGCAGGCGGCTCTGGCCGCGATCGCCGTCGGATTCGTGCTCAATGCCGCGGCTTCCAGTGCCGCCGTCGTCTTCAGTCTGTTGCCGCTGTACGTTCGTCTCGCGTCGATTCCGGTCGCCGCGGTGGCCGCGAAATTCGCGGCTCTGGACATTGTGCGACTTCTTCGCGGTGACGCCACCCCGGTTGCGATCCTCATCGCCATGGCACTCGGCATCATCGGCATCGAGGCGTGGCTCGCGTGGCGCGCCGAGGCCGTGTCGCGCACGGCGGCCCGCACGGCTCGCTTTGCCCGGGCCATGCTGCGCGGTCATGCGCTCGTGATCCGCGAAATGCTCTATGCCGTGCGCTCGCCGCGTCTCGCCGGCTTTTTCATCGTCGGAACGGCATTCGCCTCGTTCATCGCGACGCGATTGAAGCCACAAGGCCCTTTGCTGCCGGTCGTCGCGATTTCACTGTTGCCGTCCGTGCTGTTCACCGCGTTCTACAGCAATCTCTTCGGACCCGATCGCGCCGGCGTCCAGAATTACGCGATCTTACGAGTCGGTATCGGCGACGTACTGAGGGCGAAGGTCGTGCCTCTCCGCGTGCTGACCCTTCTGATCCTCGCCGCACTCTGGCCGTGGATTCTTCCCGCCGGCGGCGCGTTGCGGCTGTTCCTCGTGTGCGTGACGGTGTCATTCGCCGCAGCCGTTTCGGCGCTCGGCTATCTGACCAGCGTTCTTTTTCCCAGAGCGGTTGATGCAAGACGGATTTCCGGCGACTACCTGACGCCGGTGTCGGCATTTGTGACGACTGTCGGCGGCGCCTTGCTGATGTCCGTTTCGCTGGGCATCGCCATGCTGTTCGATTTCAAACGAATCTCTCAAACGGCCCTTGGCGCGAGTGGCGTGATTTTCTTCGTACTGGCGGTCGTGGCGCATCAATTCGCCGTGCGGATCGCCACCCGTCTGGCGGATCACCGGCGCGAGGAATTGACTCGGAGCTTGTCATGATCGAAATCCGCGATGTGGTGAAGTCTTATGGAAGCGTACAGGCCTTGCGGGGGGTCTCCCTTACAGTGCCGCGTGGAACGGCGGTCGGTCTGGTCGGCCCCAATGGGGCGGGAAAATCGACGCTGCTTCGCATCGTATGCGGTCTCGCCCGGCCCGATCAGGGCAACGTGCGCGTCGACGGATCGTTCGGCTGTGTACCCGAGGAGTTGCCGCTGTTCGAGCTGCTGACCGGCCGCGAGCAGCTTCATTGGACGGCGTCCATTGCCGGCGTTTCGACCGGCGCGGGCGAACGAATCGACGAGATGACGGCGGCCCTCGAATTGCGCGACGTGCTCGACCGGCCGATTGCGTCGTATTCGACCGGGATGCGGAAAAAACTGGCGTTCGTCGCCGCTCTTGTATCCGATCCGCGCGTCCTCATCCTCGATGAGCCCTTTGAAGGAATCGACCTCCTCGGGATCTACACGATGAAAGACATCCTCGCTCAGTACGTCGCCGCCGGGCGCGCCGTACTGGTGAGCTCCCACATTCTTCCGCTGTTGGAGGACGTCTGCAGCCGCTTTGCGCTCATTCATCGCGGAACGCTCGCGCTGGAGGGAGATCGTGACGAGCTGGCCGCGAGAGCGCGGGAACTGACTCGAGGGGATGCGCGCGGCGATCTGGAATCAGTGTTCCTGGACGTCGTCGCTCCCGACCGGCGCTCGCGCCGCTTTCAGACTATTGCAGGAATTGGAGAACGGGTATGACCTCGATCGATCAATTTTCAACCGGCGCGGACGAACAGCCGACGGCCGATTCGCGTTGGAAATATTCCGTGCGCGGCATCTGGGCGGCGCTCGCGTATCCCGATCAGTATTTCCGGACGCGCATGGAGCTGGTGTTTGCAATCGCACCGCTCATGGTGATCGCGCTGCTGAAAATCTTCCTCGTGCGCGCGCAGTTGCCGTATGTCTTCCAGGCGATCCTCCGGACGCTTCCGCCCGATGCCGCCGCGCGCTTTGCGCACGACGGCAACAGTCTTCTGACGGGACGTCTGTGGGTCCAGTACATGGGCGCGGTGACGATGCCGGTCATCACCATTGCGTTCATGGCCGTGCTCCTCTACCTGCTCGTCGTCTCCTTCGGCGCCGTGCCGAACTACGGCACGCTCTTCGCCACGACCGCATACCTGTGGCTCATTTACGCGTTGAAGTCGGTGTTCGCGTTCTTTCTCATGGCATTGAGGGGCCTCGGCGGAATCCGCGGGCCGGAGAGCCTCGAGCCACCGGTCGGTCTCGGTCTGCTCATCCACCATTACGGCATGCTGCAGCGTTTCGTCGATCTGGCCAATCTGTTCGACGTCTGGTTCATCGGCGCCGCCGCGATCGCGCTGCAGCGCCTCACACCGTTCAATAAGAAAGACTCGATCTCCGTGGCGCTTCTCTGGTGGACGATGCTTCAGGTCTTTCGCCTCGGTTCGGCCTTCATGTTCCAGCAAGCCGCGGGATGAACAGCAGATGGAGCACCGCCGCCGCCGTCGTCCTGGCGGCGATCTTTGGACTGGCGTCGCTCGCGAAGCTCGCTGATCCGGCCGGCTTCGCATTTCAGCTGGAGGACTTCGGCGTTCCCCCCGGCGCTTCCTGGCCTGCCGCCTGGGTCATCGCACTGTCGGAACTGACCCTCGCCGCCGGCCTGCTGGCCCCACGTCATCGCCGCCGGTCGGCGACGATCGCGTCCGTGGCACTGATTGCGTTTGCCGTCGTGATGTCACTGCACCACGGCGAAAATATCGAGTGCGGCTGCTTCGGAAGCGCGCTGGCGACACGGCTGACGACGACACACATCGCCGCGGACCTGTTCCTGTCCGCATCGGCATTCGTCGTCGCGCTCAAAGCGCCGGCGCCGATCGGACACCGAGTTTGACGATGTCCCTCATTGCTTTTTCGGCACTTTGCGTCCCGTCCGTAGTTTGTTCGTCACTTCCCGCCTGACTCTCGCGTGCAGTACGCCGGCATGCTCATTCAGAAAGCGTTCCGCCGCGCCAGCGTCGGCTTTTGCGAGCTCGCGAAGCGCCCAGGAGAGTGCCTTCACCACCATGTCATCGCGGTCCTTGACCAGCCTCGCGCACACGGCCAGCGTGCGCGGCACGTTGTTCTCCGCGACCGGCTTGCGATTCAGGGTCACGGTTGATGCCAGCGCCGCGCGCCGCCACCAGCGATCACGCGACCGCGCCCATGCAGCAATGGCTTTGTCGCTGATCTGCCCTCTCTTCCATGCCGGACCGGCGATGTAGAAGGCGAATGAATCGACCGCACCCCAGGAGCTCATCCCTTCGCCGAGGGCGACGACATCCGCGTCGCGCAGACCGGCGAATGCCGCGGGATGGAATCGCACGAGCTCGTATGCCATGAAGCGCGCGAGGTCGTTCGATCGCAGAAGACGTCGGGCGACGCTGAGCAGAGCATCAGCCGCGAGCTCCCTCAGTTGCGCCGAGTAATGGCGGCGAAGCTCACGCACTTCGGGGACGGAGCCGTTCGTCGCGTCGATCGCCACGACGATGTTCGTGAGGAGGTTACGCTCGTTGACCGGCACGCCACTCCTCCCTAAACTCACGACTTATCGCCTTCCGTCCATGCGTCTGCGGTCCAGAGAGGAACGCTCATGAGTGTTGCGACTTGCATCGCCACCGCTTCCGGATCGGTCACCTGCACCATCTCTCCCACCACGGCTCAAGTCGATCTCCACGATGTATTGGCCGAGGCGCAGGCCGTCAATGCTTCACTCTCCACGACCTCGCCGATGATCATCATCGCCTACGGCGGCGCCGGTGGTCACGGGCAGGGGTTCGATGACGAACATCAGGGTGATGGAGGCGCTGCTGGTCAGGGGGGCCAAGCCCAGATGACCACGACGGTCGACTCGTTCGCGAATGCCTACCTCCGGACGCTACTCTTCGTGTACTTCGGTGGACAGGGCTCGAGCGAACACTACGGAGGCAAGGGAGGAGCATCGACGGTCGTCTCCGTCGACGATCTCTCGATGATGGGAGCGAGCACGGCGAACGTGCTCCTTTGCGCGGGCGGCGGTGGCGGCGGCAGCGATGATACCGGCAGCGCCCAGGCGTTCGGCGGCGGCAACGGCGGATCGGCCACGAGCTCCCTCGGACATGCGTCGGCAGGCGCCGGCGAGGACGGTCACAGCAGTGCCACCTTTGCGAGCGATACCCCGGCCGGCGGCGGTGTCGGCGGTGCCAATGGCGTCGGCGGTGCGGGCGGCACGGCAAACAGCAAAGAGAATATCGACGGAAAGGCCGGCACCGACGGCATGGGCGGCATCGGCGGAGCGGTCCACCTCCAGGATGGCCCCTCGACGCCGACCTTCTGGACGAATTTCAGCGCGCCGACGAACAGCCTCGGCGCTGCTGCCGCTCCTCCGATCCCGATCGGACTGCTGGGAGGTCAGGGCGGCGAAGGCGAATACCGCGACGACACCGACGCAGACCTCGACGGCAGCCAGATCGGCGCGGGCGGCGGAGGCGGAGGTGGTTATGGTGGTGGCGGCGGGGGCGGCGGCGCGGGAGCAGGCACCAACGCCGAGGCGAACAGTGGCGGAGGCGGCGGGGGCGGAGGAACTTACGCGGCAGCGTCGACCGTGACGCGCGTCGCACCGCCATATACCGTGCCGTCGTCCAACTCCGGGCAGGGGTACGTCATGATCATCTTCCCGGAAGGCTGACGATTTGAGGGATTTGATGGTGCCCAGGGACGGAATCGAACCGCCGACACGAGGATTTTCAGTCCTCTGCTCTACCAACTGAGCTACCTGGGCAATCAGGCAGGGCCGCGAGCGGTGGCGGAGATTACCACAGCCGCCGTGGGCATCGCATCTAAACCGCTCGCTCCGCTTTCCATTCCCGCGGGTAGTGGTAAGCTGACGCCATCATTAAATCAGAGCGTCCGGCGGTCGGGACGGCATTCAATATTTGGGGCGGCCGCACCATCGGATTGAAGTCTTCATTTCCGTGGAGACCCGCCTTTGGCATCCAAGCTACTGAGAACGCGTGAGTTGACGGCTGGCGGCCTCTGCGGCCACCGATTCGCACGACATTCAGGCAATATCGCAACGAAAGGAGCCGATATGAACCGGACGCTTCTCCTTTCCCGCGCGGCCATCAATGCCGCTACGCTGCTCGCCGTCCTGCTCGCCGCGAGCGCGCATGCGCAATTCCAGACCGGCAACATCTACGGCAAAGTCCATGCGACGGACGGCTCGGTATTGCCCGGCGTCTCCGTCACCCTCACGGGCATCGGCGCGCCGCGGACGTTCATCACCGACAGCACCGGTGACTTCCGCTTCCTCGGGCTCTCCCCCGGAACCTACGAGGTCAAAGCGGAGCTGGCGGGATTCGGCACGGCCGTGCGGCAGAACATCCCGGTGAGCGTCGGAAAGAACGCGGAGATCGGCATCACGCTCAATCCGTCGGTCGTTCAATCGATCACCGTCACGGCGCAGGCGCCGCTGATCGACACCCGCAAGACCGGCACCGGCGCCACCGTGAGCCGCATGGAGCTCGAGCAGATCCCGACCGGCCGCGATCCCTGGGTGATCATGGGACAGGCCCCCGGCGTGCAGCTCGACCGCGTCAGCGTCGCCGGCTCCGAGGCGGGGCAGCAGGGCATCGTCGTCGCAAAGGGCGCGGCCGACACGCAGAAGACCTTCAACCTCGACGGCGTGAACATCACCGACGTCAGCGCCATCGGTTCGACGCCCATCTACTACGACTTCGATTCATTTGAGGAGATTCAGGTGACCACCGGCGGTGCCGATCCGCGCATCCAGACGTCGGGTGCGCAGTTGAACATGGTCACCAAGCGCGGCACGAACGACTTCAAGGGAGCGGCGCGCTACTTCCTGACGAAACATTCCTGGCAGACGGACGCCATCGCTCCCAGCGAGGCTCAGGACTACCTCGCGCAGGGGAACACCATCAACAACATCGCCAACTGGAGCGGCGACATCGGCGGTCCGATCCTGAAGGACAAGCTCTGGTTCTGGGGCTCGTACGCGCGCCAGGACATCAAGCTCTTCACCGCGCAGACGGTGACCGGCGGCGTTGCCGATCCGCTCACGTTCGACAACACGATCCTCAAGGACTGGAACGGCAAAGTGAATTTCCAGCCGTTGTCGAACAACAACGGGACCTATCTCTACACGTACGGCGACAAGCAGAAATTCGGACGCTTCGCCGCCCCCGATCATCCGCAGGAAACGACGGAAGATCAGAAGGGGCCGACGCACATGTACAAGCTCGAGGACACGCAGATCTTCAGTCAGAACCTCTACATGACGGTCCTGTACTCGCACGTCTTCAGCCCGTTCTCGTTTACTCCCCAGGGTGGCAACGTACAGCCGTACATCGACGCGGGCGGCTCGTGGCGCCGCAGCTACTTCTATTACGAGACCAGCCGTCCGCAGACTTCGTATCGCGGGGACGGATCGTATTTCTTCAAGACGGGCGGTCTCGATCACGAATTGAAGTTCGGCTACGGTTATCGCCGTGCGCCGGTGACCTCGCTCTCCACGTTTCCGGCGACGAGCGTCATGGGCGACTTCACGCAGGGCTACGGAGCATTCGCCGACGAGCCGGACGGCATCCACGGCGTCGCGCTGCTCACGCGTCCCGGCGTGAACAATTACCGCGTCGGCTATACCGACTATTACGTCGGCGACACGATCACCACCGGCAACCTCACGGTGCAGGGCGGCCTCCGTTTCGACCGGCAGAAGGGAAAAAACGGCGCGAACGCGATCACCGCGAATCCATTCGCTCCGGACATCCTCGCCACCGTCACAGTGCCGGCCGACACGCGCGAATTGAACTGGAAGAGCGTCTCGCCGCGCCTCGGATTCACATACACGATCGACGGAGCGCGACGAACATTGATCCGCGGCTCTTACAACCGGTATGTCGATCAATTGGGAGGCGACGTCGTCAGCGCGGGCAACCCGTACAACTATTCGGCCGGTCTCTATTACTTCTGGACCGACGCGAACGGCGACAAGACGGTGCAGCGCGGTGAGCTGGGCGGCTATTTCAACTCGTACGGAAACATCGACGTAGAGCATACGAACGACATCCCGCGCAATGCGCGCCTCGACTACGGCATGAGTCCGCCCAGGACCGACGAATTCATCGGCGGCGTCGAGGTGCAGGTCATGAACGATCTCTCCGTCGGGATCGACTACACCTACCGCCGGTTCAGCGATTTCTGGTGGAGCGTTCACGAGAAGGTGGGCGGCGGTTTCGTCGGGCCGGCCGACTATGACTGCACGGAAGTCTTCACGTTGCAGACGCCGGACGGCAAGAGTCACACGGCGACGAACTGTGAGCTGAAAGACACGGTGCACCTCGCCGGGACGGTGATCACGAACCGGCCCGACTATCACCAGACCTACAACGGCATCGACCTCTTCGCGAACAAGCGGCTGTCGCACAACTGGATGTTGCGAGGAAGCTTCTCGTTCAACGATCGAAAACAACACGTCGGCGCGGGTGCGGTCGAGGATCCGACACTGGCGCTGCAGCCGCCGTCGCCGATCACGAACAACTACTACGGCTGCACGAACTGCGACGGCTCGATCGTGGTCGACGCTTCGTACGGCACGCACAGCGACACCTACATCAACGCGAAGTGGCAATACAGCGTGACCAGCCTCTATCAGTTCCCGTGGCAGATCACGGCCGGCGCGAACCTCACGGGGCGGCAGGGCTATCCGATTCCGTACTACGTCCGCGCGGGAATCAAGCGGATCCTGCTCGACGGCGTCGACGCGGCGCGCGAGCCGAACCAGATGGAGCTCGACCTCCGTCTGGCGAAGGGCATCACGCTCGCCGGCAAGACCGGCGTCACGCTGGCGCTGGAAGCATTCAACGTCACGAACAACCGTCCGGTCCTGCAACGCCAGCCGCGTCTCTACACGAAGAGTGTCGATCCCGAAACCGAGGTGATCTCGTATCCCGCGTTCAGCTCCGCCAACCGCATCACCGAGGTGCAGGTGCCGCGCGTCTACCGCGTCAGCGCCAGACTCTCGTTCTGATTCCGCTGCAGGGGCCGGCGTAAAATCCAAATCACGTGCGCCGGCTCCTGCTCCTCATTGCATTCCTCGCCCTCTCCTGCCACCGCGCCGTCCCGCGTCCCTCGAATCAGATCCCCGTCATCCTCATCACCATCGACACGCTCCGCTCCGATCATCTCCCCGCGTACGGCTACCGCAACGTCGACACGCCTGCCCTCGATGCCTTCCGCAACGACGGCATCCTCTTCGAGCGCGCGTGGTCGCACGTGCCGCTCACGTTGCCGTCACACAGCACGATGTTCACCGGCCGCCTTCCCGCGGAAAACGGCGTGCGTGACAACATCGGCTTCCATCTCGATCCGAAAGTGCCGGCGCTCGCGCCGCTGCTGAAGGCGAACGGCTACGCCACCGGCGCCGCGGTCTCCGGCTACGTGCTGCGACGCGAGACCGGCATCGGTCGCGGTTTCGATTTCTACGACGACAACATCGATCCGGTGAACAACGGCGGGAACGTCGGCCGCGTGCAGCGCAAGGGGGACGAGACGACGGCCATCGCGAAGAAATGGATCGGCGCGCACGCCGACAAACCGTTTTTCTTCTTCCTGCATCTGTACGAGCCGCATTCGCCGTACGAACCGCCGGAACCGTTTCGCAGCCGGTATCGCTCGCTGTACGACGGTGAGATCGCCAGCGCCGACGCGATCGTCGGCGACTTCTTCGCGTACCTCAAAGAGCAGGGGATCTACGACCGCGCGCTGATCATTCTCCTGTCCGATCACGGCGAAGGCCTCGGCGATCACCGCGAATCGGAGCACGGCGTTTTTCTCTACCGCGAGGCGCTGCAGGTCCCGCTGCTGATGAAACTTCCGGGCGAAACGATGAGAGGCGTCTCCATCGGCACTCCGGTCGAGCTGATCGATATTTTTCCAACCATCACGGCGATGACCGCAACAGTTGCGTCTTCCAGCGGCACATCTCTTCTCGACATCATCGACGGCAAAACCCCGCACCGCCAGATCTACGCCGAGACCCTCTTCCCGAAGTTTCATTTCGGCTGGAGCGATCTCCACTCGCTCATCGACGGCGATCGTCACTACATCCAGGCGCCGCGCCCCGAGCTCTACGACCTCGCCGGCGACAGCGCCGAGAAGCGCAACATCGTCACCGACGACCGCCGCTCATCCGCCGCCATGCGCGTGGCGATCGTCCCGCTGATCCACAGCAACGCGACGCCTTCCGCGATCTCGCCGGAAGAGCGGCAGAAGCTCGCGGCCCTCGGCTACGTCGGCTCGACGGTCGCGCAGTCGGATGAGAACCTGCCCGATCCGAAGGACAAAGTCGGAACATCCGAGGAGCTGCGCAAAGGATTCGCGCTGCACCAGCAGGGGAAGTTCGCCGAAGCGATCCCGCTGTTCCAGAAACTCGTGCGCGAGAACCCGCGCATGCTCGACGTCTGGGAGATGCTGGCGCGCGATCTCGACTCGCTCGGGCGCACCGACGACGCCATCGCCGCGGCGAAGGAAGGCTTCCGCCTCTCGCCGAACACCACGCACCTCGCGCTGATGATCGCGCGGATGTCGATCGACGCGCATCGGCTCGACGACGCGCGGCAGCACGCGGAGCTCGCGGTGAAGGACGAGCCGGGACCGGCGCACGACATCCTCGCGCGCGTCGCGCTGGCGAAGAACGATCTCGCCACAGCGGAGCGGGAAGCGAAGCTCGCGCTGGAGTCGCGTGACCGCGCATCCGCGCTGATGACACTCGCGCGCGTCGAGCTGCAGCGGAAGAACTACGCCGCCGCACTCGATGACTGCAATCGCGCCGTGGAGTTCCTCGAATCGCGCAACGGGACGGCGCTGAGCGGTCTCCATTTCCTCCGCGGCGACATCCTGGCGCGGATGGAGCGCTACGACGAAGCCGAGGCCTCGATGCGGAAGGAAATCGAGCTCTTTCCCCGCGATCCGCAACCGTACAAGAACCTCATCCTGCTCTATGCGAGCGAGGGGAGGAACGATGAGGCGACGAAGCTCGTCTTCCAGTTGATCGAAAAATCGCCGACGCCTCCCGCGTACGCCGCGATCTCTACCACGCTGCGCACCATCGGCGACGTGAACGGCGCGCGCTACTGGCGGATGCAGGGACTGAAGAAGTTTCCGAATGACGCGACGCTATTACGGTTACCTGTTTAGTTGCCTGTTGCTGGTTGCCGGTTGCCATCGGGAGCAACCTAGCAACCCAGCAACTCAGCAACCCGATGTAGTTCTGATCACCATCGACACCCTCCGCGCCGATTCCGTCGGCTACGCCGGCAACACGAAGGTCAAGACCGCTTTCCTCGACTCGCTCGCGCTGCGCGGCATCGTCTTCTCCAACGCGCACGCGCATAACGTCGTGACGCTGCCGTCACACGTCAACATCTTGACGGGTTTGTATCCATGGCAGCACGGCGTGCGCGACAACGCCGGGTTCGTGCTCGATCCGAAGTTCCCGACGCTCGCGTCGATGCTGCACGACAAGGGCTACGCCACCGGCGCGTTCATCGGCGCGTTCCCGCTCGACGCGCGCTTCGGCCTCAATCACGGCTTCGACGTCTACGACGACAACTACGGCAAGGGCGCGGCGAGCACCGACTTCGTCGTCCAGGAGCGGCCCGCCGCCGCGGTGCTCGACGCGGCGTCGAAATGGTGGACGGCGAACGCCGGCCGCAAGCGCTTCATGTGGGTCCATCTCTACGACGCGCACGCGCCGTACATGCCGTCGTATCTCGGCGAGATCGAGACGATCGACGCTGCGCTCTCGTCGCGGCTCGCGCCGCTCATCGGCAGCGACACACTCGTCGTCGTGACGGCGGATCATGGCGAAGCGCTCGGCGATCACGGCGAGCTGACGCACGGACTATTCACCTACGAGTCGACGCTGAAGGTGCCGCTGATCGTCGCCGGCCCCGGCATCGCACATCGCGTCGAAACGGGATTCGTTCGGCACATCGACATCGCGCCGACGATCCTCGGCCGCACCACACCTGACATGCGCGGCGCGTCGCTCCTCGATCCGATCGGCAACCGCGACAGCTACTTCGAGGCTCTGTCTGCGTCGCTCAATCGCGGCTGGGCGCCGCTCACCGGCGTGATCCACGAGGAGAAGAAGTACATCGACCTGCCGATCGCGGAGCTGTACGCGCTCCCCGATGAGCAAAACAACCTGCGCGATGAGCGGCGGCGCGACGTCGATGCCGCGCGGCAACTGCTTGCGTCGATGCGTGGCGATGTTGCGCGTGCGCTTGTTTCGTCCGAGGAAGCGGCGCGGTTGCGCAGCCTCGGCTATGTCGCGGGAAACGTGAACGCGAAGGCGAGCTACGGTCCGGCCGACGATCCGAAGACGTTGATCGCCATCGACACGAAGATGCACGACGTCATCGACGCCTATGAACATGGCGACCTCCCGCGCGCGGTTGCGCTGGCGCGCGAGGTCGTCGGCGCACAGCCCGACATGCCCGCCGGACTCGAGCTGCTCGCGTTCACGCTGCAGCAGAGCGAGCGGATCGACGAAGCGATCGCGCTCTACCGGCGGGTCAATTCGAACGAGGCGAAGGTGCAGCTCGCGCTCCTGCTCAGCGAATCGGGGAAGAGTGCCGAGGCGGTGAAGATCCTTGCGCCGATCGCGAACGATTCCGATGCGCTCAACGCGTACGGCGTTGCGCTCGCGGATGAAGGGAAACTCGGCGAGGCGGCGAGCGTCTTCAATCGAGTCCTGCAGTCCGATCCGAACAACGCTCCCGCGTATCAGAACCTCGGCATCACCGACCTGCGCCGCGATGACGTCGCCGCCGCGCGGCAGCATCTCGACCGCGCACTTGCGCTCAATCCGCGGCTCCCGCTCGCGCTCAACACGCGCGGCGTCGTCTACGCACGGGAGAATGACTTGCCACATGCCGTCGAGCTGTGGCAGCGCGCCGTGGCCCTCGATCCGCGCCAGTACGACGCGCTCTTCAACATCGGCCTGGTGGAGGGGAGGGCGGGCCACACCGCCGCCGCGCGCGAGGCCTTGCAACGATTCGTGAAGAGCGCGCCGCCGGCGCGATATCGCAACGACATCAACACCGCGCGTCAGGCATTGGCGTCGCTCCGTTAGAATCGTTTCGATTGTCTGACCTCAGCGCATTCGAAGAGCGGATCGGCCACACCTTCGCCAACGCCGATCTCCTGACGCGCGCCCTCACGCACAAATCGTTTTCTCACGAGGCGAAGAACGGCGGCGTGCTGCACAACGAGACGTTCGAGTTCCTCGGCGACTCGGTCCTCGGCTTCGTCATCGGCGACCTCCTCTTCGCGCACTTTCCGTCACTCGACGAAGGGGCGCTGTCGAAGATGAAGGCGTTCCTCGTCAGCGCGAGCAGTCTCGCGGCGAAGGCGCGCATGTACGAGATGGGCGAGGTGATCCTCCTCGGCGTCGGTGAGGAGAAGACGGGCGGGAGGAAGAAGGAATCGCTGCTCGCCAATCTCTTCGAGGCGCTGCTCGCGGCCGTCTACCTCGACGGCGGCATCGACGCCGCGCGCGAGCTGATCATCCGTTCGTTCGCCGGCGACATCAAAGCGATCGACGAGCAGGACCTGCTGTTCCACGACTACAAGACCGCGCTGCAGGAGCTCGCGCAGGGGGGCGGCATGCCGCTGCCCGAATACACCGTGGTCGAAGAAGTCGGCCCCGATCACGACAAGACGTTCGTCGTCGAAGTGAAGATCGGCAAGCTCTCCGCGCGCGGCGAGGGATCGTCGAAAAAAGAAGCGCAACAGCAGGCGGCGAAGAATGCGCTGGAACTGGCGAGATAGCAGAAAGCAGATAGCGGATAGCAAGTGGAAGCGTTCCGTACTGGTGCTATCCGCTATCTGCTATCTGCTTTCGGGCGGGGCCAGGGGGCAATCCGATCTCGATCGCGTCCGCTCCGAGATCAACCAACTCCGCCAGCGCCTCGAGGACGTCCGCGCGCGGGCGAAGAACGCACAGCAGGAGCTGGAAGCCGTCGATCTGGAGCTCGGCATCCGGACGCGCGAGCTGCAGCTCGCGGTCGACGCGCAGGCGAAGCTCGAAGTCGAGCGCCACGACATCGAGACGCAGATCGCCCTCATCGCTCCGCGTATGCAGACGCAGAAGCAGTTCCTCGGCAAGCGTCTCGCGGCGCTCTATCGCCTCGGCAGTCTCAGCTACGTGCGGATGTTTCTCGCCATCGACGAGCATCGCGATCCGCTCGGTGCGATCTCGATGCTCAGCTACGTCATCACGCGCGATGCGCGCGCCGTTTCGCGCTTCGAGGACGAGCGCCGCGAGCTGAACGTGCGTTACGCCGAGCTCGACGATCGCAAGCGGAAGATCGATGTGCTGCGGCAGGAGGTCGAGCAGCGGCGGCAGGCCGTCGCGACGACGCACGCGCAGAAAGAGAAGATGCTCGCGTCGCTGCATGCCGAGGAGAGCGGATCGGAAAAGCGGCTGGCGACGCTGGAGGAGAAGGCGAGGAGGCTCGAGCATCTCGTCGATGTGCTCGCCAGGCAGCGCGAGGGTCAGCCGGTCGCCGCCGACATCCGCGCGGTGCAGGGAGCGCTCAGCTGGCCCATCAAGGGGCCGGTCATCGAAAGCTTCGGCAAGCAACGTGACCCGAAGTTTTCAACCTACACGGTCAGCAACGGCCTCAAAATCGCAGCAATGCCGGGCACGGGTGTGCGGGCAGTTTTCCAAGGAACAGTTCTCTACTCACAGTGGTTCAAGGGATATGGCAATTTGATTGTCGTGGATCACGGAAATCGCGTTTTTTCTCTCTACGGAAATCTGAAAGGCCCGGCGGTGGCGATCGGCGATCGCGTTTCGGCGGGCCAGACGATTGCAGGAGTCGGCGAGAGCGAGGACGCGCAACCGGGCGGGTATCTTTACTTCGAGATCCGCCAGGACAACCGCCCGGAAGATCCACGCAAATGGTTACGATGACTATGACGTCGAAGGCGTCTCTATCTATGACGAAACGTAAGATCGCATTTCTCTCCCTCTCCGTCGCTTTCCTTCTGATGCTCCTCGGCGGAGCGGTCTTCGGCCAGGCGACGCAGAAGAACAACGTCTATCGATTCCTCAGCATCTTCTCCGAGGTCTTCGATCTGGTCCGCAGCAACTACGTCGAGCAGGTGCCGAGCGATCAGCTGATGGACGGCGCGTTCAGCGGCGTCACCGACGCCATCGACGAGTTCAGCTACTACGTTCCGCCCGCGCAGATGGCGGCGTACAAGAACTTCAACGACCTCGATGACAACGGCGTCGGCGTGATCGTCACCAAGCGCTTCGGCTACGCGTACGTCATCTCGCCGATCGCCGGCTCTCCGGCGGCCAAGGCGGGACTGGAGCGCGGCGACTTCATCGAGAAGATCGACGGCCAGCCGACGCAGAAGCTCGCCGTGTGGCAGGTGCGCGAGAAGCTCAGCTCCGGCAAGCCGATGAAGCTGGCCATCCTCCGCGGCGGCCAGACCAAGCGCGACGAGCTGACTCTGCACCAGGGGAACTTCCACCCGGTGGCGCTGGAGACGAAGCAGATCGGCAACGTCGCCTACATCAAGATTCCGTACTTCGAAAAGGGGACGGCGCAGCAGTTCAAGACGGCGCTCGACAACCTGCACAAGAACAACACGCGCAAGCTGATCGTCGACCTCCGCGGCAATGCCGGCGGGGAGATCGACGAAGCGATCACCGCGGCGGATGACCTGCTGACCAACGGACTGATCACGTCGCTCGACGGGCGCAAGGTCGAGCCGAAGAAGTGGCAGGCCGATCGCGCGACCGAATACGACGGCGACGTCGAAGTGCTGACCGATTCGTCGACCGCGGCCGGCGCGGAGATCTTCGCCGCCGCCATCCACGGCAACTCGCGCGGCAAGGTCGTCGGCGTGACGACGTACGGCAAGTCGGTCGTGCAGCGGTTCATCACCCTGCCGAGCGGCGGCGGCGTCTTCATGACCGTCGCTCACTACACGACGCCCGACTCGAAGCCGATCAAGGAGACCGGCATCAAGCCGGATGTGGTGGTCGATCTCTCGTCGCAGGCGCTGCGCGATCCGAACGTGAAGGACGACGAGCTCCCGCCGCGCGAGGATCTGATCCTGCTGAAGGCGCTGTCGCTTTACGGCGAATCGATCACGCCGGCGAAGAAAGCCGCTTGAAACGTAAGCCCGTCCGGCGTCGCGATTCGTCGTTCCGCACGATCGCGACGCTGACGCTGCTTCCGGTCGCCGGCTTCATCGTCTTCTTCGGCTGGCGCTGGATCCGCGACACCCGTCATCTGTCGAGTTCAGTGGGGGGACAGGCGCCCTCGCCTGTCGTCTCTTCGGTGATGAAACCCGGACAGGCGAGGGCGCCTGTCGCTCCACCAGAGCAGAAGCAAAAACCCGCCAAACGCCACCACGGCGCGATCGTCCTCATCCTCGACGACGTCGGATTCGAGCATCAGCCGATCGACGAGGCGATGCGCATCGATCCGAACGTCAATTTCTCCATCCTCCCGAACGGCAGCGAGGCGCGCACCTTCGCCGATCGCCTCCACGCGCGCGGCTTCGAGCTCCTCTGCCACCTGCCGATGGAGCCGATCGATTACCCGAAGCAGCAGCCGGGCGCGAACGCGATCTTCACCTCGATGTCCGACGACGAGATCGCGGCGACGACGCGCCGCAATGTCGACGCCGTCCCGAACGCGCGCGGCGTGAACAACCACATGGGCTCGCGCGCCACGCTCGACTCGCGCGTCATGCGCGACGTCCTCAACGCCCTGCCGAAAGAGCTCTACTTCATCGATTCGAAGACCAGCGGCGGCTCGATCGCCGGGCGGATGGCGAAGGAGATGAACATCCCCACCGCGTCGCGCAACGTCTTCCTCGATGACGTGCAGAGCGAGCGCGCGGTGCGCCGCCAAGTGGAGATGCTGTCGGAGATCGCCGCGGAGCGGGGAGTGGCGGTCGGGATCGGGCACCCGTATCCGGTGACCATCCGCGTGCTCAACGAGCTCGCGCCTTCGCTGCGCGCGCGCGGCTTCAGGTTCGTCCGCGCGAGCGAAGTCGTGCACTAGTCTTCCGCTTCGCCATCGTGACCGCGTGAGCCTGCTCGATCAGGGCGGCGATCATCTTCCAGTCGAGTCCCGTATCGAGGCGGATGCCGATCCAGCCGCCTCCGCCGACGTACGGCGGATAGTAGATGTGCTCCGGCTCGGCTTCGATCAGCGCCTTCTGCGCGCCCTCCGGCGCGTTGCAGACGACCGCGACGTTGCCGTCGTTGTGATGATTGTTCGAGAGCGTCGCGAAAACGCGGCCGCCGGCGAACCAGGTCGGCTCGCCGTGGGAGAGTTTTTCCGTTGCATCGGGAAGCGCGAGGCAGATTTTGCGCACGCGCTCGATCGTCTTCGCTGAGGCTCGCTTCATGCGCTTATCCTACGCCGGTGCTGCTCGCGCTCTTCCTCATCGACCTCGCCGCCGGCCTGATCGTCTTTCTCCCGCTCGTCGGCCGGCGCAACGCGGGCGTGAAGTTCTACCGCCTCGTGCTCGCCATCTCCTGCGCGCTCGTCCTCGGCGCGATCATCGCGCATGCGTTCGCGCGGCGCAGCGACCTCGCGGCGCTCGACGCATCGCTGATCCTCTTCACCCTCTGGACGCTCGCCGCGATGCGCTATCCGAAGCGGCTCGTCTATCGCGCCGGCTTCGTGCTGCTGAGCATCGACTGCATCGTGACCGGGATCGTCGCGTTCAATGCCGCGATGAAGCCGTCGCACTGGGCCTGGGCGGTCGCCGGCGCGCTCTCCTCCATCGCGCTTCTCGGCAGCGTGAATCTCGCGATGACGCTCGGGCACTGGTACCTCGTCGTGCGAGGGATGTCGATCGATCCGTTGAAGCGGCTGACCATCGCCACGCTCGTCGCGGCGATCGCGCGCGTGCTCGTCGTCGTTGCCGCGCTCTTCGTCGCCGATCGCCGCGTCCTCTTCGACATCTTCTTCTGGATGCGCGCGGGGTGGGGTCTCGCGGGACCGCTCGCGCTTTATCCGATGGTGTGGGGGACGGTGCGCATTCGCTCGACGATGGCCGCGACCGGCATTCTTTACGTCGACGTGGTCGCGGTCGTCATCGGTGAAGTTTTGGGTGGCTGGCTGGCGTCGCTCGTGCACTTTCCTCTTTGATGAAAAGGAGAAAGCACACATGAACAAACCTGGCTGGTACACCGACGATATGGACAGTGGTTGGCAGCGCGTCAAGGCAGCGTTCGGCAACGACTGGGAGCAGACCAAACGCGACTTCGGATCGAACAGCGCGCGCGAGCTCAACCAGGATGTCGATGACACCGTGAAGCAGGCCGTGAGCGGCAGCGACGGCGCCGAGAATCACGAGCAGGCGTTCCGCTTCGGCTACGCAGCGCAGCGGCATTACAGCAAGGACTACCCGACCTGGAACAACGACCTCGAGACGAAGCTCCGCACCGACTACGGCAACGACTTCGACCGCGATCGTAACTTCATCCGCCACGCGTACGAGTACCGCTACGGCACCGCGCCGAGCGGCGAGATCCGCGACGAAAACCGCGAACGGATGTAAGAGAACTTACTTACCTCGGAGTGCGGCGGCCATGCCGCCGCCCTCCGTTCACGAATGCCCTTCTTCCGCCCCCGGCGGCGCCTGCCCGTACACGTGGCGGTCGTGAATCACCAGATCGAACGGCTTCACCGACTCCGCGTACGCGTAGCCGCGGTGCACGGCCTGGCACTGGTAGCAGACGACGACGTTCTTCACGATGCGCCAGACGATGTAGTCGAGGATCGTGACGCCGAGCAGCGAGAGGCCCCAGGTCCACGGGACGAAGATCGAGCCGAGGACCACGAGGGCGATGCCGGTGGCGCGGTTGAAGTCCTTCTGGAAGTAGAGCTCCTTGTGACCGCAGGCGGCGCAGCTGTCGATCACCGTTTCCGCGGGCGGGGCGATCACGTCGTTCGGAGCCCCGCAGAAATCACAAGGGCGCGACGCCTCGCCGGCATCGCGCCCCAATCGCGCCTCGCATTGGACGCAGAGAAAGTGAAGGGAAGTCATTTCGCTAGACGCACAAGATCCCTCGCCTTCGCTCGGGATGACACGTCTCCGCGTGTCACTTCGCCCGTTCGAGGTATCGGTTCTCCGACGGGTCGACGATGATCTCTTCTCCGTCGGTGACGAACGGCGGCACCTGCACGACCACACCGTTCTCCAGCGTCGCCGGCTTGTACGAAGCCGACGCCGTCGAGCCCTTGACCATCGGCTCGGTCGTGGCGATCTTTGCGCGGATCGTCTTCGGTAATTCGATGCCGATCGGCTTCGACTCGTAGAACTGCACCTGCAGCTTCACGCCGGGGGAGAGCCACGCCGCGGCGTCGCCGAGGTCGTCTTCGCCGATCTCGACCTGCTCGTAGTTCTCGGTGTTCATGAAGTGATGAGCGTGACCGTCGGAATAGAGGTACTCCATCTCATGCTGGCTGATGTACGCCGGCTCGACTTCGTCCTGCGAGCGGAAGCGGTGCTCGAACTGGTTTCCCGTGCGCATGTTGCGCAGTTTCGCCTGCACCATTGCGCGGAGATTGCCCGGGGTGTGATGACGGAACTCCATGATTTTGCAGAGGTCACCGTCGAAGAGAATTACCTGACCTTTGCGGAGATCGTTGGCCTGCATTGAATTACGAATCCTTTCGTGAAAAGGTGAGAGCCGCGGAATTCTAGCCGCGAACGGAGGCAACGTGAAACGACTTCTGATTGTGGCGGCGCTGCTCGTGCTCGGCTGCGAACCCGGCCGCGAGTCGCAAACGGCTCCCGTCGCAAACGATATTCCAGTCGGTCTTTACGGCGCGATGTCGGGCTCCGAGGCATCGTTCGGACAGGCCACCATGCAGGGCGTGAAGCTCGCCGCCGAGGAGATCAACGCATCGGGCGGAGTCCTCGGCAAGAAGATCCGCCTGGTCATCGAGGACGATCAGGGCAAAGCGGAAGAGGCGGCCTCCGTCGTGACGAAGCTGATCACGCGCGACAACGTCATCGCCATCATCGGCGAGAACTCCTCCAATCAGTCGCTCGCCGCGGCGCCGATCTGCCAGTCCAATCGCATCCCGATGATCTCGCCGTCGTCGACGAATCCGAACGTCACGAAAAAGGGCGATTACATCTTCCGCGTCTGCTTCACCGATCCGTACCAGGGGAAGGCGCTGGCGACGTTCGTGCGGCAGAACCTCAACGCGACGAAAGCGGCGATCCTGCGCGACAACAAGAACGATTACTCCGTCGGACTGGCCGAGGTCATTCGCGCCGAGTTCACGCACCTCGGCGGGACGATCGTCGCCGAGCAGAGCTACACCGGCGGCGAGAACGAATTCCGTCCGCAGCTCACGGCGATCAAATCGGCCAATCCGCAGGTGCTCTTCGTCCCCGGCTTCTACACCGACGCCGGTCAGATCGCCCTGCAGGCCCGCGACCTCGGCATCACCGTGCCGCTCGTCGGCGGCGACGGCTGGGACTCGCCGACGGTGATCTCCATCGGCGGCAAAGCGGTCGACGGCTGCTATTTCTCCGACCACTACTTCGTCGGCGAGGAGCGCCCCGCGGTACAGCGATTCGTCGGCGAGATCAACAAGCGCACGGGCAAGAACCCCGACGCGAACTCGGCCCTCGGCTATGACGCGCTCTACATCCTGACCAACGCGATCAAGGCCGCGGGCACGCTCGATCGAAAAGCGATCCGTGACCGGATCGCCACGACGAAAGAATATGGCGGCGTTTCGGGCGTCATCACCATGGGACCCGACCGCGATCCGATCAAGCCGGTCGCGATGATCAAGATCGACGGAGGGACCACGCACTTCGCGGGCTGGGTAAGACCTTGAGACCAATTCTCCTTTCGCTGTTGATCACCGTGGCTGCATCCGCGCAGCCGCTTTTCCTGCAACCGGAACATCCGGTCGCTCCTCCGCGCATCGGCTTGCCGTCGACGAGACAGACGCAACCGCACATCGCATCGAACGGCACGAACCATCTCGTGGTGTGGAGCGACGATCGCACCAGCCTTCCGGCGCGCGGATTGCCGCAGCTGGCCTTCGCCACGCGTGTCGATGCGCAAGGCAACGTGCTCGACTCGCCGAATCTCGTCCTGCCGCTGCGAGGCTACTGCCTCCCGTTCTGGAACGGCACGGAGTACGTCGTCGTCTCGACGGATGGCTACATCCGGATCTCCCGGACCGGCGAGCTGCTCGACGCCGCGCCGCATCCGCTGGTCATTCCGGGCGATCTGTTCGCCATCACCTGGACCGGCCAGCGCCTGCTGGTCCTCACCGATCAGCACTACCCGCTGCCGCAGCACGCGGTGCTGTACGACGGGTCGATGAACGTCATCCGCGGTGATTTCAAGCTGCCCGTGTTCACGGACCGGATCGCCTCGAACGGCCACGGCTTTCTCTTGACCACCGGCAATATCGCGGTCGCGACCGACCTCGATGGAAATCTGACCGCGAAGAAAGACCTGAGCACGCCTCAGTATCTGAAGATTTACGCGAACTACGTCGCTTCCGATGGCGAGAACTATCTCCTCGTCGAGAATGGCTACCGGGCCGCGACGGTGACGCCCGATCTGACCATGCGGTACCTCGGTCCTGAATATTTCGGCCATCCGACCACCAACTTCCCGTCCAGCGCCAGCGTGACGTGGGATGGCAGTCACTATCAGGTCGTCTTCGTGCACTACGGTTCCTACCTCGGAAACAGGGACTGGATCTACGAGGTGAGGGTGGAGCTGCTCGATCGCGACGGAGCCTCGCTCAATGGTGATGGCACGACGCTCGTCAACATCACCGGCGACGACGGCCCACTCGTCGTCGCGGACGGGCTGTCCGATTCGCGCCTGATGTTGTGGGGCGTGCCTGCCTCGACGTTCGTTACCGATGGCGTGTGGCAGGGGATCGCGTATTCCGACCTCGCATCAGCCGCCTTGCGGCCGTTCGAGTTCAGCCGAGGCGCGCTGCCGGACGAGTCGCCGGCGGTGGCGACGGCAGGCGACGTGTCGCTGGTGGCGTGGCGTGAGCCCGACGCCTCGGTGCGCGACCGCTTCGTGCTCTTCGCGGCGCGCGTCGACCGCAACGGCCGCGTGCTCGACGCGCCGATCCGGCTCGCCGGTTCGACCTGCGACGCGCTCGCTCCCGCGGTGTCGACCGACGGCCAGGACTTTCTCGTCGTCTGGCAGCTTCCAGCGTCGATCCTCGCCGCGCGGATCGGCCGCGACGGCCGGCGCCTCGAGACCGATCCGATCCTCGTCGCCGTATCGCCGACCGCTGACTGCGGACCATCCTCGCCGGCCGTCGTCTCGAACGGGACGAACTACCTCCTGACGTGGCAGCGCAAAGGGATCGTCAATGGAGCGCGTGTTTCGAGGGGCGGCCCGGTGCTCGATCCGTTGCCGCTGGTGTTTGCCACCGGCATCGATCAGGCCGCCGGCGTGCACGCGGCGTCCGACGGCCACGACTACTTCGTCACCTGGACCGACGCCACGATCAAGCAGGCGCGCGGCATGCGCCTGACCGGCGGTGGCACGATCGTCGACACCGCCAGCATTCCTCTCATCGTCGAGAAGGCGACCGCGGTCTACTGGAGCGGGAGGCATTACGTGACGCTCGCGGCGTCGGCCGACGGCGTGCGCGCGGTCCGCGTCACCACCGCGGGCGAGCGGCTCGACTTCGCGCCCGGCGCGCCGCTCGGGCCGGCGATGGCGTTCCCGTTCGATGCGTCGACCGCCCGGGTCGAATGCGGCGCGCGCGGCTGCTTCACGTATGGATTGAAGGATGACGTGATCGTCGCCACGCGCATCGACGATGCGGGGAGCGCGGTGACCAGCACTTCATCCCCGTTCGCGCGCGGAGACGATGCGTGGCGCTCACTGCTGGTGTTCGGCGGCGAGTCGAAGAACGTCGCCTACGAACGGCTTGCGCCGGAGACGCCGTACGGCGACACGTGGCATCTCTTCCTTCGCTCGACCGGAGCGGGGAGAGGGCGCGCCGTACGCTGAGCGCTCACGTGCGGGGGGTAGGGATTCCCCTGCCCCGCGACTCTCCTTGAATGAATCCATCCGAGGAGAAGCTATGAACTTCGTGTCGCGCATCTGGCGCCGGTTGAAGCTCGTCTACCTGTTCATTCTGCCCATTCGGTTCAGTCTCCTCGCGCTGGCGGTGGCGGCGTTCGCCTTCATCATTTCGGACCAGGGGCAGGACATCGTCCGCGCGCTCGGCGAATACGATCCCGAAACCGGCGCGCCGCATTGGGGACGCATCCTCGGCTTCCTCGGGCTGATGAACGTGCTCGGCTACCAGATCTGGTTCTGGTCGCGGCAGATGCTGCGCCTCGAGTCGCCGCACGACGCCGAGGACGACGCCTGGTTCGGTCACGCGCCGGATCCGCAGGACGACGAGCACCGCGGCTGGGCACTCTGGCTGCCGCGCATCCTCGGTGCGCTGCTCTTCGGCGTGCTCTTCTACGCGTTCTTCAAAGTCCGCTGCACATACGGCGACGTCAAGACCGCCAACACGTCGATTCTCGTCCTCGTCGCGCTCTCGTTCGTCCTCTTCCTGCTCTTCGTCGTGCTGCGGCGCCGCTGGCTCGACAAGCGCGGCGACGACAGCTCGATCAAACCGGTCCGCCTGCGCGACCTCGCGAAAAGCGCGCTCGTGATGCTCGTCGTCTTCCTGGTGTTCGAGCTGATCTTCTTCATCGCCTCCAGCATCGCGCCGGCGAGGCTCATGGGCTTCGGCGCCGGCAACATGGTGCTGCTCACGCTCGCGCTCTGGGTGCCGTTCGGCAGCGTGATCGTCTACGCGGGCATCCGCATGCGCATTCCGATCCTCACATTCCTCATCGTGCTGGCGTTCCTCGTCAGCCCATGTGCCGACCGCAATCACATCGTGCGCACCGCGCCGACGGCGAAGTCGATCATCGACGCCCGTCCGACGGTCGAGCAGAAGCTGATCGAGTGGCATGGCCGCGTCGCGCCGAACCCCGCCATGCCGACGCCGGTCTTCATCGTCGCCACCGAAGGAGGCGGCATCCGCGCCGCGTACTGGACGGCCGTCGTGCTCGACTCGCTGCAGGACACGATGCCGCGCTTCCGCCAGAATCTCTTCGGTATCAGCAGCGTCTCCGGCGGCTCCCTCGGCGCGCTCGTCTTCACCGGACTCCTGAGCGAGAACGGCGCCGGATTCCACACGT
>Ga0193696_1000048_pt1 | contig 54360 bp, 45 predicted proteins | sample L3m1metaG_FD_145074 | JGI IMG/M metagenome (GOLD analysis project Ga0193696, IMG submission 145074) | Soil microbial communities from a riparian zone of the East river system, Colorado, United States - L3m1 | ecosystem: Environmental > Terrestrial > Soil > Riparian zone | place: USA: East River... | reverse complement strand
CTCACCGTTGCGCGCGCGCTTGATCTTTCGCGCTCGCGCCATCTTTTCGGTGATGCCGGCGAGGTAAGCCAGTCCGATCCAGAGCACGCCGCCGCCGGCAAGCGCGGCGGGCACCGCCGCCATTTCGATCCGCCGCCAGGCGAGGAATCCCATCACCGCCGCGCAGACGGCGAAGAGGAAGGCCCAGACGCCGCAGGTCTTTTTCACTTCGACTCATCCTGCACGAACTCGCGGTAATTCCGCCACCGCGCCAGGATCTGATCGACGTATGACACCGGCTCGGTGCCGCGCGCGAAGCCGTGCTTCACCACAGGATCGTTGTAGACCGCGCGCTTCGACTTGCGGATCAGCCAGTAGCTCACGTCGAGCCACTTGTGCGGATCGTCGCCGTTCTTCTCCGCCAGCCGCACCGCGTCCTGCACGTGTCCCGCGCCGACGTTGTACGAGGCAAGGATGAATTTGATCCGCTCCTCCTCGTCGGTGACGTCGTCCTTCCACAGGTCGTCGAGCTGCCAGAGATAGCGGCACGCCGCCTCGACGCTCTGCCGCGGATCGGCGGGATTCGCATGCAGTTGCCTCGCGGTCCGCGGCATGATCTGCATCAGTCCGATCGCACCGGCCCACGAGCGCGCGTTCGGATTGAGCCGCGATTCCTGAAACGCCTGCGCGGCGACGAGGCGCCAGTCCCAGCCCGGGATCTTCGCGTACTCGCGGAACCAGTCGTCGTACGGCGACAGCGCGCCGGTCTCCGCCGCGAGGTACGGGCTGTTCGTCCGCGCCGTGTAGCCGCGGCGGTCGAGAAAGTACTTGCGATAGAGGATCGCGAGCAGCCCCGACTTCCGCTTCGCCGCGATCCATTGGTCGAGCGCCTCGCGCAGCTTCGGCGCATTGAGGCGCACGGCCCAGACCACCGGCTCCGGCGATCCGATGACCGGCTTGATGATGAGGTTCGTGTACTCGCCGCTCTTGAGCGCCGCGACATTTTCCGCCGCGACGGTGAAGGCGATCTCTCCCTGCGCCAGCCGCTCGATGAGGTGATCGCTCGATTCGTCGACTTCGACGACGTCGATGTCCCGCGTCAGCTCTTCATTGAGCTCGAGCAGCCGCTGGCGATACGGCGAGGTGCGCGGGATCTGCACCTGCTGCCCCGCGAGCTCACGCGGCATGGAGACGAGGCGGGCGCGGACGGTGACCGGCGATGACGACGCCTCGCGTGCCTGGTCTTTCGCCACGGTCGGCGTCGCCGCGCTCCCTTGCGTCGAGCGTTGCACGACGACCGGTGCGGTCGAGTAGAGCGACTCCGTCACCGCGACGCTGCTCGGCGGCGACGCGGCCGGCAGCGCGAGCTGCGCCGCGACGAGGTCGCCGTCGCCGCGATTGAGCCGGTCGAAGAGCTCGCGGCTGTCGCGCACGACCACCGGCTCGAGCTTCAGCTTCGCATCGCGCGCGAACATCGTCAGCAGCTCGTATTCGTAGCCGAGCGTCTCGCCGCGATAGAGAAAGTAGCCGGTGGAGTTGAAGGTGAAGAGGACGCGCAGCGTGCCCTTCATCTCCGGAAGGTCGCGCGCGACCGGCGCGACTTCCGGCGGCTTCACCGGCGTCGCCTCCGCCGGCTTCGGCAACTGCGGCGGCCGCATCGAGCGCGTGACGTCGGGAGCGGGACGCTTTTCGTGCTGACCGCAGGCGGTCAGCAACAGAAGCGCGAGCACGAAACGACGCATACAGCGTCAGAGCTGCTGCAATTTGAACTCCCGCGGCATCTCGGCCGTGAACGTGACCTTCTTCCCCGTCCGCGGATGGATGAACCCGAGCACCTTCGCATGCAGCGCGAGCCGCCCGAAGTCGTCGTCGCGCTTTCCGTACATCATGTCGCCGAGGACCGGATGTCCCGCCTCGGCGAGATGGACGCGGATCTGATTGCGGCGTCCGGTCTCGAGCGTGACCTCGAGGATCGAGTACTGGCGTCCGGAGGCGATCGTGCGGTAGTGCGTGATCGCCTCCTTCCCCTCCGACTCCACGCTGCGCACGCGCAGGTCGCGATCCTCGGCCAGCATCGAGCGGAACGTCCCCGCCGGCGGCTTCAGCTTTCCGTGCACGATCGCGACGTAGACGCGCTCGATGTCGTGCACGGCGAAGAGCTCCTGCAACCGCTCGCGCACGTACGCGTTCTTGGCGAAGACGAGCACACCCGAGGTGTCGCGATCGAGGCGATGCACGACCTGCACGGGACGGTACGCGTTCAGAAACGCTTCCGCCGTCTCGTACAGGACCTGCTCGTTCGCGATCGTGAGCAGGCCCGCCGCCTTGTCGATCACGATGAGGTCATCGTCTTCGAAGACGATGCGCACCCGCGGATCGAGCCGCTCGCTCTTCGACGCGATCTCCACGCGGTCGTCGTCGCCGATCATCCGCTTCGCATCGCGCTCCGGCGCGCCGTTGACGCGGACGCGATCGCCCTGCAGCATCTTCCGCAGCGTCGTCTTCGACGAGTCGGGGAAGCGGCGTTGCAGGACGTCGAGAAGAGGATCAGCCACGGCGTCCCGCACGGTACAACATCGCGCAGACCGCGATCACGACGACGATGCCGGCAATGATCGCGACCGGTCCGCTGATCAGCGTCTCCTTGCTCGGCATGAAGTGCGCGAGGCCGACGAGGGCGGCGATCGCCACGCCCGCCAGTCCTTCGCCCGCGATCATCCCCGACGCGGCGAGCACGCCGGCATCGCCTTCGCTCTTCTTCCCCTCGCGCTTCTTCTCGACGAAGTGGCGGATGATGCCGCCGACGAAGATCGGCGTGAGGGTGCCGAGCGGGAGGTAGATGCCGACGGCGAACGCGAGGCCGGGGAGTCCGGCGATGAGCGCGCAGATCGTGAGCGCCGCGCCGACGCCGACCAGTCCCCACGGCAGCGATCCGGAGAGCACCCCTTCGATGACCGTTTTCATCAGCGTGGCCTGCGGCGCGGGAAGAGCGGGTGATCCGAACGTGAAGGCTTTGCCGAGGAGCAGCACCGTTCCGGCGACCGCCCAGCAGGCGCACGCGGCGCCGATGAATTGTCCGAACTGCTGGCGCGCCGGCGTCGCGCCGACGAGGAAGCCGGTCTTCAGGTCCTGCGAGATGTCGCCCGCCTTCGATGCGGCGATGCAAACGACGGTGCCGACGGTGAGGATCGCCGCTCGCGCCGACGGATCGCGCCACCCGAGGAGGACGAAGACGACCGAGACGCCGAGAAGCGTCACGAGCGTCATCGCTGAGGTCGGATTCGAGGAGACGCCGATCAGTCCGACGATGCGCGACGAGACGACGACGAACGCGACGCCGAAGATCGCCACGCCGATCGCGGCCACGAGTCGCGGCACGAGCGACATGTTGCCGGCGAACAGTCCGGGAACGGCGACGAGCGTGATGATGACGAGGAGGGGAACGACGAGGACGACCCAGGAGGGGAGGTCGCGGTCACGGCGCTCCCAATCGTCCTTCTCCCCCGAGTACGGGGGAGAAGGTGCCGCAGGCGGATGAGGGGGGACGTCTTTCGCGGCGGAGGGAGACCCCTCACCCGCCTGCGGCACCCTCTCCCCGTGCGCGGGGAGAGGGGCATTCGATTCCTTGCGCAGTCCCTTGATCACCGCCGCGAACGAGCTCCACATCGTCGGTAGCGCGCGCGCGACCGCGAAGATGCCGGCCGCGGCCACCGCCCCAGCGCCGATGTAGCGCACGTAACGCGACCAGATCTGGCCCGCGGTCATGTCGTGGATCGACAGCTTCATTTCGGGGAAGAACGGCGCGGTGAGGTTCATGCCGACGAGCGCGATGACCGGCGTGAGGACGAGCGCGGAGATGAGGCTTCCGGAGACCATGATCGACGACTGGCGGTATCCGAGGATGTAGCCGACGGCGAGCAGGGCGGGCGCGATTTCCAGCGCGAGCTCCGCCTTTGTCATCAGCGGCACGGCCATCGAGAGCGTCGACGGCATGAGCGCGAGCGCGCCGAGCGAGAGCTTCACCACGGCGCCGACGGCGATACCGATGAAAATCCAGCGTCCGCCGGTAGCCGCGGTCGTGGTGGCGCGCAGCACCTCGGCGCACGCGGTGCCTTCCGGATACGGCAGCTCGTCGGCGGAGCGGACGATGAGCAATCGCCGCAGCGGGATCATCGCGGCGATGCCGAGGAAGCCGCCGAGGAGCGCGAGCAGCGCGACCTGCATGAACGGCGGCGTCATGCCCCAGAGGAAGAGCGCGGGGATGGTGAAGATCGTGCCGGTTGCGAGCGACGAGCTGGCCGAGCCGATGGTCTGCGAGAGATTTGCCTCGAGGATCACCTCGCCGCGCTTCGGCATGATCGAGAAGAAGAGCACCGTCAGCACCGCGATCGGAATCGAAGTCGAGACGGTGAGGCCGACGCGCAGGCCGAGGTAAGCGTTCGCGGCGCCGAAGACGACGCCGAAGACGACACCGGCGGCGACGGCGCGGAAGGTGAACTCGCGGAGATCGGACTGATACGTCGTATTCGTCATTTCTTCACAGATCTCCTGCTTGCGTATGATCCGATGACGGAGGATCCGATGACCTTCAACGAGATCATTATCAGGCAGCTGAAGATTGCCCAGGGGGCGGCGCTGCGCAATCTCGACGGCGTGACCCACGAGGAGAGCGTCGTTCGTCCCGCGAGTGGCGCGAACGACGCCAACTGGGTCGTCGGACACATGATCGCCGTGCGCAACAGGATCCTGCCGGCGGTCGGCGAAGCGCCGGTGTGGGACGAGGCGCGCATCGCGCCGTACGTCACGACATCGACCGGTGATGTCACCGGACGCCTGCCGTTCGACGAATTGCGTGCGGCGCTGCTCACGAGTCACGAGCGCCTCACCGCCGGCATCGCGCGGCTCGACGATGCCGCACTCGCGCAGAAGGCGCCCTTCAGTCCCGGCAACAATCCCGAAGAGACGGTGCAGTCGCTGCTCACCGGCATCGTGGTGCACGAGTCGTATCACGCGGGGCAGATCGGGATGTTGCGGCGGGAGATGGGGAAGGACGGGGCGATCAGGATTCCGGCGGGGGTGCAGATCACGTCATGATCCGATCGCGTGAGCGGTTCATGTCGAGTGGGCTTCCTGCTCCAGATCCGGGATGCCTGAAAAGTCTCGTGAATTCCGGGTCAGGAGGACCGCTCCCGTTGCCGCCGCTGTGACGCCGATTGCGATGTCGGCTGCACGCTTGCGTGGTGAGCCGAGGCGCCGGAAGACCTCGGCGGCGTGAGCGGCGAGCGTCTCGTCAAACTCGACGATGCCGTCCACGCCGAACAATGAGCGCGCCACGGCGATCTGTTCCGGTAGACGCGGCCCTCGACAGAACTCGTACCACGCTACGGCACTGATCTGCAGAACTGCATCCGACTCAGCCGCACGCCGAAGGCGATTGCGTTCGGGCCCCGATTGCGAAAGAGCATAGACCAGGAAATCGGTATCGAGCTGGATCAACATCAGAATCCGCGATCTTCGATCTTGAGCCGGCGTACTTCATCCGCGGCATCGTTTCCCTCGAAAATCTCGAATAGATGCTTGAGGATCTTCACCCGCTGCTGTCGGGCGCGCTTCGGTACGCCGGCGATCGAATCTCTCTGAGCGATCAGCGACCGCCGAATCGCATCGGACACCGCACACCCGTAGTGATCAGCGAGCTGCCGGGCGGCCGTCTGGGACTCGTCATCGAGGATCAGCGTTGTCCGTTTGCCAGCCATCAAAGGTGCCCTCTTTAGCGCCATATCGTATGGCGACTAAAGGTTCTCGGCAAGCTCGACGGTTTGCGCCCGTCGGCCAACGACGCGTCGTCACTCCGCCAGCTGCGCTTCGATCATCGTCTGGGCGATGAAGTTGTAAATCGCCGTCCACGCCAGCTTTACGTCGAGCGTGCACTGCGGGCCCATGATCGTCTCGATCGTGTAGAGCAGGCACGCTTCGACCGCGGCGTAGTGCTCGACGCGCGCGCCATAAGTGCGATGGCGGCGGCCCAGGTCCTCGAGCACCGGCTTGAGCTCGTCGAGGCGGTCGAGTCCCTTCACCGCGGCGGCGATCATGTTCATCAGCATCGTTCCCTGTACGTTCATGTCGACGTTGTCGAACATCGACCGTGTCTGCGGTGCAATGGCGAACAGGTGCTGGTAGAAGAGCCGCGCCGCTTCGTCCTTCCGCGCGGCGACGATCTCGAACGACGTCTGCACGAGGTAGTGCGTGTCGGGTTTGTTGAAATCGAGGACTTCGTAAACCGTCAGCTCGCGATCGCCGACGCGCTCGTGCGACACCTGGCCGTAGCTGACCTGATCGACGACGTTGATCAGCTCTTCCGTCGCGATGATGCCGCTGCCGTGCTGGAGCTCGTTCAGCGCCGCGAGCGCTGCCGCGGTGTTCGCCGCTTCGCCTACCGCGGTGAGGCGCATCTGATTCGGATGTCCGATCGAGCCGGAGATCATCCGGCCGTAGTGCAGGCCGATGTCGAGCGTGAGCGACACGCCGAAATGCTCGCTGAGGTACGTGTTCAGCGGCTCCATCCGCTGGCGCATGCGGAGCGCGGAGCGGATGGCGTTCGTGCACTTCGTCCGCGCGTCCTCGCCGTTCAGTCCGAAGAACGCGACGATCGTCGCGCCCGTCGGCGGCTCGAACGATCCGCCGTTCGCCAGCACCACTTCGCCGATCTGCAGGTAGAAGCGGTTGAGGATGTGGATCACGTCGTACGGCAGGCCGCGGCGCAGTAGCGAGGGGATCTCGCGCGCACGGGCCGAGAGAACGGCGAGCGGCATCTCCGCGCCGAGCGCCGGCTTCTCCGCGCCGCGCATGATCTGCATGTCCATACTGTCGACGATCAGGCGCCGCACCTTCACCGGTCCGTTCACCTTCGTCTGGCAGGCGAGGCGGACGTCGTCGCCGAATCCGAAGCGTTGCGCGAGCTTCATCTCCGCCGAGTCGCGCGGCGATAAGTTGATCGATCCGCTGAGCACCGCGACGCGGCAGGTCGAGCAGCGCGCGTTGCCGCCGCATTCGTGCGTGTGCGGGATGCCCGCGGCGAGCGCGCTTTCCAGCAGTGAGCGGCCGGAACCCGCTTCGATGGTGATGTCGCCGCCCGGCTCGCCGACAAACGTCGCGGCGGGCGGCTCCTGCGACTCGCGCACGATCGCGGTGTGACTCGAGCCGGTGCTGATGCCGGGCATCGACTCGCGTCGATTGGTGTGCAGCGTCTCCGTGGTCAGCTCGCGCATGACCTCGGAGAGCGCGATGTTCTGCGGTACCGACCCGCGCGCACGGAGCGCGCGCATGACGTTGCGCATCTCCTCGGCCGACCGGAAGCGCCGCGACGGATCTTTCTGCAGCGCGCGCATCACCGCCTCGGAGACGGCGGCCGGAATCGACGGCATGACCAGGTGCAGCGGATCGGGATCGCGCTGCATGACGGAGTAGAGGACGGCGTGCACCGAGTCGCCTTCGAACGCGCGGCGGCCGGAGAGGAGCTCGTAGAAGACCGCGCCGAGGGAAAAGATGTCGGCGCGCGCGTCGATGCCGCGGCCCCGCACCTGCTCCGGCGACATGTAGTTCGGCGTGCCGAGGATCGTGCCGGTGCCGGTGACGCTCGACTCGCCGATGCGCGCCAGGCCGAAGTCGACGATCTTCACCTGCCCGCTTGGCAGGACGAAGATGTTCGCCGGCTTGAGATCGCGATGAATGATGTTCGTGGCGTGCGCGAATGCGACCGCATCGCAGATCTGCTCCATCACGTCGAGCCGCGAGCGGAGATCGGGGAAGGCGCTGTCGCGGATGAGGCGCTTCAGATCGCTGCCGTCGAGCAGCTCCATGGCCATGAAGAAGCGGCCGGAGTCCTCGCCGAAATCGTGGACCACGACGATGTTCGGATGCGTGAGCCGCGCCGCCGATTGCGCCTCGCGGCGGAAGCGAAGCCGCTTCTCCTCGTCGCCGCCCGCTTCGATGACTTTCAGCGCGACGTAGCGGTCGAGGACGGAATCGTGTGCGCGGAAGACCTCGCCCATCGCGCCGCGCCCGATCTGATCGACGAGACGGTACTTCCCGACCTGCTGCAGCGCGCTCATGAGAGAGGCAACAAGTGTAGCGTTATTGAGCGGCGTTCCTGTGGTCTTCGTCGCGCCACTCTTCGTATACCTCGTACATGAGGGCGTCGAGGTTGCGCCGGGCGACTGCGTCGGCGGCGCCGCCATGGAACGTTTTCAACGCCAACGCGATGCTGGTATTGGGAAAGCGTTGTAGCGCTTTTTCCACGATGGGCAACGACGACTCGTCGTGCTGCTGCCCGAGGCCGACGATCGCTTGGTAGACGATGTATTCATCGGAAGAGTCGTCGAGCGCGTGTATCAGCAGGGCGCGCGAGCGCGGGTCGGAGCGCACGCTACAGAACGCGGACGACGCCACCTGCGCGTAGTCGTCGGCGATGAGGCCGGTCCCGAGAAAATCGACCGCGCTCTCGGCGTGTGCGAAAAGGTCATTCCAGTAGACGCTGTCGTCGTCGACCCGACGCAACAGTGCCGTCGCGATGCGGTGCCGTTCGACGAGGGTGGTGGAGGTCTCGTAACGCTCCATCAGCGGCTTGATCGCCGCACGTTCACCGCGCTCCGCCGCGGCGATGAGCACGGAGCTCCACTCGACGTCGGTGCAGGTGGGGTGATCGAGGAGATGCCTCGGCGTGTGCCCCGAAAGGCAGTACACGAATGGGCCGGTTTCGTCGCGCGACTGCTTGTACTCCTCGACCAGGCTTGGGAGGAGGTATCGCATGGCGATCGTGTCGGCGGCGTCGGAGTAAAACGCGGCGAGAGAGGAAACGAGTGACGATCGGTCGTCCGACAGGCGTTGGATCGTCTGCTCGATCAGAGGCAGCGATGCCTCGTCGTGCTGTTGGCCGAGGCCGAGGATCGCCAGGCTCGCGATCCCCCAGTCCTCCGAGTCCAGCGCGCGGATCAGCAGCTCGTGCGACCGGCAGTCTTCCGCCACCCACATCAATGCATACCAGGCGAGCTTGGTGTATTCGACGGGATCGAAGCCGCGCGCGGCACACCATGCCTCGAGCTCGGGATTCGGCACGCCGCGTTTCTTCGCGAACCGGACGGCGTTCTCCGCGTGCTCGTAAAGGTCGTTCCAGTACTCGCTGTCATCGCTGACATGGCGCAGGAGGGAGGAGGCGATGTGGTGACGTTCTGCAAAGGTGAACGCCGTGTCGTACCGGTGCTTCAGCCGCGCGAGTGCCTGACGGTCGCCGAACTTGACGGCGAGGATGAGCGCCTCGTCGGTCCGATACTCCGTGCACGTCTCCGCGCCGAATGGCGTTTCTGCGGGATGCTCGGGTCCGCAGGGCGGGTACTCCTGCGCGAAAAGCGGGAGTGCGAGGAAGGTGGCGAGCAACGCCTTACTGAAGATGTTCATCGCGGGCCTGCTTGTAATCCTCGAATTCATCCGCCGGCAGAACGCGCTTCGCGAGCGCCTCGGCTGCCGGCGAATGAAACGTGTAGAGCGCGAAGCCGAGGTGTTCTCCCGGCAGGCGCTCGATCGCCTTCTCGATGATGGACAGCATCGACTCGTCGTTCTGCCGGCCGATGCTCATGATCGCGGTCGCCACGATTGTGGCGTCGTCCGAGTCGAGCGCACGAACCAACAGCTCGCGGCCGCGCGGGTCGGTGGCTGCGAGCTCGAGCGCCTCGTAAGAAAGCGGCTGAAGGAGTGCGGGACTCTTCGCCTTGATCGCGTTCTCAGCAAGCACGCGGATCTCAGCCCAGTACGCGCCATCGTCGTCGACGTGACGCAGCAGCGCGCCGGCGATACGAAGCCGTTCCTCGTACGTGAAGGTCGTGTCGTGACGTTGTTTGAGGAGCTCACGCGCCGAAGAGTCACCGCCGCGCATCGACTCGATCAGCGCCGTGTCGAAGTCGTATTCGGTGCACGCCGGGCGATCGTCCGGGGTCTCGGGAGCCATGTGGACCGCACATGGCGACGAGCAGTCGACGACGAGCTCCTCATTGACGACCGGCAGCGCGAGGAAGGCGGCGAGCAAGACTGCGCGCATGCGTCGACAATAGCCCCCGCCCTCCCGCCCCGCGCGTCACGTTGCGGCAAATGCTCCGTGTCACCGCAGTGACTGCGCGGCCTCGAGCATCTTCTCCGGCGTCGCGCGGATGCGCAGATCCTCCGTGAGATTGCGCCAACGCACGGTGCCGGTGCGGTCGACGAGGAACTCGGCGGGGCGGGCGATATCGCGGCCCTGCTCGCCGGCGCCTTTGTGCAGGAGGTCGTATTTACGGATCACATCCGCGTTGCGGTCGGAGAGGAACGGGAAGGTGTAGCCGGCGCGCTGACACAAGTCGCGCGACTCCTCGGGTGTGTCGACGCTGATCGCCACCGGCGTCACGCCCGCGGCCTTGAATTCACTGAGATGCTGCTCGATACCCCGTAACTCGGAGTTGCAGAACGGTCACCAGTAGCCGCGATAAAAAATCAGCAGCACGCCGTTCGATCCCGGCGCCGTGACCAGCTGCGACAGCGTGACGTTGCGATGATTCGCATCCGGCAGCGTGAAGTCGGGTGCCTTCGCGCCGATCGCCGGCGAGCCGTGCGACGCCGGCAGCATCCTCGTTCCGACCAGCGTGCCGAACGTGAAGAACGCCATGAACGCGATGCCGATCACCAGCACGATCGACGCGATGACCTTCCGCGGCGTACGGCGGATGCCGCTGATCATCAGCGCGAGCGCGACGACGAAGAGCAGAAACGCCGTCCACGGGATGTCGCGCGTGACCGGCCAGCGGCTGAAGAGATAGATGTAGCTGAACGCCGCGATGAAAACGAGCAGCAGGCCGCTGAGCAGACGTGCCATGACGGGTCGATAATAGCGGCAATCCATCATGCCCGACGAGAGCACCGTCAGCACCTGGCGGTACGAGCTGCGCTCCGAAGAGGCGTTGCAGCAGATCGGTCCGTACCGCGTGATCCGCGCGATCGGCGAGGGCGGGATGGGCTCGGTCTTCCTCGCGCAGCGGGACGATCCGGTGCGGCGGCAGGTGGCGATCAAAGTCATCCGCTCGCCGTTTTCGCGCACCGAGGAGCGCATCCGCTTCCAGGCGGAGCAGCAGGCGATGGCGCGGCTCTCCCATCCCAACGTCGCGCAGATGTTCGAAGCGGGAACGACGGCCGAGGGCTATCCGTACTTCGTGATGGAGTGGATCGACGGCGTGTCGCTGATGGAGTTCTGCGATCAACGCGCGCTGTCGATCGACAAACGGCTCGAGCTCTTCGCCGGCATCTGCGACGGTGTGCAGCACGCGCATCAGAAGAGCATCGTCCATCGCGACCTGAAGCCGTCGAACATCCTCGTCGTGGAGATCGACGGCAAGCCTCTGCCGAAGATCATCGACTTCGGCGTGGCCAAGGCGCTCGACAGTCCGCTCGTCGACGCCACGACGCTCACCGGCGATGGCGTGGTCGGCACGCCGGCGTATCTCAGCCCCGAGGCGGTCACCGCGGTGACGCGCAGCGACGTCGACACGCGCGCCGACGTCTACGCCCTCGGGCTCGTCCTCTACAAACTACTCGCCGGCGAGCAGCCGTACGAGACTCCGGACGAAGCGCTGCTCGATCGCATGCTGCGCATCGCGAAGGTCGACATCCCGACGCCGCGGCAGTTCTTTCACGAGATGAAGGACGCGGATCGCGAGCGCGTGGCGCGGGAGCGCGTGATGACGCCGGTCGCGCTCGAGCGTCTGCTGCGCGGCGACCTCGAGGCGATCGTGCTGAAGGCGGTGGCCAAGGATCGCGAGCAGCGCTACGCCACCGCGTCGGAGCTGCAGGCGGATGTCCGCCGTTTTCTTTCGCATGAGCCGGTGGAGGCGAGCGCGCCGGGGACGTTCGATCGCGTTCTGAAATTCACGCGGCGCCACCGCGGCTTCGTCATGGCCACGCTCCTCGTGGTGATCGCGCTGGCCGGCGGGTTCGTCGCCCGCACGATCGAAGCGCGCCGCGCCGACGAAGCGCGCCGGCAGGCGGAGCTGGTGACGAACTTCCTCACCGATCTCTTCTCCGACACCAGCCCGTTCAACGGCACCGGTCAGGTGATCTCCGTGCACGACCTTCTCAACGAGGGCGCCCAGCGGATCAAGGGCCGGCTCGCGGATGCGCCGATTGCGCGCGCCGACGTGCTCCAGTCGATCGGCATCGCACTTCTGCATCAGGGCGATCGCGACGGCGCGTATCCGCTGTTTCAGGAGGCGCTGGCGATCCGGCGCAAGGAGCTCGGTCCCGATCATCCGCTCGTCGGCAGCACGCTGCTGCAGCTCGGCGTGTTGCTGCAGCGATTCAATCTCCAGCAGTCGGAGCTCGATCTGCGCGAGGCGACGCGCATCCGCGAGAAGAACTTCGGTCCGAAATCGACTGAGCTCGCAGCGGCACTCGCCGACCTCGGCACCACGCTGCGCATGCGGGAGAAGTATGCCGAGGCCGAGGAGGCGCTGGCGCGAAGCCTGCGCATCCGCGAGGAGACGCTGCCGCGCGATGATTCGCTGATCGCCGCGAGCTGCTCGGGATTGGGCCAGATCTACGACGCCGAGCAGCGCTTCGACAAAGGCGAGGAGATGCTGCTGCGCGCGCTGAACATCCGCAGAAACATGTACGGCCCCGATCACTACATCACCTCGCGCAGCTACGAGTCGGTGGCGGAGCACTACATGCGGGTGGGGCAATGGGCGGAGTCAGAACGCTACTCGCGGCTGGCGCTGGCGGTCGTCGAGCGCGTGCGCGGACCGGAGCACAAGTACTCCGCGTGGGTGCGCGTGAATCTCGCGGAGTGCCTCGCGAAGCAGCATCGCAACGACGAGGCGAAGGCGCTGCTCGAGCGCTCGCTCCCCGCGATCAAGGATGCGAGCGACTCGCGCGAGATATATCAGCAGGGTCTGGCGCTGCTCAGAGAGCTTTCACCGTAGCGCGCAGCGCGTCCTTCGCCACCGGCGGCGTCTTGCTGTAATCGAGCGCGTAGTTCTGCGGCGGCAGCGTCCAGCTGTAGCCGCGCAGCAGCACGATGGCGAAGACCTCCATGAAGTACGTCGCGTAATCGAGACCGGGACAGCGGTGTCCCGTCACCGGTCCCGCCCCCTGCGGCACGAACGCGTGCTCGTGACGTTTCTCCTCGGCGCGCTCCGGTGAGAAGCGATCGGGATCGAAGCGCAGCGGATCGTCGTAGACACCGTGCGCGACGTGGCTCGGCGTCACTGCCCACATCACCATCCAGCCCGCCGGCACCGCGATGCCGTCGACCTCGAAGCCTTCCTTCGTCTTGCCGAACACCGCCGGGATGATCGGGCAGAGCCGCTTCACCTCGTTCACGACCTGCAGCAGATACGGCATCGTCATCAGCGTCTCGAGCGTGATCGGGCCCGATGGCGATTTCGTTTTGATCTCGTCGGTGAGACGCGCGCGGACGTCGGGATGCGCCGTGAGCTGCTCCACGATGCCGCCGAACTCGGCGAAGACGATGAAGCCGGCGATAACGATGTGATGCAGCTCGAGCACGATGTCGTGATCCGTCATCGTTGTTCCTGCCGCCCCGAGGATGCGGGAGAGACCATCGTCCGTCGCCCGCGCGCGACGCTCGCGCACCTTCGCGCTGAGCACTTCGAAAATACGGTCGCGCGCCTTCAGCGCCTTGCGGTACGTCGTGCCGGGGAGGTTGATCGGCAGCGTGGCGAAGCCGCGCGTCAGCGTGTCGTAGTCGCTGCGCAGGCGATCCATCTCATCGCCCGGCTGCATGCCGAAGACGTTGGTGCAGATCACTTCGATCGACAGCCGCTTCATCTCGTCGAGCCAGCGGATCTCGCCCGCCTTCGACCACGTCGCGAAATTGCGCTCCACGCTCGCCTGCATCGCCGGCAGGTACGCGGTCAGCGCCGCGCGCGTGAACGCCTGCATCACGATGCTCTTGCGGCCGCGATGGACGTCGCCGTCGAGCAGCGGGAGGCTCCGTCCGCCGAAGATCTCCTGCACGTGCGGCGGCATCGACCCCTCGCGCTCGACGACGTTGCTGTCGATGAAACGCCCCGCGGCCTCGGGGCCGGCGATGACCACCGCGTCGCGTCCCAGGACGCGGGAGCGGAAGAGGCGGCCGTGCCGCTTGAGGCGCTCGTCGATGAAGGCGAACGGATTTTTTGCAAAGGCGAGGGTCTCGCCGAGGAGCGGGAGACCCTCGCGTCCGGGAGGCAGCGGCTTTGAGCTCATGCTGAAACTACGGCGCTCACTCAGTTGTGGATGTCGACCGTTTGCCGTCCCGCCATTCCCATCGAGTCGAGATTGAGCAGGCGCACGTCGAGGAACAGATCGCCCGCGCGAGCACCGGAGAGCGGGATGTCGATCGACAGCTCGTTCCGGCCGCGCTCCAGCGTCTGCGCCGCTTCGCCCCACGCCACTCCCTGCCGCGCGCCGTTCGCGTCGCGCGTCGACGCCACGATCACGTCGAAGCGATAGCGTCCCGCCTCCATGACGTTCGCGTCCGCGGTCACGTGCAGCATGTCGCCTTCGACACGCGAGTTGATACGGCCGAGGCGCGCGGAGAGACGCTCGTTCATGAACTGATTCGAGCCGGTGCGGGCGAACTCGACGCCGTGCGCCGTCACGCCATCGGCGTCGTAACGGACATTCCAGAAGCCGTTCGCGCGCGACGGCAGCTCGGCGATCACCGCTTCGTACTCACCGTTGCCTTTGTCCGCGAGGGCGATCGAGTCGCCTTCCTTGCCGTCCGGCGTGGCCAGGCGGGCCACGACCTGCGCACCGCTCACCGCGTTATCGCCGTCGCGCAGCGTCGCGTGCAGCGTGATCGCGTCGCCCGGCATGCGCGACAGCGGACCGACGGTCGTCGTCATCGTGAGCCGGCTGTCCGGCTCCGCCGCGACGACGCTCGCGCCCGCGCCGGCGTCGCTCACGTGATAGCGACCGGCGATGGTGTTGGTGATGTGCAGCACCTCGTTTCCTTCGGCGTCGATGGCGAAGTGCTGGATCGTGTCGGAGGCGGTGTCGCCGGCCGGCGTCCGCAGGCGCGCGGATTTCGGCGTGCGGCCGTTGATGACGATGATCATGCCGCCCTGCCCGGTGGCGGGAAGGTCAACACCTTGACCATCGTTCGCGCGGACGAACATCCGCGACGTGGCGGCGGGCGCATTGCGCTCCGGCTCGACGTAGGTCTCGCCCGCGGCGAACTTGCCGGTGACGGTCTGGCCGAAGAGGGGAGCAGCGAAGAGAAGAGTGACGAGAATTGGCTTCATGACGTTCTCCGATCTCAGAAGTCGGTGGCCAGCGAGGCGCCGATCTTGCGGTAGTCGTTGCGCCGGTTGTGGTGATGATTCGCCTCGGTGGTGAACCAGACGACGCCGACCGCCTGCGCGCTGTACTGCGAGACCATCCCGTCATCCTCGCCCGGCATTCCCGCGATTCCGGAGAGCGTCGCCAGGCCGTAGTCTTCCGAGTGCGCGAAGTCGTTCCAGAGCCCGTAGCCGGCGATGTTGTAGACCGTCTTCGGCAGCGCCGGACGCCCGCTCGTCCCCTTCAGGTAGTACTGGTTGTAGTAGCTCATCGAGGAGGTGGTGCAGTTCGTGGTGGAGTTGTTTTTCTGTCCCACGAGGTCGATCAGCCAGCCGGTGAGCCACGAGCCCGACAGCGTGCCGGCGAGGTCCGCCGCCTCGGAGCCTTTGTTCGGAGGAGCGATCGAGTTCACCCAGCGGATGCGGTTGATGATCGGCTGGTAGCGCGAGTCGTACGTCGGATTCGACATGATCCAGCGGATCACGATGCCGCCGAACGAATGCGTCTCGATGACGATGTCGTCGATCGCGTTCGCGTTCATCCAGTTGTAGATCTGACCGGCGACCGTGTTGCCGGCGACCCACATGTACTGCGTGCCGTCGTAACTGCAGATGAGGTAGGGGATGGTGTAGCCCTTGGTGGTGGTCTTGATCATGTCGTCGGTCCAGTAGGCGCGGGCCACGCTGGAGCTGGCGAGGTCAGTACCGCCTTTGCCGTGGATGAAGACCACGCCGGTCTTCGCTTCGGCGACGACTGCAGTGAGAAGGAGAACGAGGGCCAGTGCGGTTCGTTTCATCACTTCCATTCCTCCTGATGTGTGCCGGTCAGGAGTTCAATCGCAGTGCCACACGTATTTTCAATGAGTTACGTGGTGAATGGGTCGATTTAGGCGCCAGAAGCGGCGCTGAATGAGGGTTCAATGTTGACCGTGGGTCGGGCGGTGACCAGCTACGGACAGGACGTTCTGCAAATTTGGACAGGATGTTCTGCAAATCGGCGCCGGAGGTGTTCGAGCGACGGCCGACGCGATCTCGCAATGATCGCGCCCTGTGCCACGACGAGCTACAGGATGCGATTGAAGTAGCGGCCTTCATCCCCCCGCGCAAGAGGCATGCGCCACCCTTCATGCTCGTCGAGCTTCTACGCCTCGCTCGCCGCCGCGACTTCATTAGCAACGTTGGGCTCCTTCAGCGCTTCACGGTCGGCAGCAAGCTCAGTCATCAGCGTGAAGTTCTGCAGGAATGCATTGCTCACCTTCGATTTCTTCACAGGCCATTTCAGTACGCCCAGCAGAACACGCTCGACTGTCCACCGCATGTGCTCTCCCGCACCGATCAGAGCGCGGTACTGCGGTCGATCGAAAGTACCTCCATGCACGATCCTGTTTCTGATTTCAGTTAGCGAGACATCTGGCAACCGACCGTGCAGCGGCCACAGATCATCGAGCGTGATCGAGTATTCCTGACATAACGAGTCGGCTGCTGTGCGGAACGGCACGCGACGCAACTCATTCACTTTCGCCGATAGCATGGCGCGCTTCGATTTCTGCGTCGGGTCCTTGCCCTGCACCAGCTCGTGCTTCTTGACGTACTTCCGAACGTCGTCACTGAAGCGCTTCCAGTCGTGCTCTTCCTCGATGATGTAAACGAGCCCTTTCTTTTCGCGGTACCAGAGAACGATCGTCTCCAGCGCTGCATATAGTGCGGTGAAGGACGATTCCATCGTTCGGCCTTCGCGCGGTACAACGAGATGTAGCGCGTGCCGAATCAGCGGGTGCGGACCGGTAGCTACGAAGTTTGTGTAAGCGGTCCGAACGAACTCGCTGAAGTGAGCGAGATCGATGACGGCTTCGTCTAGATCCCACTCGCGTTGCTCTGGAGCGGTGATGTGGCCGCGGAAGAATTGGAAGTGATCGAGGCGGTCCGTAAAAGCATCGAACCCAACACATGCGGATCGATACCGCGACGCGAACGAGACGATGGCTAAAAAATCGTCGATCTCGCCCAGGAGAGCGTCGTCAACCAAGGAAAAGTCGCGCGCAGCGACCTCATTGTCATGGCGGGCGATTAGCTCCGCGTAACGGAGCGTTCCTTCATCACGATCTTCGTAGCGATAGATCTTCTCGAGCTTCAACTGCGCACCGCTTCCGAGCGTGATCTCAAAGTCGGCCGTCCTGTCGATCGTCACTTCGCCCGTGTATGACTTGGTCAGCCATGGTCCGACATCGAGCGCGGGGCAGGCCGTCAACCAGTACTGAGTCGATCTCGGCACGCGGCGTCTCTTCTTCACGCGAGATCTCCGCTGAAGGATTTGCAGATCGTACACGTCGGCCTCGACCGTCGTTTCGGAGCGCGACTTGCCGTGGTGGCGCGTTCTCGCTGTGGGCGTCCACACCTTGCGAGCCGAGATCGTCGTTACGTCGCCCGGGTCATCACCGATGATCCGTCCCTTGAGCCCGAACGGTGGCCTCAGCCCTGCGATAAGTCGATCCCACCGCTTCTTCGGATACAGCCGAAGCACCGGACGTTCGCCGATTCGCTTCGGCAACCACACTTTGCACGGGATCTTTCGAACCACCTGATCGTCGTTGCTCAACGCGATATCGAGGTTGTACTTCTCGTCTCCATCCGGGTCCTTCGGGTGTCTTCGCATCACTTACGATCGTCGCATATCCGCCGTGCAGCGTCGGGCGGTGACCAGCTACGGAAGCCGTTGCGCGAGCTTGGAGGTCTTGTCGATCACCTCGACGAAGTTCGCCGGATTGAGGCCCAGCCGCTCGACGAACACCGCGACACCCCAGCCGCCGGTGCGCTTTGATGACGGGTACTTGAGCGCGGTGATCCGGCCGGAGTCAAACGCGGCACGTCCGAGCTCCTGCGTCGGCGCAGGACTGGCCAGCAGCCACGATCCGGTCAATTCAGAGGCACTCGTTCCAAGCATCGCCAGAACAGCCTGATCGTGCAGGTCGACGACATCGGCGAGAACTCCGTCGACGGCAAATGTCACGACGGGATTCGTGGCGATGGTCGTTGCCAAGAGCGCGGCATGTGTGAACACTGACCCGGTCTCCACCTGCGCAGTGACGAAATCCGATGCGAGATACAGCGTTGAAAACGAACCGATGGGCGTAAAGCGCGCGCCATTGAGAACACTGCCTGCGGACCAGAGTGGCTCGGGAGGATTCCCGGCTGGGCGTCCCGGTGGTGGACCTTGCAGTAATGCGTACTCGATGCAGCGCGCCCATGGCCCGTGGATCGTGACGCGCGGTGCGCCGCCGATCGCCGCGACCAGTTCGCGGAAGGTGAGCATCAGCTCAGGTTTCCACTGAGCGAGCTGTCGATCATTCGCCGGATCGCGGACACGTTTCCACTCTCCGTGACGGCGCGGGGCGTCATGCCGTCGAGGTCAGGGTGCGGCGTGTTCATCCAGATCCGCACGCTTTGCGCATCGCCCAGGACATGTTCCAGGACTTCGAGGATCCGCTTGAAGTCGAGCAACCCCGCCTGCAGCGATGGCGCGGCCGGAGTCTTGGCGACGGTCGAGTATTTCCGTTGCAGCGCGCTGGCGATGAACGCGAGCGGCTCGTTGAGGTAACTGGCTACGCGTTCAGCGTCCACCCGGCCGTTTGCCGGATCGTGAAGCTTGTTGATCGGTTGGATCGGTCCTGCCGGCCGGGGTGTGCGGCCATACGCTCTGGCCTGGAACTTCACGACCTTCGCCGGCGGCGCTTTGACGATCGCTGTGACTTCGTCAGGCGTAAGCCTCTTTTGGCCGGCGAGCACGAGCTTTCCCAGCCCGGGGACCGTGAAGCCTCTCCCGGCTTCGCGGTACATGAGAATCGTGAGCGCATCGAGCATCTGAGCCGCTGTCTTCTTCGAGACGTCTGCGGCATCGGCGAGATGCGCGATGATCTCTGATTTCGTCATCGGACCTGCTGCCATCGATCGGGGACTCCCTGCGCCTTTTCTATGCCAAAACTACACCAATGCTACACCACAATCACGGCACCCGATACACCACCGCATTGATGTGCATTCCCGGCCCCACCGACGCGAACAACACGAGGTTATAGAGTGCGGCAAGGATTGCCTCGTCCATGCCGGGGGTCCGCGGGTGAACCAGCGTAATGGTGGAGCGACGGGCGCCCTCGCCCGCCGAAACGACACGCGAGGCGCCTGTCGCTCCACGAAGGTCTACGGTACTGCCAGTAACCCGGTTCGCGACTTTCATGAGCGATCGCCACGATGACGACGTCGTTCTTGCGAGGGCGGTACACGACTTTGCATGGAAAGCGTCGGGTAATGACGCATTCGCGTGTGTCGTACTCACCGATTGGATATCGAAGCGGAGCCTCAGCGATTGTCGTGAGCGCCTGATCGATCATTTGTGCGAACGCCAGGGCCGCCAAAGGACTGCGGTCGCGATACCCACCGTCTCGCTTCACGAAGCTCGGCCCTCGCGTCAGGGTGAAACTTCACCCTCATGCTTCGTCGCCGAACAGTTCAGCGCGAACCTCTTCCCATGACACGAGGTCAACCGAGCCGTCGTCGATTTCCTTGACCCTTCGTTCAATCTCGCGAGACCACGCTGCCTTCACGGCAGCCAATAGTCCCGCGAGCGTGGCGCGATCGTTCTCGGTCAATTCAGCGACTTCCTTGAAGATTTGCTTCAGATCTCGAGCCAGACGGCACCCGGTACACCACCGCATTGATGTGCATTCCCGCCCCCACCGACGCGAACAACACGATGTCCCCTGGCTCGATCGAATGCCCTTCCATCTTCCCCTTCAAAATCAGATCGAGCAGCGTTGGCACGGTGGCGACGCTCGAGTTGCCGAGGGTGCCGATGGTCATCGGCATGATGTCGGGCGGAGGAGTGATTCCTTCCAGGTCGTAGAGCGCGGCGAGGATGGCCTCGTCCATCTTGCCGTTCGCCTGGTGGATGAGGATCTTGTCGACGTCGCGCAAGGGGACGCCCGCGCGGTCGAGGGCGAGCTTCATCGCGCCGGCGACGTTGTTCAGCGCGTACTTGTAGAGCTTGCGCCCCTCCATCTTCAGGAAGAGCGACTCGAGGAAGACGTCCTCGTTGTACGACTTCCCCATGCGCAGCATCGTCGCGTGCTCGAGCGTGTCGGAACGGACGGCGTGCGCGAGGATGCCGTCGTTCGTGTCGCGCGCCTCGAGGATCGTCGCGCCGGCGCCGTCGGCGTAGATGAGGCTGTCGCGATCGTGCGGGTCGGAGATGCGCGACAGCGTGTCGGCGCCGATGACGAGCGCTTTCTTCACGTCGCCCGCGCGGATCATCGAGTCGGCGATGATCACGCCCTGCAGCCATCCGGGACATCCGAACACCACGTCGAACGCCGGGGCGAACGGATTGCGGATCTTCAGCTTCGACTTCACGCGCGCGGCGAGCGCCGGCACGAGGTCGGAGCGCGGATCGCCCGGCCGCACGTCGCCGAAGTTGTGACCGAAGATGATCAGGTCGAGCGACTCGGGGTCGGTGTTCGACGACTCCACCGCCGCCTGCGCGGCGGCGAGGCCGATGTCGGAGGTCACCGTCTCCGGTCTGACGTATCGCCGCTCGCGGATGCCGGTGATGGCCTCGAATTGCTGCAGGATCTCGGCGTTCGATTTGTCGATCCTGCTGCCGTCCGGCGCGAGGAACTCGTGCTGCATGAAGCGGTCGTTCGGGACGACGACTTCGGGGATGTGGCTCCCCGTGCCCGCGATCACAGTTCGCATAACGTCAATATCGTAGACTGAGTGCCATCAGAAAATCGCCAGTAGTCGATGTCCTGACAATTCTCGGTGTCGCCGCGCTGTACGTCGCCTTCGCGAAGCTGGGCCTCGCGCTGGCGATCAGCACGCATCAGGTGACCGCCGTCTGGCCGCCCACCGGGTTCGCCATCGCCGCGCTTCTCCGCCTCGGGCGCCGCAGCGCCGCCGGCGTTTTCCTCGGCGCGCTGATCGCCAACGCCACCGCCGATGAGCCGCTCGCCGTCGCCACTGGGATCGCCATCGGCAACACGCTCGAGGCGATTCTCGCCGTCACGTTCCTTCGCCGATTCGATTTCGACGCCGGCCTCGCGCGCGTCCGCGATGTCCTCATTCTCATCGGTGCGATCGCCTTCGCCCCGATCGTCGCGGCGAGCGTCGGCACCGCGTCGCTCGGCGCCGGCGGCGTGCAGCCGATCGGCGCATTGCCGGGACTCTGGTGGCTCTGGTGGATGGGCGACGCCCTCGGCGGCCTGATCGTCACGCCGTTCCTGCTGGTGGCGTCCGAAAGACGACACCGCAAAATCGCGGTCGCGGAAGGCGTCATCGGCATCGTCCTCCTCGCCGCCGTCTCCGCCGCCGCGTTCGTCGTGCTCCGCCGCGTGCAGGCGACCGAGTACGTCGTCTTCCCGTTCGTGATCTGGGCCGCGCTGCGATTCGGTCCGCTCGGTACCGCGACCGTGGCCATCGTCTCCAACGCGATCGCGATCTGGGGCACGCACCTCGGGCGCGGGCCGTTCGCCGGCGCCGGTCCCGAGCACGGCCTCGTGCTGTTGCAGATCTTCATGGCCGTCGTCGTCACCACCGGCCTGCTCCTCGGCGCGGTCGCCGCGCAGCACCGGCAGGCGCAGGAGCGGAAGGACGAGTTCCTGGCGATGCTCGGACACGAGCTCCGCAATCCGCTCGCGCCGATCGTGCACGCCGTCGAGCTCCTCGGGCGCCGCGATCCTGCCGTCGCGGAGCAGGCGCGCGAGATCATTCGAAGGCAGGCCACGCATCTCACGCGCCTCGTCGATGACCTGCTCGACGTCTCGCGCATCACGCGGGGCGAGATCCATCTCGAGCGCCATCCCGTGAGCGTGGAGGAAGTGCTCGACGGGGCGGCCGACACGTGGCGGCATCTCGCCGCGCAGAAACGGCAGCGGCTCTCGATCGAGATCGCCGACCGCGCGTTGTGGGTCGACGTCGATCCGATGCGCTTCACGCAGGTCGTCGCCAACCTGCTGCACAACGCGATCAAGTTCACGCCGGTCGAAGGACGCATCGCCATCTCCGCGGAGAACGATCATGGCGTGGCCGTGGTCCGCGTGCGCGACAGCGGCGACGGCATGGACCCCGAGCTCATCGATCAGGCGTTCGATCTCTTCGTGCAGGGACCGCCGTCGCTCGATCATCCTCGCGGCGGCCTGGGGCTCGGCCTCACGCTCGTGCGACGGCTCGTCGAGCTGCACGACGGAACGGTGCACGCGGCGAGCGAGGGCGCAGGGCAGGGGAGCGAGTTCACGATCCGCGTCCCGGCGACCGTCGCGCCGGAGCACATCGAAGTGATGCCGCGCGAGCCGGAGAAGACATCGCGCGTCGCGCGCCGCGTGCTCATCGTCGAAGATCACGCCGACACGCGGCAGATGCTGATGCTGCTCATCGAGCGCGACGGCCACGAGGTGCGCGGCGCCGCCGACGGTCCGCAGGCGATCGCGGAGGCGAAGGCGTTCGATCCCGACATCGTGCTGCTCGACATCGGCCTGCCGGGTCTCGATGGATACGCCGTGGCGCGCGAGCTGCGCACGATCTCCGACGCGCGCCTCATCGCGCTGACCGGCTACGGCACGCTCGCGCAGGAGGCGCCGTTCGACGAGCACCTCCTCAAGCCGGTCGAGCCCGCGAAGCTGCGCGAGCTGATGGGCTGACGCCCTCATCCATGGCTCTCCCTTTGCAAACGTGCCCTCGCGAATAGCTGCAAATCCGCGCAATTCGAGGGAGCTTCGGATGACCACTGGAATCGGCATTGATAGAGCGAGCGAGCTTTCGCCGAAAGATTTCGACCGTCTGCTTCTCCGCACTTTGACCTCCATGAAGAAGGGGGATTTCAAGGTGCGCATGCCGGTGGAGTTCACCGGCGTTCAGGGAAAAATTGCCGACACGCTCAACGACATTCTCGAGCTCAACGAGCGCTCGACAAATGAAGTCGAGAGGATCGCGAATGTCGTCGGCAAAGAGGGCAAGCTCAATCAGCGCGCGCAGGTGCCGAACGCGGGCGGACAGTGGGGCGTCATCGCCGACTCCGTCAACAACCTGATCGGCGACCTCGTGCAGCCGACGAACGAGATCGCGCGGGTCATCGGCGCGGTCGCGCGCGGCGATCTCTCCCGCTCCATGGCCACAGAATTCGACGGCCGTCCGCTGAAGGGCGAGTTCCTCCGCACGGCGAAGACGGTCAACACGATGGTCGACCAGCTCGGCTCGTTCGCCTCGGAAGTCACGCGCGTGGCGCGCGAAGTCGGAACCGAAGGAAAGCTCGGCGGGCAGGCGGACGTGAAGGGCGTCGCCGGCACGTGGAAGGACCTCACCGACTCGGTCAACTCGATGGCCGGCAACATCACCGCGCAGGTGCGCAACATCGCCGAGGTGACGACCGCCGTCGCCACCGGCGACCTCTCCCGCAAGATCACCGTCGAAGTGCGCGGCGAGATCCTCGAGCTCAAGAACACGATCAACACGATGGTCGATCAGCTTCGTTCATTCGCCTCGGAAGTCACGCGCGTGGCGCGCGAAGTCGGCAGCGAAGGAAAACTCGGCGGGCAGGCGGATGTGCAGGGCGTGAGCGGCACGTGGCGCGATCTCACCGACTCCGTCAACTACATGGCGGCGAACCTGACCAACCAGGTGCGCAACATCGCGGGCGTCACCACGGCAGTCGCAAACGGCGATCTCTCCAAACAGATCACGGTCGATGCACGCGGCGAGATCCTCGAGCTCAAGGAAACGATCAACACGATGGTCGACCAGCTCCGCTCGTTCGCGAGCGAGGTCACGCGCGTGGCGCGCGAGGTCGGCAGCGAAGGGAAGCTCGGCGGACAGGCCGACGTGCAAGGCGTCAGCGGCACGTGGCGCGATCTCACCGACTCCGTCAATTACATGGCGGGCAACCTGACCTCGCAGGTGCGCAACATCGCGGAGGTCACGACCGCGGTCGCGAACGGCGATCTGTCGAAGAAGATCACCGCCGAGGCGCAGGGCGAGATCCTCGAGTTGAAGAACACGATCAACACGATGGTCGATCAGCTGCGAGCGTTCGCGAGCGAGGTCACGCGCGTCGCGCGCGAGGTCGGCACCGAAGGACGGCTCGGCGGACAGGCGGAGGTGCCGGGCGTCGCCGGCACGTGGAAGGACCTGACCGATTCGGTCAACGCGATGGCCGGCAACCTCACGGCGCAGGTGCGCAACATCGCCGACGTCACCACCGCGGTGGCCATGGGCGACCTGTCGAAGAAGATTACCGTCGACGTGCGCGGCGAGATTCTCGAGCTGAAGAACACGATCAACACGATGGTCGATCAGCTCAACTCGTTCGCCGGCGAGGTCACGCGCGTGGCGCGCGAGGTCGGCACGGAAGGGAAGCTCGGCGGGCAGGCGGAGGTCAAAGGAATCGCCGGCACGTGGAAGGACCTCACCGACTCGGTCAACTCGATGGCCGGCAACCTCACGGCGCAGGTGCGCAACATCGCCGACGTCACCACCGCGGTGGCCATGGGCGATCTCTCGAAGAAGATCACGGTCGATGTGAAGGGCGAGATCCTCGAGCTGAAGAACACGATCAACACGATGGTCGATCAGCTCAACTCGTTCGCCGCGGAGGTCACGCGCGTGGCGCGCGAGGTCGGCACGGAAGGACAGCTCGGCGGCCAGGCGGAGGTGCGCGGCGTCGCCGGCACGTGGAAGGACCTGACCGATTCGGTCAACGCGATGGCCGGCAACCTCACGTCGCAGGTGCGCAACATCGCCGAGGTCACGACGGCGGTCGCGATGGGCGATCTGTCGAAGAAGATCACCGTTGATGTGAAGGGCGAGATCCTCGAGCTGAAGAACACGATCAACACGATGGTCGACCAACTGAGGTCGTTCGCGAGCGAGGTCACGCGCGTGGCGCGCGAAGTCGGCAGCGAAGGGAAGCTGGGAGGCCAGGCCGACGTGCAGGGGGTGGCCGGCACCTGGAAGGATCTGACCGATTCGGTCAACTCGATGGCCGGTAATCTCACTGATCAAGTGCGAAATATTGCACAAGTCACGACCGCGGTCGCGAATGGCGATCTGTCGAAGAAGATCACGGTCGACGTCAAGGGCGAGATCCTCGAGTTGAAGAACACGATCAACTCGATGGTCGATCAGCTTAACTCTTTTGCATCAGAAGTTACGCGCGTGGCCCGCGAGGTCGGCAGCGAAGGAAAGCTGGGCGGCCAGGCCGAGGTGCGAGGGGTCGCCGGGACGTGGAAGGACCTCACCGATAACGTCAACATGATGGCGTCGAACCTCACGGCGCAGGTGCGAAATATTGCACAAGTGACGACGGCGGTGGCAAACGGCGATCTGTCGAAGAAGATCACGGTCGACGTCAAGGGCGAGATCCTCGAGTTGAAGATCACCATCAATACGATGGTCGATCAGCTCAACTCGTTCGCCGCCGAGGTCACCCGCGTGGCGCGCGAGGTCGGCACGGAAGGGAAGCTCGGCGGCCAGGCGGAAGTGAGAGGCGTCGCCGGGACATGGAAGGATCTGACCGATTCGGTCAACTCGATGGCCGCGAATCTCACCGGCCAGGTGCGCAACATCGCCGACGTCACGACCGCGGTCGCGAATGGCGATCTGTCGAAGAAGATCACGGTTGACGTCCGCGGCGAGATCCTGGAGTTGAAGAACACGATCAACACGATGGTCGATCAGCTCAACTCCTTCGCCTCGGAGGTCACGCGCGTCGCCCGCGAGGTCGGTACCGAGGGAAGACTCGGCGGCCAGGCGCAGGTCAAGGGCGTCGCGGGAACGTGGAAAGACCTCACCGACAACGTCAACCTGATGGCGGGCAACCTCACCGCGCAGGTGCGCAACATCGCGCAGGTGACGACCGCGGTCGCGAACGGCGATCTGTCGAAGAAGATCACCGTCGATGTGAAGGGCGAGATCCTCGAGCTGAAAAACACGATCAACACGATGGTCGATCAGCTCAACTCCTTCGCTGAAGAGGTCACGCGCGTGGCGCGTGAAGTCGGCACGGAAGGGAAGCTCGGCGGGCAGGCGCAGGTGCGCGGCGTTGCCGGCACATGGAAGGACCTCACCGACAACGTCAACATGATGGCGTCGAACCTGACCAACCAGGTGCGCGGCATCGCCAAGGTCGTGACCGCGATCGCCCGCGGCAACATGAAGCAGAAGCTGACGGTCGAGGCGCGAGGGGAGATCGCGGAGCTCGGCGACACGATCAACGAGATGATCGACACGCTCGCCACCTTCGCCGATCAGGTCACCACGGTGGCGCGCGAGGTCGGCGTCGAAGGAAAGCTCGGCGGCCAGGCGAACGTGCCGGGCGCGTCGGGCACATGGCGCGATCTCACCGACAACGTCAACCAGCTCGCCGCGAATCTCACCACGCAGGTGCGCGCGATCGCCGACGTCGCCACCGCGGTCACGAAGGGCGACCTCACGCGAAACATCACTGTGCAGGCCGAGGGCGAGCTCGCCGCGCTGAAGGGGAACATCAACGAGATGATCCGCAACCTGCGCGAGACGACGTCGCGCAACGCGGAGCAGGACTGGCTGAAGACGAACCTCGCGAAGTTCACGCGGATGATGCAGGGGCAGAAGAACCTCAACACCGTCTCGCAGATGATCCTCAGCGAGCTGGCGCCGGTGGTCGGCGCGAAGCACGGCGTCTTCTACATCAACGACATGAGCAACGAGACGCCGGTGCTGCGCCTCGCATCGACGTATGCGTTCCGCGAGCGGAAGCATCTCAACCGCGAGTTCCTGCCGGGCGAAGGACTGGTCGGCCAGGCGGCGGTCGAGAAGCAGCGCATCCTCCTCACCAACGCGCCCGACGATTACGTCCAGATCAACTCCGGCCTCGGCGAAGCGAAGCCGCTGCAGATCATCATCCTGCCGATCGTCTTCGAGGGTCAGGTGCTGGCGGTGATGGAGCTGGCGGCGTTCACGCCGTTCACCGAGACCTACCAGTCGCTGCTCGATCAGCTCACCGAGTCGATCGGCGTGGTGCTGAACACCATCCAGGCAAACATGCGGACGGAAGAACTGCTGGTGCAATCGCAGTCGCTCGCCGAGGAGCTGCAGTCGCAGCAGGAAGAGCTGACCGAGACGAACAAGCGGCTCGAGCAGCAGGCGAAGTCGCTGCAGGCATCCGAGGAGTTGCTCAAGCAGCAGCAGGAAGAGCTGCAGCAGTCGAACGAAGAGCTGGAAGAGAAAGCGCGGCTCCTGCAGGCGCAGAACGCCGAAGTCGAACGGAAGAACACCGAGGTCGAGGAAGCGAAGCAGCAGCTCGAAGAGAAGGCGAGACAGCTCTCGCTCACGTCCAAGTACAAGAGCGAGTTCCTGGCGAACATGTCGCACGAGCTGCGCACACCGCTCAACTCGCTGCTCATCCTGGCCAAGCTGCTCTCCGACAACCCCGACGGCAATCTCAACGACAAGCAGATCGATTTCGCAAAAACGATTCACGCCTCGGGCGTCGATCTGCTGACGCTCATCAACGACATCCTCGACCTGTCGAAGATCGAGTCGGGAATGATGTCGCTCAACCTCAGCGACCTCTCGTTCGAGGAGCTGCGCGATCTGATGGAGCGCAATTTCCGCCAGGTGGCGCAGGACAAGGACCTGGCGTTCGACGTCGATCTCTCGCAGAGCCTGCCGAAGTCGCTGCACACCGATCCGATGCGGTTGCAGCAGATCCTGAAGAACCTCCTCGGCAACGCGTTCAAGTTCACGGGGACGGGCGGCGTGACGCTGAAGATGGAGCAGGTGGCCGCGGGCTGGACGCACGGCCACGAGACGCTCGACCGCGCGCCGTCGGTGATCGCATTCAGCGTGACGGATACCGGAGTGGGCATCGCGGAGGACAAGCAGAAGATCATCTTCGAGGCGTTCCAGCAGGCCGACGCATCGACGACGCGCAAATACGGCGGCACCGGCCTCGGTCTCTCCATCAGCCGCGAGATCGCGCGACTCCTCGGCGGCGAGATCCGCGTGGAGAGCGAGCCCGGCATCGGCTCGACGTTCACGCTGTACGTGCCCGCGAGCTACGTGTCGCCCCGTGTAGGACAGGCGCCCCCGCCTGTCGCTCCCGTGTCCGCGAAGACAGGCGAGGCGCCTGTCCCTCCACAGGAAAGCCTCGTCATCATCGAAGAGCAGGTGCCCGACGATCGCGACACGATCGAAAAGGGCGACCGCACCGTGCTGATCATCGAAGACGACGTCAACTTCGCGAAGATCATGCTGGAGCTGGCGCACGACAAAGGCTTCAAGGTTCTCGTCGCCACGCGCGGCGAGAGCGGCCTGCAGCTCGCGCGGCGCTTCGTCCCCGACGCGATCACGCTCGACATCGCGCTCCCCGACATGGAAGGGTGGACGGTGCTCGATCGCCTGAAGCACGAGAAGGTGACGCGGCACATCCCGGTGCACATCATCTCGGCGGACGAGGAGTCGAGCCGCGGCATGCGCCTCGGCGCGTTCGCCCACCTCGAGAAACCGGTGACGAAGGACGCGCTCGACGAGGCGTTCGCGAAAATCAGAGGCTTCGTCGAACGTCCGAACAAGTCGCTGCTGGTGGTGGAGGACAACGAGTCGCAGCGCGGCGCGATCGTCGAGCTGATCGGCGATCCCGACGTCGAGATCACCGCGGTCGGATCGGGACAGGAAGCGCTCGACGCGCTGCGCACCCGCCACTTCGACTGCATGGTCCTCGACCTCGGGCTCCCCGACATGAGCGGCTTCGAGTTCATCGAGCGGATGAAGAACGACCTCGACATCAACGACATCCCGATCGTCGTCTACACCGGCCGCGAGCTGACGCGCAAAGAAGAATCGGAGCTGAAGCGGATCGCCGAGGCCATCATCGTGAAGGACGTGCGCTCGCCCGAGCGGCTGCTCGACGAGACCGCGCTCTTCCTGCACCGCGTCGAGGCGAACCTGCCGGCGGACAAGCGGCAGATCCTCGAGCAACTGCACGAGTCCGATCCGGTGCTGGCCGGCAAGACCGCGCTGGTCGTCGACGACGACATGCGCAACATCTACGCCCTGACGTCGCTCCTCGAGCGCCACAAGATGAAGGTGCGCTATGCCGAGTCAGGCGCGGAAGGGATCGAGGTGCTCAACCGCACCCCCGGCATCGACGTCGTGCTCATGGACGTGATGATGCCCGAGATGGACGGCTACGAAGCGACGCGGCGGATTCGCGAGAGGGAGGAGTACAAGAATCTGCCGATCATCGCGCTGACCGCGAAGGCGATGAAAGGCGATCGCGAGAAGTGCATGGAGGCGGGGGCTTCGGATTACATCACCAAGCCGATCGATGCGCAGCAGCTGGTGTCGTTACTGAGGGTTTGGTTGTATCGATGAATTGAGGTGTCATCCTGAGCCCCGCAGAGGGCGAAGGACCCGTTGCTGAAACGGCGGCGCCTGAATTTACGGGTCCTTCGCCGTCTGCGCGGCTCAGGATGACACGCGGCCAGCGTCCAACGTCACCACCTCATCCGCGATTGCCGCCAGCTCCGCCTCGTCGTGCGTGACGTAGAGCATCGGCACGTTGAAGTCGTCGCGCACGCGCTGGAGCAGCGCCATCACGCGATCGCGCAACGGCCAGTCGAGGCCGGCCAGCGGTTCATCCAGCAACAGCAGCCGCGGTGCCGCAAGAAGCGCCCGCGCGAGGGCGACACGTTTCTGCTCGCCGCCCGAAAGCGACGTCACGCCGCGGTCGAGGAGATGCTCGATCTCCAAAACGGAGACGACATGCTCCTCGTTGTGCCGTCCGCCGTATCGGATGTTGCGCGCCACGGAAAGATGCGGAAAGAGCGCCGTCTCCTGCGGGACGTAGCCGATGCGTCGCGCGCGCGCCGGCAGGTCGGACAGGACGACGTCGTCGAATGTGATCCGTCCGCTCTTCAGCGCACGCAAACCGGCGATTGCATCGAGCAGCGACGTTTTGCCCGCGCCGGACGGGCCGAAGATCGCGGTCACGCGGGCGCTCATCGTCGCCGTCACTTCGAGATCGAAGTGCGCGAGCGGGACGACGAGGTTCTCGATGACGAGCGTCATGTGCGCCGCCTCGTCGATTTCTCGCTGAGCCAGATGGCGACGAACGCGACGACGACGCCGGCGATGACGAGCGGCCACGCCGCGCTGTCGCGTCCGAGCTGCACGCGGTCGTAGATCGCCACGGCGAGCGTGGTCGTGCGTCCCGGGATGTTGCCGGCGACGAGGATCGTCGCGCCGAATTCGCCGAGGGCGCGGGCGAATCCGAGGACGACACCGCCGGCGATGCCGCGCAGCGCGAGCGGCAGCGTGATGGTGAAGAAGACGCGCGGCTCGTGCGCGCCGAGCGTCCGTGCGATCTGCTCGTAGCGCGGGTTCACGTTCTCGAACGCCACCCGCGCCGCGCGCACGATGAACGGCGATGACATCACCATCATCGCGATCACGACCGCGCGCCAGGTGAAGACGACACTGTGAGGCACGAGTTTCAGCAGGATGAGACCGGTCGCCACCGGCGGCATCACGAGCGGCAGCGCGACCAGCGTCTCGATCACCGATTTGCCGCGCCACGTCCCGCGCGCGAGCAGCAACGCGAGGGCGAGCGCGGGCGGGATCAGCAGCGCCGTCGCCAGCGCCGCCATGCGGACCGTGAACCAGATGATCGCGGCGTCGGTCACTTCACGAGAAATCCGTAACGGCGAAAGATCGCCCCCGCGTCGCGCGAGCGAAGGAATTCAAGGAACCGCCGCCCGCCCGCCGCGTTCTCCGCGTCGCGCAGCACGGCCGCGGGATAGACGATCGGCGGCCCGTCATTGATGACCTCGGCGACGCGCGCCCGTCGCGCCATCTGCGCCTCCGTCGCGTAGACGATCGCCGCGTCCGCATTGCCCGCTTCGACCGCCGCCAGCGCGCCGCGCACGTTCTCCGTCGGGATGATCTTCGGCGCGAGCACGGTCCAGAGTCCGCGTTGCTGCAGCCACTGCTTCGCGTACACCCCGGCCGGAACCGCCTCGGGGTTCGCGATCGCGATCCGCCGCGCCTTCAGCAGCGGCACGCCGACGACCACCAGCCGGTTCGAGAGCAGCGGAACGCGGACCACGGTCGCGACGCGATTCATCTGAGTTTCATCGGCGGAGATGAAGACGTCCGCCGGAGCGCCGTTCACGATCTGCGTCGCCAGGATGCTCGACGCGCCGAAGTTGAGGACGATCGTCTCGCCCGTTTTTCCCTCGTAGCGCTGAGCAATCTCGGTGACCGCATCGGTGAGGCTCGCGGCCGCGGAAACGCGTACTTCGGCGGCCGAAAGAGGGAGCGCGAGGAGAAGAATCAGGAGCAGATGTCGCACGGAGCCCTATTTTTGCACGGCGTTTGCGTATACCCGCCGCAGCGATGTCGCAACTACCGGCGTTCAACCCCGCCGACGAGCAGGAGAAGCTCGATCTGGAGATGGTCGAAATCCATCTTCTGACCGAGGGGATCTACCGTCATTACGGATTCGATTTCCGCGATTACTCGCTGCCGTCGCTGCGGCGGCGGATCTGGAAGCGCGTCTACGCCGAGGGCCTCAGCACCATCGCCGGGCTGCTGGAAAAAGTGCTGCACGACGCCGCATGCATGGAGCGGCTGCTGCTCGATCTCTCGATCAACACGACCGCGATGTTTCGCGATCCGACGTTCTACCTCGCGTTCCGCAACAAGGTCGTCCCGTTGCTGCGCACCTATCCGTTCGTCCGCATCTGGCACGCCGGCTGTTCGACAGGCGAAGAGGTCTATTCGATGGCCATCCTCCTCACGGAGGAAGGGCTGTACGACCGCTGCCGCATCTACGCGACCGACATCAACGAAGCCGTGCTGCAGCGGGCGAAGGACGGGATCTTTCCGGTCTCGTCGATGCAGGAGAACACGAGCAATTACATCGCGGCCGGCGGCAGCGGCACGTTCAGCGAGTACTACACTGCGCGCTACGACTACGCGATCTTCCGCCCGTCGCTGCGTGAGAACGTCGTCTTCGCGCAGCACAACCTCGTGACCGACTCGTCGTTCAATCACTTCAACGTCATCTTCTGCAGGAACGTGCTGATCTATTTCAACAACCCGTTGCAGGAGCGGGTGCAGAGCCTCTTCCTCAACAGTCTCGAGATGTTCGGCATCCTCGGCCTCGGCAAGAAGGAATCGCTCCGATTCACGTCGGTCGCCGATCACTACGAGGAGCTCGACGCGGAGGAGCGGCTTTACCGGAGGACGTCGTGACGCCGATCGAGATCATCGTCATCGGCTGCTCGCTCGGCGGCATGCGCGCGCTCTCCGTCGTTCTCGGCGCATTGCCGGCTGATTTCGGTCCGCCGGTCGCGGTGGTGCAGCACCGGCACAGGGCGTCGAACGAAGGGTTGCCGGCGTATCTGCGGACGCAGACGAAGCTGCCGGTGGTCGACGTCGACGACAAGCTGTACATCAGGCCAGGGCAGGTCTATCTCGCGCCGGCGGACTATCACCTGCTCGTCGAGCATGGGAAGTTCGATCTCTCCGTCGACGCGGCGGTGAGCTACTCCCGTCCGTCGGTCGACGTGCTGTTCGAATCGGCCGCGGACGCCTATCGCGGCGGCGTCGTCGGGATCGTGCTCACCGGCGCGAATGCGGACGGCGCGCGTGGCGCGCTTCGGATCAAACAGCAGGGCGGATTCGTAATCGTGCAGGAACCGTCGACCGCCGAGGCCCCCGATATGCCGCAGGCGGCGATCGACGCGGTGAGCGTGGATCGAATTTTGCCTCTGGAACGAATCGGGCCGTTCCTGGTCGAGCTTTGGCGCCAGAGCCACACATGACCTCCGAAGAGATCGTCAACATATTGCTGGTCGACGACCAGCCGAACAACCTGCTCGCGCTGCAGTCGATCCTCGCCGAGGACGACAAGCGGCTCGTGGTGGCGGACTCCGGCCGGAAGGCGCTGAAGCATCTGCTCGACGAAGAGTTCGCCGTCATCCTGCTCGATGTGCAGATGCCGGAGCTCGACGGATTCGAGACCGCGAGTCTCATCCGCTCGCGCGACAAATCGCGCGGCACGCCGATCATTTTTCTCACGGCGCTGAGTCGCAGCGAGACGAACGTCTTTCGCGGATACGAGCTCGGCGCCGTCGACTACATCTTCAAGCCGATCCAGCCGGAGATCCTCCGCTCGAAGGTCAACGTCTTCGTGGAGCTGTTCCGGAAGCGCGAAGAGCTGGGGCGCCAGGCGCAGGAGCTCGCGCGCCTGTCGAGGCAGAATCAATTGATCCTCAACGCGGTCGCGGAGGGAGTGTTCGGCGTCGACCTCGCGGGCCGGACGACGTTCGTGAATCCCGCGGCGGCGTCGATGATCGGACGTCGCATCGACGAAATCCGCGGGCATGACATTCACTCGCTCGTCCATCCGACATTGCCGAACGTGACGACGTGTCACATCGAGACGTGCCGCTTCTATGCGGCGCTGCACGGGCAGGACACGCTGAGCGAGGGAGAAGAGACGTTCTTCCGCGCCGACGGCAGCAGCTTTCCGGTGGAGTTCTGCGCGTCGGAGATTCGCGATGCGGACCACCAGTCGCTCGGATCGGTGCTGACGTTCCGCAACGTGACGGAGCGCCGCTCCGCCGCACTGGCCGCCGAGGCCGAGCGCCGTTATCGCGAAGCGGAAGCGGCGAATCGGGCGAAGGATCACTTCCTCGCCACGCTGTCCCACGAGCTGCGCACGCCGATGACGTCGATCCTCGGATGGGTCCAGTTCCTCCGCATAGGCGGCTATTCGGAGGAGGAGCTGGAGGAGGCGCTGCAGACGATCGAGACGAGCGCGCGCCTGCAGGCGCGTTTGATCGACGACATGCTCGACGTCTCGCGCATCGTCCTCGGGAAGTTCCAGGTCGATCTGCGCCCGATGAAGATCGCCGACATCGTGGAGGCCGCGCTCACCACCGCGCGTCCCGCCGCTGCGGAGTGCGAAGTCAAGCTGACGCCGCGCATCGAAGACGGCGACGCGCTGGTCGCCGCGGACGCGAATCGGATGCAGCAGGTGATCGGCAACATCCTCTCGAACGCGATCAAGTTTTCACCGAAGGGGCGGGAGGTCGAGCTGCGCGTCGGGCGCGTCGACCACAGGCTGATGATCTCGGTGACCGATCAGGGCGAAGGGATCGAGCCGTCGTTCCTGCCATACGTGTTCGAGCGCCTGCGCCAGGGCAACCTCTCCAGCCGCAGCGGCCTCGGCCTCGGCCTGGCCATCGCGCGACACATCGTCGAGCTCCACCACGGCGAGATCACCGCCGAAAGCGACGGCCCGGGCAAAGGAGCGCGCTTCACCGTGCTCCTCCCATTGCTGGAGAGCCACGCCATCGAGGAAGCCCCCCGCGAAACCGCGCATGCGTGACGCGCCGCGCCGGCGGCCGCGAAGAGCGGCGCGCCGGCAGACGTGAATCGTCGCTACGGGATCAGGGATGCGGCTGGTGGATGTCTTCTTCCGTCGCAGGCTTGAAGAGCTTCTTGAGGACATTGATGATGCGCTCGATGGGATTGAATTCGCGTCCGGTACCGCCGTCGCGCGTGTAGGCGAAGACTGGAGCGGTTGCGCTGAGGGCGAAGGTGAGAGCGATGGCGAGTGCGAAGTTTTTCTTCACGGTATGTCTCCTTATTCCGATTACGGATGGGGAACTGCGGCGAGGCGGTGGGGCGAGGTTCCGGCGAGAGCACGCCGCATGTCGTTGAACACGCGATGCAGAGCCTCGCGATCGCGATCGCTCAGCTCATGAGTGGCCTCCTGCTGCGAAGTCGCCGCTGTTGAGAATGCGAGATTGTCGTGTCGGTCCATTGCTAATCTCCTTTTCCACTAATTGATTGAGGAACACGCATGCGCTTTTTCTGGGCGCAGTCTTCCGGACAATAAAAAAAATGCGTTGTTCGGCAGAGCCGCGGTAATCGGCGATGGAGGCGGCGCCGTTTTACGCCATCGGGCCGGCCGGCGGCGGCACGAACAGCAGGGACGGCTCCTTCGGCAGTTCGCGGAGGAACTTCTGCACATGGCGGACGAGTGGCCGGGTCGCCTGTCCGGCTGCGACTGCCTCGCGGAGGTACGCAAGCGCAGTGACGGCGGGCGAATTCATGCCGGCGCGCGTGAAACGATCGAGGAGCGCGCGGCAGATCGGAGGCACCTGCTCGTGATCGCCCACGATGATGAGTGCTTCGACCAGGTCGAGCCCGGCGAGCGCCGCATCAGCCTCCATCTCAAACGAATCGAATTCGCGCCATGCTTCGCGAAGGAGCGGGATGGCGTTTCCGGCCTGCTTCGCCAGCATCAGCGTTCGGGCGAGCATCCAGCGAGTGCGAACGACCTGCGGCTTGATGCCCATCAGCTCGAACTCGGCGAGCGCACGAGAGAGATACTCGGCGGATTCGCGGAACTTGCGGATGTCCTGGTAGGCCGTGCCGATGTCGTGCAGCACGATGACTTTCGTCGTCGGTGTGATCGACGGATTCTTCTCGAGCTCCAGGAAGATAGGCAGCGCCTCTTTCGTGCGGCCAAGCTTGTAGAGCATCGTCGCTTCGAAAACGCGGGCGTCGATGTAGCGGCGGTGCTGCCCGAAGCGGAGAAACGCCTGTGCCGCCTCGCGGGTGAGCGCGATCGCTTCACCGGCGCGCTCCAGCGCGCGGTAGATGATCGAACGCACGAGGTTCAGTCGCGCCAACTCGTACTCTGGCAGCAGCGATTGCTTGAACAGCTTCTCGGCCCGGTCGGCGACCTGGAGGGCCTGCGGATAACGTCCGAGGTAGGCGAGCGCGTACGCATGGTCCCGCAGCGCCTGCGCCCTTACTCCGATCACGAAGTCCGAGGGGTACTCGGCGACGTTGAGCTCGTTCGAGACTTCCACCGCCAGCTCGGCGATGCGGAGGGCGTTGGCGGGGGAGCCGGCGCCATGGTGGGGCGGACGCGCTCGAGGAGCTGGCGGACGACGCCGGCGGTGCGCCAGCCTTCCGCTTTGCGGAGGCGGGTGCGCCACCACGCGGTGGGGCCGGTGAGGGCGTCTTCGACGATGGCCGCGCCCGCCGCGTCTTCGCGCTCGATGCGGCCGTTGATCGACAGGAGGTCCGTGATCCGCGACTTCGGCGCGGGCTCGGGAGTGATTTGCCAGACGGCGGGCTGCCCGAGGGCCGCCACGAACCGGCGATGCTCGCCGATGCTCGTCGCGCACTCCAGACAGTCCGCCAGGTGGGCCTCTATCTCCTCGCGCTGTTCTGAAGTGCCTTCCGCATATTCGAAAAGCGCGAACTCATCAATGTGACTTGTTGTCGTCATGACACCAAAAAGGAACTACGGCAATCTAGCACGGGTGAAGAATACTGTCCATCCCCATAGAAGGAGTGACGGAAAAGAGCCAATCCCTACCCTAATTTGGAAGTTTTTTTCAGGAAGGAACCTATGAGCGTCGGATTTCGACACTCATGAGTTGCTAATGCCCCGCCGCTCGCCGCCGCGCCGTTCCGTCCGCTTTCACGAACAGCGGCGACGCTTCCGACGGCGCGAGCGCGGAGGCTTCGAGCGTCGTCTGGTTGCCGTACATGTCGGTCGCGGTCACGCGCCCGGTCAGCGTCGAGGGGACGCCGTTCCAGAGGACGTAGACATCGGCGCCATTGACCGTGAACCGGTACTGCCCCGTCGCGATCTTCGCCGACGATGTGAACCCGCCGAGCTCCGCCTCGACGAGCTTGTTGACGTAGTACGGGAGGTAGACCTTTCCGTCGGGCGTGATGAATGACGCGGCGTCGGGGAAGAAGCGCTCGACTCCGCCCGCGAGTCCCGCCGCATCGAACCGGATGAACCACGCCCCCGCCTGCGCCTCGGTCATCCCGGCGAAGTTGCCGGCGGTGCCGATCTGCACGCCGTACTCCGTCACCCAGACGGGCTTGGTGTTGCCGAGGAGCTCGCGCGCGCGGCGGATCTGGACCTCGAGGTTGTCGATGTTGCCGAGCGACGGCGACTTCCCGTCGTTGTAGTGGATGGCGATCACGTCGACGTACTGCGCGCCGCCGAGCGCGGCGAAGTCGCGCCAGAACGTCGTCCCGGGAAGCGCGTCGCTCTCGCGCCAGAGCGGAATGCCGGCGCCGCCGTTGAGCACTTTGCACGTCGCGCACGACTGATGAATCAGTTCGTACGACGTCTTCATCAGCGTCAGGAACTCGGCGACGCTGTCGCGGAAGAGGCCGCAGTGATTCCCCTCCGGCTCGTTGTGGATCTGCCAGTAGACGACCGGCTGCGTCAGGCCGGGCATGTCGCTGATGCCGTCACCGTCGTAGCGCTCGACGATGTCCTGCAGGAAGAGCGTGTACTCGGCGAGGTCCTTGTAGCGATCCATCCGCCGGTCGAATGAGAGATAGGGATAGTCCTCGCCGAGGAGGCGGATGCACTGCTCGTCGGTCGTCGGCGCGTAGCCGGCGGCGATCAGCTCCCAGCCGGCGAACGGCATTACCGTCCCGACGTAGCGGCCGCCGGCGTTCTGCACCGCCGTGACGATCGTGTCGGTGACCTCATGGCGAATCGTGCCGCGCGACACCTCGATCATGCCCCATGGGTAGTTCTGCACATCGCGGAACCACGGCAGATCGTCGGCCACGAGCTTCGTCAGATACGTGTCGCCGCGCATCGTCATCTGCTGTTGTGCGGTGGCGAGCGCGACCGGATCGTTGTAGAACGCGGCCGGTCCTTTCGTGCGGATGATGTCGACGGCCGCCGGTCCGACGAAGAGCGTGTTGAGGCTTCCGAGCGCGCCGAAGTGTGCCTTCTCCGGCGCGACCGGCGGCAGCGCGCGCACCCAGGCCGCAGCCTTCGCCGCCTCCGCCGTGTCGGCCGCGCGGAGCGGCAACGACAGGAGCAGCAGCAGCGATGCGGCGATGCGATTCATTGATCCTGCACGAAATAATGAGTGATCACGTCGGCGGCGACCGTGATCTCGCGCACGAACGCGCGTTTCGGCATCGATCCGCCGCGCGCCAGGAGCGACCAGAAGTGGCGGTCCATCATGCGCGCGAACGTCTGCACGTCGCGATACGGCCGCGCCTTCGGCGACTCGGCCATCAGCCGGAACAGCCGCAGGATCCGCTCCTCGGTCCACGCCTCGATCTCGTTCCGCATCGTGCCGAGCTCGGGATCCGTCAGCGTTGCCTCATGCCACGCGCGGATCACGCCGAAGTATTCGAGGTCGGTGTCGAAGATGCGGAGAAGGAAGTCGCGCAGATCGCCCTGCGGCTTCAGGTCGACGTCATTCAATCGCTGCAGCAGCTCGTGCATCAGGACGACGAGCAGTTGCCGCTTCGAGCGGAAGTAACTGTAGAACGCCCCCGCCGCCGTTCCGGCCAGGGCGGTGATCTCCTCGATTGACGTCGCCTCGTATCCCTTCACGCCGAACAGTTGCCGCGCCGCGTCGAGCATGCGCTCGCGTTTCCGGACGCTGCGCGTCTGCTGCGGCTCGGGGAGGAGCTCTTCGTTCGTGATGATCGATGGCACGTGCTTCATCGCGCCAGCCAGACACCCGTGACCGCGCCGCCGCAACAGATCAGCATCCAGCCGCCGAACAATCCCGCCGCCATCGGATCGACGTTCGGATAGACCGTGGCGAAGAAAGGGCAGGCGAGGGCGTCGAGGATGAGCGTCGGCAGCATCAGCAACGTGACCGCTGATTTGCGATCGGTGCCTTTCAGGATGATTGGAGTGATAGAGGCCAGGAGGATGAAGCTGAAGAGATAGAGCAGGAGAGTGCGATCGGGGCGGAGGAGATGCTGGCCGGCAAGGCGGATGGTGATCGTGCCGCCGAGCCAGAAGACGATTCCAATGAGCAGGGGTCGCACAAACATGAATATGAATTCATGTTCATGTTTTGTCAAGGGAGTACACTTCCATATGGAGGGCCGTCCGGAATCATGACCACGCCCGTCCCCGGTCCCGACGGAACGCTGCCCGTGGACACGGACATCGTTCACACGCCCCGCCCGCGCGCACCCGACGGACAATTCGCGCCCGGCGCGATCATCGCCTCCCGCTATCGAATCTCCGGCATTCTCGGCGCCGGCGGCATGGGCGAGGTCTTTCGCGCCGACGACCTGACGCTCGGCCAGCAGGTGGCCCTGAAATTCCTCCCCGCGAAATTCGCGCACCAGCCGGTTTTCCTCGCCCGTCTGCGCGACGAAGTCCGCCTCGGCCGCCTGGTCACGCATCCCAACGTCTGCCGCATCTACGACATCGTCGAGTGGGAAGGGGCGCAGTTCGTAGCCATGGAGTATGTCGAAGGGGAGGATCTTGCCCGCCTCCTGAAGCGCATCGGCCGGTTCGCCCAGGACAAGGCGGCCGACATCGCCCGCGGTCTCGCCGCCGGCCTGCTTGCGGCGCACGCGAAGGGAGTTCTTCATCGCGATCTGAAGCCGGCCAACGTGATGATCGATTCGCTGGGGGCGCGCATCATGGACTTCGGCCTCGCGCTCAACGCCGGCGACCAGCACGACGGCGTGATCGCCGGCACACCCGCGTACATCGCTCCCGAGCAACTGGAGGGCGTGCAGGCGAGCGTGCAAAGCGATCTCTACGCCCTCGGCCTGGTGATGTACGAGCTGATCACCGGCCGCCGCGTCCACAACGCGGCGTCGTTCAACGACCGCATCGCGCAGTTGACAAACGAGGTGCCGAAGCCGTCGAGCATCGCCCGGGAGATCGATCCGGCGGTGGAAGCGATCATCCTCAAATGCATGACGGCCGATCCGGCGCAGAGGCCGCGCTGCGTCCGAAATCGCCGGACGTTCTCACCGAGCGCTCGGGCGTGATCCGCGCGGCCGCTGGCCTGCCGGCTCAGGAGTTCACGTCGAACGGATGGAGTAACGATTTCCAGCACCTGGCGTGGATCGCCAATCACGATGATTCGCCGGGAAGATGGAACCGGTTGACGAAGGGTCCGGCGCCGATCTGGTTCTGGATGCGGGCCGAACCGAAGCCTTTCCTCAGGGACAGTGCGGAACTGGCGCCGACGATGAACGATCCGCCGCAGGTGGCGCCGGGAGCATCGACCGTCGCTCTCGATCCGCAGGGACGGCTCGTGGCATTGAGCGTCGTTCCGGACGATTCGTGGCCGGAGCGCGCTCCCGACTGGCAGGCGCTGTTCGCCGCTGCAGGCCTCGAATTCGCGCGTGGCGTGGAGCGGGGCGCACCCGGACGACGGCACGCCGATTCGCGTCGAGGCAGCCGCATCGCGCGGTACCGCGGTTTTCTTTCGCATCGCCGCTCCGTGGGATGACGCGCCCGATCAGACCGGCGCGCTCCCGTTCATCGGAAAAGCGGGGAGAACATACGGCCTCGCCATCTCCGTGGTCCTCCTCGTCTCCGTCATCCTCGGCGTATTGCTGGCGTAGCGCAGTCTCCGGATCCGGCGAGGCGATCTGACCGGCGCCCGGCGCGTGGCGGTCGTGCTCTTCGTTCTTCAACTCATCGCCATCATCGGACTGGCCGATCACGCTGTCTCCGCGCTGCACGAGACGCGCATCGTCATGAAGGCCGTCGCCGCCGCGCTGTTGTGGACGGCGGGCTATGGCCTCGTCTACATCGCCCTCGAGCCGTTCGTCCGGCGTCGCTGGCCTGACCGGCTGATCGCGTGGGTCCGTTTGCTGTCAGGAAACTGGCGCGATCCGATCGTGGGACGTGACGTGTTGATCGGCGTGGCCGCGGCCCTCGGGCATGTCGCTCTGGCGTTGATCCCGTTCGTCCTCGGCGTCGCGCCGCTGATGACCTCGACCGCCATGCTCCGCAACGGATTCGCGCCCGTCGCCGGCGTGGCGCAGATCGTCCACTACGGAATCGTGCTGGGGCTGACGCTGATGATCGTGTTGATGATCCTCACCATCATCCTGCGCCGGCGAGCCTTCGCGGCCATCGCCTTGTTCGCCCTGCTCTCGGTGGTCTTCCACTTCGGCTCGAACGATCCGCGCATGCTGCCGAGCTTCATCGGCGGGGCGGCGCTGGTGGCCTTCGTCGTGGCGCGCTTCGGACTCCTTGCCAGCGTCGTCTACTGCGCCACGTTCTTCCTCTTCATGAACAACATTCTGCCGTCGGAGCTCGCGTGGTACACGGCGCGCGCGCTCGTCGCGCCGGCGTTCGTCGTCGTATTGGCGTTGTGGGCGTTCCGCTGCTCGCTCGGCACGCAATCACCGTGGCGCGGAATGCTCGATGACTGATCCGACGTCGGCGGATTCGCGCAAATTGGATCGCCTGATCCGGTGAGACGACCAACCTGAAGAAGGCTAGGCCCTTAACGCAGCGGCGCGTCGCCGCCTGGGGAGGGTGGATTCGAACCACCGAGTGTCGGCTCCAAAGACCGATGCCTTACCACTTGGCGACTCCCCATCAATTGGCTGGCGCGATTCGTCTACAAAACCCCGCCGGTCGCTATTCCTTCTCCTTCGCGATCGGTCCGACCCTCGCGCTCGTCGCGCGGAGGTAATCGGCCGGTGCGAGGATCAGCTGCGCGCCGCGCACGCCGGCGGAGACCGAGATTACATCGAAAAGCTCGATCGTTTCATCGGCGTACACCGGGTACGCCTTCTTCGCGGCGAGCGCCGTGACCCCACCGCGGATGTAGCCCGTCAGCGGCTGGACTTCTTTCAATGTCACCGTGTCGATCTTCTTGTCGCCGGAGAGATGGGCCAGGGCCTTGAGGTCGAGCTGCTGATCGCCCGGCACCACCGCGAAGCAGACCCCATGTTTATCGCCGCGCGCCACCAGCGTCTTGAATACCTGTTCCGGCGGGAGGCCCACCTTGCGCGCCACGCTCTCCGCGGCGAGATCGTCAGGGTCCACTTCGTACTCGCGGATCTCGTAGGCGATGGCGAGGGAGTCGAGCAGGCGCGCTGCGTTCGTTTTCATCCGAAATGGAGTCTAGAGTAATGACTATGAAACGACTTTCCGGAAGCGGCAAAGAGCCCCATCGCAAGGCGCGGCCTGTCGGCGACGTCGATCCCGAGAAGATGATGAGCGTCACTGTCATCCTGCGGCCGAGGGCGAAGCTGAAAGTCGGCAGCGCGCCGATCTCGCGGCAGGAATTCGCGGCGAAATTCGGCGCCCATCCCGCCGAGGTGGCGAAGGTCGAGGAGTACGCCGCCGCGCATCATCTGAGTGTGCACGAGGTCAACATCGCCGCGCGGACCATCACGCTTCGCGGGCGGACGGGCGACATGCAGAAAGCGTTCGGCGTCGAGTTGAAGCTCTTCGCCACCGACGACAACAAGCGTTTCCGCGGGCGCGAAGGGCACGTCTTCGTCCCCGACGATCTGCATGGAATCATCGAAGCCGTCTTCGGACTCGACGATCGTCCCGCCGCCAAGCCGCATCTGCGCAAGCTGTCGATCTCCGATCTCCCTACGCAGCGGCGCTCGAGCAAGCGGGAGCCGAAACCGATGCGCGTCCGCGAAGTGGCGAAGCTCTACGGCTTTCCCGCGCGGCTCGACGGCAGCGGACAGACCATCGGCATGATCGAGCTCGGCGGCGGCTTCAGGAAGCATGACCTCGACCTCTTCTTCAAGGAGCTTGGGGTCGAGTCTCCGGCCATTGCGGCCGTCGGCGTTCACGGCGCGACGAATGATCCCGGCCACGAGCAGCTCGAGGACGGCGAGGTCACGCTCGACCTCGAGATCGCCGGCGCGGTTGCGCCGAAGGCGAAGTACGTCGTTTATTTCGCGCCCAACACCAACGCCGGATTCCTCGCCGCGCTCAACGCGGCGATCCACGACGACATCCGCAATCCCGGCATCATCTCCATCAGTTGGGGCGGGCCGGAGCTGACCTGGACCGCGGCCTCGCGGAAGGAAGTCGACTACGCGATGCAGGCCGCCGCCGCGATGGGTGTGACGGTGCTCGCCGCGGCGGGCGATGACGGTGCATCCGACGGCGTCGACGATGGCAGGCCGCATGTCGACTTTCCGGCCTCGAGTCCGCACGTGCTCGCGTGCGGCGGCACGCGCGTCATCCGCGCGAGCGCGACGAAGATCGCAGCGGAGACCGTCTGGAACAACGGTCCGACCGGCAACGGCGCGGGGGGCGGCGGCTTCAGCGAGTTCTTCCCGAAGCCGGCGTACCAAAAGACGCTGGAGGTGCCGCGTCGCGGACTGCCCGACATCGCCGGCAACGCCGATCCGCACAGCGGCTATCGCATCGTCTTCGGCGGAAAAGACGTCGTCGCCGGCGGCACGAGCGCCGTCGCACCGCTCTACTCCGCACTGACCGCGCTCCTGAACCAGGCGCGCGAGCGGGCGAAGCTGCCGCCCCTCGGCTTCATCAATCCGGTGCTCTACGCGGAGCGCGACCTCTGCCGCAACGTCCTGCGCAAGGACAACGACTACTCCGGCAACCTCGGCGTGCACAAAGCGGGGCCGGGCTGGAACGCGTGCGCGGGATTGGGAAGCGTGATCGGGAAGAAGTGGGTGGCGATATTCACCCGCGAAACAACTGCCTCCGCCGATTGACCCGATCTGTCGCCCCCCACGCGTACTTGTACTCCTCCGCGCCGCGGAGGAAATCGAACGTCGTCGCTCCTTCGCGCACTGCTTCTTCCACCGCGTGCGCGACGAGGATGCTGCCGATGCTGAGGCGATCGAGCGCGGGGTCGAATCCGCTGAGGTAGTAGTAGACCGTCCCCTGATGCGCGAAGCCGTAGAAGACGGCGGCGATGCGGTCGTTCATGCGCATCGCGTGCATGCGCAGCGCGCCGGCGTCGAGCATGCGGCGCGCGACGTCGCGGTGGAACGATTGCACGACGTCGTCGGCGAGCACGCCGGGGAGTCCGCGTGTTTTCCAGCGCGCGGCGTGGAGGTCGAAGAGCGCGGTCAGCAACTCGTCGAGCGAAGCGTGAGTGGCCGATTCGTACGTCGCATTCGCGGCTCGACGGTAGTAGCGGAGCTTCTTCCGCGCATGCGTCGAGAGCAGGTTTGACAGATCTTCTCCCGCGTTCTCGATCGAGAGTACGGGGCACGGATCCATCTCCTCCGCGTTGTCGCTCCAGCCATCCGGGAGCGAAGCACTCAGCAGCGGCGATAACGGGCGAATCTGCTGCAGGTCCCAGAACTGGCAATCGACCGTCAGCGCGCAATCGAGCAGCGGCTCGACGTCGGCGCCGAGGAAATCGAGATAGTCGCTGATGCCTGTGCCGAGGAACATGCCGAGCGATTCGTCGCCATCGCGGAGGACGTAGAGCGGGGCGAATGCATCGTTCGACATCACCACCGCGAGCTCGCCGCCGTTCGCGAAATGCGTCCACCAGGGCAGCAGCCAGTGCGGCGATTGAAACGGCGTCGCGTTTTTTGCGCGGCGCCAGAGCGCGTCCCATTCGGGAGCGAGCGATTCGAGCGATTCGATGGTCGTGACCAGCTGCATGCGGCGCGGATTGTATTGCGCCGATACAATGGCTGTATGCGCAAAGCCTGGATGCTGGTCGTACTTGCCGTGGCATTGCCCGCGATCGCATCCGAACCGTTCCGCGTCATTGCCAACGTCTTCTCCGTCGGCGCCTCCGACGCCACGGTTTTCATCATCGCCACGCCGAAGGGACTCGTGCTGCTCGACAGCGGACGCGCGAGTGAGTACGACAAGATCCGCGCGAACATGCGCAAGCTCGGCTTCGACTACTACGACATCCGCATCATGCTGCTGTCGCACGCGCACGCCGATCACGCCGGCAACCTCGCGCGCATGCGCCGCGAGACCGGCGCGCGGCTGATGGTGGCGGAGGCCGACGTCCCGCTGCTGAAGAAGGGTGGCTCCTTTCCCGCCGTCGACGTCGATCAGCAGCTGCGCGCCGGCGATCGCGTGGCCATCGGCGGCCTGATCTTCGACGCGCACATCACGCCGGGCGACACGAAGGGCTGTACCACATGGACGACGCAGGTGCGCTGGGCGCGAACGCCGTACGACGTGATCTTCGTCGGCTGCCGTCCCGATCGTCCGGACGAGCTCCGCGCGCTGAAGCCGCAGATCTTCCTCGGCTCACATGCCAGCTTCTTCGGCCTGGAGCGGAAGTACGCGCGGCGGGCCGAGAATCCGACCCCGTTCATCGATCCCGACGGCTATCGGAAATTCGTCGATGAAAGTCATCGCCGTTGATCGCGCCGCTATCAGGACCTGAAGAATCCGCTGCACAGTCAGAGCAAGTGATAATGCCGTGTGATCCTCGCCGCGCTCGTCATCCACGTCACGGTCGCGCTCTGCGACAACAAGCACCAGGGCATCGTCCCGGTCCCGGCGGCGATCGGGAACGGACAGGATCCCCGCAACAATCTTTACTGGGGCGCCGACTACGGCGTGAAGTCGTGGATGCTGCGCCACGAGCACTGGAGCGTGGTGAAGGCGACCGGTGCGAAGCCGGCGCAAGTGCTCGAGCGGCTGGTGATGAAGCGGACGATCGGCGGACGCGAGGTCTACATCGTCGCCGATGCGTGGGACGGCGCGTACATCCGCAACGCGACTGACGATTTTCTGGAGAGTGCCGCGGGTATCCGGCGCGGCGTGGTCAAGACTGCGGACGGCATGTTGCTCGCGATCGGCGCGGATGCCGACGTCATCGCCTACATCGGTCACGACGGGCTGATGGAGTTCACCTCGGGCGCGCGATTGAGCGGCGGCAACGGACGCCGTCCGTGCTCGATCGTCCTCGCCTGCGCGAGCAGGCCGTATTTCGAGCCGTTGCTCCTGCGCGCCGGATCGCAGCCGCTGCTGTTGACGACAGGACTGATGGCCCCCGAGGCCTACACCCTCGGCGCCGCGATCGAGGCGTACGTGAAGAAGGGGGATGTGCGCGAGGCGGCGGCGCAGGCGTATCACGCGCATCAGAGCTGCGGCATTCGAGGTGCGCGGAGGCTTTTTTACACGCCTTAGCGGTACCATCGGAGCGTCCATGCGGTACCGCGTTCCCGTTCTCGCCGCGGCGTTACTCCTCGCCACCTTCCTTTCCGCTCGTGAGCGGACGTTCCGCCTCATCACCTTCTACGACACGGCGCAGGCGGAGCGGGCGGGGACGCAGAACTTCGACGTCGTGCAGGACGACCGCGGGATCATCTACGTCGGCAATCTCGGCGGCGTGCTCGAATACGACGGCGTCCGCTGGCGGGTGATCGAGCTGCCGCACGAAGCGCCGGCGCTGCGGTTGAAGATCATCGGCAACGGACGGATCGCCGTCGGGTCGACCGCGGAGCTTGGATACCTCGAGCGCGATGCGAGCGGCGTGATGCGTTACGTCTCGCTCACGACGAAGCTGCCGGTCGCGGTGGACGATCTCGAGCAGATCGTGCAGATCGATCACCGCGCGGGGGCGACGATCTTCTCCTTCAGCTCCGGCATCCTGCTGCGCTGGGACGGCCGCGCGCTGACCCGCATCGAGACGCCGGAGCCGGCGCGCACGACGTTTGCCATCGGCAACTACACGGTCGTCACGCCGAACGACCTGCGCGCGATCGAAGGGAACCGCCTCGTGCCGGTCGCAGGCAGCGAGATCTTCGCCAAGCGCCGCGTGCGCAACCTGCTGCCACGAGCCGACGGCAGGCTGCTGACCGCGATCTCGCGGGAGGGACTCTTCGTCTTCGACGGCAAGACCGCGCAACCATTCGCTCCCGCGGCCTCAGAGCGCGTGGTGCGCGACGGACTCACCGACTGGATCCCGCTCGCCGGCGGACGGATCGCGCTGGTCACGCGCCGCGGCGGCATCATCATCATCCGCGACAGCGGCGAGACCGACGAGATCATCGGCGCCACCAGCGGCCTTCCCGACAGCGACGTCAATCACGCGTTCCTCGATGCCGACGGAGCGCTCTGGCTGGCGATGGACAACGGCATGACGCGCGTCGACGTCTCGTCGCCGCTTTCGCTCATCGATTCGCGCGGCGGCCTGCGCGGCAGCGCGGAGTCGGTGCTGCGCTACAAAGGCGTGCTCTACGCCGGCACGACCAGCGGCCTCTATCGCATCACCAGCGATCCGGAATCGAAGATCGCGCAGCAGATCGGCGCGGCGCAGCACATGACCGCGGGGTGGTCGCTCGTCGCGGTCGGCGACGAGATCCTCTCCGGGACGAACGACGCGGTCTACGTGGTGCGCGATGGCCGCGATCCTGAGCGTCTCGAAGCGACCGGCTCGACCACGCCCTACGTCCTGCTGCAATCGCAGCGCGATCCGAATCTCGTCTACACCGGCACCGATCGCGGCCTGCTGCTGCTGCGCCGCGGACCGAATGGCTGGACAACCGACGGCCTGATCGAAGAGACGCCGCCGATGATCCGGCAGATCGTCGAGGAGCCGGACGGCTCGCTCTGGCTCGGCACGTCGTTCAACGGCGTGACGCACGCGACACTCGGCGAGAAGCCGCGCTTCCGCCATTACGGACGCGACGCGATCTACCCGTTCCATCTCGCCGGACGTCTGGTCTTCCTCCTCGGGTCGAAGCAGGTCTGCGCGCTCGACGAGGGGAGTGGCCGCTTCACGCCCGATCCGATCCTCGGCACGATCGGCGACGGCGACGAGATCAGCGCGATGGCCGAGGACGCCGAGGGAAGAATCTGGGTGTCGACGCGGACGACGGGGGTGGCGACGCGCGGCGCGGACGGCAAGTACGTCTTCCAGCCGCGCACTCTCGCGGCGATCCCCGGCACTTCGGTCGACGCAATCTATCCCGACATCGATGGCGTGATCTGGTTCGGCAGCGAGCGCGGGCTCGTGCGCTTCGATTCACACTCGCAGCACGCCGCGGTCGTCGCGCCGCGGCAGCCCTTGATTCGTAACGTGACGGTCGACGGCAAAGCTGTTGGCGTCGCGCGCGAGGTGCAGTTCGGACGCGGACGTCTCCGTTTCGACGTCGCGGCGGCGACGTACGACAGCGGGACGATGTACCAGTACCGCCTCGAGCCGATCGACGCGGCGTGGGGCGCGTGGACCGACGAGCCGTTCACCGAATTCACGAACCTGTGGGAAGGCGACTACCGCCTGCTCGTGCGGACCAAGAACATCCGCGGAACGACGAGCAGCCCGGTGGCGATCTCGTTCCGCGTGCTGCCGCCGTGGTATCGGACGCCGTGGGCGTGGGCGATCTGGGCGCTGCTGGTGCTCGCCGCAATGAGCGCCTTCTCGCGTCTGCGGACGCGCGCGTTCCGCCTGCGCGCCGAGGTGCTGGAGAAGCGCGTCGCGGAGCAGACATACGAGCTGCGCGATGCGGTCGAGCAGTTGCGCGTCGCCAACGCGCGGCTGGAGGAGCTGTCGTTCGACGATCCGCTGACAGGCATCGCCAACCGCAGACAGTTCGACGAGACGCTGCGCGCGGAGTGGAGCCGCGCCCGCCGCACGCGCTCGCCGCTGGCGCTCGTCTTCATCGACATCGACTGGTTCAAGGCGCTCAACGACACGCAGGGCCATCACGTCGGCGACGAGTGTCTGAAAGCCGTGGCCAATTACCTCAGCGCGGGCGTGCAGCGGGCGAGTGATCTCGTGGCGCGCGTCGGCGGCGAGGAGTTCGCGCTCGTCCTGCCGAACACGCAGCTCCACATCGCCGCGCAGTTCGCCGAGCGCCTGCGTACCGGCATCGAATCGCTGGCCATCCCCCACGACGCCGCCCCGAACGGCTTCCTCACCGCCAGCTTCGGCGTCGTCTCCGTGATTCCTGACGCCGAGGCGAATCCCGAGGATGCAGTGAAGGCCGCGGACCGCGCGCTCTACACAGCGAAAGCGCAGGGAAGGAATCGGGTGCAGACGGCGGCGTAGGAATGTTCGCGCCGCCTCCCGCGGTTCCTAAAATAACTTTCGTCCATGGCCCGCTTCGGTGACATGCATCACTCTGCCTTGACGCCTGCCGGCGGACCATTTCCCCACTAGCCAAGGAGACCTCCCATCGTGACGCACTCAAAGGTGTACTGGCCGACGTGTATCTTGATGATGCTGTTCGCCTCGATCGCCGGCGCCACGACGATCGTCATGCCGACCGATGAGCAGCTGATCTCCAAAGCACCGCTCATCGTCGAAGGGACCGTGCTGCATTCGACCGCGGTCGATCGCGGCAACGCGATCTGGACGGAGACGACCGTCTCCATCGCGAGAGTCATTAAAGGAGATGCCGCCGACACGATCACGATCCGCGAGATCGGCGGCATGGTCGGCAACCGCTTCACGAAAGTCTTCGGCGCACCGGAGTATCGCGAAGGGGAGCACGTGCTCCTCTTCCTCAATCCGACTCCGCGCGGCGATTACCAGACCGTCGACCTCTACGTCGGCAAGTTCGCCGAGGAGACGACGCTGGGGGGAGAGAGGCTGTGGGCGCGGCATGACGATGCGAGCGACGTCACACTCCTCGATCGCGACTTCAATCCGCTCGCGCCGAGCCACATCCAGCGCGACGCGATCAACTTCGAGCAGTACATCGGCGATCGCGTCGCCGGCCGCGCGGGCGTTCGCAATTACGAAGTCGTCAACCCGGTCGTCGTCTGGTCGAAGCAGTCGTTCCGCACCGCGCCCGACTTCTCGATGATCTCCGAGCCGACGATCTATCGCTGGTTCGCGTTCCAGAACGGCTCCAGCGCGAAGTGGTACAGCAACGGCACGCAGCCCGGCTACAGCGACGGCGGCGTCAGCGAGGCGCAGACCGCGATCAACGTCTGGAGCGGCTACTCGCAGGCCCTCATCCGCTACACCTACAACGGCACGACCGCGACGATGGGCGGTCTCAACGGGCCGAACGGCATCAACGAGATCCTCTTCAACGATCCAAAGGCGGAGATCTCCGGCTCCTGGAATCGCAGCACCGGCGGCGTCGTCGGCCAGGGCGGCTTCAACGGCGTTGCGGGCGCGCAGACGTGGAACGCGCCGTTCACTGCAGACGTCTCGCACACGCAGCGCGCGTACACCGCGTACAACATCACCGAGGGCAACCTGACGATTCAGGACAACGTCTCCGCGGCGAACGGAATCAGCAGCTCGACGCTCGCCGAGATCATCGCGCACGAGTTCGGTCACACCCTCGGATTCGGACACAGCCTCGACGCGACCGCGCTGATGTACGCGTCGGTCTCGCCCGGCGGTCCGTCGCTGCGCAGCGACGACCAGGTCGCCGCGCGCTGGCTCTATCCGAACGGCAGCTCCACGCCGCCTCCGCCGGTGACTGTCCCGTCCGCGCCGTCGGGCCTCAGCGCGACCGCGAGCGGCTCGAACGTCAACCTCGCCTGGAACGACAACGCGACCAACGAGACCGCGCAGTCGATCTACATGGCGATCGGCAGCGGCGGTTTCGCGAAAGTGCTCGACGTCGCCGCGAGTCAGGAGAGCGTCACGCTCACCAGCTTCAGCCCCGCGACGTATCGCTTCTACGTCGTCGCTTCGAACTCCGCGGGTACCTCCTCCGCGTCGAACACCGCGTCGGTGACGATCGGCGGCTCGGCGCAGGCGGCATTCACGTACACGCCGTCGGTCGGCACCGCCGGCATCACTGCGTTCAGCTTCACCGACCAGACCACCGGCACTGTCACGTTGCGTTTGTGGAACTTCGGCGACGGCACGACCGCGACGACCTCCACCGCGACGCACGTCTATGCAGCCGCGGGCCAGTACACGATCACGCTGACGATCAACGGCAACTCCTCGGTGTCGCACGCAGTCACGGTCAACGCGCCGTCGGCGGCGCTCGGCGCTGCGTTCACCTGGGCGCCGGTCGCACCGACCACCGCGCAACTCGTGAACTTCTCCAATCAGTCGACCGGCTCGCCGACGTCGTTCCAGTGGAACTTCGGCGACGGCACGACGTCATCGGTGCAGAGTCCGGCTCACGCTTTCGCCGCGCCGGGCAACTACTTCGTCACGCTGACCGTCGGGAACGCGTTCTCGACGAGCAGCGTCACGCGCGCCGTGAACGTCATCTCCTCCGCGGTTCCGTATCGCGCGCTCGTCTCCGTCATCACGCAGGCCACCGGCGTCGGCGGCTCGTCGTGGCGCACGGAGCTGACGATCTTCAACGCCGGCAACGAGGCGGTCACGCCGACGCTGATCTTCTTCCCCGGCGCCGGCGGCCAGGTGCTGACGCGCCCGATCTATCTCGCGCCGAAGCAGTCGGTGACGTACGCGAATGCGTTGCTCGAGCTGTTCAACCTGCAGAACACCGCGGGCGCGCTCGGCGTCGAAGCGGACGGCGTCGTCACCTCGCCCGACCTCCGCGTCTCGAGCCGCACGTTCACCAACGGCGCGGGTGGCACGTACGGCCAGTCGGTCAACGGCGTGATGTCGGAGGACCTGCCGTCGACGGTCTACCTCACCGGGCTCGAGTCGGATGCGTCATTCCGCACGAACGTCGGCTTCGTCAATCGCAACATCTCACCGGTGGCAATCACCGTGGAGCTCTTCGACGCGAACGGCACGCGCGTCGGCGTGACCAGCACGACGCTGCCGGGGAACAACTTCCAGCAGACGCCGCTCACGTCACTCTTCCCGCCGCTCGGCGGAGGGCAGTATCCGGCGCTGTCGATGCGCGTCATCGCCGCCGTGCCGAACGTCGTCAGCACGTACGCGTCGGTGGTCGACAACCGCAGTCAGGATCCGGTCTATCTGCAGGGCACACCGACGCCGACCGGCGGCCGTCTCGTTATCCCTGCAGTTGGGCGCGTCCCCGGCGCGAACGGCACGTTCTGGCGCAGCGACGTCACGTTCTACAACCCGGGCTCGTCGACGATGTCGCTCTCACTGCGCTATCAGCCGGCGGGCTCCGACAACCGTTTCGTCAACGCGCGGGCGCTGACGGTCGGCGCGGGGAAGACGCTCGTCCTCGCCGACGTGCTGAACTGGCTCGGCATCTCGTCGGGCAGCGGCGCGCTCGACGTCCGCTGGACGAGCGCAATCGGTCCGGTGGTGGCGAGTCGCACGTACACGACGACCACGAACGGCGGGACGTTCGGACAGTCGATCGATCCGGTGACGGAGTTCGGCAACGACGCGTACGTCCCCGGCCTGCGAAGCGATTTCACCTATCGCTCGAACGTCGGCTTCGTGAACGGCGGCGACACGACGATCGGCGTGACCACGCAGCTCCTCGGCACGAACGGCCAGACGCTGGCGACCGGCTTCGTGGTGCTCGCGCCGGGCTCGCAGTCGCAGATGACGCTGGCGCAGATGTTCCCGAGCATCAACGTCCAGTCCCTCGGCAGCGTGACGCTGAAAGCACACGCGGACGGACAGCCCGACATGTTCGCGTACGGATCGATCATCGACAACACGTCGGGCGATCCGGTGTTTTTTGGGGGAAGGTGAGCTACCCGATCGACTCGAGTATCTCGTCCATCGTCGCCCGCTTGCACGTGTACATCGGCGTATCGCGCACGGTGTACTTCGACGACTCGGTCTCGCGCAGCTCCTGCACGAGGTCGAGGAACTCCGCCGGCGAGTCGGCTTCGAAGGCCACGACGAAATCCTGATCGTCGAGTCCGAACGAGTACGTCGTGTTGATCTTCACGCGCGGGTACTTGTGACCGATGGCGATGTGCTCGTTCATGATCCGCTGGCGGTCGCCCATCGGCAGCAGGTACCAGTCGCGCGTCTTCACGAACGGATAGACGAAGAGATAGGGCCGCTTGCCCGGGACGATGCGCAGACGGCGGCCTTCCTGACCTTCGTGCACGTGCTCGTCGACGTACTGCGAGTGCTTCGTCATGGCGAGGTATGAAACCGGGACGTCGAGGTAGCGCCCGAGGATGGAGCGATTGATCGCGGCAGCCATCTGTTGCAGCGGCTCGGTCTCGAAGCCGATGCGCCACAGCATGAAGTCGAGGCCCGCCTTCAATCCGACCGTCGAATAGGGGAGCAGCATCAGCGGACCGGTGAAGCGTTTCACGATCTCCGCGAATTCGCGCTTCGCCTCGGCCTTTTCGTCATTGCTCAGCGAGCGAAACGCGCGGTCGACCCGGAAGAACATGAAGTTCACGAACTGGCGTTGCAACGCGGGCTCGGCGGGGCGTGCGGGCTGAGGTTCGGCGGTGGTGGTCGTCATGGTCGCGATTATAGTTGCGGGCCATGAACCGCGCGCCCGTACCGACCAGCGTTTCCCCGTCTGCGCGTTCATATCAGCAGCTCCTCACGAAGCTGCTGAGGCACGGCGCGTATCCGCAGCTGCGCAAGATCGTGGAGAAAACGCTCCCCGCCGACTTCGCGCCGGTGATCCCGCTGCTGCTGGAGGAGGATCGCAACCGCGTCCTCTCGCTGCTGATCGAAGCGGGGAAGGCGGCGCGCGCGCTGCTCGAGCTCGACGAGAAAGATCTCAGCACGATTCTCGACCAGCTCGACGACGCGACGCTCTCCGCGATCTGCAGCTCCTCCGCGCCCGACGACGCGGCCGACCTGCTCGACGCGCTCGACGACGATCGCCGCCAGGCCGTGCTCGATCTCCTCGGTTCGGCGCAGGGGGCGAAGCTCGAGTCGTTGCTCGAAGGTGAAGAAGAGACCGCCGGCTCGCTGATGAACACCGAGTTCCTCGCGCTCGACGAGGAGCTCACCGTCGCCGAGGCGATCGAATCGATCCGCCACTACCCGCGGAAGGAATCGTTCTTCTACGTCTACTGCGTCGACACCGAGGGGCACCTCGTCGGCGTCCTGTCGCTGCGCAGCCTGATCCTGGCCGACCCGGCGGCGCATCTGAAGACGCTCATGGTCCAGACCGTCGTCCGGACCCAGGTCGACTCCGCACCGGAAGACGTCGCGCAGCTCGTGTCGAAGTACGACCTGCTGTCCGTGCCGGTCGTCGATCTGCAGAACCGTCTCGTCGGCGTGGTCACCGTCGATGACGTCATCGACGTCATCCAGGAGCAGGCTGAGGAAGACCTCCTCCACCTCGCCGGCGTCAACGTCTCGGAAAGCGCGACCTCCGCCGCGCGCGACTCGTTCCGGCTCCGTTTCCCCTGGCTGGCCATCAACCTGGCGACGGCGTTCCTCGCGTCGTGGGTGGATGGCCA
>Ga0193696_1000047_pt1 | contig 54712 bp, 45 predicted proteins | sample L3m1metaG_FD_145074 | JGI IMG/M metagenome (GOLD analysis project Ga0193696, IMG submission 145074) | Soil microbial communities from a riparian zone of the East river system, Colorado, United States - L3m1 | ecosystem: Environmental > Terrestrial > Soil > Riparian zone | place: USA: East River... | reverse complement strand
CATGGCGATGAAGAGCACAATCAGAACAGGTGGGAATTCCATCTCGCGACCTCAGTCCTTGCGAACCGCTAACTGCAAACCGTCGACCCGCGTGACCCGAACGCGCGCGCCCTCCGCAATCGGTTCCTCCGATGTCGCCTCCCAGATTTCGCCGTGTGTCGCGACGCGTCCGGGTGACACGGGACCGATGTCTGTCAGCGCGCGGCCCACCTCGCCGATCATGCCGGCCACACCGGTGACGGCGGGTCTTTGTTGGGAGGCGATGCCAAGCCTGACGAGGAACATGGCAATGCCGGCAAAACCCAGAACGACCGGCAGCACGACGCGCAGGCTCAACCGCAGCTCGGGAATCGGCGAATCCATGAGGATCATCGAGCCGAACACGAGGCTGGCCAGACCGCCTACCGTCAACAGCCCATAGCTCGTGACCTTGATTTCGAGCGCGAAAAGCAGAAGGCCGAACAGCATCAGAAGAAGTCCGGCGACATTCATGGGCAGCACCTGCAGGGCGAAGAACGCCAGCAGCAGGCAGAGTCCTCCCGCGACACCCGGAAGCACGGCCCCTGGGCTCCACAGCTCAATCGTGAGGCCGAGCGTCCCCAGACTCAAGAGAAGGTACGCGACGTTCGGGTGCGCAATGGCGCTCAGCACACGCTGTCGAAGGCTCATGGTCACAGGAACCACGCGGCCGCCCTTGGTTCTCAGCACCAGGGTTGAGCCATCGAACCGAGTCACGACGCGACCTTCCAGTTTGTTCAGCAGATCGGTGATATCGGCCGCCACCAGGTCGATGAGCGGAGGCGACGCACCGAGCGCTTCCTCCTCGGTGAACGCACGACTCTCCATCACGGCCGAAGCGGCGAGCGTCGCGTTCCGATGGCGACGGCTCGCCAGCGTGCGAGCATAGGCGGCCACATCCTCCGCGGCCTTCTTGGACGTCGTCTCGTCCATCTTCTCGCCAGTGCCAGTCACCGGGTGAGCCGCACCGATGTGCGTGCCCGGCGCCATGGCACTGATGTCGGCCGCGATGGTCAACAAGAAACCGGCGGACGCCGCGCGGGCGCCGGACGGCGCCACGAAGACGGCGACCGGAGTCTTCGCCGCGATCATGTGCGACACGATGTTGCGCGTGGAGTCCACGAGGCCGCCGGGGGTGCGCAACGTGAACACGACGAGCGTCGCGCCGTTCCGATCGGCGAGATCCATCGTGCCGATCATGTATTCCGCTGAGACTGGATGAATGATGCTGTCGACTTCAGCGACGTACACGAGTGGCGCGGCGTCCGTCACCACGGGAGCGTCCTGCCGCGCGGCCGCCGCCAGCGCAGCGCTGAGACTGAACAGGAGGCTGGCGCCTCGAACGAGGGTCGTCTTCACCTCACCTCGCGGCCTCAACGGCGTGATTCCGTGCACGCGACGCCACCACGATACCTCCATCGGCTCGTCGTCGTCTCGCCCGCCCCGCGAACGCTATTCGACACCGACCGGCGTCTTCGCGTCTTTCGGCTCCTTCTGCCGCGCGCGCTCGACCTCGACCGTGCAGTCCTTCAACAGCGCAACGAGCGCGCCGATGGCCGCGAGAACCGGCGCGAGTACGATGCCGACGATCCCTGCCGTCAGCGGGAACTCGGCCACGACACGACCCTCGTGCTTGACGATCACACGGCGGACGTTGCCTTCGTGCACGAGCTCCTTTACCTTCTCGACGACGTTTTCGCCCTCCGCTTTGAACGAATCCCAGACTGTTTTGGTGTTCATGGCATCTCCTCGGCGGTCAACCCCGGTCGGTGTCGCCGTGCAGTTCGTGCACGAAATGGGCGCGTGCCTCGATCTCGGTCAGTTTGCCCGACGCGTGCATCGACGCTTCCCGCAGCAGTCGTCGGCGTTCGTCGTCTGGAAGCCTGTCGAGGGATCGCAGGTCGTAGCCTCGCGTTCGCAGAAACTCGTTGATCAACTCGGACTCGAGCGGCCCATTCGGGCCCTGCATCGGCTGCTGACCTGGCTCCATGCTCATAGGGGAACTCCTGGAACGGCTGGCGCCGAACCACACCAGAAGCCTGCAAATCAGACTCCGGGCAGATAGGACGATGCGAGCCGGGAAAAGAGCGGTGAGACGTTGCTGACTGACGGTATTTCGGCGTTGATACCGCGCGCCTTCTCCCGGAATTGTCTTGCTCCTTCGCTGTCGCTGCCGGATCGACTTCGCGGCCCAGGCCCGGTGGGTTAGCGATCCCACGACAGAAGGTGGCACAAGGTGTGCCACGATCGCGGTGTCCCCGTTTTGCGCGAGTCCGGAGTGTGAATGCTGCGGAAGCCGGTGAATCGAATCGTCCGCGCGATCGCCAGGCGCTGGCGTGTCCTCCAAACTGGCGTCCACTCTGAGGCCGCGGTCGGCGTGCGATGACCGCGCCTGCCGGCCTTCTGGAACTCCTCGTCGCGGCGCTTGGTGGCGCGGCGATCGGCGTCGAACGGCAGCGATCCGGCCATGCGAGCGGACCGCGCGCGCGCTTCGGCGGCATCCGCACGTTCACGCTCATCGGCGGCGTCGCCGGCGTGTCGGGCTGGCTCACCACGTTGAACCTCACGGGCATGGCGATTGTGCTCACCGCGGGAGCGGTCGCGCTCGTGGTATCGGGCTACGTGGCGGCCAGCCGCAAGGACGTCGACGCGACGACGGAGGTCGCGGCGCTGGTCGCCATCGGGGCTGGGATTGCTGCAGGCACTGGCCACCTCGCGCTCGCGAGCGGCATCGTCGCCGTCACCGTGTTGCTGCTCGTCGAGAAATCGCGGCTCCACGCCCTGGTTGGGCGCGTCGACGACGAAGAAATGCGCGCGGCGGCGCGCTTCGGCGTCATGGCCGTTGTCATCCTACCGCTCCTTCCTGAAGGTCCTCTCGGCCCATTTGGCGGGATCCGCCCCCGCGCCTTGTGGCAGCTGGTGCTGTTCTTCAGTGGGTTGAGCTTCGCTGGCTACCTCGCACGCCGCGCCTTTGGCGCCGGACGCGGCTATCCGCTCGCAGGCCTGCTCGGCGGCCTGATTTCGTCCACGAACGTCACGTTTACATTCGCGCGTTTGAGTCGCCGCGAACCGACGCTCGCTGCGCCGCTCGCGATGGGCGCCATCGCCGCCTGCACGATGCTGTTTCCCAGGGTGATGATCGCGGCGACTGTGCTGAACCTGAGCGTGGCGCGGCTGCTGGTGCCGTATCTGGCGGCGCCGTTCCTCATCGGGACCGTTGCCCTGGCATTCTGGTGGCGGCGGACCCCGGCCGGTCGAGAGGCCGAGCACCTTGCCAACCCGCTGCAGGTCGGCCCGGCCCTGCAGATGGCGGCGATGTTTCAGGTCGTGCTGTTCATCGTCGGCGGCGTCGGCCGCGCGTTTGGCGACAGCGGATTGCGTGTGGCGGGCGCCGTGCTCGGTCTGACAGACGTTGACGCACTGACGATCTCGATGACAACCACGGCGGCGTCCGCCAACGGGCCGGCGGTCGCCGCCGAAGCCATTGCGATCGGCATCCTGGCCAATTGTCTGATGAAGCTGGTGCTCGCCGTCGCACTCGGCGCGCCGCGTTTCGCGCGTACAACCGCCACGACGCTGGCCGTCATGGCCGCGGCGATTGGCCTCTCAATCGGCTTCCTGCGGTCACAGGATGCACTTCCCAGCGGCATTCGCCCACTTCCGGCTCGCCGGCGGGTTGACCGCCGTCTTATCCTATCGGCGCGCGATCGTGTGGTCCGATGCGAGTGTCGTCGAGATGCTCGGACGGCGTGTCGACACCCGATTGCCACCGGCGCGCTTGGCGGCATACAACGCCGCGTCGGCCGCCGCCATCAGCGAGGCCGCTGTCGGTGGTGCGTCTGTCGAGGGCGATACCGAGGCGATTCCGATCGAGATCGTCGTACCTCGACCGCCAGAACCGTCGCCACCTTTCGCCGCCAGCGCTCGCAGCCGCTCGGCCAGAACTTCGGCGGCCTGTGCGTCCGTCCGCGGCGCGAGGACGGCAAACTCGTCGCCGCCGATTCGAGCGCCCAGATCGATTTCGCGCAAACCACTGCGCATCGCCGCTGCCACGGATCGGAGCGCCGCATCGCCCGCCTCGTGCCCGAATTGATCGTTGACACGCTTCAGGCCGTCCAGATCCATGAGCAGCAGCGAGAGCGGCTCCCGATATCGAGCCGTCCGTCCGAGCTCATGGCTCAATTCATCGTGAAACGCCCGTGGGTTGTAGAGACCTGTCAGGGGATCGGTCGTCGCAAGACGCGCCAGCCGATCGGTGTAGTGGCCAAGCACACCGCCAAACAGCGCAAACACCGCGGTCGTCGACATGGCCGAATAGACGTAAGTCTGTTGATCGGACCGGATTTCTTCAACGACCGAACGCATCGAGAGCGCGTTGCGCCTGAGACGCACCAACAGCAGGCCCGCCGGCGCGCCTAGCCCAAGCACACCGCCAGTCATCGCATACAGCATTCGCCTCGTGCTCATCTCACCATCGTCTCCTATCCTCGCAACAGCTGGCAATCGGTCGCCACGGCGAGGTCGGGTTGGACGCAACTTCAACACGCCGACGACGTAGAATTCTGTTGTGGCGATGGCCGCTCTGCACTTTCGATCGATTCTCTGCGCGGTCGATTTCTCCGTGCACTCGCGGCAGGCGCTTCAATACGCGGCGGCGGCCGCGAAGCGCTTCCGCGGGAAAGTGACCGTACTCTTCGTCAACGATCCGCTCCTGCTCGCCGCTGCGCGCCAGTCGTACGGCGACAAGCGGCAAGTCGTCGAACAGAGTCGGGTGGAGCTGGCGCGGTTCGCCAGGCAGGCGGTCCGCGGATCAGAACAGATGACGTCGGTCGTTGCGGTCGGAAGCCCCGCCTCGCAAATCCTCGCCACCGCGAAACGACTCCGCAGCGACCTCATCGTCATCGGAACGCAGGGGTTGAGCGGCGTCCAAAAGCTTGTCTTCGGATCAACGACAGAGCAGGTGTTGCGGCGGACGACCATCCCGGTGCTGGCAGTTCCACCACAAACGACGCGCCGGAACCGCTCGCACCGCCCTCTTGCAGTTGATGCGATCATCGTCCCGATCGATCTTGCAGGCGAATGGGCATCGGATGCCGTTCGCGGCGCCGTCATCGCGCGGATGTTCAACGTCCCCATACGTTTGGTGCACGTCCTGCGTCCGGTTCAGACGCCAACCTGGATTCGTCGGATCGGCATTCCTTCCGAACGCCAGCGGATTGCGAAGGCCACACGTGCGCTGGAACACCTCACGCGGCAGCTGGGGGCCGGCGTTCGCGCCTCGTGCTCGGTCGTCCTGGGCGAGCCCGCGCACGAGATCGCACGGCTCACACAACGCGGCTCGCCCCTTCTGGTCATGTCGCTGCGCGGAACCGGGGGGATCTGGGGACGGCGGGGCGCGATCGCCTATCACGTGCTCACCCACTCCGCGACACCCGTCCTCGGGCTGCCCCGCCGTCAGCTCGGTGGACCACTCGCCACCCGGCTGCGCCGCGCCGTCAACGAGACGTTGATCGCGCGCGATCGGATCGAGATGGCCGGCATCGATGCGCTGTTGTCAGCCGGATCGGGCGAGACACGACTCAAGCGCTGACCTGCGGCCGGCGGCGCGGGCAACCTCTCCTAGGCGGCAAACTCGGAATCGCCATGGACCGGGTCGGGTTCAACGACGATTGATCGCACCCGCGACGTCACGACTCGGCGGCCTCCGGCCGCGATCTCCATGAACAGGCCGATTCCGATCCAGCCGGTTTTCAGGAGACTTCCGGTGAGGGCGGATCCCTCGATTCGCACCTCGGTCTCTTCTCCAAAGTACGGACCACCCTGGATCCGCGCGTTCGAGCCGTTCCTCTTCAACATCACAATGTGATATCGCGAGTTGTTCGTGTCGACGACAAGCTCGGTGCCAGGCGGAAGCGACCGTAGGTCAACGCCCGTGACCATGCCACCTGGTGATGGCTGAGAGATTGGTGAGACCGATTCACCGAGATCAGCGATGGCGATCGCGCGCCTCGCAGCGCCCGCTTCGTCTCGTGACATGAACATTCCAAGCCTCCCGATGGGATCTGAAGGCAAGGCCGGGGCCACCTTGGAACGCTTGAACGCGTTTGCGGCTTCTGCCCTGAGAGGCGCGTGTATCGGCAAGCTCGAGCCGCCTGTCGTCGTTGATCACCGCGGTCGACAATTCGCGCGCTGGGGAAAGCCCCACGCTGCTGCGGAATAATCCCCACCCCCTCTGGCAGATCTACCCACATCCCATCGGAATCGCTGGAAATCCGCCATTCCAGCGGTGGCACATGGGTTGCGCAAGCTGGACGACGAACCGTCGACATTAGCGAGGCACTCACATGAAAACGCGACTCACCGTCCGTGCGCTGCTCATCTCCACCGTCATCTTCGGGATGTACGTCGCCCTCGGCGTGATTGCGGGCGCCCAGGCGCCGCTGGCGGTCGGCTCCGCCCGCATCACCATCAGCGGCACGTCGAACATCCACGCGTATACGGCGTCGACCGCCACCGTCAACGTCACGCGCGCGGCATTTGCCGCCGCATCGGCCGGACAGGATCTCTGGGCCAGTGCGCTGAAGCCGGGAGCGGTGGAGGCCTTCGAGGTCGCGATACCCGCGGCGACCCTTACGTCGCCACGCGAAGGCCTCGACAAGAACATGCACAAGGCACTGCTGGTCAAAGAGCACCAGGACATCACGTTCCGTCTGCTCCGCCTCGAGCCGCGCGCCGCAGCGGCCGACGCCCTTCGCGCGGTTGGCGTGCTGAAGGTCGCCGGCGTCGAGCGTGAAGTGACGTTCGACATCACGACCGAACGCAAAGGCTCGACGTTGAGCGTCCAGGGACAGGTGCAGCTCCTGATGACCGACTTCGGCATCAAGCCACCGGTGGCGATGCTCGGCATGCTGAAAACAGATCCGAAAGTAGCGGTCGCCTTCGAAGTGGTCCTGGAATCCGGACCGCGACCGACGACCACGATTCATTGAACGGCGATTTCAACCGAAGGAGACGATCATGAGAACCACACTTCGCATCGCAACCGCGCTGACGGCGTTGCTGGCGATAACCTCGCCAGCCGCGGCACAGCAAGTCGCCGAACCGGCGACGGCCGGGACGGCAGCATCCACACCCAAAGCGACGACCGCCGATCCCGCCGCAGAAGCCGCCGCGGCAGCAGCAGCGGCCGAGGCCGAGGCGTCATGGAAAAAGGGGCGGCCGGTCAGGATCCAGTACCTGCGCGCGCAGGACAAGCGCGGCCTCAACACGTTTGAAACCACCAAGGATCCGGGCGTCGAGTTCACCGGTTTCAAGTTCGACTTCGGCGCCGCGTTCACGTCGCAGGTTCAGGCCCTCTCGCACCGCAACGCCGCGGCGCCGAATCTGGTGAGCGGCGTCGACGCCAACCAGCTCGCGGACATCGGGTTCGGCTTCAACAACTCGACGGCCAACGTGAACCTGCACGCGCAGCTCGCACCTGGCATCCGCGTCGCGCTCACCAGCTATCTGTCGTCCCGGCATCACAACGAGGCCTGGGTCAAGGACGGCTACATCCAGATCGACCAGTCGCCGATCGAGTTCGCGCCGTTGAAGATGCTCTTCGAAATCGTGACCGTGCGCGTGGGGCACATGGAAATCAACTACGGCGACGCGCACTTCCGTCGGAGTGACAACGGCAACGCGATCTACAACCCATTCGTCGGCAACTACATCATGGACGCCTTCACCACCGAGATCGGCGGCGAGGTCTACCTCAAAGCCGCGAGCGTGATCGCGATGGGCGCGGTGACCGGCGGCGAGATTCGGGGAACGGTGCTCACACCCGGCCAGCGCGGTCCGACCTACATTGGAAAGATCGGCGTCGATCGTCAGGTCAACAGCGATCTCCGCGTCCGCCTGACCGGGTCCATGTATAGGGCGGACAAGTCGATGAGCAACACGCTCTATGGCGGCGACCGCGCCGGCTCGCGCTACTACTACGTGCTCGAGAACACCGCGGCCACCGAGACTGCCCAGAAGGACTCGGGGCTCCTCAATCCGGGCTTCAAGAACAAGGTGACGGCGTTCCAGATGAACCCGTTCGTGAAATACAGAGGGCTGGAGCTGTTCGGCGTGCTCGAGCGGTCGGAGGGCAAGGCGTCGACAGAGGCCACCGAGCGGATCTGGAAACAGTTCGCGCTCGACACCGTCTACCGCTTCTTCCCGGACGAGAGGATGTTCGCCGGCGTCCGTTACAACAAGGCATACGGCGAGCTGCCGGGCATCGCGGGAGACGTCGGCGCCAATCGCTGGCAAATCGGCGGCGGCTGGTTCGTCACGCCGAACGTGCTGGCGAAGGTCGAGTACGTGAAGCAGGACTACTTTGGCTACCCGGTCAGCAACATCAAGAACGGCGGGCAGTTCAAGGGCATGATGCTCGAAGGCGTGATCGCCTTCTAGGCGTGGAGTCGAGAACGGTCATGTCCACAATGGTCACGACATCCCGCAAGCGCGCATACGGCGGCCGGCCCTTGATGGCGGCCGCCGTTGCGCTGTTGGTCCTGCAGAGTGTCCAGGCCGTAGCGGAACAAACACCGACTCTCACGGTGCGGGAGGCACGCGGTGTATACACCGTGTCGGCACGGTTCGTCGTCGATCAATCCGCAGCCGTGGTGTTGAACGTCCTGACCGACTACGCCGAGATTCCGCGCTTTCTGCCAGATGTGCGGACGAGCGTAGTGCGAGAGCGCGGCGCCGGATGGGCGGTTGTGGAGCAGGAGGCTGCGTCGGGCCTCATGATGTTCTCGAAGCGCGTCCATCTGGTCCTCGAGATTCAGGAGCAGCCCGATGCCCTGCTGTTCCGCGATTTGTGCGGTCGAAGCTTTGCCCGCTACGAAGGTGCCTGGCGTCTGTCACAGCAAGGTGGGCAGACCGTCATCGACTATGAGCTCACCGCGCAACCGACGTTCGACGTGCCCGGCTGGATGCTCAAGCGCGTCGCCCGCCGCGACTCAGCCGAGATGATCGGGCGCCTCCAGCGCGAGATCGCCGGTCGCGGCTTGGCCCGCGCGCCGCAGAGCGCGAAGTAGTCATCGGCGGCCTGGCCGTCTACGGTTTCGTGGCCGGTCGATTGATTACGGGCGTTTCGGAATCTTGATCCGGCCCTCCCACAGGCTCTTGTTGTTCTCTTCGCAGGAGTACTCCATCATTTCCCAGTCCGGGCGCAGCGTGAACGTCCGCGTCGTCTTCCACGGCCTGGTGAACGCCTTCGGATCCTCGATGATCATCTCGTGCGTGATGTGGCCAAGGTCCGGCCGCGTGAAGCGCTGCACCAGGTGCAGCTGATCGCTGTGCGGGTGGCCGACGGTGTCGAGGCGGGTCTTGCCGTTGAAGTTCACGGTGTCGATGACCAGCGTCTCGCCTTCCCAATGACCCACTGAATCGCCGAACCACGTGGCGATCCCCGTGCGATGCGGACGGCCGTCAACCGGCGCCACCGTAAACCAGGAATTCTGCTCGAACAGGAACGCGAAGTATGTGTCGCTCTGCATGATCTGCATCGGTTCGGGCGTGTTGATCGAGCGCGTCATCCCGAACGGCAGGCAGGCGCCGGTGTAGTCGCCGTTGGCGGCGTCGTAGCTCTTCCACTCGGCCGCTCCCCAGGGCGTGAACGGCAGTTCGGCGACGCCTTTGAAATCCTTGCTGTCCTTTGTCAGGTCCGGTGCGTACGGCTTTTGCCAGACGCCGCTGAAGTCCACTTTCCCCGAGGCCAGTCGTGGCGCCGGACCGGCGGGCGGGCGATACTCGCCTTCCTGGCCCGCGATCGGCTGGGACCCGGCGATCGTCAGCGTCAGAGCCGTCAACAGGCTCGCCGTGATGCTGTTTTTCACGGCGCGCCCTATCGCTTCGGCGTCGGCGGTGCATCGCCGCCCGACGACCCGGCAAACACGCTGCGGCCGTCCGGCAATTTCGCGAGCCGGATGTTGCACGTCTTCGACCCGTCCTTGGCCCGCGACCCGTCGATGGTCACCTGATCGCCGTAGTGCAGCGAGTCCTTGTTCCAGCCGTTCCTCGTCAGCGTGTTGGGCGCACCGCCCTCGCACTGCCAGTGCTGCAGGACACCCTGATCGTCCTTCACATCCAGGTACACCCAGATGTGCGGGTTCATCCATTCGAGCTTCGTCACCGAGCCGGTCAGCTTCACCGGTTTGTTGATGTCGAATTCCGCCGCGAAGGAATGGTGGGCCGCGACGCGGAGCGCCGCCGCCGCGACGAGGCCGGCGCCGACGAGAACGTGTTTCGCAGTCATGCGGACGTTTTACACCTCGGACCGCACTGGCGCAACGCCTATGTGGGCCATAGTCGTAGCGCAGGCCTTTAGGCCTGCCCCGCCGCGAGCAGCCCTAAAGGGCTGCGCTACGAGCGCCCAGGACGGGGAATATGCCGCCGGACGAGCGCCAGCGAGGCGAAGACGACGGCCATCGCCAGCGCCCACGTGGCGAAGAAGGCCGGGGCACCGCCCCTGTCCAGCGCGAAGGCGCCGACGTACGACGCGACGACGTTGCCGATACGGCCGACGGCAACGGCCGTTCCCACGCCGGTGCCGCGAATGTCCGTCGGATAGACGTGCGCCGCCACCGCATACATCGTCGTCTGGACGGCGTTGAGCAGCCCGCCGGTCAGCGCGAACATGGCGATGAGCCCGGCGGCCATCGGCGGCGCCAGCGGCATGGCGGTCATCGCGAGCGCGCTGGCCACGGCGATGGCGGACATGCCCATCAGCGTGATCCGGGAGCCGAGACGCTGAATCACCAGCGCGCCGAGCACCGCGCCGCCGACGCCGCCGAAATTGAACGCCGCAAGCGCGCTGCTGGCGTCGACCTGCGCGAAGCCGGCGCCGATCAACATCGCGACGATCCAGTTGAAGCCGACGTAGTTGGCGAGAAGGCAGAAGAAAAACGCCGCTGACAGGCCGAGTGTGTCGCGGCGCAACGCCGGCGCGAAGAGATCGCGGATCGACGCGCGCGGTTTCACGCTTGCTACCGCTGCGGTCGGAACCACGAACGTGGAATCCGCGCTGACTTCCTGACCAAACCGGCGCAGCAGCGCGACGAGCTCCGGCCAGCGTTCGCGCCTGATCGCGAGAAATTGCGGCGACTCGGGCAGAAGTTTGAAAAGCGCCACGGCAACCAGCAGCGGGACCAGACCGCCGATGACGAACAGCGCGCGCCAGCCGTAGCGCGGCAGCACCTGGCCGGCGAACAGCGCCGCGAGCGTGCCGCCGAGCGGGATGCAGACGATTGTCAGCGTCACGGCGAAGGGGCGCTGTTTTCTCGGCACGTACTCCGAGGCGAGCGCCGCGGCATTCGGCATCGCCCCGCCCAGTCCGAGGCCGGCGAGAAACCGGAACACGCCGAGCATCGTCACGCCATCGACCGTTGCGATCGCCAGCGTCGGGACCGCGAACGCCAGCACGCTGCAGACGAGCGCCGTGCGCCGGCCGATCCGATCGCCGAGCACACCACCTGCTGTGCCGCCGAGGATCATGCCGAGAGGACCGAGCGCGAGCACGGTGGTGAAGGGCGCCCGCGGCAGCGACCATTCCTTCATCAGGGCCGGAATGACGTTGCCGAGCAGCTGGTTGTCCATGCCATCGAGGATGATGGCGAGGGCGGTGCCGGCGACGAGCAGCTTCTGGTAGGCGCTCCAGCGTCCTTCGTCGAGCACGGACGCGATGTCGACGGTCTTCATGAATCCGGTATCACCGGACCGACCGCTTGGCGTCGTCGAGGATCCGATCGACGATGTCGCGAGCCGCCCCGAGATAGGCCGAGGGATCGCTCAGGCCATCCCAGTCGATCGCAGGCTCGAGGCCTCGATTGGCGACGGCGCGCCGCACCGCAGCGACGAGTGAATCAGAAGAGCCGCGCCTCTCGATCGCCGCGTGCCTGACAAGCGCCTGCGCGTCTTCGAGCGGCATTGTCGCCGCCAGCGCGAGCGACAGCGACTCGGCCAGCGCCGCACCGCCATCCAGACGAAGGTTGTCGCGCATCCGCGCTGCGTTGACGGTCAATTCGCGGGCCACGACGGCGGCATGGCTGGCGCCGCCATACGTCAGCGCGATCATCTGCGGCACCACGAGCCATTCGAGCGGCCATCCGTGCGTCGAGCGCTCGTGCTCCTGCACCGCCGCGGCGTGGAGCGCGGAGAGCAGCGCGGCGGTGGCCTGCGCGGCGACGACCATCATCTCGCTCCCGATCGGATTGGCTTTGTGCGGCATCGTGCTGCTGCCGCCGTGTGCGGCGTCCGAGGATTCCAGGATCTCGCCGACTTCCGTCTGCGCGAGAAGCGTCAGATCCTGACCGATCTTGCCCAGGCTGCCCGCGACCAGCGCCAGCCAGCTCCCGTATTCGACGATGGCGTCGCGCTGCGTGTGCCAGGGGACCGCCGGGCCGAGGTCGAGCTCGCGGGCCAGTGCCTCCTGTACCTTCGGACCGCGATCGCCGAGCGCCGCAAGCGTGCCGGCCGCCCCGCCGAATTGGACCACCAGGAGCCGCGGCTTGAGCTCGGCCAGCCGCCGCCAGTGGCGGGGCAACGGCGCGAGCCAGTTGGCCGCCTTCAGACCGAACGTGATCGGGGACGCCTGCTGGCCGTGCGTCCTTCCCGCCATGACGGTGTTCTTGTGGCGATCGGCGAGGGCGATCAACGCGTCGATCGCCTCCTTCAGCCGTTCTTCGATCAGCGCCGTGGCACGCCGAATCGCCAGGATCGCCGCCGTGTCGACGATGTCCTGGCTGGTGGCACCGCGATGGACGAACCCGGCGTGGTCAGGGCCCACCGCGTGGCGCAACTGGCGAACCAGTTCGATGACCGGCACCCCCGACGCGGCCACGCCGCGGCGGATCGCGGCGGTGTCAATCTCGAGCGCGGCGGCTGCGGCGGCGATCGCGTCCGCCGCGGCCGCTGGAATGACGCCCACCGCCGCCTCGGCGCGGGCCAGCGCGACTTCGACCGCCAGCAGACCGGCCAGGCGCTGGCGATCGGCAAACACGGCCGCGATACGGTCGTCGACGCAAAAGAGATCCCCGAACAGCGCCGAGTCGAGGGCGGAGATCATGCGTCGAAGAACACGGTCTCGCGTTCGCCCTGCAGGCGGATATCCCAGTGATAGACCACGAGGCCGCCGTTGGTGGTGCGTTCGGCGACGAGCGTACGCCGCCGGGCGCTGTCGACCAGCGCCAGCGCCGGATCGGTGTCGAGCGCGTCGTCTCCGAAATACATCCGCGTGAAGGCGTGCACGAGCATGCCGCGCGCGAACACCGTGACGCTGACGTGCGGCGCGGGCGCGGCCCCGTTCGCGGCTCGAATCGAACCGGGTTTGACGGTGTCGAACCGGAACGTCCCGTGGGCATCGGTCGGGCAGCGGCCGAAGCCGAAGAACGCCGGATCGAGCGGCGCGGGGCCGGTGTCGAGCGGGTGTCGATACCGTCCGTGCGCGTTGGCCTGCCAGATCTCGACGAGCGCGTCCTCGATCGGGCGCCCGACGCCGTCGAGCACCTGTCCCTCGATGCGAATGCGCTCGCCGTCCGTCCGATCGCTCACCAGGACGTGCTGCGACTGCGACGGCCGCGTCAGGCCAACCCCGAAGAACGGGCCCACGGTCTGCGACGGTGTCTGCCGCGGCGACGGCATCAGCGCGCTTCCATCGGGGTCTCGTGCCGCCCGCGCAGCACGATGTCGAAGCGGTAGCCGAGCGCAGTGCCCGGTTCCGTGACGTCGTGATCGTAGCGGGCGATGAGCAGCGGCCGCGCTTCTTCGGGCACGCCGCCGAGGACCGGATCGAGAGGGAGCAGTGGATCGCCGGGGAAGTACATCTGCGTGACCAGCCGCGAAATGAACGCGTTGCCGAACAGCGAGAAGTGAATGTGCGAGGGCCGCCACGCGTTGTGATGGTTGGTCCAGGGATAGGCGCCCGGATGAACGGTCATGAAGCGATACTCGCCGCGTTCGTCCGTCATGCAGCGCCCGCCGCCGGTGAAATTCGGATCGAGCGGCGCATCGTGGCGATCGACGTCGTGAAAGTACCGGCCGGCCGCGTTCGCCTGCCAGACCTCGACCAGCGCGTTGGCGATCGGGCGGCCGTCATCCTCGAGCACGCGTCCGGTCACGTAAATGCGCTGACCGATCGCCTGCCCCGCCCCGCCCGGGACGCGCGTCAGATCGGCGTCCTCGGGACGGACGGCATCCGAACCGAACGCCGGACCGGTGAGCTCCGACAAGGACGGCTCCAGCGGCACCAGCGCTTTGCGCGGCGAACGCCGGACCGTCGACGCGTACGGCTCGTACAGATAGGGAGGGTGTATGTTCCAGTCGCGCTTGGAAACCGTTGCGGCACTCATATCAGGTTTCGTCCGGCCCTGATCCCGGCACCAATCCCGGCACCGATCCCGGCACCGATCCCGGCCCCGTGAGCACGCGTTTCGCGAGCGCGAACGCCGCGTTCGCTGAAGGCATGCCGGCATAGATGGCCACCTGCAGAAAGACTTCCTTCAACTCGTCCTCGGTTACGCCGGTGTGGGCCGTGGCGGCCACGTGCATGGCCAGCTCGTCGTGCTTGCCGAGGGCGGCTAGCATGGCGAGCGTGATCAGATGGCGCGTCCTCTGATCGAGGCCGGGGCGCGCCCAGACACCGCCCCACGCGACCTCGGTGATGAAGCGCTGGAAGTCGGCGTCGAGAGCGGTCGTGTTCGCCTGTGCCCGGGCCACGTGCTCGTCCCCAAGGACCGCCCTGCGGACAGCCATGCCGCGCTCAAACACGTCATCGGACATGTGCGTGAAATCCCGTCTCTCTCGTCGGTGCATTATGCATCTGAAGTTGGAACGACAGCCGTTGCCTCGATCTCGACCCGCGCGCGGTCTTCGACCAGCGCGGTCACCTGCAACAGCGTCATCGCGGGAAAATGACGGCCGATGACGCGCCGGTAGACGTCTCCGACCTCGCTCGAACGTGTGAGGTACTCCTGCTTGTCGCAGACGTACCACGTGAGACGGACGAGGTGTTCGGGCCGGGCGTCGGCTTCAGCCAGAATGTCGACCACGTTGTGCAGCGCCTGCTCAACCTGCGCGACGAAATCGTCGCCGACGATCTCCTGGCGGGCGTTCCAGCCGACCTGACCGGCCACGAACACCTGCCGGCCCTCGGCGGCTACACCATGGGAGAATCCTCGTGTGCGCGCCCAGTGCTTGGGATGAAGCAGCTGCATGTGTCAACCTCATTAACCGCCGAGACCGCGGAGGCCGCAGAGAAAACCTTGATTATTCTCGGCGATCTCTGCGTTCTCTGCGGTTAGACCTTTAGCTTGAAGCGCTGGATCTTGCCGGTCTGTGTCTTGGGCAGCGCGTTCACGAACCTCACCGAACGCGGGTACTTGTAGGGCGCGATCTTCGCTTTGACGTGGTCCTGCAGCCGCTTCGCACACGTCTCGTCCCGTTCGACGCCTTCCTTCAGGACGACATGCGCCTGCACGATCTGTCCCCGCTCGTCGTCTGGTACGCCGATCACGGCGCACTCGACCACGTCAGCGTGCGAAAGCAGCGCCGATTCAACCTCCGGCCCGGCGATATTGTAGCCGGCGGAAATGATCATGTCGTCGGCGCGCGCCACGAAATGGAAGACGCCGCGCTCGTCCCTGACGAAGTCGTCGCCCGTGACATTCAGGCCGTTGCGGACGTAGGTCGTCTGGCGATCGTCGGCAAGGTAGCGGCAGCCGGTGGGTCCCCGGACGGCAAGGTGTCCAACGGTACCGTCGGGCACTGCCCGCATCTCGTCGTCGACGATGCTGACTTCGTACCCGGTCACCGGCCGGCCCGTCGCCCCTGCCGAAGCCTCCTCGAGGCGGTTGCTGATGAAGATGTGCAGCAGTTCAGTGGTGCCAATGCCGTCGAGAATCGGTTTTCCCGTTTTCTCCGTCCAGGCGTCGAAGACCGGCGCCGGCAGCGTCTCGCCTGCGGAAACGGCCATGCGCAGCGACGACAGATCCGCGCCATCGTCCATCGCCGCCATCATCGCGCGGTAGGCGGTCGGCGACGTGAAGCTGATCGTCGCCTTGTAGGTTTCGATGATGTCGATCATGTTGGCGGGCGACGCGTTCTCGAGGAGTGTCGCGGTCGCGCCGAAGCGGAGCGGGAAGATGGCGAGGCCGCCCAGTCCAAAGGTGAACGCCAGCGGCGGCGAGCCGACGAAGATGTCTTGCGGCCTCAGACGCAGGACTTCTTTCGCGTAGCCGTCGGCGATGATCAGCAGATCGCGATGGAAATGGACGGTCGCCTTGGGCTCCCCGGTCGTGCCGGAAGTGAATCCGAGGAGCGCGACGTCATCTCGTCCGGTTCGCACCGCCTCGAAGGTGACCGGCTTGTTGAGCGCCACACGATCGAGCTCGGCATCGTGATTCGAGGTGCCATCGAAGCAGATGACGCTGCGAAGCACTCGACTGTCCTTGGCGCATGACACCAGCTCGTCCGAGATGCGGCTGTCGCAGAGCCCGAGGCCGATCTGCGCCTTGTCGACAATCGCGGTCAACTCGCCCGCGCGCAGCAGCGGCATGGTGTTCACCGCGACCGCGCCAACCTTGGTGACGGCCAGCCACGCCGCCACCATCGCGGGGTTGTTGCCAGATCGGATCAGCACGCGGTTGCCGGGTTTGACGCCGAAATCCTCAACCAGGGTGTGCGCCAGACGATTGGTCCAGTCGAGCAGCTCCTTGTAGGTGCGCCGCCGTCCGTTGCCGATCAGCGCAACGTGGTCACCGAACCCCTTGTCGACCATACGGTCGGTCAGTTCGACCGCAACGTTCAGGTACGGCGGATATTGGAACTCCGGCCGATCCAGCAACAGATCGGGCCACTGGTCTAAGGGCGGAAGATTGTCGCGGGTAAACGTATCGGTGTGTGCGGTCGGACCGAGGGACGACGCGCGGCTCGCCATTTAACCGCGGAGCACGCAGAGGGCGCGGAGTAATTTCATTTCTCGGGGAAACCGTTCACCTTACGCATGATGCCACCGTGCGTCAGGATCTTGACGTTGAAGTTCAGCACCAGGCCGACGCACAACTTGGAGATCTTCAAGTACGACAGCATTTGCGCCTCATTCACTCGATCGAGCTTCACGACCGACTTGACCTCCACAATGACTGCATCTTCGACGACCAGATCCATGCGATACGCGCAATCCAGTTTGACGCCTTCGTAGACCAATGGCAGCGGCTTTTGGCGCTCCACCTTCAATCCACGAGCGACTAGCTCGTGAAACAGGCACGCCTCGTACGCAGACTCGAGGAGTCCGGGGCCCAGTTTGCGATGCACCTGGATCGCGGCTGCAATGATCTGTTCTGTCAACGCGTTCAGCCGCGCGGCCTCGTTCTCCATGTCCTGCGTTTTGATGCAAAGACATTGACAACTCGGTGTCCTGCGTTTTACTTCGAGACCGCGGCGGTCACCAGGTCTTGTGCCGCTGTTAGTACGCAGTTTTTTCCATGAATTGCTCCGCGTTCTTCGCGTTCTCTGCGGTTCATGTTTTTGGGTCGGGCTTCAGTCACCTGAAAACTGCGGCTTCTGACCCGCGACGAACGCGTCGTACGCGCGCTTGAAATCCTGCGTCTGCATGCAGAGCGCTTGAGCCTGCGCTTCGGCCTCGATCGCCTGGTCGAGCGTCATCGACCACTCCTGATTCAGCATCGTCTTGGTCATCATGTGCGCGAAGGTTGGACCGTTGGCAAGGCTCTCGGCCAGCGAGACGGCGTCGCCCTCCAGCGCCTCAGCCGGGACGATGCGGTTGAAGAACCCCCAACGCTCGCCTTCCTCCGCCGACATCGTGCGGCCGGTCAACAGCAGCTCCGCCGCGCGGCCGTGGCCGATGACGCGAGGGAGCATCGCGCACGCCCCCATGTCGCAGCCGGCAAGGCCCACGCGCGCGAAGAGGAAGGCCGTCTTCGCCGCAGGAGTCGCGAGGCGCAGATCCGCAAACAGCGCGATCATGGCGCCGGCGCCGACGCACGCGCCGTCCACGGCGGCGACGATCGGCTGCGGGCACGCGCGCATCGCCTTGACGAGCTCGCCGGTCAGGCGCGTGAACGCGAGCAGCCCCTTGACGTCGCGCGAGAGCAGCGGACCGATGATCTCGTGGACGTCGCCGCCCGACGAGAAATTCCCGCCGTTCGACGCGAGGACGACAGCCTTGACGTGGTCATCCGCGGCCAGCGCCCGGAAGGTGTCGCGCAGCTCGACATACGAGTCGAAGGTCAGCGAGTTCTTTCGCTCGGGCCGGCGGAGCGAAATGACCGCGACACGTCCATCGACTCGCCAGTTGAAGTGTGTGCGCATGTGGCTCAATCTTCGCTGACCTTAACCGCGGGGACCGCCGAGAGCGCAGAGAAAACCTTTAGTCTTCTGCGTCCTCTGCGGTTACAGGCTCGCATCACACGTTCGCCGGCGGTGTCTCGGAACGCGACGCGAGCCGGTGCAGCTGATCGCGTCCCGCGAGATAGGGCTTGGGCCACGTCTCGCCGCGATACCCGAGTTGCGCCGCAGCGTGGAGCGTCCAATAGGGATCGGCGAGATGCGGCCGCGCCAGGCAGCACAAGTCCGCCCGTCCCGCCATGAGAATCGAGTTCACGTGGTCGGCCTCGTAAATGTTGCCGACCGCCATCGTGGCGATGCCGCTCTCGTTCCGGATGCGATCGGAGAACGGCGTCTGGAACATGCGGCCGTATACCGGTCGGGCGCGCGTCGACGTCTGCCCCGCCGAGACATCGACGATGTCCACGTCGGCGTCACGCAGCAGACGCGCAATCCGGACAGCCTCTTCAGGGGTCGTCCCTTCGTCGCCGACCCAGTCGTTGGCTGAGATCCGAATCGAGATCGGCTTCTCCGGCGGCCAGACCTCGCGCACCGCCCGGTAGATCTCGAGTGGAAACCGCATCCGATTCTCGAGCGAGCCGCCGTACGCATCGGCGCGGCGGTTGGTCAGACGCGAGATGAACGCCGACAGGAGGTAGCCGTGCGCGCAGTGCAGCTCGAGCAGATCGAAGCCGGCGCGCACCGCCATCGCGGCGGCCTGCACGAAATCGTCGCGGACGCGATCCATGTCGGCGCGGGTCATCTCCCGGGGCACCTGATTGCCGGGCGACCATGCGACCGGAGAAGGGCCGATGACGGGCCAGTTGTCGGCCGTCAGCGGCGTATCCGCGTCCTCCCAGCCGAGCTGCGTCGATCCTTTTGGCCCTGAATGTCCGAGTTGGATCCCAATCTTGGCGTCGGTTTCCGCGTGGACGAAATCGACGATGCGCTTCCATGCCGCTTCGTGATCGGGCGCGTAGAGGCCGGTGCAACCGGGCGAGATCCGGCCCTCTGGCGACACGCAGGTCATCTCGGTGATGACCAGCCCTGCCCCGCCCTTGGCGCGCTCGGCATAGTGCACCAGGTGCCAATCGGTCGGCGCGCCGTCTACGGCGCGGTACTGATCCATCGGCGACACAACAATCCGGTTCTTCAGACGCAGGCCGCGCAGGCGAAACGGCGTGAACATCGGCGGCCGCGAGTGCTGCGGCCTTTCTCTCGTCGCCTGCTCCTCGAACCACATCTCGGCGCTCTCGAGCCAGATCCGGTCGCGCGCCCGCAGGTTCTCGTGGCTGATGCGTTGCGAGCGCGTGAGCAGCGAATAGTTGAACTGCACCGGATCGAGGTGGAGATAACGGTCGATGTGCTCGAACCACTCGGTCGAGTTCCGCGCCGCGCTCTGAAGCCGCAGCACCTCGGTTCGACGCTCCTGCTCGTAACGCTGGAAGGCGGCGGCGAGCGTCGGTTCGCTGTGAAGGTAGCCGGCCAGCGCGATCGCGCTCTCGAACGCGAGTTTCGTCCCCGAGCCGACCGAGAAGTGCGCGGTGGCTGCCGCATCGCCCAGCAGCACCAGATTCTCGTGTGACCAGCGTTCGCAGAGCACGCGACGGAAATTGAGCCACCCAAGCCCAGTGTTGGCCAGCAGACGATGTCCGCCAAGGTGGGCGGCAAACACGCGCTCGCACGACGCGAGGGTCTCCTCCTGGCTCATCGCATCGAAGCCGAACCGGCGCCACGTCGCCTCCGAACACTCGACGATGAACGTCGCGGTCTCGGCGTCGAACTGGTAGGCGTGCGCCCAGATCCAGCCGTGCTCGGTCTCCTCGAAGATGAACGTGAACGCGTCGTGGAATCGCTGCCGGGTGCCAAGCCAGATGTACTTGCACGCCCGCACGTCGATATCCGGCTTGAACACGTGCGCCAGAGCGGCGCGCGTTTTCGAATTGGCGCCGTCGGCGGCGACGACCAGATCGTACTCGCGATAGCGATCGGCGCTCTCGACCTCGGTGTCGAACTGCAGCGTGACGCCCAATTCGCGCGCGCGGTCCTGAAGGATCGTGAGCAGGCGCTTGCGGCCGATGCCGCAGAAGCCGTGGCCCGACGAGCGGGTGACGGTGCCGCGGTAGAAGACGGCGATGTCGTCCCAGTACACGAACGCGCGCTGGATCGCGGCGGCGCTGTCGGGATCGCTCGCATTGAGATTGGCGAGGGTCTCGTCCGACAGCACCACGCCCCACCCGAACGTATCGGCAGGCCGGTTGCGCTCGACGACTACAATCTCGTGATCGGGATCGCGGCGCTTCATCGCGATCGCGAAATAGAGACCGGCCGGTCCCCCGCCGAGACAGGCAATGCGCATATCAGTTGCAGAGTGAACGGCGGCCTCTCGTAGCGCAGGCCTTTAGGCCTGCCAAACGGCCGCCGGGCTACTTAATCTCGCTTCTCGAGGTTCCGCGCGTCGCTCAGGATGTTGCCGACCGAGCGATTGCCCTCGTGGCAGGCGTACTCGTAGATGCGGTACGACGGATCGCGATGCAGCGGAATCGACACCGTCCACGGCCGCGTGAACATCTTCGGGTCGTCGATGGTCGCCTCGTAGTCGATGGTGTCCTTGTCGATCGGCGTGAATCGCTCCACGACGTGCAGCGATTCGGTCTGCAGGATGCCCTTGATGCGTCCGCCCGCGGCCGACGTCGAGATCCACCCTTTGCCGTTGTAGTTCGTCGTGTCGACGACGAGCGTCTTGCCATCCCAGCGGCCGCGCGAATCGCCGTTCCACTGCCGGACCTGAGCCGGCGCGTGCGGACTCCCGTCCACCGGGATGATCCGCGCTTCGTGAATCATCTCGGAGTGGATGACGACGTAGCCGGGCGTCTGGATGATCTGGTACGCGTTGTTATAGCCGGCCGGAAACATGCCGGCCGGCGCACCGCGGGTGATGCACCGATCCCAGACGCTCATGAACTCGTACGAGTCGCGTTCGTGCGCGCTGTTGAAGTCGCGCGCGGCCTCCGCTTCCGGACGGAGCGGCACGCGGCCGTCCGGCGGATCGATGACGAGCGACGTCCGCCGCGTCGAGACGACGTGATCGCCCGAATCGAACCAGACCTGGTCGTAGCTGCCGACGTCGCCGGGCCGCTTCGGGTCTGCCTCGCGATTCGTCGCCACCTGACGCTCGATCGCCGCGACTTCCGCTTCGGTGAGGAACGCCTTGTCCCGCAGGCTCGCGGGCCGTTCGAACGGCGTGATGGTGGCGTTGGTCCAGATGCCCTGCAGGTCGAGCTGACCGTCGGCGGTCCGCGGCGGCGTCCACGTCTTTCGGCCGGCGGCAGATTGCGCCGCCAGAGTGGTACCCGCGACGGCAACTCCCAACATGACGGCAAGTCGTACCTGTCTCGCCAAAGCACCGAAGGCGCGACGGCGGACGTGTTGGCGCATGGCTCCTCCCGGAACAAGACGCATTATCTCGCGCTCTTCCTGGCGTAGACGAGCTCCGGCCGATCGGCCGCGGCGTCCTTGCAGATCTGAGCCAGCCGCGCGAAAGCGCTCTTCGCTTTGGCCGGCTGCTTCGCGGCCTCGGCGGCCTTTCCGGCGCCATAGAGCGCGAGGAAACGATTGGGCTCCTTCTTCGCCACGGCTTCGAACGCCGCGAGCGCGTCCTTCGCGCGGCCCGCCTCGAGCAGCATGAACCCGTATAGCTCGCGCGCCGGCGCGAGCGGCCCCGGGGTCACCGCGGACTTGTCGGTCAGGTCCTCTGCGTCGGCGGCCGCCGCGAGCAGCGTGATCCCCTCGTCCTTGCGTCCACTCGCGTACGCCACCCAGGCCTCCGCGACCTTGCGCTGAATGTCGACCTGCTCCGCCCAGTACGCGTCCTTCAGCTCCCGCTCGCGATCGCGAATCGCGGCAAGCCTGGCGATGTCGGGCGCCGCGTCAGCCGGCTTGCCGGCGCGCGCCGCGCCGATGGCGCGCGCGAAGTGCGTGATGGCTTCGGTGTACGGCGTGTTCGGCGCCGGTCGTACGGTCAGGGCCATGGCGTCCGCCCACTGCAGACGCTCCATCGCGTAGCGTGCGGGCATGGCGGCCATGGCAAACGTGTTGGCGCCCAGCGCGCCGCCCGCGGACGCCCCGCCGGTCGCGCCGGCGCTGGCCGTCATCGCGTGATCCAGCACCGCCTTCGCCTGCGCGTCCTGCCCCATCTGCAGGTACGCGTAGATCTGATAGTCCATGGCGTGCAGCGCTTCGGCCACACCGCCGGTCTTTTCGGCCTCCGCCGCGGATTTGATGTTGGTGGCGACCGATTCCTTCCACAGCCCGACGCGGGTGAACGTGTGCGACGGCATGTGGAGCGCGTGCGGCACCGACGGTGCGATGTCGGCATACGCGCGCGCCGCCGGCAGCGCTTTCTCGGCCAGCGCCGGCACGTCGTAGCTGTGAATGATGTAGTGCGCCAGGCCCGGGTGGTTCGGCATTTTCTTGTACAACGGCTCGAGGATTTCCGCTGCCCGCAGGTTCTGCGCGAACGACTTGTCGGTCGGGAGCGCGGTTTGAGCGATCGCGAGCGCCCAGAATATGCGCGCCTCCGTATCATTCGGACTGGCGGCAGCCAGCGCCTCGGTCGCCTTTTCGTACGCCACAACGCGGGCGCGCTGCGTGGCGGGGTCGGCGCTCGAGAACAGACCGGCGACGGCGTCGATGTATCCCTTCTCTCGCGGCGTCGGCGATCCCGTCGCCTGACCCTTCTCGATGGCGGCCTTTCCGGCGGCGATCGCCTGCGGCGATCGCAGGCCCGCAAACGGATTGCCCCAGTGCGTCAACGCGATGCCCCAGTAGGCGATCGCGCAGCCCGGGTCGGCCTTCAGCACGTTTTCGAACCCGGCGCGGGCTTCAGGAAACCAGAACGAGTGCAGCTCCGCCACCGCGTGGTTGAAGTCGTCTTTCACGGCGGGGTTGCACGACGTCTCGAAGCTCACCGTCCCGACCTTGGAGGAAGATCCTTTGTGCTGCGAGTGGTCTTCCTGTGCTGACACCAGGCGAGGCACCGCGAACAGCGACAACACGCACGCCACGACGGTCAGTTGTTTCATATGGGACTCCTACCGATCAGGCTAACTGTAGCGCGGGCGGCGGAGGCTTGCCAGGTGGGTGACGCTACAGCCGGTGGAGACCGCCGTAGGCGGTCTCCACATACAACCCGTGTCCATCGATCACGCGGCAGGAGGCGCCGCCGTCGTAGACCATCAGCACGACCGGCGTCCCCTCGGCAAACTCCCCGTTGGGTTCGTCCCGAGGGTCCTCATAGAAGTAGGGCTGCGATCGCTTCACCTTGTGGGTGAATCGATTCGGCGGCGGCTTGACCACGTTCTTCGGCGGCACGAGCGCGTCGTTGTCGAGCACCACCGCTTTCGGCCGCAGCATGCGGCCGGGAGGCGCGGCCTTCTTCCGGGGTGAACGCTTGGCCATCGCTGCCTATTACACGAGGCTGTCGTCCGGCAGTTCCATCGGCACCGTCGGAATCACGAGGCCGCCGTGATCGTGCGGCGCGCCGAGTGTCGCACCCTCGGCCAGCTGGAGCAGATTCGGCAGCGCGTACGCCTCAGCCTTCGTCATGTCGACGACGTATCCGAGATCCTTGAGGCTGGCAACCGTCAGCCGGCTCATCGGGTTCGGCGGTCCGGCCACGAAGCCGGTCATCAGCTCGTTCCGGAAAACCGTTTCACGCCAGTGCGAGTTCTTGGTACCTGGCCCACCGGTGTTCTCGACGGGGACGACCGCGGGCCCGGTGCCCTTCAACGTCCCGTATTCCTTCTTCGCGTTCGTTCCCGTGAACGTGGGGTTGTTGCCGCTTGAACCGTTCAACAGGCCTTTCATCGTCCAGATGGTGCCAATACCGAGCACGTGGCCCATCTCGTGGGTGATGACGTCGCCCAGCGTTCCGTTGGACTGCATGTTCGCCAAATCGGCGGTGTCGAACTGCATCCGTCCCTTCGCCGGGATGAACTTCGCGGCGCCGGCGCTGGCCGGTCGCAGGTGCGTCGGACCCGCTTGTCCAAGAATTCCCCCGGGGCCGTCGATGGCGACGCCCGACGCTTCGATGAGTACGTCGTCTATGACCTGGCCGTTGACCACGACGTCGGGGAGATCGCCGACGATGACTTTCGACCAGCGGTTCGCCGCCGTCTTGAACGCGTTTTTCTGCGCAGTCGTGAGCCCGCCGAGGAACACGACCGTGATGGTGAATGGCGCTGTGGCCCTGGCGGCCTTCGCTCTCTTCAGGTCCGCCCTGACGACGTAGACCTCACGTTTGTTCGAAGCTGCCTTCTTCTTTTTTTTCGCCACGGTGCTTCATCCTTTCAAGTGGGGGGACAGTAGCGATTATCTGTCTGACGCGGGGAGAGTCAAGGCTCAACGGCAGTGCTCTGCGCAAGTTGGCCGGTGTGGCCAATCCACTACCTCGGCCTTGACCGTCCTAGGCGCTATTTGAGTTCAATCGCGATTCTGTCCGCCGGCTGATCGCTCGCGTTTTGTTCGATATGGGTCGCCGGGCCGGACACCCGCACATCGTCCGCTTTCGCGCCGGGCTGATCGTTCAGGTACACCACGATTCGATTCAGCATGTGCTGGTGCTGCGGACCCGACTCGCGCGGATCGTAGTGCACGCGGAGAACGCGGACGTGATCGTTCTCGACGAGAACCTTGTAGTGCCGCTGGTCGACGACCGTCGGGTCGAGCTGTGAAACCGGCGCCGGGCCGGCGGGTGGGCCTTTCAGATCGATTTCCAGAATCCGGATTGGGTGATCGCTCGTGTTCTCCGCCACATAGGCGCCGCTCGCGGGACGCCATCGGACATCGCCGCGACGGAACGTGACCGTCTGCGTGTCCGTGCCCTCCTGCCGTGGCAGCGCCCCGTCGTCGAGATACACCAGGACGCGATTGGTCGCGTGACCGTCCGGCGATCGAGACGGCATGTGGGGGAGAAGCGTCGCCACGTAGACACGCGCCTGCGGCGTGTCCAGCTTGTTGGCAATGGTGACGGGCGCGGGCCCATTCTGTGCCCGGAGACTGGCGGTCAGTACAAGGGCCAGCGTTAAGTGTTGAGTCACCCGCGTTTCCTGCATGCACCAGCTCCTTCCCGGCTGAGAAGGTGCAATCATCGCAGAAGCCGCGGGTGATGGTCGGAAAAACCGCGGTGGCGTCCTACGCCACCACTGGATGACGCTTGAAGTAGTCGTCGACTTCCTGCTTGGCGCGCTCGCGCTCGTAGCCGTAGCGCTCCTGCACCTTGCCGATCAGTTTCTCCATATCGCCTTTCACGATGTCGAGGTCATCGTCGGTGAGGCGACCCCATTGAGCCTTGATCTCGCCCTTGAGCTGAAGCCATTTTCCCTTGAGCACATCCGAATTCATGGTGAGTTCCTTTCCTTGTTGATCCGCAGCGGAGAAATGCAACGGGCACGCCAAGTGAAGTTGAGGAAGTCGTACTGGGCCGTATAATCCGCTCTATGTTCAAGGCCTTCTTCGGTGCATGCGCGCTGGTATTCCTCGCAACGGCCGCCGCGGCGCAGGATGCCGCCGCCCAACTGGACGAGGTCGTCCAGACCTATGTCCAGAACAAGACGTTCATGGGATCGGTTCTGGTCGCGCGCGACGCGAAAGTCATCCTGAACAAGGGTTACGGGTCGGCGAATCTCGAGTGGAGCATCCCGAACACGCCGACGACCAAGTTCCGGCTCGGATCGATCACGAAGCAGTTCACCGCCGCCTCGATCCTGCTGCTCGAGGAGCGCGGCAAGCTGAAGCTCGAGGATCCGATCAAGATGTACCTGGCCGATGCACCGTCGGCATGGGACCGCATCACGATCTTCAACCTGCTGACGCATACGTCCGGCATCCTGAATTTCACCAGCCTCGCAGAGTACAAGACGCTTCAGCTCTCGGACACGCCTCCGGCGAAAACGATCGCCACGGTCCGCGACCGCCCGCTCGACTTCTTCCCAGGCGAGAAGATGAGCTACAGCAATTCCGGCTACATCCTGCTCGGATACGTCATCGAGAAGATTACCGGCGGCAGCTACGAGCAATTCGTCCGAGACAACATCTTCACGCCGCTGGGCATGAAGGATTCGGGCTACGACTCGAACAGCGCCATCATCGAACGGCGCGCGGCGGGGTATTCACCGTCGCCGAGCGGTCCGATCAACGCCGGCTACGTCCATATGAGCATCCCGCACGCCGCCGGCGCCTTGTACTCGACGACCGAGGATCTGCTGCGCTGGGAACAGGGCCTGTTCGGCGGCAAAGTCGTGTCGGCGGCGTCTCTGAAGAAAATGACGACGCCTTTCAAGAACAACTACGCGCTCGGCGTCGTCGTGCAGACGGCTGACGGACGAACCGTCGTCAATCACGGCGGCGGCATCGAGGGCTTCAACACGTTCCTCGCCTACTACCCGGACGACAAGCTGACCGTCGTCGTGCTCTCGAATATCAACGGGCCGACGCCGAATGCGATCGCGACCAAGCTGGCCACGGTCGCGCATGGCGGCACGGTTCAAACCAGCTCCGAGCGCAAAGAGATCACATTGCCGGCCGCGACACTCGAGAAGTTCGTCGGCACGTATGAAGTGGCTCCTGGCATGAGCATGTGGATCCGGCTGCAGGGCGATCACCTCACCACGCAGCTCGGTGGTCAGCCGCAATTTCCGATTTTCGCCGAGTCCGCGACGAAATTCTTCCTGAAAGCCGTCGACGCACAGCTCGAATTCGTCACCGGCGCGGACGGCGCCGTGACCGCGGTGATCCTCCATCAGAACGGGCGCGATCTGAACGCCCCGCGCACGAGCGCCACCGTTGTGGGACCGCCAGAGCGCAAAGAGATCACCGTGCCGGTGAACACGCTGGCGAAATACACCGGCACCTATCAGATGGCGCCCAACGTCGAACTGTCGGTCACCCTCGACGGCACTCAGCTGATGGCGCAGTTGACCGGCCAGCAGAAATTCCCGGTCTTCGCCGAGTCGGCGACTATGTTCTTTTACAAAATCGTCGAGGCGACGCTGGAGTTCCAGCTCGATGCGAGCGGTACAGCAACCGGCGTCCGGCTTCGGCAAGGACCGGTCAACCAGCTGGCGCCGCGGAAGTAGACGGACGGCGGAGCGCCTTCAGAACTTGACCCGCGTCCCCACCCAATAGGCCGCCGGCGCGCCTGGCGCATAGAAGGTAGCTTGCTGGACCGGGAACTGACCCTGGATCGCCGGCAGCGCTCGCGCGACGTACTGGCCGGTGGCCGTGAATCCAGTCGGGCCGAGTTGGGCGGCCGTGTAGTAGCGGCGGTCGAGCAGGTTGTTGATCTGCGCCAGGATCTGCACGCGACGCGTGAGCTGGAAATGTCCGCTGAGATTGGCGATCCCGTACGCCGGCGTCGTGCCGGGCCCCAGGTAATAGGTGCCATCCGGCTGGCTCGCGTTGTTCTCGTTGCCGCGCGCGATCAGGCCAGAGGCCGCGACGATATTCACGTCGAGCGACAGCCTCGTCGTCACCTGGCAGTCGGCGAACGCTTTCAAGGTATGTCGCGGAATCAACGGAATGCGATCGCCGGGCCGAATCGCGATGGTGCCGTGTAATCCCTTGCCGCCCGCGGCAGCTACGTCGTTCGTGCTGTTGCCGATGCCGTTGACCGTTTCCGGGCTTTCGAACGTCGCATCCAGCCAGGTGTAGCCGGCGCCGCCGCTCCAGCGCCCGTGTCGACCATTCACACCGAGTTCCAACCCTTGACGCCGTGTACTGCCGAAGTTCGTGAAGTACCCGAATCCGGTCTGCGTGGACGCGACGAAGAGGATGTCGTCCTTGTTGGCGGCCGTGAACAGCCCGGCGTTCCAGGTGAGGGCGCCTTGTCCGCCGCGCGCGCCCAGCTCCCACGTCTGCGTGACCACCTGATCCAGCGGCGGATCGCCCGCCAGCGCGTTCGGGAGCTTGCACGGTGCGGCCGGATCGGCGCAGCCCAGCTCGATCGACGTGGGCGCGCGGCTGCCTTCGCTGTATCCGGCATAGAGGTGCATCGACGGAGAGGGAGCGAACGTCACACCGGCGGCTGGATTCAGGCGGCCGAAGACGTGGTCGCCGTCCAGTGAGCCCGATCCCCCGCCAGGGTTCAGCCGATCGACGTTGCGGACGGTCGTCCGGTTGTATCGCGCGGAAATCGTCACATTCCACGCGTCGCCGATCGGCAACACGTCCGACGCGAAGACGCTGCCCGTGTGAACCCGGCCTTCGAGGTTCACACGGTTGTCGAAGGGCTCCCCGTCCACGTTTCCGCGGGGGACCCCGTCTGCGTAGGCGTTCAGTCCGGTCACACTGCGATCGGGATTGAGGTAGCCGAGCTCCGTCGATTGGTGGAACGCCGAGCGGCTATGGTCGTAACCCACGCCGAGGGTCAGCGCATTGCGTCGCGCGAGCCAGTCGCGCCGCGTCATCTGGCCCGACAGGCCGATATTGCGCTGCACGCTGTCCGCGCGGTTCAGCAGCGCGTTGCACTTTTCGCCCGGCTCGTCGTTGAGCAGCACGTTGCCGATGCAACGCCAGACGGGAAACGGCGTGTTGGCCGCGGTGGCGCCGCTCGCCGGAAAACCGGTGTAGCCGGCGGCCGCCAGCGCGCGCTGCTCCGCCGCGCTCGGCTGATAGACGGCCTGCTCGAGCGAATCGTCGTTGATGTCCCCGTTGAACGCGTTGGTCCGGATATCGCGGTAGTAGACGTTGCCGCTCAACGTCAGCGTCCGGCTCCGATCGTGTCTCGTCGTGAGGTTGACGAACGTCGAGCGATTGTCGGTCTCGTCGGGTTTCGTGTAAACGCTGGCATAGTCCTGCGCCAGCAGGCGCTGTTCCTGAAGCGCGCTGCCGTTCAGCGCGTTGTCGGCGTAGCCGACCGACAGCGCCGTGTCGTGTTTCGCGTCGTGCCGTCCTATCTGGCCGGGAATCTGTCCGACCCGCGACGGCGACGCGTCGCGCCAGCCGCGGTCCGCAAACAGATTCCCGGCCAGATACCAATGCAGTCCGCTCGCACGGCTGCCGCCGTGCTCGAACTCCACCGCGCGCCGCACGTCGCTGCCGTAGATCGCGCGCATCGTTGTGCCTGGAAAGCTGCGGCCATCTTTCGTCTGAATCGACAGCGCGCCGCCGAGCGTGTTGAGACCGAACAGAGGATTCGAGCCTGGCATCAGGGTCGTGGACTCGATCGCGATGCGGGGAATGAGATCCCAGCTCACGACGTCGCCAAACGGCTGATTGAGCCGCACGCCGTCCATGTAGATCGACAGCCCCTGAGGTGTGCCGAGGACGGGCGACGCGGTGTAACCGCGGTAATTGAGGTCGGCCTGAAACGGATTGCCCGACATTTCGTTGACGAAAACACCGGCGAAGCGGCGGTTCAGAAAGTCGGAGAGATCGAGCGCACCGCTTGCCTCGACATCAGCGCTGACGGCGGTCTGCACGGGTGCCGGAATCTGTTCGAGCTTCAAATCGAGGCCCGGCAGCGGCGTCGTCTCGATCACTTCCACCTTGAACGTCGGCGGTGCTGCGGGTGGAGGATTCTGCGATGGCGTCTGCGCGGGCAGGCTGGCCGGATACGCGGCAAGCAGGGCCGCGAGCGCGAACGCTCGAGTAAGGGGACGAGCAGGCCAACCGCGAGCCATTCGGGATTGTTTGTACCTTACAGGACGGGCGCAGCGTCTGTCGACCACACACGACGAGCGGTCTCGCCGACGAGATCGAGCTTGCGGCGCTGTTCCTCGAACGACAAACGATTACCTTCCGTCGTTGACGCGAACCCGCACTGCGGGCTGATCGCGAGACGTTCCAGCGGCACCACGCGTGCCGCCTCCGCGATCCGCGTCTCGAGCTCGCTCGCCGATTCGAGCCGGCCCTTCTTGGTGCTGACGAGCCCGAGGACCACGGTCCGGTCGTCGGGAACGTGCCGCAGCGGCTCGAAGGTCCCCGACCGCTCGTCGTCGTACTCGAGCAGGAACCGATCGAAGCGCGAGCGGCGGAAGACCTGCGCCGCGATCCGGTCGTAGCCGCCGGAGGCGTAGAACATGCTGCGATAGTTGCCGCGGCAGATGTGGATACCGAACACCATGCCGGCGTGGCCTTCGATGATCGCGTTGTCGAGCTCGATGCACGCGTCGAGCATCCGATCGGGATCGCTGCCGCGCTTCCGGTAGCCCTCGCGAATGGACTCGTCGAGCAGCGCCGCGTACTGCGGCGCGTCGATCTGCACGTAGTCGCACCCGAGCCGCCGCAATTCCTGGATCTCGCGGCGGGTGAAGTCGACGATGTCGGCGAGAAAGGCGTCGCGTGTCGCGTAGGCGCCGCGTGACTTGTCTGGATCGTAGTACGCCGCCGCCTGCTGCGCGCTGACCAGCGTCACCTTGACGGGCCGCTGCGTTCGTCCGCGCAGATAGGTGAATTCCTCCACGCTCATCTGGCGGCGCCACCGCAGCTTGTCGACGACGACGGGCCGTTCGAGCGTGAGCTCGCTGCCCTGTTCGTCGTGAAACGTGATGGCCCAACCGGCCGACTTGTCGAAACCCTCGAGCGCGTCCACCAGATGGCCGAAGAAGGCGTAGCGCCGCTGTTCGCCGTCGGTGACGATGTCGAGTCCGGCGGCCTCCTGCAGCGCGACGGCGTCGTCGACAGCGCGATCTTCGAGACGCTTGAATGCCGCGGGCGTCAGATCGCCTTGCGCGAGGCGTCGCCGGGCGTCGAGGAGATAGTCCGGTCGCAGCAGGCTGCCGATCGTCTCGCTGCGCACGGCCATTTCAGGTCATCTTAACGTTGCCTCGCGGCCGCTGCACGTTTGCTCAACGCTGGAGCTGATCAGGCGTGATAATCCGACGAAGCTGCCGGCTGAATGCCTCGGCGTACGCCCTGACCGTCCGCGGCTTGGCGCGACTTCCGGCGTGGATGTGACGAAGGATGGCGCGCTTGTCGATGCCAGACGCTTTCGACAATCCGTTGAAGGACCAGCCACATTCCTTTCTCAGCCGGTCGATGTTGAGGGCGAACTCGGTCTTGTAGCGATTGTGAGTCAGTACGCCGCGCAGGTGTTCTTCGAGAGGTGTCCGTTCGAGCGTCCGGCAACACTCCGCCGACGCGAGGCACACTGAGTCGATCCGGCCCCCGACTCGCTCCGATGGGTCGATCGCGAATATCCCGGGAGGAGCTGGACGGTAAAACGGCCCCAGCTTCAAATGGTTCAGCCAGGCATCGACGGGGCTACCGCGGCCCGTCAGGCGGGCGTGGACGGCCGCTTCTTTCGCAAGAGCGCGGAAGTTCTTTTGTAAGGATTCTCGTGCCGCGCGATCACCCGGTCCGCCCCAGACGACCCACGCCCCGTTATCGGATTCGGCAGCCCACAGGTTGCGTTCACGATCCGGAAGGGCCCGGAACCGGAACTGTAAGTCCCGCCAAACGCTGGAGGTTGCGTCTATCGGCTCGCGCCGATCACTGACGTGCAATTCTCTTCCCCTGTCACTCGCCCGGCGAACAAGTTCGCCATGTGGGATGACTTTATGACAGTTTTTATGCGCCCTAATTCTACTAACATCTGACTCTCCAACACTTAACACGAGGAGCTCGACTGGACGCTTTCTTGCTGTCCACGAGGCGTTCCACAGCGCACACGTCACAATGCCAAAGGAAATGATTAGTCCAATGGGCAGCCTGTTCCGCCGAATCACGATCGCGCTCGGTTTTGCGACCGCGGTCCTTCTCTTCACAACCGACGCCTCCGCCTCGGGCTGCAACCTCTACACGACGAGCTCCAGTTGCACGTTCAATGGGGGGGTCTACAACGTCGTTGGTCCCCACCCAACGGGCACAGGCGTGATCGACTCGTTCCTGCGTGTCCAGCAGAATCGCGCGGAAGAGGGCTTCAACACCGGCGCCCGCCCGATGACGTGCGATGCGCGCACGTGCGACGACAAGACCGACCCGAATTTCACGCGAAACCTCCTGTCGTCCTCGGTTCCTATCGTCAACATCGGCGGCACGGATTATCGGGCGTTCTATCTCGACATCAACGAACCAGCCAGCAGCGGACCGAACTACCTGACCCTCGATCAGGTTGAAATCTACGTATCGAATACGGCCAGCCTCACAACACATACATCTGGAGCTCCCGGCTGGGGCGACCTGGCGGGCGCCTCAAAGGTGTACGACATGGAATCCGGCCAGCCGAATAGCAGCGCCGACAATTTCGTGAACCTTGATTACCTCCTGATCAGCGGGGGCAGCGGATACGGCGACATGGTGCTGTACGTCCCTGACAGCGCCGCGTTTCACACCAATCAGTACGTTTACCTCTATTCGGAATTCGGTTGCGGAGGCACATTCACCGCTTCACTCTCCTGCAGCGGCGGCTCGGGCCAGAAGTATCAGTCTCAGGCAGGATTCGAGGAATGGTGGGTGCCCGGGTCGACGACAACGACCGGGACATCGGCCGTACCAGAACCGGCGAGCCTGCTGCTCTGCGGCACCGGGTTGCTGTTTGTCGCCAAGCGCTACCGCTTCCGCCGTCGACGTTCCTTGTAAGACTTTCCCGAAGGGATCGCTTGCAGCGACAAATGTCTGCCTGCAGGCGGTCTATCTCTCCCTTCCGAGATCATCAGCATCGTAATAGGCCTGTAACAATAGCTATTACAACAGTTAGCGCGGATGCCGCGCCGTCGGGCCGGTAGGAGAACTGTTTGCTCAGGTCCTAGATCTCCTCACAATCATGTTTACGCGTTCCCGCCGCCTCGGCGTGCTTTTCATTCTGGCCCTGTCCGCTTTCGCCTGTACCCGCGATCCAAAGGTCATCACCGAACGCCATGTCGTGCGAGGCGATCGCTATCTCGCCGAGAAAAAATACGGCGAGGCCATCGTCGAATATCGCACGGCGCTGGCCTATTCGCCGCGCTCCGGCGAGGCGCATTTGAAGCTCGCCGAGGCGTTCATGGCCAACGACGACCTCCGGAGCGCCTATCCCGAGTTTTTAAGGGCGGCCGACAGCCTCCTCGACGACGAGGCCGTCCAATTGAAAGCGGGGAACCTCCTGCTGATGGCCGGCAGGTATCAGGACGCGAAAACCCGCGCCCGCGCGGCACTGAAGAAGAATCCCAAGAACGTCGCCGCGCTCGTCCTCCTGGGCAATGCACTGGCAGGTCTCAAGGATCTCGAGAGCGCCGTCGAGCTCAGTCAGCAGGCCGCGCTGCTCGAACCGCAAAGGTCCGGACTCTACCGGAACATGGGCGTATTCCAGCTGGCCCGTGGCGAGGTCGACCTGGCCGAGAAGGCCTTCAAACGTGCGCTCGAGGTCGATCCCAAATCCGTCAGCGCCTCTCTTTCGCTCGCCGAGCTCTATCGCATCTCCGGTCGCGCGCATCAGGTCGAAGCCGTGCTTCGTGATGCGCTCGCCATCGATCCGCACCACATCATGGCGAACCAGGCGATGGCATCGTTCTTCATTCACGCGGACCGCGCTCGCGAAGCCGAGCCCTACTTGAAAACGGCCTACGAACAGGCGAAGAGCATCGAAACCGGTCTGTCGCTTGCCGACTTCTATCTGGCAGTCGGACGGCGAAGCGATTCGGTCGAGGTGCTCAAGGGAATTTTGACGCTCAAAGACGGCTTTGCGTCGGCGACGACGCGGCTGGCCGCAATCGAATTCTCCTCAGGCCGGAAAGCAAACGGCTACAAGCTGCTCGAGGACGTGCTGAAAATCAATGCGAAGCACGTTCCGGCGCTGGCCGTCAAAACCCGGTTCCTTCTGTCGGAAGGTCGAACCGACGAAGCCCTAAAGACCATTACTCAGGCGGTCAGCGCGGACCAGAAGGAAGCGGAAACCTACATTCTGCTTGGCAAGACGCACCTCGCGCGTCTCGAGGTCGACGATGCCAAGGCCGCGTTCACCGAAGCGGTGAAGCTGGGATCGCGAAACGTCGAGCCGCAAATTGAGCTCGCCAAGCTGCACCTGCAACGCGGCGAGGTGGGCACGGCGATCGAGTTCGTGGAGCAGGCCATCGAAACCGATCCCGACAACATCGAGGCGCAGCTGACGCTCGTGCAGGGATTGATCGCGCAGTTCGAGTACCCGCGCGCCCGAGGCATATTGAGAACGCTGCTCGCGAAGGCGCCGAACGCCGCGCAGGTCCACGACGCGATCGGCTCGCTCGCGCTGGCCACCAACGACAACGCCGGAGCGCGCAAGGCCTGGCAACGCGCGCTCGCGATCGATCCCGACAATCTCGACGCGCTGGGCGGCATGGCTGCGCTGCTCACAGCCGCCAAGAAGCCTCAAGAAGCGCGCGCGCTCATCGAGGCCCGACTCGCGAAACAGCCCGATCGCCAGGGACTGTTGCTGTTGGCCGGTAAAGTGCGGTTCGCCACCGGCGACCTCAAGGCAGCCGAAACGGCGTTGAAGCACGCCATCGAGATCGCGCCACAGGATTTACAGGCCTACGGACTACTCGGCCAGATTCTCGTCGGTCAGAAGCGAATCCCTGAGGCCAAACAGGAATACGCCGCCGTCCTCAAACAGCGGCCGCGCTCGGTTCCCGCCCACACCATGATGGGCCTGTTGTCGGAAGCCGAGAACGACGTGCCGAAGGCGATCGAGTGGTACCAAAAGGCCGTGCAGATCGAATGGCGGGCGGCGGCGGTTGCGGCGAACAATCTGGCCTGGCTCTATGCGACGCACGAGACAAACATGGACCTCGCGATTCAGCTGGCGGAGTCGGCTACCGCCGCCATGCCCGCGCAGCCTGAATTCCACGATACGTTGGGGTGGGTCTACTACAAGAAGCAGATTTCAACGATGGCGATTCGAGCGCTGAAGCGCGCCGTCGACCTGGATCCCAGGAACCCGGTGCATCAGTACCATCTTGGGATGGCGTATGCGCTCGAAGGCCAGGACAAGATCGCCCGCAAGACCCTGCAGACCGCGTTGAGGCTCAGCACCGATTTCGACGGGGCTGACGAAGCGCGAAAAGTCATCGCGACACTTCTGTACTGAGGCCGCGCCACATCACATCGCTGGCGGGATTATCGGGGAGCGCCGAGCAGGCCTTCGGCCTTCAGGATCAGATTCATCGCTGTCAGCGCCGGCTGCAAACCCGCGTCGCTGATCCGCTGCGTCAAGGCGGCGAGATCGGCAGCGGATCGCCTGGCGTCGGCGAGGTCAGTGGCCGACTGAATCCGCTGCGCGACCGCAATTGCTTCCCCCAGCCATTCCACAACACTCGCGAGTGATGACGACACCTCGGCGGCACGCGTCGTCACGATGGCTGTCGCGCCGTCGGCCTTGGCAGCGAAATCGAGATGCTGCTGCGCGCCTGCGGTCGCTTTCTTGACCCCGTATCCAGCGCCAGGGCCCTTCGGTTCGAGTGCGGGATCGAGCGCGTGCAGCACGTGACCGGCGTGCAGCCGGATGTCGTCGAGGCTCGCGGATTTGGAGGCGAGCTCGGCGTGCAGGACCGCCACGCGCGCTTCGTCGACGGCGACCGGCAGAAATCCGCGCGAGCCGGGCGTGTCGCGCCAGTTCGTCATGACGTGGCCGATGTGCAAATGGGCGGGAATCGCCTCGACCTTCGACACCACGATGGCGTCGCCCTCCCGCTCGCCGGTAATCTTGACTGGCCGTCCGGCGTAGAGGGGAAGGCCCATCGCATCCTGATTCGCGATCGGCAGCACCTGTCCCTCGGAGTCCACCAGCACGTATTTCGCCAGCGCGTTGATGCAGGCGAGCAGACAGGCGCGATCGGTGAGCTGTGCCGACGCAGCCTTTGATTGATGAGAGGCGGCGCAACCGCTGTCAGACAGTCTGCCGGTGAATGTCTGCTGCGCCGCGGGCACTGCGGGTGCGCAGACGACGGACAGAGCAATTAGCAATTGCAAATTGGGAATTATGAATGGCCGCCAGACTTTCATTCCTAATTCCTAATTTCACGTGTCACTCCGTGGCGCCCAGTTTCTTCAGCAGCGCCACGGTGCTCGGATGCGCGAGCTCCACGGGCGGCTCGAACCCCAGGGAATCGGCGCCGGCGGGGGCCGCGGCACGGCCTCTGCCAACCGTCGACCCGAACATCGCCGCCACCAGCGGCGTGAAGCCGCGCCGGTTCTTCGCGGTGAGGCTCGCGCCGTGCTCGACCAGGAACTGCACGACGGTGTCGTGCCCGAGGGCCGCGGCGACGTGCAGCGCGGTGTCGCCGGTCTGACTCGCGGCCTTGGCGTCGCCGCGCAGGGCGATCGCCGCTTCAACGGCCTCGCGAACCCGGCTCTCCGGTTCGACCTTGCCGAAATCGATCGTCTCGATACCGCGGCGGCTCGCGGTCCGGCTCGAACCCATCCCGGCCGCCAGCATCACGGCGTCCGCGCCGTTCGGCAGCGTGACAGCGGGATCGGCCCCTCCCGCCACCAGCGCCGACATGATGGCGGGCTCGAGGAACCGAGCCGCGAGGAGGTACGGCGTCGACCCGATCAGCGTGGCCGGTAGATTCCAGTCCGTGGTGTCGCGCCGCATCGGCGTGCCCTTCGCGATCCGGACGTCCGGCTTGGCGCCGCGCGCGAGGAGCGCCTTCACCAGGTTCACATCGCTTCGGAGGATCGCGGCGTGCAGCGCGGTGTACCCGCTGCCGAACGCGTTGGGATCCGCCCCGTGCTCGAGCAGCACCGCGCCGACCGGCCCGTTGCCGCTGTGGGCCGCGAGCACCAGGGCGCTGACGCCATCCGGCTGCGACTCGTTCGCGTCGGCTCCCGCCTTCAGCAGCAGCCGGGCCGACTCGACGTCACCGGCGCGCGCCGCGAACAGCAGCGGCGTCGCCCCGCCCCGCAGCACCGTGTAGTTCAGTTCTTCGCGGCCGGCACGTTGCGTCTGTTCGCCGACGACCGTCTGCGCGTAGGTGAGGGAGCGGGCGCGAATATCGGCGCCGGCTTCGATGAGCAGCTGGACGACCGCGGGATGGCGCTGCGCGGTCGCCCACATCAGCGAGGTCTGCTGATGGTCGCGCTCCTTCGCGTTCACGTCGGCGCCGCGAGCGAGCAGCGCCTTGACCGCGCGCGCGTCGCCGGCGCGGGCGCAGGTCATCAGCACCGTCTCGCCGTTCAGCAGCGACGCGTTCGGGTTGCCGCCGGCGGCGAGCAGCCGCTCGACCATCGGCGCGCTGCGGTTGGTGCACGCGAGGTGCAATGGAGTCGCGCCAAGGTCGTTGGCGGCGTTCGCACGGGCCCCGGACCGGATCAGCGCGTCGGCGATGCCGAGGTCGTCGCGGTGCGACGCCCAGTGGAGCGCGGTCGTGCCGTCCCCCCCGGGCGCGTTGACGTCGACGCGCTGCGTGAGCAGCGCGCGGACCGCGGCGATGTCCTTGTTCTTGACCGCCTGGATCAGCGTCGGATCAGCCGGGGCTGCGACAGCAGTGACCGTGAAACCGAGCACCAGCACCGGGGAAAAGCCACGAAAGCACGAAAGCACGAAATTCTTTTTTTCGCGTTTTCGTGTTTTCGTGGCGATCAGCGAGTGCATCGTCCTCCACGCTCGCTACAGCGACAGGATCCGCTCATCGACCCGTCCCGTGCTGTCGCCGATCTGATCCTGGTGCACGCCAAACTGATCCATCAGCGTCAGGTGCAGGTTGGCGAGCGGCATGTTCTTGAACCGCACGTGCCGTCCGCCCTTGAGATGCCCGGCGCCGCCGCCGGCCAGGATCATCGGGATGTCGATCGGCGAATGGCTGTTGCTGTCGGCGATGCCGGCGCCGTACATCAGCGTCACGTGATCGAGGAGCGTGCCGTCACCGTCGGGCGTCGCCTGCAGCTTCGAGAGCAGCCGGGCGAACATCTGAACGTGGTAGGCGTTGATCTTGGCCACCTTCGCGACCTTCTCCGGTTCCTGCTGATGGTGCGAGATCGGGTGATGCGCGTCGGGCACGCCGATCTGCGGATAGGTCATGCCGCTGTGCTCGTGTCCGACCATGAAGGTGATGACGCGCGTGAGATCGCACTGAAACGCCAGCACCTGGAGGTCGAGCATCAGGTTCATGTGATCGTCCCAGGTCGCGGGGATGCCGGCCGGGTGATCGACGAGCGGCAGCTGCTGATCGCTTTGCGCCTCGGCGATCTGGATGCGCTGTTCCACGCCGCGCACCGCCTCGAGGTACTCGGACAGCTTCGTCCGATCGCTCTGCGGAAGTCTGCCCTGCAGGTGCGCGACCTCCTCGCCGACCGAATCGAGCACGCTGCGCTGCTGGCGCAGCCGGGTCCGCCGGACCTCCGGATCGGTGCTGGTGCTGTCGCCGAACAGGCGCTCGAACACGACGCGCGGGTTGTTCTGCGTCGGCAACGGCGTGTTGCGGCTCTTCCAGCTGATCGTGTTCGTGTATGGACAGGCGAATCCGGTGTCGCACGCGCCTGCCGTTTCGCCGGATTCCATCGCCAGCTCGAGCGACGCGATCTGCGTCCGCTTCCCCGTTTCCTGCGCGAGGATCTGATCCATCGAGATGCCGGCGTCGAGCCAGGTTTCGCTCAACGGCGGCGACACGTCGGTGAGAAAGCGGGTGCTCGCTTTCGCGTGCGCGCCGCCGGGCCGCCCCGGCGTCGGCACGCACTCGAGCCCGCTGAGCACGAGGATGTGCTCGCGAAACGGCGCCAGCGCCGTCAACGTCGGCGTGAACTCGAAGCCGCGGCCCTCGGTCAACGGCAGGTAGTTCTTCATGATCATGCCGTTGGGCACGTACATCACGCCAAAGCGGTTGACCGGTCTGGCGGCGGACGTCTGCAGCGCGGACAGCGCGGGCACCATGCTGTCGAGGAGCGGCAGCGCCAGCATCGAGCCCATCCCGCGCAGCACCGTGCGCCGCGGTATCGCCATCTTGGAAATGATCATTGCAAGCCTTTCTTACACGAGGTCAGAAGATCAGAAGATTTTCTTTTTCAAGAGATATTCCTAGAAAAAAATGATTCTCCTGATCTCCTGATCTCCTGTGAGCCCCTCTCAGTTTCTGTCGCGCGCAGCGGCCGTCGCCTTGCCCGCCTCTCCCCCTGCCACCGCCATGCTGAACGGCGTACTCTTGACGATGCCGGTGATGATGGCGGACCAGGAGTAGTTGGCGAGCGCCGCGTCGCGCGCGATGCGACGGACCGCCGGCGCGTCGTGATGGTCGAGGCCGCGGCCGATCGCGTAGGCGAGAAGCTTCCCGCCGAACGTCCGGACGAAGTCCTCCTGGTGCGCGACCATCAGCGCGCGCAGCCCGGCGATGCCTTCGAACCGCGTGCCATCGGGGAACACCGCCGACGGATCGATTGGCGCGCCGTCGCTGGCGGTGCGCCACTTGCCAACCGCGTCGAAGTTCTCCATCGAAAAACCGAGCGGGTCCATCCGCTGATGACATGATGCGCACACCGGGTTCTTCCGGTGCATCTCCATCCGCTCGCGCAGCGAACGCGGCTGACCGTCGACGCCGGCGTCCTTGAGCACTGGAATATCCGGCGGCGGCGGTGGGGGCGGCGCGCCCAGCATGTTCGCGAGCAGCCAGCGCCCGCGCATCGTCACCGACGTGCGATTCGGATACGAGGTGACGGTGAGGAGACTCGACTGGCCAAGCAGACCACCGCGGGTCTTGTCCGCGAAGGCGACGCGGCGGAAATGGCTGCCGTAGATGTTCCGAATCCCGTAGTGCGTCGCCAGCCGTTCGTTCAGAAACGAGTAGTCGGCCGTCAACAGCTCCACCACGCTGCGGTTGTCGTGTATCTGGCTGGCGACGAACAGCCGCGTCTCCTGCTCCATCGCCGCGCGAAGGTTTTCGTCGAACTCGGGATACAGCTCGGTGTCGGGCACGACGCCGGGCAGCTTGCTCAACTCGAGCCACCGCGTGACGAAGTTGTCCACGAGCGCGTCCGACCGCGGGTCGCGGAGCATGCGCTTGATCTGGCGGTCGAGGACGGCCGGATCGCTCAGCGTTCCCCGAACCGCCGCGTTCCTCAGCTCGTCATCCGGAATGCTGCTCCACAGGAAGAACGACAGACGCGACGCCAGGTCCAGATCGTCGAGCCGATAGGCCGCGCCGGCCGCGATGCCCGCCGGCTCGCGCTCGACACGGAAGAGGAAGCTGGGGGCAGCGAGAATCCGTTCGATCCCTCGCTGGATGCCGGCCTCGAACGCGCCCTGGCCTGAGCGAGGCTCCGAGCCGGGTTCCGAGCCGAGTCGAAGGCCCGCACGGTAGAAACCGAGCAACGTCTCGACGTCGCGCTCGGTCGCCGGCCGCCGATAGGCGCGCGACGCGAGCGTCGACAGAATCTTTCTCGCGCACGGCTCCTCGCCGGCGGCATCCGTGGGTCGGCAGAGAAACACCTGACGGCGGCTGGCGGAGTCCCACCTTCGCTCATCCGCCGTTGCGCGAGCTTCGGTGGGCAGGCTCTGCCTTCGCCCGTCCGCAGTTGCGCGAGCTTCGGTGGGCCCACCTCCGCTCGGCCCGCTCGCAGCCGAGCTACGGTGGGCAGGCACGTCGTACGGACCGCCGATCATGACAATCTCCACGGCCGGATTGCCGTGGTAGTACTCGTTGGTCGTGCGTCCAAAACCGGTCTGCGGCGGTTGCAACACGCCTTCCGGTTCCCAGAGTCTGCCGACAAACGACACACCAACTTCGTGAAGTCCGGCCTTCACCGCGACGCGCGCCTCGAGATGCGCGTCGGCCGTGTGCATGTATTCTTCGAATTCGGGATCGCCCTGCGTGTTCCCCGCAAAGTTCTCCGGGGTCGTCATCCCCTTCGCTTCGCCGCCGACGGTGAACCGCTTGATGCGCATGCCGTCGAGACGGAAGTCGAGCTGGTGCCGCTCGCCCAGGCCGATGATGTAGTCGTACTCCTGGCGTCGCAGCAGGACCTTGATCGTGTATTCGGCGTCGAGCGGAAAGTAATAGCGAATGAGCGCGCCGCCCTGCGAGCCGAACGGCAGCTCGTCGCTGAGACGCTCGTCCTGTACCAGCGCCTTGGAAATCTTGAAGGTGTCGACGACCGGATGGCGGCCGGGATCGCCGACGGCGAGGCGGCTGATCGCCCGCGCGGCCGACAGGTAGTTCTCCAGCAGCGCCGGCGAGACGGACAGGACGCTCGCCACGTTGTCGAACCCTTCCTGGTCGGCTTCGTCCGCCGACAGCAGAGCGCGGCCATCGACCTCCAATCCGAGCAGGTCGCGAATCGCGTGGGTGTATTCGCTGCGATTCAGCCGGTGCACGGGCACGCGGCCCGGATGTGGCGTCGCGGCCGCTGCCGCATCGAGCTCTCGTTCCAGCGCTGACGCAACCGCGCGATACGTGTCGGCGTCCGGCCGCGGCCGCCCCGGCGGCGGCATCTCGCCCGTTCGAAGCTTGGTCACGATCTTTTCCCACTGCGGCGCGTTGGCCGCAATGTGGTCGACGTCCAAGCTGTCGATCTGCAGACCCGCCGTCTTCAGCCTGCTGTTATGGCAGGTGACGCAGTACTTGTTGAGGGTGTCGGTCGTGGGGAGCGGGGAGGTGTCGCGACCTGCGGTCGTCGCGGCAACCTGCACGGCCCGGGCGCTCACGTACCGCGCTCCGGCCAGGCCGATCCCCAGCAGGGCCAACAAAGCGGGGAGTGCGCGCGAATGGGCCGGGTGTGCGGACATTTCAGGGCCTATCCGCGTCAAGTATGCCCTAGCTGGAACTGGCCGTGCGCTACAATTCGCGCCATGAAACGCCTCTTCCTGTCAGCTCTGGCGTGCGTGTCAGTTGCCGTGCTGGCGGCGGCCACGGTCGCCGGACAGTACAACATGACGGTAAACCGGGACCGTCTGATCAACGCCCAGAACGAGCCGCAGAACTGGCTGATGGCGAATGGCGACTATGCGTCGACGCGCTACTCGAAGCTGACGCAGATCAACAGAGACACCGTCAAGAATCTCCGGCTCGTCTGGACGCTCGCGCTCGGCGGCATGCAAGACGTCGGACAGAACGGTCCGGAAAGCGAGATTCATCCGCTCGTCGACAATGGCTTCCTCTACACCAGCGACGGCTGGGGCACGCTCTACAAGATCGACGGCCGGAATCCCACCAAGGGCGAATTCGCCTGGGTGACCGATCCCGGCGTGAAGCACCAGGGCAACCTGCCGCGCACGCGCGGCATCGCGCTCTGGGAAGATCTCGTCATCGCGAATCTGCCGGACGGCCGCGTGATCGCGGCCAACCGCGAGACGGGCGAAATCGTCTGGGACAAGATGGTCGCCACGGCGAACGAGTTCGGCGCGCGGGAGCGATTCAACGCAGGGCCGATCACGGCGGACGGCAAAGTGATCGTGGCGAACGGCGCGGGCGACGCCAAGACGCGCGGCTGGGTCGCCGCGCTCGATGCGCGAACCGGGAAGGAGCTCTGGCGGTGGTACGTCGTGCCAAAGCCGGGCGACCCGGGCAGTGAGACGTGGAAGGACACGAACAACGCGTGGAAGACCGGCGGCGGTGGCCTCTGGCAAACAGGTTCCTACGATCCGGCGACGAAGTTGACGATCTGGGGGACGGGTAACCCGGTGCCGATCTACGATCCGCAGGCGCGGCCAGGCGACAACCTCTACACCAACTCGGTCATCGCGCTGAACGTCGACACCGGCAAGCTGGCCTGGTACTTCCAATACACGCCGAACGATTCGTGGGACTTCGACGAAGTCGGCGTGCACATGCTGTACGACACGACGATCAACGGCCGCAGCCGCAAGGTGGTCGGCCACTTCGCGCGCAACGGCTTCTACTACTCGCTCGATCGCACGAACGGCGAGTTTCTCCTCGGCGGCCAGTACGTCAACGATCTGAACTGGACGAAAGGGCTCAATCCCAAGACCGGCAAGCCGCTCGACTACGATCCGAAGCTCGACGTGCAGATCTACAACCCCGCGGCGCGCGCGCTGCGCGGTGACGGCGCCAAGCGCAGTTGTCCGACCTGGCACGGCGGCATCGCGCACCAGCCGACCGCCTACAACCCGGTGAAACACATCGCCTACGGCGTGGGCATCGAGGGGTGCTTCACACAAAACGGCGCGGCGGTGAAATACCTGTCGCCCGAAGGCGGGATCGACGAAAAAGGCAGCGAGAAGCGTACGTACAGCAGCGACCTGTACTACGGCTCGATCACGGCGTTCGACACGATTGGCCACAAGACGCTCGCCAAGGTGGCGACCGATATCGAGGTCCGCTCGGGCGCGACAGCGACTGCCGGCGGTCTGCTGTTCACGGCGTTGCAGGACGGTTGGGTGGTTGCCTACAACGACGAGACACTCGAAGAACTCTGGCGCTTCAACGTCGGCACGCCGTTGAAGGGCGCGCCGGTGACCTATGCCATCGGACCGAAGCAGTATCTGGCCGTCCAGTCGGGCGGCCGGCACCTGCACCCAGTGAAGTTCGACAAGCTGGAGAACTCGAGCTACCTGTTCGTGTTCGCGTTGAACTGACGACCGGGCTGGAACGTGCCGAAAACCGCCGAGCGCGCTGAGATCGCAGAGAAACATTTTCTCTGCGTGCTTTGCGGTCTCCGCGGTTAATCCTTATTTGAGTCCCCGGCACGCCTCGACCTCAGAGCCCCAATACTCGATGCACTTGGCCTTATCCATCGGGCCTTTGCCGACGACTTTGGCCATCAGAAAGTCTGCGACGAGCTCAATCTCGCGCTGCTGAAAGGTGGCCGGCGGGTCGGGCATCGGCGACTTGAGATCGGCCTTCTTCATTCCGAAGCAGCGGCCGTCTGTGTAGGCAAACTTGTCGAAGGCTGGCATGCCGGTGCCGGGCCGCCCGCATTTGATGGTCGTCACCAACCTGGCGCGGTCGAGTCGCGTCTCCCGCAGGTTCGAGCCGTCCGGCATCTGGCTGTCCATCTTGCGGCCATCGGCCGCCCAGCCGTGACACGACTGACAATCGCCCTTTTGCAGATACAGCCGCATCCCTTCCGCCACGTCGGATGCGTCCGGTGCCTGCGCGTGCGCCGGCGGCGAAGCAGACACGCCATCGGGCGACGCGATCCCCGCGCCCAGCGCCGGAATCGCGAGCCACGCGACGGCGACCGCAGTCCATTGGCGTCCTGTGTACATCCCAGTACTCCTTGACGCGGTGATTGTAGCGCTCTGACGCTGGTTGCCGTCACTCGTACCGGAGCGCCGCGATCGGATGCACGCGGGTGGCGCGCCGGGCCGGAATGGCACAGGCCGCGAAGGCGACCGCGGCGAGGATCGCGATGGTGACCGTAAACGTCGGCACGTCGAACGTCGAGACACCATAGAGGAAGCTCGCCAGCGACCGCGTGGCGGCAAGACCGGCGGCCAGGCCAAGCACGATCCCGGCGGCGACGAGCACCATGCCGTCGCGCAGCACCAGCTGGAAGACCTGAAGCCGGCCGGCGCCGAGCGCGAGGCGGATGCCCATCTCGCGCGTGCGGCGCGAAATGGAAAACGAGAGCACGCCGTAGATGCCGACGGCAGCCAGCACCAGCGCCAGGCCGCCGAAGACCGCGAGCAGCCACGCGCCCATTCGTGCGGCGTACAGCGAGGTGCCGATCGTCTCGGTCACCGTCTGAATGTTCGGCACTGGCAGATGGGGTTCGAGGCGCTGGATCTCCCCTCGGATGCTCGACACGAGTGAGGCCGGTGGAACCGAGGCGCGGACGTACAGCGTCATGCCCGTCTCGTGATTCTGCGCGAGAGGCAGGAACACCACGGGCGCGGCACCTTCGGCGAGCGCACCGTATTTGCTGTCACGAACCACACCGACGATCTCACGCCACGGACCGTTGGGTCCCTCGACGCTGACGCGCTTGCCGAGCGGGTTCTCGCCAGGAAAATGCATGTTCGCCGTCGTCTCGTTGACGACGACCACTGGCGGCGCGCCTTCCACATCGCGATCGTCGAAGTCACGGCCCGCGACGATCGGCACGCCGATCGTCCTGAAGAAACGCGGCCCGACGACGTTCGCATTGATGATGGTGCGATCGCCCGTGACCACCCGGCCGCCTTCGCTCATCGCCTGTTCGTGCGTCGCGCCGCGTCCTTCCACATGGATGCTTTGGACGCGGCCGCTGCCTCCGAGCACCGCGATACGGGCAAGGCTGGCCGACTCGACCCCAGGCACGTGCTCCACCCGCTCGACGACCTGGCGATAGAACTCGCGGCCCTGGAGGCGCGTGTAACGGAGCAAGTTGACGTTGAGCGGCGCCGACACGAGCTTCCCCGCCTCGAACCCCGGGTCGATCGCCCGCGCCGACTGCAGGCTGCGGACGAACAGCCCCGCGGCGATCAAGAGCAGCAGCGAAAGCGCGACTTCCGCGACGACCAGCACTTTCTTCAGCTCGAATCGGGCGCCGCGATCGTCGCCGGGTGTCGAGGCATCCTTCAACGCCGACACCAGTCCCGGCCGCGACGCCTTGAACGCCGGGACCACGCCAAACAGGATGCCGGTGACGAACGACAGGGCCACGGAGAAGAGCAGGACGCGTCGATCGATCGCGAAATCGAAGGCGAGCGGCAGCGCGCCCGGCGGAGGCGGCGCGGCCTCGACCGCCTGGATGACTGCCCAGGCCAGCGCCACGCCGCACACGCCGCCGACGAGCGACAGCACGACGCTCTCGGTCAGGAGTTGCCGGACGATGCGAGCCCGGCTCGCGCCGATGGCGAGTCGAACCGCCAGCTCGCGGCGGCGTGACGCCGTCCTCGAGAGCAGCAGATTCGCGATGTTCGCGCAGGCGATCAGCAGCACGGCGCCGACCACGCCGCCGAGCAGCCACGCCACCGACTGCATCTGCTGCCACCCGGCATCGCCCTCGTCGATGCGCCGCAACACAATCTTCGGCGGCGTCAGCGACTGCGGAAGCGTTCTCACATATGCCGCCGCGGACGCCTCGAGCGCCGCTTTCGCCTGTTCCAGACCGATGCCGGATTTGAGCCGGCCCACTCCGAACAGCCAGCTGTTGGTCGGGTGCCTGAGGAGGTCCGGGTTCTGTTCGCCTGAGTAGCGCGCACGCGGCGGGCGCATGATCGCCTGCATCATCATCGGCACGTACAGGTTGCGGATCATGCCAAGCTGCGGACCCGGGAAGCCCTCCGGCGTCACGCCCACGATCGTGAACGGGTGGCCGTTCAGGCGGATGTCGCGGCCGATCACATCGCCCCGGCCGGCAAACCGGCTGCGCCAGAACGCGTGGCTGATGACCGCCACCGGGTGCGCACCCGGCGTCACATCGTCCGCGACCGACAGCAGCCGGCCCTGCGCGGCGTGCACGCCGAGCACGTCGAAGAAGTTTCCGGTGACGATGACGCCGTTGACGAGCTCGGTCGCGCCCCCTTCGTTGAAGCTGGCGTTGATGCCGCCCCAGGCGGCGAGGCCGTCGAACATCTGCGTGCCATCGCGAAGGTGCGCGTACATCGGATACGCGAACACGCCGCCATTCCCGCGGTACGCGTAGACGAGCCGGTCGCGATTCTCGACGGGCAAGTGTTGAAACAGAGTGGCGTTGACGAGGCTGAAGATCGCGGTGTTTGCGCCGATGCCTAAGGCGAGCGTCAGGACCGCGGCGGTGGTGAATCCCGGCTCCTTTCGCAAGCTGCGCACCGCGTAGCGCACGTCCTGCCAGAGATCGCCGAGCGGGCGGCCCTTTGGCCCGCCCGGCGCGATCGGCGGCGGGACCCTTGCCTGTCGGAGCGACCGCATCTGCGCGCCCAGTGCGTCCGGCTCGTGCAGTTCGGCGATCGCCAGGCGGCGCGCCTCCGCGGGGGTGACGCCCCCGGCGCGCAACTCCTGGTAGCGATCGTCGAGATGCTGGGACAACTCGTCGAGGATCTCGCGCTCCCGCTCGGGGCTCAGGCGCAGCGACGCGAGACGCGGGCGCAGGTCGGCGATCCATTCATCAGCCATGGTCGACTCCCGTGAGGAGGCCCATCGCGTGCACGAACGTCTTCCAGGTGTTCCGCTGCCGCGCCAGCACGCGGCGGCCTTCGGCGGTCAGGCCGTAGAAGCGGCGGCGGCGCTGGCCGGGCTTTTCCACCCACTTGCCCTGCAGCCAGCCGCGTTCTTCCAGGCGATACAGCAGCGGGTAGAGCGAGGCGACGTGGAACTTGAGCTGGCCGGCGGATTGCGCCTCGATCCGCTTGCTGATCTCATAGCCGTGACGCGCGCGGGTCTCGACGATCGACAGGATGATCAGCTCCGCCGATCCCTTCTTCAGCTCGCGATCGAGCATGCGCGTGTCTATAGATGTCATAGCCACATATGCTATAGACATGGACGTCGCGAGGCAAGCGGTGGTTAGCTGAGCGATTGGCCTCGTGGCATGTTCAGAGTGAAGAACTACCGACGCTCGGGCTGCCACGAAGACACGAAGCCACGAAGTCTTGGATTTCTTCGTGTTTTCGTGACTTCGTGGCGATCCAACCTCTAGGACTCGCGCGGGCGGCGCGCTGACAGCATCTCCGCGACCGGCTTGAGCGTCCCGTCGAGTCGACGAACGCCGTATCGTTCCTCGGCGACATCGCGGGTGCCGTCATTCAACTGGTAGATCGCTGCCAGCAGCACCTGGCGTTGGGCGAAGAAGTTGAGATCCCATCGGACCGAATCGGCGACTTCGGACTCGCTTCGACGACGGCGGCTGAACGCGCCCATGCGATCTTCGGCCGTGTGGTAGCCGAACTCGGTGCAGGCGACTCGTCGGCCACCGACCAGGCCCGCCAGGGCCTCGAATTCCTCGTCGCGCGACTCGAATCCCCGGTGCGGTACCTCAGCGCCCCGTCCCGCTTCGGGATAGCGATGAAACCCAATGACGACGTCCGCAGGAACAGCCGGCGTCGTCAGCATCGATTGCAGATATTTCAGCCCGCGCTGATTCAGGTTCGAGACACCCCCGGTGATGAGGTCGCCCTCGAACCCAAGCGGCCTCACGACGGCATGGACCTGCCGGATCGCTTCGGCAAAATCCTGCGGCCGCGACGCGTAGCCGTCGTGCGCGATGTCGGGCTCGTTGCCGACCTCCAACGAGTACTGCTGCAGGCCGACGGCTCGTGCCGCCTCCACGACGCGCCGCGCGCGGGCAGCGAGCACGTGCGGTTCGATCCGATTCGACCCGTCGGCGACCTGCATCTTGCCGCCGGCGAGCATGAAGATCGCGCGCGTCGGCCGATTCGAGAATTCGGCGACGAGCGCCTCGATCGGTGCGGTGTCGCCGTGAGCGAAGATGTCCTGGCGGACGGCTGCGACTCCGATCCTCTCAAAGAACGGAAACTCGCCGGCAATCGGATCGCCGAACCCCGCGTTGATGCCAAGGACCGTCATGTCTTCCTCGATTGAATCATAATCACCCTCGACCGCCAGATGCATCCAGAGACCATCGGTCGATATCGCATCCTGCGGCAGCTCGGCGCCGGGGGCATGGGCGAGGTGTATCTGGGCGAGGACCCGGCGCTCAACCGGCTCGTCGCCATCAAAGTCCTGCGCGCGGAATCCGGGACGGACAGGACAGCCGACGCGCGGCTGGTACAGGAGGCGCAAGCCGCGGCGACGCTCGACCACACCAATGTGTGCGCGATTTACGAAGTCGGCGAGGACGCCGGCCAGCATTTCATCGCGATGCAGTACGTCGAAGGCGAAACGCTCGCCGATCGCCTCGCGCGCGGCCACCTGCCGGTGGCAGACGCGCTGCGCATCGCCGCACAGGTGGCCGACGCGCTCGCGGAAGCGCACGCGCGCGGCATCGTCCATCGTGACATCAAGCCCGGCAACATCATGCTCTCGGCCCGCGGGCCGGCGAAGGTGCTCGATTTCGGTCTTGCCAAGCGCCTCGATCGTCCGGACATGTCGGCCACCCGCGTGGACACGGTCCAGCGGCTGACCGCCGCGGGCGTCGCGGTCGGGACGACCGCCTACATGTCGCCGGAGCAGCTTCGCGCTGAAGAGCCCGACGCGCGCACGGATGTCTTCAGCCTCGGTTGCGTACTGTGCGAGATGGTCGGTGGGAGTCACCCGTTCGCGCGTCAGAGCACCGCCGCGACCATCGCCGCGGTGTTGACGGAGGAACCGCCTCCGCTGCCCCTCGCTGCGCCGTCGGAGCTGCAGCGCATCGTCCGAAAGTGTCTCGACAAAGATCCCGGCCGGCGTTATGCATCGGGTCGCGACCTGCTGATCGATCTCCGAAACCTGATTCACGACAGCAGCGCCGCATCCGTTCCCGCGTCAGCAGCGGCGCGGCGCCGTGTTCGACCGCTCCATGCTGCGTCTGGCCTGATCGCAATGGCGTTGCTGTCCGCGGTGGGATGGATGCTGCTTCGACAACGGCCCGACGCCAGCGGTTCAATCCGCGTGCTGGCGATCCTGCCGCTCACCGCGGCCGATTCGGCGTCCGAGTATCTTGGCGATGGCATCTCGGAAAGCGTCATCAATAGCCTGTCACAGCTGCCGCAACTGAAAGTCCTCGGGAGGACAACGACGTTCCGCTACAGAGGCACCGGCGTCGATGTGTCCGCTCTTCGACGCGACCTCGGCGTCGACGCGGTGTTGACCGGACGCGTCGTGCAGCAGGGCGACTCGCTCGTCGTGTCGGCCGAGCTCACCAACACCGCGGACGGCGCTCAAATCTGGGGGCAGCGCAATCTCAACCGCAAGCTCGCCGACGTCTTCGCCGTGCAGGAGGAGATTGCCCGCGAGATCGCCGCCGGCCTCAAGCTCGGGCTCGCCGGCCGCGAGCGGCGCTTCGCGAAACGCTATACGGACGACGTCGAGGCCTATCGAATGTATGTGCTCGGCCGCGACCTCGCGCAGCGGCGCACGGTCGCGGATCTCCAGGCGGCCGTCGACTACTATCGGCGCGCGATTGCGCGCGACGAACGCTATGCCGTCGCATGGGCCGGGCTCACCGACGCATACATTCTCTTGGGTCAGCGGGGGGACCTTCAGCCGGCCGAAGGACGCCGTCTGGCCAAGGAAGCCGCAGACCGGGCGGTCACCATCGACCCGGATCTTGCGGAAGCTCATGCAGCGCTCGGCCAGTTGAACGTGTACGTCGGGCCCTTCGATTTCGAGGCCGGTGATCGCGCGTTGCACCGTGCTATCGAGTTGAACCCGGGGTGGGCGATCGCTCACCAGTACCTCGCCGTGTCGCTCCTCGAACAGGGACGGCTCGATGACGGTATCCGTGAGCTCGAGACCGCGCACGCGCTCGATCCGCTCTCGGGCTTCATCACCCGTTTTCTGGCCTTCGCTCACACCCTCAAACGGGAAGACGCGCGCGCGATGACGCTGTATCGAAGTGCGGCCACTCTCGGGCCCGCCTTTGCGACGTATTGGGATGCCGAGCTCTATCTGCGCGCGGGGGCGGTCGACGAAGGGCTGGCCGAGCTCGTACGGGCGAGCAAAGGCCGCGAGGCCGAGCCGTACGTGCGGCTCAGTCGTGCCGTGCTGGTCGCGGCGAAGGGCAATCGGGCCGAAGCCCTGTCGCTCGCGGCGGAATTCGAACGGCTGTCGGTTTCGAATCCGGGGTGGGCGACCTTTGCCGCCCGCATCTACGTCACCCTCGGCGACAACAATCGCGGACTCGATCTGTTGAACCGCGCGGTCGACGCCGGGGCGATTCCGATCTTCTACAAGGACCAGCCGCTCTGGGAGCCGATCCGGCGCGACGCGCGGTTTCAATCCATGCTGCGCCGGATGCGCATCCCGACGGACTGAATCCGCGTCAGGGCAGAGGCCGGATCTTGATGTTCCGGAACGCGATCGGAAACTGCTGATACTGAAGACGCAGCTGCCCCTCGGCAAAGCTGGTGTCGTGAATGTCGAGCGTCGTTTCACCGTTCAGGACGACGACGAGATGGTCGCCGTTCGCGGTGATCTCATAACGATTCCAGTCGTCGGCCTTGAATGTATGCACGCGCGCGGTCTTCGCGGTGCCGACGATGGCGCCGGTGTTGTAGCCGGCCGGCTGCTGCCGCCAGATCTGCACTTCGTAGCCGCCGCTTTCCTGAGGGGATCGAACGAACACACCGCTGTTGGTCTCGGCACTGCACTTGAATTCGATCGACAGCGCGAAGTTTTTGTAGCTTCGATCCGAAGTCAGGTAGCCCGCCGGATCCCCGCACGCCGTCAAGAGTCCATCGACGACTTCCCAATGGGACGCGCCGGCCGGCGCGGATTGCGCCTGGGCGGTGACACAGGGTTTCGGCGTGCCGGTCTGGCCGGGCGGCGGCGGCTGCGATGGCCCGCCACGGCCACGGCCCTGGACTTGCGGCGGCACGGAGGCATGCCATCCCGCGAGCGTCTTGCCGTCGAACAGGAGCTGCCATCCCTGTGCGGCGTCCTGCGCGGTCAGGGCGTTGACGGTCTGAGCGCTCGACGCCGCCGACCATAAGAGCAGCGTCCCGACGGCGAACGAGGTCTGGGTCTTCGTCATGGCGGGGACTATCTCATATCTAGTGGAACGTCCACGCTGAATCGGAACCAGTTGTGGCCTGCCACGAAAACACGAAGTCACGAAACCCTTGGGTCTTTTTCGTGTCTTCGTGCCTTCGTGGCGATCCCGGCGGTACTGATTCACCAGGGCAGGCCACTAGTGGCACCGGCACGGAACAAGCCGTAGACGTCCTACGTCTAAGGCCGTAGAGCGTCTACGACTATGGCCAAACCGCCCGATGAACAGCGCCTGGAGCTTCTCCAGGGCACCCTCGACATGCTGATCCTCCGGACGCTGCAGTGGGGACCGCAGCACGGCCACGGCATCGGCCAGGCGATCCGGGCCCAATCCGACGACCTGCTCAAGGTCGAAACCGGCTCGCTCTACCCCGCGCTCCACCGGCTCGTGAAGCGCGGGTGGCTGAAGCCTGAGTGGGGCGTGAGCGAAGCGAACCAGCGCGCGAAGTACTACCAGCTGACGTCGGCGGGTAAGGCCCAGCTGTTGCGCGAGCGCGATCGATGGGCTCAGCTCGTCGACGCAATCGGACGCGTCATGAACCCGGCGCCGGCGAGCAGGGAGTAGCCCATGGCGCCCGACATCGACGACCTCGACGACGAAATCCGCGGCCACCTCGCGATCAGCATCAAAGAGCGGATCGAGCGGGGCGAGGATCCGAAAGCCGCCCGCCTGGCGGCTCTGAAGGAATTCGGGAACATCACGCTGACCCGCGATTCAATACAAAGCGTGTGGCGCCATCGGTGGTTCAATGCGGCCGAAGGGTTGGCCCGCGACATCCGGTTCGCGCTGCGCGCGCTGCTGCGCGTCAAGGGCCTGGCCGCCACCGTCGTGGTGACGCTGGCGCTCGGCATCGGCGCCAACGCCGCGATCTTCAGCGTCGTCCGCGGTGTGCTGCTCCGCCCGCTCGTCAATCGCGACGAAGATCGGCTGATCTACATCCGCCAGAGCGCGCCGGGGATCGGCGCCGAGAACACGACGTTCTCAGTGCCCGAAATCAACGACCTGAAATCACGGGTCACCACCGTCAGCGCGTTCGGTGATTTCTCCACCGTCGACTTCACGATGATCGGTCTCGGCGGCGAGCCGCGCATCGTGAAAGCGGGCGTCGTCGGCGGGTCCTTCTTCGACGTGATGGGCCTGCGCCCCGTGCTCGGCCGCCTTCTGAACGCGCAAGACGACGGTCCCAACGCGGCGGGCGCGGCGGTCCTCACCTACCGGTTCTGGACGACTTCGCTCAATAGCGACCCCGGCGTGATCGGCAAGACCATCCGCCTCGGTCCGCGCACCGCCACGGTGGTCGGCGTCCTCGAGCCGTCGGTGCCCTATCCAGCCGAGACCGAGATCATGGCGAACGTCGTGACCAGCCCGCACCACCTCGGCGCCACGATGGTCACCAGCCGCGTGCATCGCATGACGGAGCTCTTCGGCCGCCTCGCGCCCGAAGCCTCGGTCGAAGGAGCGCGCGCCGAGCTGACGTCGGTGTACGCCGCCCTGATGCGCGAGCACCCCGAGGCCTATTCGGCGAAGGCGCGGCTCGAGCTGAGCGTCACGACGCTGCGCGACCAGATCGCCGCGCCGGCGCGAACGATTCTCCTCGTGCTGCTCGCAGCAGCCGCGGTCGTGTTCGTCATCGCCTGCTCGAACGTCGCCAACCTGATCCTGGCGCGTTCCGTGCGCCGCGAAGGCGAGCTGGCGGTGCGCGCGGCGCTCGGCGCCGGCTCCGGCGCGCTGCGGCGGACGCTGCTGGCCGAGAGCCTCGTGCTGTGCGGCGCCGGTGCCGTGCTGGGCGTGGTGCTCGCGCGGCCATTCGTCGCGCTGGTCTCCAGCTATGCCGCTCGCTTCTCGATCCGCGCGCTCGACGTCACCGTCGATGCAAGCGTGCTCTGGGTCGGCGCAGCTCTGGCGATGGCCGCGGCAATCCTGCTGGCATACGTCCCGCGCCTGCCGTCACCGCACGCGCCGGCCGGCCTCGGCCTGGCGACCGGCGGCGTCCGGATCACGCCGGGCACCAATCGCCGCCTGCGGATGTTCGCGACGACGCAGATTGCCTTCTCGTTCGTGCTGCTCGCCGGCGCGGGCACGCTCGTGGCTACTCTCGTTTCATTGCAGAGCGCGCGTACCGGCTACGACACGCGGCAGGTCTTGGCATTCAACACCCCGACGTCGGTGACTGGCCTTGGCGATCCGCAGGCGATCGCGTTTTATCAGGAGGCGACGCGGCGCATCGTGGCGCTGCCCGGCGTCGAGGACGCGGCGGTCGGAAGCTTCGTGCCCTGGCGCGATGCCGGCAGCATGGGTCCTGGTTTTCAATTCGCTGTCGAAGGCTACACACCGGCAGACGGAGAGGAAAACCCCCGAGGGCAGATGCGCATGGTCGCGCCTCGCTTCTTCGCGGTGCTCGGCGTTCCGATCCTCGCCGGCCGCGACTTCACGGACGAGGACCGGCGCGGCAGCGAACTGGTGACCATCGTCAGCCAGAGCGTGGCGCAGCGGCTGTTCGCGAACGGCGACGCAGTGAACCGGCACCTGACGTGGACCGATCCGGTCTTCAGCATCTACGGGAAACCGGTGCCGTCCCGCATCGTCGGCGTCGTGGCCGACGTGGACGACGAGCACGTGGTGCCGAGACCGGCGATGACTATCTATCGGCCGACGTGGCAGATGGGCGTCGCCGGCCGCCTGTTCGTGCGGGCGGCGGGCGATCCGTACGCGCTGGTGCCGGCGGTGACGCGCGTCATCCGCGACATTTCCGCGGATCAGGCCGTCGAACGCGCGGCGACCCTCGAGGACGTGCGCGCCGAAGTGCTGTCGCCCGAACGTGTGAACGCCTTCGTGTTTTCCGGATTTGCCGGCATCGCGCTGTTGATTG